>Ga0207705_10003471_pt1 | contig 11989 bp, 17 predicted proteins | sample KBSC13metaG_FD_184314 | JGI IMG/M metagenome (GOLD analysis project Ga0207705, IMG submission 184314) | Corn rhizosphere microbial communities from Kellogg Biological Station, Michigan, USA - KBS C1-3 metaG (SPAdes) (version 2) | ecosystem: Host-associated > Plants > Roots > Rhizosphere > Soil ...
AACTAGTACGTGGCCATTCGGACGACACTGGAGGCAGAGCGCGACATCTATCGGCTCTTCGAACTTGGGGTGCGCGACTACGGCTTCGCCGCAGCAGACCGCTATGCGACGGATTTGCGGGAGGCGCTGCACGGCCTGTCGGCCAATCCCTACATGGTACGAGAACGGCATGAAACTGGCCGGCCGGTGCGTCTCTACCGGTTCCGCGCTCACCACATTCTCTACACCATCGATAATGAGGACGTGCTGGTGCTGCGCGTGCTCAGCAATCGGCAGGATTGGCTGCACCAGCTATGAGCGGCGTTGCTGCGTCGCTGCGAAGCGCCTATATGTCTGAGGCTGCCCGGTACGTGAGGACGTCTACATCCCCGGGGCCTTATCGATCCTGAAGGGAGCTGTCCCTGACCGGAGCCGTGGTTCCGGACATACGGCGCCCACCTACGTGAGTAGGTTCCCGGGATCGCATGTCCCACGGCCAGGGCGGCACCTGAATTTGCTTCCTCACGGACCACGCATGGTTGATGAACAGATCGAGGAAGCCAAGGCGGCGCTCCGCATCCGGGCCCGTGCCCAGCGCACGGCCATCGGGCCTACGGTCAAGGCGGAGGCCGCCCACGCAGCCGCCGCGCACTTCTTCGAGGGCGTGACGCTGGCGCCGAACGAGATCGTCGCCCTCTACTGGCCGATCCGCGAAGAGCTCGACTGCCGGCCGCTGCTGACTCGGCTGGTGGATGGTTTCCAGCCGGTCTGCCTGCCGGTGGTAATGGGCGATGAGATGCCGCTCGAGATGCGGCTCTGGGAGCAGGGGGCGCCGCTCTATCCCTCCGGCTTCGGCACGCTGGCGCCGTCCGAGATCGCGCCCCGCGTCGAGCCAGATGTGGTGGTGATGCCGTTGCTCGGCTTCGATGCGAGAGGCACCCGTCTCGGCTATGGCGGGGGGTATTACGACCGCACCCTGGCCGGCATGCACAAGCGCCCGCGGCTCGTCGGGTTTGCCTTTTCAGGACAGGAATTGCCCGAGGTGCCGCGCGAGCCGCATGACCGGCCGCTCGACATGATCGTCACGGAACTCGGCCTGCGGCAGTTCTCGCCGACGGAAACGCCGGTATGAGGCTACTTTTTCTGGGGGATGTGGTCGGCCGGGCCGGCCGCGACGCGGTGAGCGAGCGCGTGCCGCGTCTGATCGCGGATTATCGTTTCGATTGCGTCGTGATCAACGGCGAAAACGCCAGCCACGGCCGCGGCCTTACCGAGCCGCACTATGAGGGGCTGAAGGCAGCCGGGGCCGATGTGGTAACGCTCGGCGATCACGCTTTCGACCAACGCGACACCCTCACCTATATCGGCCGGGCCGAAACCCTGCTGCGGCCCATCAACATGGCGCCCGGTACGCCGGGGCGAGGCGCCATGCTGGTCGAGGCCCGGGGCGGCTTTCGCGTGCTGGTGATCAATGCCCTCGGGCGGGTGTTCATGGGGCCGGCCGACGATCCGTTCCGCGCCGTCGAGGCGGCCGTCGCCGCCTGCCCGCTGGGCGAGCAGGCCGATGCGATCGTTGTCGATTTCCATACCGAGGCAACGTCGGAAATCCAGGGCATGGGGCATTTTCTCGACGGCAGGGTGTCGCTGGTCGTCGGCACCCACACGCATATCCCGACCGCCGACGCGCGCATTCTCAAGGGCGGCACGGCCCTGATGGCGGACGCCGGCATGTGCGGCGATTTCGACTCGGTCATCGGGATGGAGGCCGACGAGCCGCTGAACCGGTTCCTCACCGGTATCTCAAATGGCCGGTTCACGCCCGCCGAGGGCGAAGCAACGCTGTGCGGCATCGCCATCGAGACGGATGCGGCGACCGGTCTCGTCACCCATCTCAGTCCGGTGCGCATCGGCGGCGTGCTGGCGCAGGCCTTGCCGGATTTCTAGGGTCGCTTCACAAGCCGCTTCGGCGCTTCTATAAGGCGCCTCCGAACGCAATACGCTCCCAAGGGGAAAGCATGGCCGGCCATTCGCACGCCAAGAACATCATGTTCCGCAAGAGCAAGAGCGACCAGGTCCGCTCGAAAGTGTTTTCCAAGCTGGCTCGCGAAATTACCGTCGCAGCCAAGCTCGGGACGCCCGACCCGGCGATGAATTCGCGCCTTCGCCTAGCCGTCACTAATGCGCGGGCCCTGTCGATGCCGCGCGACAATATCGAGCGGGCGATCAAGAAGGCCATCGGCAGCGACGGCGAGAACTACGAGTCGATCCGCTATGAGGGATACGGACCGGGTGGCGTTGCCATCATCATCGAGGCGCTGACCGACAATCGCAACCGCACCGCCTCCAATGTCCGCGCTACCCTGTCGAAGAATGGCGGGGCGCTCGGGGAAACCAATTCGGTCGGATTCATGTTCGATCATGTCGGGGAAATCAGCTATCCGGCCTCGGCCGGCAGCGCCGACAAGGTGCTCGAGGCGGCCATCGAGGCCGGTGCCGATGATGTCGAGAGCGACGATGAAGGCCACTGGATCTATACCAGCTTCGAGACGCTCGGGGAGGTTGCGGCGGCGCTCGAGAAATCCCTCGGCGAGGCCGAGTCGGTGAAGGCGATCTGGCGGCCGCAGAACACCATCGCGGTCGACGGCGAGAAGGGCGCGACCCTGCTCCGGGTCATCGGCCTGCTCGAGGACGACGATGACGTGCAGAACGTCTACGCCAATTTCGAAATGAGCGACGAAGACATGGCGCGGCTGGAGGCCTGAGGGCGACTGCCGGACGACGGGGCCGATCCGGTCCGCGGCCGTGCGGGTAGTGCTTTGTTAGCCACAAATTCCGCCGATCGGCGCGGGCTCGCGCTGCATTCAGATTCTGTTCAGGGGTAGTGCCGCATTTGGACCGTGATCGAGCGCCCTATGGGCGCGTCTTCACGTCAGCTTCGAATCGCAGGGCAGCCCAAATGCGCAGCTTCATCGCCTCCGTCATGATCATCGCGCTGATGCTGATCGGGCAGCAATGGGTGGTGAAGACGACGTCGGCGGCGGCGCCGACTGCCGTCAGCCTGATCGACTGAGCGGGCAGCGCGCTTTACGAGGCGCGGCGCGGGAAGCTGAAGAAGCTGCTTCGCAGCATGATGGCGAGGGCCGTGTTGTCCTCGAGATTCCAGCCCCGGTGGTCGCCGAGCTTTTCGTGGCACCCCTCGTGCAGGGCAATCGGCAGCAGATTGGTCGGATCGGCGGGATCGCGCACGAAATAGAGGCCGGCCGAGTTGCCGAAACTGTTGTCGCAGTCGGTGAAGAGCTGGCCCGGGCCGGCGCGGCTGAGATTGATCGACTGGATGCGACAGGCCTGGATCTCGGGCGAACGCATGGCGGGCGGCTGCACCGAAACCATGATTACCTGCTGGCCGACCGCCAGCTTGATCCGGTTGAAATCCGGCAGGGGAAGCGCCTTCGCCCCCGCAATGGAGCGGAGCAGGCGTAGCCGGGCGCGATCCTGCCCGGGGCTGTCGCCCTGCGGCTGCAAGGTCGCAAGGGCGAGTTGGTTGCGATTCTTTGGCAAATCAAGGTCATAGGCCGCTGCCTTGATGCCGCTTGCCACCAGATCGCGGTAGGAATGCACCTGGCACTTGTCGAGTGGCTCGATGAAGTTGGAACGACGGTCGGCGCCAATGTCGATGATGCCGTGGGCATTGGTATAAAAGCTCGATGCGTCATCGCCGAGGAACCAGCCGTTGAGCGTGCCGCCATTGCTATGCACGGTGCCGGGGCAACTCATGGCGACACCCGCATCGAGGATACGCTGGACCATCCTGCTCGAGATGCCGAGCTGGCGGGCGCCGGTGCGGAGCGGCATCCAGTCATTCGTCGGACCGATGATCGCGGCGAGGGACAGCCCCGGCCACAGCATCGCGAAACCCATGATAATGGCGAGAACACGCCTGTGCATGTCGGAGCCCCCCTCGACGTTGCCCGGCCATTCAGGTCTCTGCGACAACTTCGCCAGCATGGGGCACGAGCCGTGGCCCGTCAAAACACATTGTCAATTTGAATAGAGTTCAGGCGGGCCCCGCTGCCTTGAGGCCCCGCTTCGTCTCAGGCTTGCCCGATCATGCGCTAGTTCGCGCCGGCGCCGGTCTCGTCGATGGCGGTGGCGATGGATTCGATCTTGCGCGCCGCTTCGGCGAGCTGGCGGGTGAATTTCTGCTCGGTTGCTTCGGTTTCGGTGGCCATGGCCTCGCCGGCCCGCGTCAGCTCCTCGACATCGGCCTTGAGCTTGCTGATCTGGCTCTGTGCCTCGTAGAGCTCATCGAGCGCCGCAATGCCGGCCATTACCGTCAGGCGATTGTCGCCGATCTCGCCAAAGCTGCCCTTGAGGGCATCGATCTTGCGGTTGAAGGTGTCGGCCAGCATGTTGAGATGCGGCTCCTGGCCTTCCTCGCAGGCCATGCGGTACTTGCGGCCGTTGATCTCGACGTTGACCTCGGGCATTTCCCCTCCTGCTCGCGCTATCTGGCCAGCACCTGCCGCACGGTTTCCATTGCATCCACCAGCCGCCGCGAGACTTCGTGCGCGCTGTCGTCGAGGCGCTTCGCACGAGCGCTCGTCTTGTCGAGTTCGGCGGCGAGCCGGGCACGCTCGTTCACCAGCTTCTGGGTATCGAGTTCGATCCGGGCGTGGGTCCGCATGCGACCGTTGAGTGCCCTTACGCTGACCTCGAGCCGGGCCAGCGCCCGGTCCAGTCGCGCCGCAGCGCCCGCATAGCCATCGTCATCGGTCGTTTCAGCCATACGCACGCCCGGCGCTGAATCAATGCGATCACATCATAGACGTTGGGGTGGGGACCGCAACAGGCGAGGCGGCATGACAGCCGTCTATCGGTCGGGCCACATCCGGGCCGCATCATTGACAGGTCACGGCAACCTGTTATGCCTCCAATTCGCCTTTGAACGCCGCTTCGAGGGCGAGAATTCCCGGCCGTTCCGGCCGTCCCGATGCAACCCCGCGAGCCCCCGATGACCGATCAGCCCACCGCTAATGACATGGCCAATGCGATCCGTTCCCTTTCGATGGACGCGGTGGAAAAAGCCAATTCGGGGCATCCCGGCCTGCCGATGGGCGCGGCCGACGTGGCGGTGGCGTTGTTCACCAAGGTGATGAAGTTCGATCCGGCCGATCCGCATTGGCCCGATCGCGACCGTTTCGTGCTGAGCGCCGGGCATGGCTCGATGCTGCTCTATTCGGCGCTCTATCTCCTCGGCTACCAGGACATGACGATCGACCAGATCAAGAATTTCCGGCAGCTCAACTCGAAGACGCCGGGCCACCCGGAACACGGGTTTGCGGCGGGCGTCGAGGCGACCACGGGACCCCTCGGGCAGGGCATCGCCAACGGCGTCGGTATGGCGGTGGCCGAGGCGCATCTGGCGGCCGAGTTCGGCAATGAGTTGGTCGACCACCACACCTGGGTGCTGTGCGGCGACGGCTGCCTGATGGAGGGCATCTCGCAGGAAGCGATTTCGCTCGCCGGGCACCTGAAGCTCAACAAGCTGACGCTGATCTGGGACAACAACCACGTTACCCTCGACGGCAAGCTCGACGACGAGGATTCGACCGACCAGCACGAGCGGTTCCGGGCCGTCGGCTGGCACACCATCGCGGTGGACGGCCACGATCAGGAAGCGGTCGAGAAGGCGCTGCTCGAGGCCAAGGCCTCCGACAAGCCGACGATGATCGCGGCGCGCACCACCATCGGGTTCGGCGCCCCCACCAAGGCCGGCACTTCCAAGGTGCATGGCTCGCCGCTCGGAGCTGAAGAACTCGCCGGGGCGAAGAAGAATCTCGGCATCACCTATCCGGCGTTCGTGGTGCCGAACCAGATCATCGATGCCTGGCGTCAGGCCGGTGGACGCGGCGCTCCGGCGCGTGCCGCATGGCAGCAGCGGCTCGATGCGGCCGAGGCCGGCAAGCGGGCGCAATTCGAGCGGCGGCAGAAGATGGGCCTGCCTGCTGAATATGCCGGGGCGGTCGACGCGCTGAAGCAGAAGCTGGCGGCCGAAAAGCCGAAGCTCGCGACGCGCAAGGCGTCGCAGAACGCCCTCGAGGTGATCAACGGCGTGCTGCCCGGCACGTTTGGCGGCTCGGCCGACCTGACTTCGTCGAACTTCACCAATACGTCGCAGACCCAGCCGTTTACCGTCGGTGATCGCCTCGGCCGGTATATGCGCTACGGGGTGCGCGAGCATGCCATGGCGGCGACGATGAACGGCATCGCGCTGCATGGAGGCCTGCTGCCCTATGGCGGCACCTTCCTCACCTTTACCGACTACGCCCGACCGGCGATCCGTCTGTCGGCGCTGATGAAGCAGCGCGTCGTCTATGTGATGACGCACGATTCGATCGGGCTCGGCGAAGACGGGCCGACGCACCAGCCGGCCCTATGGCGGCACCTTCCTCACCTTTACCGATTACGCCCGACCGGCGATCCGTCTGTCGGCGCTGATGAAGCAGCGCGTCGTCTATGTGATGACGCACGATTCGATCGGGCTCGGCGAAGACGGGCCGACGCACCAGCCGGTGGAGCATCTTTCCTCGCTGCGCACCATTCCGGACCTGCTGGTCTTGCGGCCCGCCGATGCGACCGAGACGCTCGAATGCTGGCAGATTGCCATCGAGACCAAGGATCATCCCTCGATCCTGGCGTTGAGCCGACAGGGCCTGCCCGCTCTGCGGACCGAGTACGTCAAGGAAAACCTCTCGGCCAAGGGGGCCTACGTCATCGCCGGCGACAAGGGGGCGGACGTGGTGATCTTTGCCACCGGCTCCGAGGTTGCCATCGCCGTCGATGCACAGAAGGCGCTGGCCGCGGAGGGCATTCCCGCCAAGGTGGTTTCCGTGCCGTCGCAGGAATTGTTCTTCAAGCAGTCGGACGCCTATCGCGCCGAAGTGATCGGCAAGCCGCGCGCCAGGGTTGCCGTCGAAGCAGGCGTGCAGATGAGCTGGGACCGTTTCCTCGGGGATCGCGGGCGCTTCGTCGGCATGCATTCGTTCGGTGCCTCGGCCCCCATCGAAGCGCTCTACGAGCACTTCAACATTACCCCGAAAGCGGTGGTTGAAGCCGTCAAGGCGCAGTTGTAAGAACCGGCGAGTCGGCGGTTTCAGCCGCGCGTCCCTGTCTCGTTTTCCAGTCCTTCCAGGAGCATTCCATGGCCGTTCGCGTCGCGATCAATGGTTTTGGCCGTATCGGCCGCAACATTCTGCGGGCGATCGTCGAGTCGGGCCGCACCGATATCGAGGTGGTGGCGGTCAACGATCTCGGGCCGGTGGAAACCAATGCGCATCTGCTGCGCTTCGATTCCGTGCACGGGCGCTTCCCGCACGAAGTGGTGGTGAAGGGCGATACGATCTCGGCGGGCGATGGGCAGACGTTCAAGGTCACTGCCGTCAAGAATCCGGCCGAATTGCCGCACAAGGCGATGGGCGTCGATATTGTGCTCGAATGCACCGGCATCTTCACGAGCAAGGAAAAGGCTTCGGCGCACCTGACCGCGGGAGCGAAGAAGGTGATCATCTCCGCTCCCGCGGAAGGCGCCGACCTCACCGTCGTCTATGGCATCAACCACCAGAAGCTGGGCAAGGAGCACGTCGTCATTTCGAACGGCTCGTGCACCACCAACTGCCTCGCGCCGATGGCCCTGATCATGAACGAGCTGGTTGGCATCGAGAAGGGGATGATGACCACCATCCATTCCTATACCGGTGACCAGCCGACGCTCGACACCATGCACAAGGATTTGTATCGCGCCCGCGCTGCGGCGCTGAGCCAGATCCCGACCTCGACCGGCGCCGCCAAGGCGATCGGCCTCGTGCTGCCCGAGCTCAAGGGCAAACTCGACGGCATTTCGGTGCGCGTGCCGACCCCTAACGTGTCGCTGGTGAACCTGAACTTCCTGGCCGGGCGCCACACCACGCCGCAGGAAGTGAACGATGCGCTGATTGCCGCCTCCGAGGGCAAGCGCCGCCTCCGAGGGCAAGCTGAAGGGCATCATGACCTTCACGCGGTTCCCGAACGTGTCGAGCGACTTCAACCACGATCCGCATTCGGCGACGATCCTGCTGGACCAGACCAAGGTCATCGACGGCAATTTCGTCAATATCCTCGGCTGGTACGACAATGAGTGGGGCTTCTCGAACCGCATGGTCGACGTGACGTCGACGTTCGCGAAGACGCTGTAGCTTGGCGTTCCGGGCGTTACTGCTCGCGGTTTCAGCCAGCCTGGCGCTGGTCGCCGGCCCCGCGGCGGCGGCCGGCTTCGTCGACGCCGCGACCGGCTTTGCCGTCGATCCACCGGCTCCTTTCCTGGTGGCGCCGGCGAAGAGTCCGTCCTACGACGTGGCGACGATCATCAATTCGGCTACGGGTTCGCCCTCGCTCGGGGTGGGGGACGACTATCTCTGCCAGATCGGGTTCAAGGCCGAGGCGCAGTCCGCCGATTTCACCCAGGAAGAGATCAATCTCGAGGTGGAGCAGCCGAACTGGCTCGATAACGCCGCCGCGGCACTGTCGCGGACCTTCGACGTGACCACCAAGCAGACCTTCGTGCTCGACGGGGCGACCGGCGTGGAGCTGGTCGGCAAGCCGAAGGCGGGAGTGCCGGGAGCGGGTGTCTTCATCTCGATGATCGATACGCCGCGCGGCCGCACGACGCTCAACTGCGCCACGCGCATCGAGGAACTCGACGGCGCGCTGAACCAGTTCCGCCTGATCCGCGCCGGGATCACCCTGCCGAAAGCCGCCAAGTAGGCGGCGCGCGACACACGATTGCACCATGCAATTCTGTTGCTGATTTGTTCACATGACGCTTGGTATGTTCCGGCCCCAACCATAAGGTCGCGGTCATGGGACGGGTGCGAATCATCGGCATTGATCCGGGGCTCAGGCGGTGCGGCTGGGGCATCGTCGACAGCGATGGCAACCGGCTGAGTTTCGTGGCGGCGGGCACCATCAAGCCGGCGGTGGATATCGGCCTGCCGGAGCGGCTCAAGGCGCTGTTCGACGGGCTCTCCGAGTTGATCCTGCGGCACCGGCCGGACGAGGCGGCGGTCGAGGAGACGTTCGTCAATGCCGGGGTGCGCTCGGCGCTGCTGCTCGGGCAGGCGCGCGGCGTGGCGCTGCTGACGCCGGCCTCGCACGGCCTGCCGGTCGGTGAATACGCCGCCAATTTGGTGAAGAAATCGATCGTCGGGGCGGGACACGCCGAGAAGGGGCAGATCCAGATGATGGTGAAGATCCTGCTGCCGCAGGCGAGTTTCGACGGGGCCGATGCGGCGGATGCGCTGGCCATCGCGATCTGCCACGCCCATCACCGGTCCGCCGCGCTGAGGGCCGTCGGATGATCGGCAAGCTCAAGGGGCTGGTCGAGGCGTTCGGCGACGATTTCGTGCAGATCGACGTCGGCGGCGTCGTCTACGAGGCGTCGTGCTCGTCGAAGACGCTGGCGACCCTGCCGCGCGTCCCGCGCGTCGGCGAGGCGGCGGTGGTGTTCATCGAGATGATCGTGCGCGAGGACATGATCCGCCTCTACGGCTTTGCCAGCGAGGCAGAAAAGGCCTGGTTCCGCATCCTGATGACGGTGCAGGGGGTGGGGGCGCGGGTGGCGCTGAGCCTGCTGTCGACGCTGACGCCGGGCGAACTGGCGAGCGCCATCGCGCTGCAGGACAAGGCGATGGTGGGCCGCGCCAATGGCGTCGGGCCAAAACTCGCGGTGCGGCTGATCACCGAACTCAAGGGCAAGGCGCCGGCGGCCGGTGTCATCGAGGCCGGCGTGCTGGGGCTGCAGACGGCGCTCGGCGAGGGGACGGCGCGCGGCAATGTGGCGGACGCGGTGTCGGCCCTCGCCAATCTCGGCTATTCGGGCGCGCAGGCCTCGGCGGCCGTGGCACGCGTGGTGGCGCGGGAAGGCGACGACCTCGCCACCGAGCGGCTGATCCGGCTCGGGCTCAGGGAATTGAGTTCGTGAGCGCCTTGCGAACGATATTTTTCCTTACTATGTTTTATAGGTAAGGAATTGTTTGGAGGTAAGGATGGCTTTCGTGACTATTACCAGTAAGGGCCAGATGACCTTGCCGAAGGAGGTTCGCGACGACCTGAAGGTTAAGCCGGGAGACAAGCTCATCATCGAGAAGCAGGGCGACAATTATGTGCTTCGCGCGCGGCGGAGCGCCTTAGACCTGTTTGCCGAATTACCTCGGTATGAAGGGCCGCCAATCACGGTCGAACAGATGAACGAGGCGATCGAAGCGGAAGTGTGGGAACGGAACAAGCCGAAACATGATCGGTCTAGATAGCAATGTCCTGGTCCGCCTCATCACGCGCGACGATCCGGTCCAGACGGCCGCGGCACAGGGGCTTGTCGAAGGTGCCGGTGACGATGGGATGTTCGTGAGCCTCGTCGTCCTGGCGGAGATCGCGTGGGTCCTGCGAAGAGCCTACCGTTACGAGGCGGCAATGGTGCTGAGCGCCATTGAGCGCGTCTTGGACGGGAGGGAGTTCCTGGTGGAGCGCCAAGCGCTGGCCAAGGCAGCCCTGGCCGATGCCAGGGCTGCCGGATGCGGCTACGCTGACGCACTCATTGCGCTGCTCGCCGTCGAGGCGGGTGCCAGCTTCACCCTGACCTTCGATTTCAAGGCGAAGGGGCTTCCGACGATGCGCGACGCGGGCTCCTACAAGTGACCCTCACTTCCCCCACTGACGGGCGCGATGAGCCGCTCGAAGTGTCGCTCCGGCCGACCGGCTTTGCCGAATTCGTCGGGCAGGCGGAGGCGCGGGCGAATTTGCAGGTGTTCATCGCCGCGGCGAAGGCCCGCAAGCAGGCGCTCGATCATGTGCTGTTCGTCGGCCCGCCCGGGCTCGGCAAGACGACGCTGGCGCAGATCGTCGCCCGCGAACTCGGGGTGGGCTTCCGCTCGACCTCGGGGCCGGTGATCGCCAAGGCGGGGGACCTTGCGGCACTGCTCACCAATCTCGAGGACCGCGATGTGCTGTTCATCGACGAGATCCACCGGCTCAACCCGGCGGTCGAGGAAATCCTCTATCCGGCGATGGAGGACTTTCAGCTCGACCTGATCATCGGGGAGGGCCCGGCGGCGCGCTCGGTCAAGATCGACCTCGCCAAGTTCACCCTGGTCGGCGCCACGACGCGCGCCGGGCTGCTGACGACGCCGCTGCGCGACCGCTTCGGCATTCCGGTGCGGCTCAATTTCTATACGCCGGAGGAACTGGTGCAGATCGTCGAGCGCGGCGCCCGGCTGCTGGGCGTCGGCATGGCGGCGGACGGGGCGATGGAGATCGCCCGTCGGTCGCGCGGGACGCCGCGCATCGCCGGTCGGCTGCTGCGGCGGGTCACCGACTTTGCGCTGGTCGACGGGGCCCAGCAGATTACCCGGGCGGTGGCCGACAAGGCGCTGCTGCGGCTCGATGTCGACGCGCGGGGTCTCGACCAGCTCGACCGGCGCTACCTCACCACCATTGCGAATTTTTACGGCGGCGGTCCGGTGGGCATCGATACCATGGCGGCGGCGCTGTCGGAGCCGCGCGACGCGCTGGAGGAAATCGTCGAGCCGTATCTGATCCAGCAGGGGTTCATCCAGCGCACGCCGCGCGGCCGGCTGCTCACGGCGCTGGCCTTCCAGCATCTCAATCTCGCCGTGCCGCAGGGCTTTGCCGGCATGCAGGCGAGCCTGTTCGAGGAGCCGGAGGGCGAGTGACGGCCGAGCGCACCATGCTGAGCTTCGTCGTCGGGACGAACCGGTTCAACTATCGGGTCGCCGGCATCGCCCTGCGCGACGGGCATGTGCTGGTCTGCCGCGAGGACGACGACGACTGGGTGATGCTGCCCGGCGGCCGCGTGGAAATGGGCGAGCCGACAACCACGGCGCTAGTACGCGAGATCGCCGAGGAGTTGCATTCGACCGCCGAGATCGGCGCGCTGGTGTTCACCGTCGAGAATTTCTTC
>Ga0207705_10003472_pt1 | contig 11988 bp, 15 predicted proteins | sample KBSC13metaG_FD_184314 | JGI IMG/M metagenome (GOLD analysis project Ga0207705, IMG submission 184314) | Corn rhizosphere microbial communities from Kellogg Biological Station, Michigan, USA - KBS C1-3 metaG (SPAdes) (version 2) | ecosystem: Host-associated > Plants > Roots > Rhizosphere > Soil ...
CCTTTTGCAGAGAGTTACTTTCCCGCCTGCAGGCTTTCCCCGGGAAGTGCCACTTTTCGCGCAGATTCGAGAGTCGAGAGAGGCAAAGCGCGCGGCCAGGCCTCTGCAGGATTTGCCTTTTCTCTAAGGGCGAATTTGGGGGTACGGAGTGGGCACCCATGAACAGGTCAGAGAAAGCCCCTGGGTCAGGAAGACTGACGGTCCCAACGAGCGGGAACTGCGTTGGGCAAGCATAGTCGCTTGACGGTGAGATGCGCGGGTAGCGTGCCGTCGATGACTCCTCAGAGGGACTGTCACGGAATGCATCGCCAGTCCCATGTGAAACGCCGAAACTTGGTACGGTACGGCATCCCCCGAGAGGGTCCCCTGAGCTCAGCTGTTCGGTGAGCGACTGCGAGAACGACATGATCAATCAAGTCACCGGCTCGGTCCGTTGCTGCGTCCGCGGCAAGTCTTTCGGCATTAGGTCCGCCGATGCGGCGAAGCGCCGACAGGGCTTCGTCGGGGAGCACGCCCGGCAGAGCGGCGACGAATGACTCGAACATCGGAGAATGACCGACAAGCTTCACCCGATTTACATCGGGCGGATCGATCATGGCGGACGTTCGCACCAACCCAATCATGCTACCCTTCCGCATTCATCATCGCGTTTCTCGCTGCTGTCGAATCGTTGCTCTCAGCAATCGTTGCAGACCGAATGATCGGAGCGAGTCACTGATCCGGCGCCGAACTCTTGGCACAGGGCGCCGCGAACATAGCTTCGCCACTGTTTGGCGGCCTCCCGGCGACTCGTCGCGCACTCGACGAACGGACAGCGGCGATGAGGGCGGTCCATCCGAATGCCCGGAAGGCGCATCTGGAGATGGCCTCGCGTTATGACGAACTCGCGCAGTCGATCGACGCGAGGGAGAAGTTCCTCGGGCTACACCTGGACCATTCCACGGCAGCCTAGTCCTTAGTAGGACTACGTATACGGATTGTGGGAAGGTACCGATACGGTTGGTCCAGCCTTCCGGTGACATCAACCCACCCCAGCTCGATTTTGCCGGAAGTCTCGTTTCTCTCTCCGGTTGACGGCGGCGCCCGCGGTGGCGAGAGCGGCGTGTACAAAGCCGACCGAGGTACGATGAAGATCCTGTTCTACGGACGACTTGCCGAAGCGATCGCCCTCGAGCTTGAGGTCGGTGCCTCACCCGGCTCGTCGGTCGCCGACGTTCGCGAGAGGCTAGCCGCCGAGCATCCAGGGGCAGCGGCCGTGCTTCGAAACGAGCGGGCGCTGAGCTTGGTCCGCGATCGGCTTGTGCGCGACGATTATCGCCTAGCCGCCGGCGACACCCTCGAATTCCTGCCTCCGGTGTCCGGCGGATGAGCGTCGTCGCTCGGCTCGAGGAAGAGGCTCTCCGGCCGGAGCAGGAGCTCGCCGCCTTGCTCAGCGAGGCGAAGGGCGATGGCGCGGTCGTCACCTTCACCGGCGTTGCGCGTCCGGGCTCAAAGGGCGGCCAGTCCGTCTATCATCTCGTGCTCGACCATCATCCGGCGCTGACGCTTCAGTCGCTCGAGGAGATTGCCGTCGAGGCAGCTGCGCGGTTCGACATCAGCCATGTCCGTGTCGTTCATCGCTGCGGGGATATCGCCGCGGGTGAGGCGATCGTGTTCGCAGGCGCCGCCGCACTGCACCGGCGCGCGGCGTTCGAAGCGGCAGATTATCTGATGGACCGCCTGAAGACCGAGGCCGTCTTCTGGAAGCGTGAAGTGGGAGAGCGCGGTTCGCAGTGGATCGAGCCCACCGATGCCGATTATGCCGACCGCGAGCGCTGGGGCTGATCGCATGGCCGGGATCGACGAGAGCCTGACCTTCTATCCGCTGCGCGTCGCGGTGCTCACGGTGTCGGACTCGCGCACAGAAGAGACCGACAAGTCGGGAGCCATGCTGGCCGAACGGCTGACGGCCGCGGGCCACGAGCTTGCGGGGAAGGCGATCGTCCTCGACGAGGTCGAGGCGATCCGCGCGCAGGTCCGCTCGTGGGCGGCGGACGAGGGCGTGGACGTGGTCCTCTCGACCGGCGGTACCGGCTTTGCCCCGCGCGACGTCACGCCCGAAGCGGTGAAGCCCCTGTTCCGCCGCGAGATGGACGGCTTCTCCATCCTCTTCCACCAGGCGAGCTTCGGGACCGTCGGCTTTTCCACGCTCCAGTCACGCGCCTTCGCCGGGCAGGTGGAGGACACGTTCCTGTTCTGTCTTCCGGGCTCGACCGGGGCATGCCGCGACGGCTGGGACCTGGTGCTGAAATATGAGCTCGACAGCCGTTATCGCCCCTGCTCCCTGGCCGGACAGGTGCCGCGCCTCAGGCACCTCTGCGCATGAGCGGCCTGACTCATGTCGACGAGCACGGCCGTGCGCGCATGGTCGACGTGTCCGATAAGGACCCGACGGTGCGCACTGCAAGCGCCCGCGGGTTCGTCACCTGCGCGGCGCAAACACTTGACCGCGTCCGCGCCGGCAGCGCGCCCAAGGGATCGGTCATCCACACCGCGGAGCTCGCCGGAATCATGGCGGCGAAGCGCACCGCCGACCTCATCCCCCTGTGCCATCCGCTGCCGCTGACCAAGATTGAAGTGCGGATCGAGATCGACGATCAGCTGCCGGGTTTTCGGGTGGCGGGCGAGGTTCGAACGAAGGCCGTGACCGGCGTCGAGATGGAGGCGCTGACCGCCGTCTCGGTCGCCTGCCTCACTGTGTTCGACATGCTCAAGGCGATTGACCGGACGATGGTGATCGGCGGAATCGAGGTCCTGTCCAAGAGCGGCGGCAAGTCGGGGGATTGGGCCCGCACATGATCGGCTTCGAGGAGGCCGTTGGGCTCGTCCGGTCGGTCGCGACGCCGCTCGGAACCGATACGGTTCCCATTGCGGAGGCCGCGGGGCGGGTGCTCGCTCGAGCGGTGGACGCCGAAGTGGACTCCCCCCGGTCCGACGTCTCGGCGATGGACGGCTATGCCGTGCGTGAGGCGGACCTGGACCGCTTTCCTGTATCGTTGCAGGTGGTGGGAGGTTCCTATGCGGGAGCCGGCTGGAACGGTTCGGTTGTGCCCGGCACCTGCGTCCGGATTTTCACCGGCGCGCCCGTGCCCGGGGGCGCCGACCACGTGGTGATGCAGGAGAATGTGCGCGCCAGCGGCAATGCCGCGATCATCGACGACCATCCCGGACCAGCGCGGCACATCCGCAGGCGCGGCTCCGACTTTGCGTCTGGCGAGGAATTGCTTCCCGCCGGCCGGCTGCTCGACACGCGCGCCATTGTCGCTGCGGCCGGCGCTGACCTCGCGGAGCTGGAGGTCCATCGAAGGCCGCGGCTGCATATCCTCAGCACCGGCGACGAGCTCGCCGAACCGGGAACGGCGCGCGAGCGGGCCGATGCGGTCCCCGAAAGCGTATCGTTCGGCGTTGCAGCGCTTGCCGCGCAATGGGGCGCCGAATGCATGGGGCGCACCCGAATGGGGGACGACCTTCCGCGGATGCATGACCTCGCCCGCGCCGCGATCGACGACGCTGACCTGGTCGTCGTCACCGGCGGCGCGTCGGTCGGCGAAAAGGATTTTGCGAAGGCGATGTTCGAGCCGCTGGGCCTGGAGCTCGTCTTTTCCAAGGTGTCGCTCAAGCCGGGAAAGCCTGTGTGGCTCGGACGTGTCGGCGAGAAGCTCGTGATGGGACTTCCCGGCAATCCCACGTCCGCCCTGGTCACCGCCCGGCTGTTCCTGGCGCCTTTGCTCGCGGGCCTGACCGGCCGGCCGATCGAGGATGCTCTCGGGTGGCGAACTGTCCCGCTTGCGTCTGCAATCGGCCCGTGCGGCGCGCGCGAGACATTCCATCGCGCACTGTCGGTGAAGGGAGCAGCGCAAATCCTCTCCTTCCAGGATTCGAGCGCGCAGAAGGCGCTTGCCGAAGCCGATCTGCTCGTCCGGCAGCGCGCGAGCTCACCCGCACTCGAACCCGGAGCAGAGGTCGAAGTTCTCGACTTCTAGCGCTCGGCCCTCGCGGCCTCGGCCAGGTCTTCGCTGGTGTTGACGTTGAAGAAGGGGTCCGCCCCGTCGACCGGCCAGTCGACGCTGGCAAAGCCCAATTGCCCGGCAAAGCCCTTGAGCGAACGGCGTCCAGCGGCTGCATAATCCTCAACCTGATCCAGCGCAGTGCTGCGCCACAGGCCGCACACCGGATGCAATTGCCCGCCGCTCGCGGCAAGCGCGCAGGCGTGATCGCCGATATGGGCCGTGAGCCTGTCGCGCAGATCGTGCGGAAGGAAGGGCATGTCGGCCGGGATGCTGAGCAGGAACGCCCGCTTGTTCTGGCGCGCGAACTCGAGCCCGCTGATGAGGCCGCCGAGCGGCCCGGGGATGTCCCGGTCCCTGATCAGCACCGCCTCCACCGGCTCGACCTGCGAGGCGCCGCGCACGGCGATCGCGATCAGGTCCGACCAGACCCGCGCCTGCCGCAGCGCACGGTCGATCAGCCGCTCGCCGCCGAATGCCCGCAGCGGCTTGGCGCCGCCGATCCGGCGGCCCTCGCCGCCGGCGAGGATCACCAGGGCGGCGTCATTCCTCATGTGAACAGCAGCTTTGCGCCGGCAACGGACAGCACCGCACCAAGTGTCCGCAGCAGCCAGGGCCGGGGCAGGCGCTCGACCCCGAGCCAGGTGCCGAGCAATGCTCCGGCCAGCACGGCGGCGAGGAAGAGCGGGAGCTCATGCGGCAGATGCCCGACCGATGCGGCATTGCCGGCAAGTCCCGCCGCTGAATTCAGGAAAATGAAGGCGGCGACGACACCGGACGTATGGCGCGGCTCCTCCCAGGCGTCGAGGATGATGAGCGGGCTGAGGAAGATTCCGCCACCGGTGCCGGTGAGACCCGCCAGCAGCCCGAGCACCGCTCCCGCCGGCAACGTGATCCACCAGGACGGCGGCCGCACCTCGCGCTGGGCCAATGCCCTGGGCTGCCACAGCAGCCGGACAGCGGCCGCCCAGAGCAGCAGACCGACCAGCGGCTTGTAAGTGATCGCCGGAAGATGGACCCCGCCGCCGATGAAGGCGGCGGGGGTCGCGGTGAGCGCGAAGGCGAGCACCAGCCTCCAGTTGGTGAGGCCGCGTCGCCAGTAGCGCCAGGCGCCGAAGGCGGCGACGAGCAGGTTGAGGGCAAGCGCGGTCGGCTTCATCGTCTCGGGCGCGACCGAGAACAATGCCATGGCCGCGATATAGGCCGAGGCGCCGCCATGACCGACGCTTGAATATAGAGCGGCGCCGAGCGCGAACAGCAGCACGAGCGCCGCAACGGTCGTGGGATCCATGGCGACTGCTAATGCTGTCCGCTGCGCAAATGGAAAGGCTTGAAATTCAGGCGGCGCAGTCGGCGAGCAGCTCGAGACCGGCCATGTCGACGATCTCGATCTCGTCGACAGAGTGCAGGCGGATGAGACGGTCGCGCCTGAATGCCGACAGAACCCGGCTGACGGTTTCCTTGGTAAGGCCGAGATAGTCGGCGATGTCCGAGCGGCTCATCGGCAGCCGGACGAGCTCCACCTTTCCGCCCGGAACCCGTTCGGCCCGGCCGGCGAGGAGCAGGAGGAAGCTCGCGAGGCGCTCGTTTGCCGTCTTTCGGCCGAGGAGCACCATCTGCTGCTGCGCGGCTGCCAGCTCGTGGGCTGCCATCCGGTAGAGCTCGCGCTCCATCGCCCCATGTTCCTCGACGAAATCGTCGAAGCGGTTGCGCGGGAACCAGCAGAGCTGCGCATCCTCAAGCGCCTCGGCGCTGAACGCATGTTCGTCGTCGCTGCTCATGCCGAGAAAGTCGCCGGGATGCATGAAGCCGGTGACCTGGCGCCGGCCGTCGGGCAGGAGCTTGTACAGCTTGAGCGTCCCTTTTGTGACGGTGAAGACGCGCGTCGCGGGATCGCCTTCGTGGAACAGGGTCTGACCGGTGCCGAGCTTAAGCGTCCATCCAAGGCTCCTGAACTGCTCCAGCCTGGCGCAGTCGAGCACGCCGCACACGGCCTTGTCGCGGACCTCGCAGCCCTGGCAGGGATGGCCGGTCGGAAGCCTTTCGAGATGGCGCTCGGCTGGCTGCAGCACGTCTTTGTCTCCCATGCGCAAAGTGACGTGGATCATTGGGTAAAATGATCTGGCGCAGCGCTCGATACGCATTGTTCCTTATGCTCGCGGCTTAAAAGGACGCTGCACCATGCCGGCATTCACCATCGAGCATCTCGACGAGCACAAGCTGCTCGACGCCTGGCCGCTCCTTCGCTCAGCCGGCGTGGAGCCGCTGCCCGACTGGTGGGAGAATGAGGCGCTCGTGCTGATGCGCCGCGGCGGGGGTGTGCTCGCCGCGCGGGCACCCGACGGTTCGGTTCATGGGGTCGCCACCTACGAATGCGTCCATCGGCCGCGCGCGGGCTCCGTCCTCGCCGTCGAGCGGCTCGTGACGTTCGAGCTCAACCGCAAGGAGCCGGTCAAGGAAGCCTTGGGCGGAGCCCTCCATATGATCGCCTCCGCCTTCTGCTGCTCGGCGATCGCGCTGCCGCTGCCGTCGAACGGCTATGTCCGTCAGCGGCTGAAGCACATGTACGGCGACGGTCCGCAGGCCGACGTTTGAACTGGCTCAGGGTGACTGGCGGTCCGGACTAAGTCAGCCGTGCTGCTCGCATTTGTGGCTGACGCGGGCGTGCATGATCGTCGAAATGAAGGTGTAGCCGGGATCGTCGGTCCGCTGGATGTTGGAGACGATCGTCGTCCAGCTCTCGCCATCCTCATGCGCCATGAACCGCTGGACCGTGTCGGCGACGAAATGCGCGACGTCCATTCCGGTGTGGCTCGCTTCCTTCTCGATCTGCGCGGCGAGTTCGGGCTCGCGCGAAAGCACGTCTTCGGGAAACTGGCTATGCGCCGTCATTGCGAGCTTGATGACCTTTCCCAAAAGCATCACTGCACCAAAGGACTGTCGGCCGCGGCGAGGTCGATGCCCTGGATCTTGGCCCTGGCGGTGAGGAGCTGAAGATATTGGGCGATCGCCCGGCGCTTCGAGCTCTTCCTCAAATGTTCGGCGATCCAGCCCTTCGCCTGCTCCAGCGGGAGCGAGGTCGCCGGTGCGCAATCGTCGAGCCGCAGGACATGATAGCCATGACGCGAGCGGACGAGCCGGATCTCGCCCACGTCCATCATCGCCATCGCCTGCTCGAGCTCGGCATTGGTGTCGCCCTTGCGCACCAGGCCGAGTGAGCCGCCCTGCTCCTTCGATGAGCATGCCGAATGGGCCTGCGCAAGCTCGGCGAAGCTGGCGCGATCGGCGAGCAGCTCGGCGAACACGGCTTCGGCCTTTGCCTTGGCTTCGGCGCTCGCCGCCTCGTTGCTGGCGCGCGCGGGGAAGAAGATGTGGGCGGCGCGGTAGAGCGCGGGCGAGGTGAACTGCAGCCCGTTACGGCGGTAGTAGCGGGCGATCTCTTCGTCGGTCGGTTCGGGAACCCGGATCTCCTCCTCGATCAGATTGGCGATCCGCTCGTCCTCGGTCGCTCCGGCGATCTCGCGCTCGCTCCCGCGCTGCAGCAGAAGCTCGCGCACGACCAGTGCGGTCGCGGCCTGCCGTTCCGCTTCGTCGCGCGAGGTGGCCGGGTGATGCTGCATCTCCCGCCCGACTGCATCGTCGGCGATGGTGACTCCGTTGACGCTGATCATGCGGCCTCCTTGCGGCGCGACGGCGCCGCGCGCTCCGGTCGGAATGCCGGGCGAGCAATGTAGGGCGGAAGGTCCTCGTCGGCCGCCGGAAGCACCGTGCGCACCTTGCTCCGCACCACCTGATAGTTGCGGAAGAGATAGCCCACGGGCGCGCTCCACACGTGCACCAGCCGAGTGAAGGGGAAGATGAGGAAAATGGTGAAGCCGAGGAACATGTGCAGCTTGAAGATCAGGGGCACGCCGGCAATCAGCGTCGGCTGCGGACGCAGCGTCACGATCCCCTGCACATAATTCATGAACTGCACCATCATGTGCCCGTCAAGGTGCCCGAGGCTGAGCGGAATGGTCGCCATGCCGAGCGACAGCTGGACGAAGAGGATCAGCAGGACAGCGATATCGCTGAAGCTCGACGTTCTGCGGACGCGGCTGTCGAAGAGGCGGCGGTGAAGAAGCATGACGAGGCCGACGAAGCAGGCGGTGCCGCACAGCCCGCCGACGACGATCGCCATCATCTGCTTGAAGCTGTGGCTGATGCCGAGGAACTCGAAGAGGGCGACCGGCGTCAGCAGGCCCACGGCATGGCCGCCGAGGATGCCGAGGATGCCGACGTGAAAAAGGATGGAGCCGACGATCAGCTGCTTGCGACGCAAGAGCTGACTCGACTTGGAGCGCCAGCCATATTGGTCGGTGTCGAACCGCACCAGGCTGCCGATCAGGAAGATTGACAACGCGATGTACGGGTAGACCCCGAAAAAGGCCTGATGAATGAACGCCTGCATTCTTATGCTCCCGCTCTCGCCAGCTCTGCAGCGCGATTGCGCATTGTGTCGCCCGCGTACGGGCAGTCCTTGAGTGCCGAGCCGGCGGTGAAATCGACGGGGTCCTCGGCCCATTCCTTGTCCAGCTCTTCGAGATCGGCGGGGTCCTGCGGTTCCTCGGCAAGGATCGCCGCGACCTCGGCCTGATCGGCTTCTCTCGAGGCAAGCGTTACTAAAGCAGTCAGGAGCGCTGCATACGTAGAGTCCCGCTCCTCGAGGCGGATCCGAAGCGCCTCGATGATCTCGATTGCGTCGGTCAGATAACGGCGGGCGTGGACCTCGGGAATGACGCTTAGAAACTCGACGAACAGCGGCAGATAGTCGGGCATCTCGGCGGCGTTCAGCTCGAAGCCGTTCATCCGGTAGGTGAGCGCGAGATTGACCATCGCCTGCCCGCGGTCGCGGCTCTCGCCATAGCTGTGCTCGTACAAATGCAGCGCGAGCCGCTTCGAGCGATCGAACAGGCCGATCCAGTATTCTTGCAAGTCCATGATGTCGTCGCGGCGGAGCCGCTCGATCATCGCCCGCACGCCCTCGAGTTCGGCGGGCCCGAGCGCACGCTCTTCGCACAGCGCCTGTTCGATCTCGTCGGCGGCCGCCTGCAGCTCGGGAGTGGGATAGTCGAGCAGCGCGCCGAGTGCCTTGAAGCTGATCATGCCGCCCTCTGCTTTCCAGGCACCGGCACGTGGCCAACCTTCTTGGGGCTTCCGAACAGGCTTGGCTCGGTGCGCCCACCGCCGCTGCAGCCGTTGCCGAAGCTGAAGCCGCAGCCGCCCTTGATCTCATAGGCATTCTCGCTGACCTCGCGGTGCGAGGTCGGGATCACGAACCGGTCCTCATAATCGGCGAGCGCGAGATAGCGGTACATCTCGTCAACCTGGGCCTGGCTGAGCCCGGCCTGCTCAAGAACCCGGAGATTGGTGGCGCCCTCGACCTCTCGGTCGCGCATGTGGATGCGCATCGCGAACATCTTCTTCAGTGCCTCGACGACCGGCTCTTCCTTGCCCGCAGTCAGCAGGTTGGCGAGATATTTGACCGGGACGCGCAGGCTCGCGATGTCGGGGATCTCGCCGTCGAACCCGATATGGCCGCGCTCCGCGACATTCTGGATCGGCGACAAGGGCGGCACGTACCAGACCATCGGCAGGGTGCGATATTCCGGGTGGAGCGGGAAGGCGATCTTCCACTCCATCGCCATCTTCCAGATCGGCGACAGCTTGGCCGCCTCGAGCCAATTGTCCTGGATTCCGTCGGCCCTGGCCTGGGCGATCACCGCCGGATCATTGGGGTCGAGGAAGATTTCGAGCTGCTTCTCGTAAAGGTCCTGTTCGTCCGCGGTCGAGGCGACCTCTTCGATCCGGTCCGCGTCGTAAAGGATGACGCCCAGATAGCGGATGCGCCCGACGCAGGTCTCGGCGCAGACGGTCGGAAGTCCCGCCTCGACGCGCGGGTAGCAGAAGATGCACTTCTCGGCCTTCCCGCTTTTCCAGTTGTAATAGATCTTCTTGTACGGGCAGCCGGAGATGCACATCCGCCAGCCGCGGCACTTGTCCTGGTCGATGAGGACGATTCCGTCTTCCTCGCGCTTGTAGATCGAGCCCGACGGGCAAGCCGCGACGCAGGTCGGGTTGAGGCAATGCTCGCACAGCCGCGGCAGGTAGAACATGAAGGTTTTCTCGAACTGGCCGTAGACCTCCTTTTCGATGTCGGCGAAGTTGGTGTCCTTCGAGCGCTTCTCGAACTCTCCGCCGAGGATTTCCTCCCAGTTCGGGCCCCATTCGATCTTCTCCATCCGCTCGCCGGTGACGAGCGAGCGCGGGCGTGCCGTCGGGAAGGTCTTCATCTCCGGCGCGGACTGCAGGTGGCCGTAGTCGAAGGTGAAGGGCTCATAATAATCGTCGAGTTCTGGCAGGTCGGGGTTGGCGAAGATGTTCGCAAGCACCCGCCAGCGGTTGCCGATGCGCGGCTCGATCTTACCGTTCTTCTTCCGCCGCCAGCCGCCGTTCCATTTCTTCTGGTTTTCCCATTCCTTGGGAAAACCGATTCCGGGCTTGGTTTCGACGTTGTTGAACCAGGCATATTCGACGCCTTCGCGGCTGGTCCACACATTCTTGCAGGTGACCGAGCAGGTGTGACAGCCGATGCACTTGTCGAGGTTGAGGACCATCGCGACCTGGGCACGAACTTTCATCTTACTTTACTCCTCGGGCCGCAGCCGGCTCGGCCGGCTCGTCCATCCAGTCGACATTGTTCATCTTGCGCACCACGACGAACTCGTCGCGGTTGGAGCCCACCGTTCCGTAATAATTGAAGCCATAGGCCTGGTGGGCGTAGCCGCCGATCATGTGCGTTGGCTTGGTGATGGTGCGCGTCACTGAGTTGTGGATGCCGCCGCGCATGCCGGTGATCTCCGATCCCGGCACGTTCACGATCTTCTCCTGGGCGTGGTACATCATGCACATGCCCGAGGGCACGCGCTGGCTGACCACCGCGCGGGCGGTCAGCGCGCCGTTCAAATTGAACGCCTCGATCCAATCATTGTCCTCGATGCCGGCGCGCTTCGCATCCTCTTCGGAAATCCAGACCACCGGGCCGCCGCGGTTGAGCGTCAGCATCAGGAGGTTGTCCGAGTAGGTGGAGTGAATGCCCCACTTCTGGTGCGGGGTAATGAAGTTCAGCACTAGTTCGCCGTTGCCGTTGCCGCGCTTATTCAGCACGGGCTCGATCACCTTGGTGTCGATCGGCGGCTTGTAGGTCGTGAAGCCCTCGCCGAAGGCGCGCATCCACGGATGATCCTGGTAAAGCTGCTGGCGGCCAGTGAGAGTCCGCCACGGGATCAGCTCGTGGACGTTGGTCCAGCCCGCATTGTAGCTGACCGTCTCGCTTTCGATGCCCGACCAGGTCGGCGAGGAAATGATCTTCCTCGGCTGCGCCTGGACGTCGCGGAAGCGGATCTTCTCGTCCTCGCGGGTATCCGCCAGATGCGCATGCTCGCGGCCGGTGAACTCGCTCAGGGCTTCCCAGGCCTTGACCGCGACTTCGCCGTTGGTCTCCGGAGCAAGGCTGAGGATCACTTCGCAGGCGTCGATGTCGGTCTCGATCCTGGGCAGGCCCTTCGACACGCCCTCCTCGGAGACCGTGCCGTTCAGGCGCCCGAGGAAATCCACCTCATGGTCGGTGTTCCAGCTGATGCCCTTGCCGCCATTGCCGAGCGTCTTGAGCAGCGGCCCGACGGATGTGAATTTCCTGTAAGTGTCGGGATAGTATCGCTCGACCGTGACCACCGCCGGCATGGTCTTGCCCGGAAGCGGGTCGCACTCTTGCCTTTTCCAGTCCTTGACGTCGAGCGGCTGGCCGAGCTCGCCCGGCGTATCGTGTTGCAGCGGCACGAGCACCACGTCGGTTTCTTTCCCGAGATGACCCTCGCAGAGGTCCGAAAAGCTTCGCGCGATG
>Ga0207705_10003473_pt1 | contig 11987 bp, 7 predicted proteins | sample KBSC13metaG_FD_184314 | JGI IMG/M metagenome (GOLD analysis project Ga0207705, IMG submission 184314) | Corn rhizosphere microbial communities from Kellogg Biological Station, Michigan, USA - KBS C1-3 metaG (SPAdes) (version 2) | ecosystem: Host-associated > Plants > Roots > Rhizosphere > Soil ...
CACATCTTGCTGAGCGGCAGCTGCTTGCTGTCGATCAGCTCGAACGCGACGTCGGTCGTCATCATCTTCGCCATCGATGCCGGCGGCATCCGGGCGTCGGGATTCTTCGCGTAGAGCGTTGCGCCCGAAGAGAGATCGATCAGATATGCGTACCTCGCGGGCGTATCGAACTGCGGTGCGGCAGCGGGCGCCGCGCTGGCGAGGAGCATGGAGGCGGCGGTGGCAAGAAGGAGGGTGCGCTTCATGAGCTGGACTGAAATCCCCAATTGAGGTGGTGAGCCTCGACTGTCTATCGCCGTGCAACCGCGTCCGCCAGAACCCCGACCGAGATCGCATAGAAATTCGAGCAATTATAATCGAGGATCGCGCGATAGTTCGTCGTCGCTAGATAAGCAGTCGCGTCAGGCCCGTCGGGCTCGATCAGGCTTGCCATCTCATTTTCAGGCAGTGAGCGGCCGACCGGAACGACACCAAGTGCCCGCCACTCGCGCACGGTCAGCCAGCGGCTGTGGCGGCGATAGACCTGCGGACAGCGCGGCGCGGTCGTCCGGTTGACGATTGCGGCGCGGTTGAGGTTGGATGGCGTCCGCACCGGAATTCCCCACGCGACGTTGGGCTTCCACCCGGCATCGCGCAGGTACGACGCGATTGAAGCGAGGCCGTCGAGTTCGTTGGCCCAGATGTCGGCATAGCCATCGCCATCGCCGTCGGCGCGGAGCCGCAGCGCGACGGACGGCATAAATTGCGGGTAGCCGGTCGCGCCGGCCCAGCTGCCTTTCAGGCGCCACCGCGGAACTCCCTCGTCCATCAGCTTAAGTGCCGCGACGAACTCGCTTTCGAAGAAATTGCGGCGGCGGCCGTAATAGCCGAGGCTGGCGAGCGCCCCGAGCAAATCGGTGCTACCGGTGACGGTGCCGTAGCTGGTTTCGAGGCCCCAGATCGCCATCAGCACCGCGGGATCGACGCCGTAGCGCGCCTCGAGGCTGCGCAGCGCCGAATAATGGTCGGCATAATTGTCGCGGCCCCGCCGGATCAGCGAGGCGGTGACGTGCGAGCGCAGATAAGGCGCGAGCGCCCCGACCACGCCGCCGCTGGTCCGCGCGATCGGTTCGGTCCGCTCGAGCTCGATGACCCGCTCATTGCGATTGAGCGCATAGACATTGGCCCGGATGGTCGGCTCGCGCACGCCCTGCTGCCGCGCGAGCGCTGCCAGCCGCAGCTTGTAGCCATACCACGGATCGACCGCGGGCGCCGTGTAGGCCGGGGTCGTGATGTCGGCCTGAGCAAGCTGAACCGGCGGGACCGCAGCCGCGTCCATCGACACCGCCGACAGCGCAATCAGTCCCCACCCGATCATGCCCAACACGCCCTCCTCAATACACACGAGGCTAGAGTGTCGAACCCCGCACAGGCCAGCTTGGTTCATCGCGCCCGGTGCACAACTGGTCCGTAAAATTAGCCGGCGGTCGATTAAGCGCAGCTGGCCAACAGACTTGAAAAAGGGCCCGCAGCCCGTGACAAGCGCTCCGACGGAGAGGTGGCCGAGTGGTTTAAGGCAGCGGTCTTGAAAATCCGCGTTCCAAACTCGGAGAAAGTGCGGATTTCCGATATTTCCGTTGAAAACCAGACTACTGAATTGCGAAAACGACGCACCCCACCACAAATTGCGAAGCGAAAGCCTTACCAGTTGGTCTTAACAGACGAGTATGTGTGCGAAGCGCGGATCAATACCACAAGCTGCCAGCGTGCTTGTCGATGAACTCACGGAACGCCTGAGCGGCCACCTTCGCTGATGCAGATGTGCCACCCAACAATCCTGCTTTCAGGATTGCGGCACCATCCTCCAGGTTTTCGAAACCCCCGAGCTTTTCCCTGAAGCCACCCCTGCTTCGAAAAATGAACTGTCCTAGAGGCGTCCAGAACCATCCGTGTTCCTCGGATGATCTCAAATGCGCATATTGCATTGCGATCAGTATCTCTGTCTCGTCAAAGAGAGGGATTATCTCTGACTGGTCGAGCACGATGTCGGACGCTTCCCGCTCGAATAGCGTTTCCAGAAACGCGCTATGCGGCAACTTATGCTTCTCGTGCCCCTCAAGGATTTTCCATTCAAGGGAGCTGTCGAGCAAATTCATTGGATATTTCGCAGCGGCGACCTTTGGGTCATCACTGCTCGATGTGCGGACAGGAATTTTCATGAGCCGCGCTGCCGCGGAGTAGTCATCGTCATACAACGCGCCCGACAACGCCCATTGGAAGCACAATGACGCCGGCAAGTTTCGCAGCTCAATCCACCAAGTAAAGCCGCCCATCGGTTGTTCGCGGAAGTTCAACGCTGCAAGGGCACGTTCAATGGCCTGCTGAGCACCAGGAGTTCCCCATCGCTCACCGATAAGGCAAATCCGTCTTAGCGCCTCCGTCCGTCCAACAATCTCGGCGACCAAGGCATTGATGTTTTCCTTATTCGGATGATCGGTCGGCCAATCAGGTCCGGTCACGAACGATCTGATTTTGGCTAACTCGTCCCGCAGAAGTTCGGACCACTCCAAGGTGAACTTGTCGTCCCTGGCATACTTCTTCGCCAATGCGAGGGTAACGCCGAGGCTCTGAGGATGAGGCCGCCGCGCAGCTTCCAATGCGTCGACGGTGTCAGCTAGCTTTACGAAGAATTTGTCTGCGTCTTCGATTTCGATGACCCGCCCTACTCTCGCACGAACGATCTCTTGGCCTAGTTCAGCGATTGGGCCGCGCGTGGCCCAGTAGAAAGGATAGCGCCTGGTCGGTGCACGGAGCAGAGCTTGGCGCAGGGCCGTATCCCACTCTCCCGACCATCCAGCGACGATCAAACCGTATTCATCAAAGACTCTATCCAGCAGCGCATCAATCGCGGGCGAGTAGCTTTCGAGCTCATCTTGGGTGTTGAGGATACGAGCATCCAGGTAGTCACCGTGAAGTTTGATCACCGTGCACGTCGAATGGACCAGTGGCGTTGCACCTTTGAGCGCATCCTCGCTCGCGATGACCGTTGGCTCAATGCCAGCCTCGCGAAGAGAGTTTTCCAACAAGCGATCAAAATTCGTGGTGATGATAACGCGAACGCTCCCGTTCGCGACCAATCCCGCAATCGCGCGGTGTGCGGGCGTCGGCTCACGGTGAGCATCGCCCTCAGATGCCTCGATGTATCGATGCAGGATTGAGCGGCGTTCGCTGGGTGTTGAGCCAAGAGCATCGAGAATTTCGGAATAACTCGGTTCTTTGTCGAACTCTGCGCGATACCAAACCGACCAGTCTGGCTGTCCTTCCACACCTCGCAACTTCGCGAGCTCGCGAATGAGATCCAGCGTGATTTCCCAGCCAGTCGGAATGCCCGCTGCGCGGGACAGACCCGAGCCAAGAAGAAGGGCTTGAGCGCCCGGAGAATGGTGAAGCGTCAGAGCCAACGCTTCGAAAGGATCTAACTCGAGCATTTACGGCTCAATGACCCCCTCCCGCTCAAGAACCCGACGAACTTCCTCGAAACAAGCCGCGATGTTTCCGGCCGGAAAACGAATTTGGCCAAGACCCTGGATGTTCGAGAATTCCTGGCAGCCTTCCTCGACGAGAACGATTGCCTTGGTAAATCCGAGCCGTCCCTGGAACAGTCCGGCTTCGTGGACCACGTTCATTCGGGCCTGCATCTGCCCGTCGGCAGTCTCATCTTCGGCGGTCATAATCACGAGAGCGACGGCCGCTGCATCCAACATCTCCGAAAGGCGTGCTTGGTTTGTCACGCCCGCAACGGGCACCCGATTGAACTCATCAAACGGCAGCTGCAGTCGGTCTTGAACGAAGTCTTTCAGCTCCCGCCAAGCTGGCGATCGTCCATGACCGATGAACACATTAGTGCCGATCCGTGCACTTCGGTTGGTCCTCTTTTCTTTGCGCTCCAAATGCGACGCAGCCTTGCGTGCGATCTTGGAGCCTTCAGAACACACGTTGAACGCTTGGCGAATGGCAGCAATGTCGGCCTTTACGATCTGATGCGGCGGGACCTTGGTTCCCTGGCCGATGGCAAGCATGTCTCTGCTGATGGTCTGGCCCTTGGGTCTCCATATTTCGAGAATTTCAGTCGGACTAAGGGCTTCGAGCCCATCAAGATCGGCGATCAATTGAGCCAGAAACGCATCAGACCCGTCTGAATTCTCGGTCAAAATGATGGAACGCATCTCTGCCTTAGCTTCATTAAACCGTTCTTCGGCGTCGTGGGCAGCAGCCGTAATTCGCGCGAGATCAGGATTGCCGGCCTGCTTGCGGATGTTCTCAACCACTTCGTGGGGATCGTAATCGCGCCAGTCTCCCCTGCTGCCGAGCGACGAATACTCCATATCTTTGAGCCCCCACTCTTTACTGAAGTGAGCGCCCGCCGGCGGTGGTTTAAACCCTGCGTAATAAACATTGGCCTGATAGCCGAGCCAGGAACCGGATGCTGCCCGTCCCACTTTGCTGGCGGCGTTCTCTAGGGCGCTCATATTTTCCTGTGCGGCTTCGAGCTCTGGCGACAGCGAAGCTTCCCGCAAGCGATCGGCTATTTGAAAAAGGTCATTATACGCGGTCATACTGCACCGGTTTATGGGTAGTGCGGCGGTTTTTGCAAACCTGTGCGTCGTAGATTTTTCCTCACTATTCCGGGAATTTTTGGGCACTTTGGCCTTCTGGGTCTTACCAGTCTGGACGACAATTGACGGCTGTGGCAGTCGATCCTTACCATCAGCCTTACCAGTGCAGCGGTTTGCACTCTAAATTTAGCCGAAAAACTGGCGGTTTTCCGCCATTGGAGAGGTGGCCGAGTGGTTTAAGGCAGCGGTCTTGAAAACCGCCGTGGGTTCACGCTCACCGTGGGTTCGAATCCCACCCTCTCCGCCAACGTTTCCGCCTCCTCCAAATCAACGCGACTATCGAAGGCTCGGGATGGGTCACAGGCCGCGAGCGCGGCGGTCTTTCTGTCGCCGAGGGTAAGCGATTCCGGAGGAGCACGTGGCGCGGCGGCGCGGCCGCTATCGATCGGGATGGTAAAGAGAGGAAATTGGTCCGCAGCCACTCTTCCTAACTGAGTTTAATGTTGAGAGCGATCCTGCGGATTAGTCTTTTGAAACTTGGCGTTCGTGAGGTCGTGTGGCGCACTACAGACTCTATACCATGGACGCTCCCGGCATCTTGGGCCTGGAAGAAATCCTGGCTGACAACGACGAGGATGCAATCTCGAAGGTTCGCGAGACGAAGCGCAGTGCTCTGCAGTGCGAGGTTTGGGAGGAGCGCCGGTTAGTCGTTTCCCTTCGCCGGCACGATTTGGCGAACTAATTCGGCCTTGCGCTGAGGGGCCGGCCACCCCCCGTTCGAGGGCTCGCATTTTCATCTTGCATCTGCGCTACAAATGTAGCACTCTACAAATGTAGCGCGGCGAGTCTGCCGCGCCGAAGGGAATGCATATGTTGAGCAAGCTGCCGCCGCGCGAACGACAGATCGTCGATATTCTTTATGAAAGAGGCGCCCTGCCCGTCGCCGAGATCTGCGACGCGCTGCCCGTACAGTTGAGCGGATCGGCCGTCCGCGCGATGCTCAAGCGGCTCGAGGACAAGGGCTTCGTCCAGCGCAGCGAATCGGAGCGTGGCTATCTCTACAGCCCGGTGGTGTCCGAAACTGCGGCTAAAAAGTCGGCTTTGAGCGAGATCGTCCGCGTATTCTTCAACGGATCGCCGGCGAGTGCGGCCAGCGCATTGCTCGGCATGTCCGACAAGCTCAGGGAAGACGAAATCGACAAGCTCGAGCAGATGATCGCCCGCGCACGCCAGGCGAAAGGGGGCAAGTCATGACGGTCCTCATTGGAATTGCGCTGAAGTCGTTGCTTATCGCCGCGCTGACGCTCGGCCTGCTCAAGCTGCTGGCGAAGCGTTCGGCCGCCGAGCGGTCGTGGGTCGCCCATATCGGCCTGCTCGCGCTGGTCATCATGGCGCTCGCGCCGATTGTTCTACCCACGTGGAATGTCGAAGCTCCTGCCCTGGTCAGCGCTATGCCCGAGCCTGGTCCGGTCACGCAGACGATTGTCACGCCTTCGGCCGCGCCGCATGCTTCCACGTCGGCGGTCGCGACTATGCCGGTTGCTGCCAAGCCCGCGCCGCCAACGCTGAGCCCGCTCGCTGCCGCAACGGCGCTTTATGCCGTTCCGGCTGCGATCCTGCTGTTCCTGACGGCGCTCGCGCTCGTCAGGTTGGTCACGCTCCAGGCGCGCGCCGACGTGCTGGTCGACAGCCACTGGCTGAGCGCGCTCGCCCGCGCCCAGCGCCGCATGGGATTCAAGCATGGCACCGCATTGCTCACCAGCGACGATCTCGCCTCGCCGATCAGTTGGGGCCTGATCCGCCCCGTCATCCTGCTCAACAGCCGCGCGGTCGAAGCGACCGGCGAAGCCGAGGCGATCATTGCGCACGAGCTTGCCCACGTCGCGCGCATGGACTGGATCAAGCTGCTGCTCGCCCGCGTCGCGACCGCGCTGTTCTGGTTCAACCCGCTGGTGTGGATGCTTGCCCGCGAAGCGCACCAGTTGCGCGAGGAAGCGGCCGACGACAGCGTCCTTGCGGCGGACATCGTCGATACCGATTATGCCCAGCTGCTGGTCGGGGTCGCCCGCCACGAATGTCCCGGCCTGCTGCTCGGCGCCCATGGCGTCGCCCCGTCCAAGAGCTCGCTCGCCCGCCGCGTCGCCCGTGTCCTCGACGGCAAGTCGGTGCGCGGCCCCGTCGCTCGGTCCTTCGCGCTGGGCGTGTTTTCCGGGGCGATCCTGGTCGCCGCGCCATTGGCCGCGCTGACCGTCACTCCGGCCACGCCCAAGGCGGCGAAGCCGGCCGCAAGGTTTGCCGCGAGCGAACCCGCGGCGCCTTATTATCCCGAAACCCGGGAGGTTCCGACGGACCTGCCGAGCATCATCGCCAAGGGCGTATCGACGTCCGTCAGCGCCGCGGTCACCGCCGCGACCGGTGCTGCATCAGCCACGGTCGAACCCGATTTCCGGGCGGTCTCGTCGAGCGGCTCTTCGGTCGAAAGCCGCAACGGAACGATGGTCGCCCGCAGCCCGAACGGCGCGACGGTCACCATGTACCCACCTGACGCTCAGGGCCGCCGCAAGATGGTGTCGCGCGCACCAAGCGGTGCGACCGTCGTCAGCTATGCAGATGCCGACGACGCGCGGAGTGGCCGGAGCCACGACCGCGATAGCGTCATCGACCGGATCATCGAGATGAAGGCGGTCGGCGTCACTCCCGAATATATGGCGGCGGTCCGGGCTGCTTCGCCGGCGCTTCGCAATGCTGACCTCGACGATGTCGTCCAGATGCGCGCCGTCGGCGTCACTCCTGAATATATCCGCCAACTCGCCGCGGCCGGCCTCAACAACCTCGACGCTGACCAGCTCACCCAGGCGCGGGCGGTCGGAGTCACCGTCGATTATGTCCGCGCCATGTCGGCGGCCGGGTTCCGCGGCACGTTCGACGACTATATCGAACTGCGTGCTGTCGGCGTCACACCCGAATACGCCGCGCAGTTCCGCAAGAGCGGCTACAATGTGTCGAACGTGAAGCAGTTGATCAGGCTGCACCAGGGGATGGTCACCGTGGAGTCGCTGCGTGTCGCTCCGCCGCGTCCTCCGCGCCCTCCTGAAACGGACGACGACGGGGGCTGATCCGCCGGCCTGAGCGGCCGCTCCCGACCGACCAACATACGAGAATTTTCGACGCCCAGCCCGGGTGAACGGGTGAGGTTTGTCCAACGAACTGGAAGGAGACCGACAATGAACCGTCCATTGGCTTTCATCGGCGCCCTGCTCTGCGCCACCGTCGCCGTCTCGTCGGCCTGCATGGCGCAGCCCGCGGACGACGTGCGCTTCACGCTCGAGCCGGGCCACCGCGATCCCGGCAAGATCCAGGCCAGCTTCCGCACCGAACGGCCCGGCCGCGATGACAATAATTGGTCGACCGGCTTCATGCCTTCGGAGCTGATCGGCCTGGAGGTGTCCTCCTTTCGTGCTCCCGGCTCCCGGCCGCTTCACTTCGCCATAGCGCGCGAGGCGGGGCGTCTGGACTGCGCCGGCAATGGTGGCAACAGCGCGGCCATCGGCACCTGCCGCTTTGCCGAGAACCCGGCATTCACCCAGCTGCTCGTCAGCCGCGGCATCGGCCGGCCGACGCACGAACAAGCGTTCGGCCTGATGGCGGTGAACGCCCGCCGCGACATCATCGATGCGGTCGGAAGCGCCGGCTACCCGCGGCTGTCGATCGACAATTTGATGGCGCTCGCCGCGCTTGGCGTGAACGGCCGCTACATTGCTGACATGGCGCATGCCGGTTACCGGCCGCGCACGATCCAGACGCTGATTGAGTTCAAGGCGCTCGGCATTACGCCGGATTGGATCGGCGGCTTCGTCCATGTCGGCTACGCCAACGTGCCGGGCGACGGCTTGGTGCAGATGCGCGCGCTAGGCATCACGCCCGACTATATCGCGGGATATCAGCGCATAGGATACGGCAATTTGTCGGTCGAAAAGCTGGTCGAGCTGAAAGCGCTCGGCATCACGCCTGAATTCGTCCGCTCGGTCACCGTCAACGGCAAGATCCCGCCGGTCAACGAGCTCGCCGAGATCAAGATGTTCGGGAGGAAGCACTGATCTTCAACTCCTGTCGTTCGTGAGCGCGGCGGGCGCATTGGTCGAACATTTGGCCGATTGATCGACGCCCGGTCGCGCATGCCCGGCGCCTGACGTACCGCCGCGCCAACAAAAATAAGGGGACCAACTTGGCTCGGACGCTGTTGCTTGCAACGGCCGGGATGGCGGCGCTTACGCTCGCTTCACCGGCGGTTTCTCAGCCTTCCGCTCAAGCTGCGCGGTCGGGGACCGCCGCGCGGACGACGACTTATCCTGCCGCCTTCTTCGTGCAATTCGCTCCGCGGACCGCGCTCGACATCGCGCAGCGCGTGCCCGGATTCACGCTCGACCTCGGCAATTCGCAAGGTGCGAACGGCCAGGACGTGCGCGGCTTTGCCGGGACCGCGGGCAATGTCGTCATCAATGGCGCGCGACCGAGCACCAAGGCCGAAACCCTCGACACCACTCTTTCACGCATTCCGGCCCAGCAGGTGATCCGCGTCGAGCTTGGGCCCGGCGACCTCTACGGGTCCGATTATGCCGGCAAGAGTCAGGTGCTGAACGTCGTCCTTTCACAGGAAGCAGGCATCGATGCGAACATTACGGCGGCAGCCAAGCGCTGGTCCACCGGCTATGTGAACACCGACATCCAGGGGTCGGCGCTGATCCGCCGCGGTCCGTCGACGATCAATATCTCGGGCAGTACCGGCCGCAACCGCCAGCTCGAGGAAGGCACCGACGACCTCACCAACCTTACGACGGGTGACCTGGTTGAGCACCGCCGCAAGCACAACAGCTATTTCAACAAGGATCCATTCATCGCCGCGACCTGGTCGCTGGAACGCGGACCGGACAAGGCGATCCGGATCAACGGGCGCTGGCAGCCGAGCAGCTTCGACCTCTTCCAAAGCAATTTCGTCACTCCCACCGGCGCCCCTGAGCACGACGACAATCTGATTCAGCGTTATCGCGACCCCGTGATTGAGCTTGGCGGCGACGTCACCCGGCCGCTCGGCGGCGGCGCGATAAAGTTCGTCGCGCTGGCAACGCGGCGCAAGCGGCATGACGTCGACAATTACATCCAGCGCGCCGGACTTCTGGAAGACAATGCGTCGGTCAATGGCGGGTTCGAGCAGAGCGTCCGTGCCCGTCGCAACGAGACCATCGGACGACTGAGCTGGACCCGGTCCGACCTGCTCGGTTTCTCGTTCGAGGCCGGTGCCGAGGCCGCCTACAACACGCTCGACGACCAGGTCGACCTGTTCGAGATCGACGAGGATGGCAGCAAGGTGCGGATCGACCTGCCGATCGCCAATGCGACCGTGAAGGAGAAGCGCGGGGAGGTGTATGCGAGCCTCGGCAAGTCGCTGTCACCTGCCCTGCGCATCGACGGCGGCGTCAATTACGAATTCTCGGACCTGACCGTTAGCGGCGACGCGGTGGCGGACCGCACGCTCAAGTTCTTCAAGCCAAACCTCACGCTCGACTGGAAGCCTGGTGGGGCTTGGCATACCCAATTTTCCATCCGCCGGACCGTCGCCCAGCTCAATTTCTACGATTTCATCAGTGTCGGCGATCTCTCGGCCAAACGGGTCACCGGCAGCAATGCCGAGCTGGTGCCGCAGCGCGCCTGGGAATTTCGCGCCAGTGTCGAACATCCCTTGCTCGGCGATGGCCTGTTCAAGCTCGACTTGGGGCACGACCTGATCAGCAAGCTCCAGGACCAGATCCTGATCTTCGACGACAAGGGCAATGCGTTCAGCGGACCTGGCAATCTCGGGACCGGCAAGCGTTATTTCGCAACGCTGACGCTCGACGCGCCGCTGGGCAAGCTATGGAGTGGCCTGCGCGCCAAGTTCAACGGCACTCTTCAGCGCACCCGGGTCGACGATCCGATCAGCCATGACCCGCGCAAGTTCAGCGGGTTTTTCCCAGACTGGCAGTGGGAGCTGAACGTGCGTCGCGATGCGGCCCGCTTCTCCTATGGCTTCGACCTCAGCGACAATCAGCGCTTCACTTTTTACCGCACGGACGAATTCGACACGAACCTGAACCGCGGCGCCTATCTGACCGCTTTCGTCGAATATCGCCCGAGCCCGCGGACCGCGATCAACTTCAGCATCGACAACGGCCTCAGCACGCACGCTGCACGCGATCGGATCCTGTTCCGGCCAAACCGCGCCGAACCCGACGAGACGTTCGAAGAATTCCGCGACCGCAATCGCCACCGCAGCTTCCAGATCACGCTGAAGCAGAGTTTCGGCGGTGCGACCGGCACGCGGGTGGCGGCGAAGGGGAAGTAAGGGCGCGGGGTGGCGCGGTTGCAGCGCCGTCGCTAAGAGCGCCGCAACTTCATTCAACCGGGGATTTTGCCGTGGCCGAGCCAGCCATCCTGCCGTTCGACTGGCAGGATCCGTTCGATCTCAATCACCAGCTGACGGACGAGGAGCGGCTCGTCCGCGATACGGCCGAGGGCTATGCGCAGGAAAAGCTGCTGCCGCGCGTCACCTCCGCCTATCTCGATGAGCGGTTCGACCGCGAGATCATGAGCGAGTTCGGTGAGCTCGGCCTGCTCGGAGCAACCATTCCGCCGGAATATGGCGGCGCCGGCCTCGGTTACGTCAGCTACGGCCTGATCGCCCGTGCGGTCGAGCGGGTCGACAGCGGCTACCGCTCCGCGATGTCGGTTCAGTCGAGCCTCGTGATGTATCCGATCTACGCCTACGGCTCGGAGGACCAGCGAAAGAAATACCTTCCAAAGCTGGCGAGCGGCGAATGGGTCGGCTGCTTCGGCCTGACCGAACCCGACGCTGGCTCGGACCCCGGCGGCATGCGCACCCGCGCGCAGAAGGTGCAGGGCGGATACGTCCTCAGCGGCACCAAGATGTGGATTACCAATTCGCCGATCGCCGATGTGTTCGTCGTGTGGGCCAAATCGGACGCGCACGACGGGAAGATCCGGGGATTTGTCCTGGACAAGGGCGCGAAAGGATTGAGTGCGCCGAAGATCAAGGAGAAGCTAAGCCTTCGCGCCTCGGTCACCGGCGAGGTCGTGATGGATAGCGTCGAAGTTGGCGAGGACGCGCTGCTGCCCAACGTCGAGGGGCTCAAGGGGCCGTTCGGCTGCCTCAATCGCGCCCGATACGGCATCAGCTGGGGTTCCATGGGCGCGGCCGAGGCCTGTTACCATGCCGCACGGCAATACACGCTCGACCGCAAGCAGTTCGGGCGTCCCCTCGCCTCCAACCAGCTCGTCCAGCTCAAGCTTGCCAACATGGTCACCGAGATCACTTTGGGGCTGCAGGCGTCGCTGCGG
>Ga0207705_10003474_pt1 | contig 11985 bp, 7 predicted proteins | sample KBSC13metaG_FD_184314 | JGI IMG/M metagenome (GOLD analysis project Ga0207705, IMG submission 184314) | Corn rhizosphere microbial communities from Kellogg Biological Station, Michigan, USA - KBS C1-3 metaG (SPAdes) (version 2) | ecosystem: Host-associated > Plants > Roots > Rhizosphere > Soil ...
CGAACGTCTGGCAAGGGAGATTTCCAGTTGAGGATACGGCCGAGGATGGTTATGCGGGAACCTGCCCTGTGGATGCCTTTCCGCCGAATGGGTTTGGTCTGTATGGCGTGACCGGAAATGTGTGGGAATGGTGCGCGGATTGGTTTGGGACGACCTTTCGCGCAAATCAGGTATCGCACAATCCCAAAGGCCCGGCTTCAGGTCAGGGCAAGGTGATGAAGGGCGGATCGTTTCTCTGCCATGCGTCGTACTGCAACCGGTATCGCGTGGCGGCGCGCACGTCGAATACTCCGGACAGCTCTACCGCCAACACCGGGTTCCGTTGCGTGAGGAACAACTAGGCGCCACTCAGGCCAGCTACTCAGACCCACCACTTAGACAATGATGAGCTCGATGCCTGCGTTTCTCAGCGTGTCGGCGACGCTGGCTGGTATCTGATCGTCGGTGATGAGCGTGTGGATGGCTGTAGGTGGCACGATGAGCGCCATGCTGGACCGGCTGAATTTGGTCGAGTCGCAGACGGCAACGACCCTGCGCGAGGAGTTGACCATCGCGCGATTGACGCGGGATTCCAGCACATTGGGCGTGGTGATGCCGATCTTCGGATCGAAGCCGTCGACGGCGAGGAAGAGGATGTCGGCGCGGATCTGCGAGAGCATGTCTTCGGCCATGGGACCGACAAGCGAGAAGGAGTTTTTGCGTAGCGTGCCGCCGGTTAGGATAATCTCGAAGTCCGTATCGCTCAGTTCGGCGGCGATGTTGACGGCGTTGGTGACGATGGTGAGGTGGGAAAACTCGCGGAGCGCGCGCGCAACTGCCGTAACGGTAGTGCCGGAATCGAGAAGAACGCATTGTCCGCTCTGGACTAGGCCAGCCGCAGCGGCGGCGATACGCTGCTTCTCCTTGATCTGATGGTGCTCCTTCTCCTTGAGCGAAGGGTCGAGCAGTGTACTTCCCTGAGGCACAAGCGCGCCGCCATGGGTGCGCTGGGCAAGGCCCCTGGCCTCAAGATGGTCGAGGTCCTTGCGGATGGTGATGGGCGAAATGCCGAGCGCGTCGGAGAGTTCGGTGACCAGCACGCGGCCATCGCGGTGGATAAGCGAGAGGATGTGCTGCCTGCGCTCGCCGATCAGCATCTTGTTGTTTTCGGCAGCCGGTTCCGTCTGCGAGCTGGGTGTCTGTCTGCGTTTCTTCATGCGGTTACCTTATCCATGGGATGGAAGCGTTTGCTTTCTGCCGGATTCGAAATATTGTTCGATCTCTTCAAGTGTCTTTCCTTTTGTCTCCGGCAGGAAGAATACTGCGGTGCAGAAATAGATTACTGTAAAGCCCGCGAAGACGAAGAACATGCTGGAGTATCCGTACTTACTGACAAACGGAAGGAAGATGGCCGCCAGTATTGTGGAGACAAGCTGGTTGATGACGAGCGCGATGCTCATGCCATTGGAGCGTATGCGGGTCGGCATCAGCTCAGAAAGAGCAAGCCAGACGCAGACGCTTGGGCCGAACGCGAAGAAGGCGACGAAGAAGTAAAGTCCAGTGGCGATAGTCCAGCCGTGCCGCACCGAGGGCAGGTAGCTGACCAGAGCGTGGTCGATCCTGAGCGGCGCGGAGCGTGCTGCGTCGTAGTTGCCAAGAGGGTTTTTCAGGAAAGCGTCGAAGCGGCTGTGCGGCAGGCAGTCATCGCGCGAGATGGCGAGCGGCGCGCCCTCGCTGTCCGACCGGACAAAGTTGGTGGCGGAGGTGAAGTCGCCGCAGGAGTAGACGATGACCAGCGATGCCGGTTTCGTGTTCTGTTGCCCGGTCAGCCGCTGCGCCTCCGCTGGAGTGAAGCGATAGCTGAGTGTCTGGTTCGGCGCAACCAGCGTCTGTATCTCGCCGGCACGGTCGATGTTGAGTTTCTCCGTCGTGCGGAACAGCAGGCCTACCGCGACGAGAACGACGATAATTCCCGATGTCCCGATGGTCAGCAGCACCTTGCGCCCAACGCGATCGACCAGCATCATGCCGATCATGACCATCAGGAAGTTGACTACGGTGAAGATCACGTAGCCCCAGTGCGCTGCCACGTCGGAGAGCCCGCTTTGCAACAGGATGCTGGTGTTGTAGCCGATGATGGAGTTGATGCCCGTAGCCGTGTTGCAGAAGAGGATGACGCAGGCCAGGATAAACGGCACAACATATTTCCGCTGCAACAGCGAGTCGGATACCTTGCTCCCTGCCGCGGCTTTTGCGCTTTCGGCGGCGATGGTTCGCATCTCTTCCAATTCAAGGCCCGCCTGCTCCTCTGTGCGCGAGCGTAGCAGGGAAGCCTTAGCTGCTTCCTGTCTGCCTTTGCGGAAGAGCCAGCGGGGCGATTCTGTAACGAAGAAGCTGCCGAGGACGAAGAGGATTCCAGGCGGCAGAGAGATCCAGAAGATGCGCCGCCACGCCTGGTCCTTGAAGGCGAACAGCGCGGCTGCGCTGGACGCGCGGGCGACGGCTTCCACGCGATAGCTGTAATAGATGCCAATCAGCGCAGCGGCCACGATGCCGAGCGTGAGCATCCATTGGAAAGCTCCGGTGCCTTTGCCGCGGTCCGAAGCGGGAAGGCATTCGGCAAGATAAAGAGGGACGACGATGCCGATGAATCCGCCGCTTGCGCCCTGCAACAACCTGCCCCAGAACAGCGGAGCGTAGCCGTGCGAAAGCGCGATCATGGGAATGCTCAGAACGAAGGCAACGCCACTAATGATCATCAGCGGACGCCGGCCCATCCAGTCGGCCAGCATTCCGGCGAAGAGCGTGGAGAAGACGCTGCCCAGCAGCACTGCCGCGACAATGATGGAGAGCTGGCTTACGCTCAGTCCCGATGTCGCTTCAAGGTAGGGAAGCGCGCCACCAATGATGCCTACATCGACTCCATAGAGCAGGCCGCCGATTCCTGCAACGAGAAGCAGGAATCGGCTGTATCCGGTATGGATTCCGTTCGAACGGGACACAGTGCTTGGGGCGGGAACGTAGCCGGGCATATTTCTCCAAAGCGATTATCTGTCAAACGATGATGTCATGCTCGAAGCGAAGCCGTCGAGATGGACCTGATGTTTCAAGTCTCGCCATGCACCGCGCTGGACTAACGTATGTGCGCGGTTACGATGGAACGGGACTTGCCGGACGAGGAGATGTCTGTCCAAACGAGAAGCTCTGCCTGTTGATTTGTTTTTCTTTGAATTACGTTTGCTATGCTAGCATTTCGCAGTCGGCCCTTGCATAGGATTTTTATCGAGGAAGCCGGGCGAGAACGGAATACTGGAGACATTAGAGTGGATCAATTGGCGGACAGGAAGATGGGCCTGGTTCAGGCCGCGCGAACCGGCGGGCGGCTTATAAGATTGGCCTTCGCCTTTTCGGTAATTTTACTCATGGTTCCGATGGCTGCACACGCTGAAGAGTGCTCGAATGTGGCGTTTGTAAATACGCTGATGCCGCAGCCTGCGAGCATCACGACGGCCCCCGGATGCATGAGTGTAGATAGCGCGTTTTCGGTTTCGAGCGTAGGGTACCGCGACGCGCGGCTGGATGCGGCGACCAACCGGATGCTCGACCGCCTGTCTCACATCGCTGGTGTGCCGCATCATCTTGCTATCTCGAAGGAAACATCGACGAGCCTGGTGATCGACGTAAAGGGTCAGGGCAACGCGACGCCTGCGCTGGATGACGACGAGTCGTATGTCCTGAAGGTGACGAACGGCCATGCAAAGCTCGAAGCCAACACGGTGGTCGGCGCACTGCGGGGAATGGAGACCTTTCTGCAACTGGTGCAGGCCAACGGGTCCAATGGGTCGGTGGGCTTCGCCGTTCCAGGTGTCGAGATTCACGACCAGCCGCGTTTTCGATGGCGCGGGTTGATGATCGACAGCGGCCGCCACTTCGAGCCGGTTGCTGTAATCGAGCGCACGCTGGATGGAATGGCCGCTGTAAAGTTGAATGTCTTCCACTGGCACCTGACCGAAGACCAGGGCTTTCGCATCGAGAGCCGCCGGTTCCCGAAGCTGCAGGGCATGGGTTCGGACGGCCTGTACTACACGCAGGACGAGGTGCGCGAGATTGTAGCGTATGCAGCGGCGCGGGGAATCCGCGTAGTTCCAGAGTTCGACATGCCCGGCCACACGACGAGCTGGCTGGTCGGGTATCCGGAACTGGCCAGCGCGCCGGGGCCTTACGAGGTGCAGCGCACGTTTGGCGTTCACGACGCCGCATTCGACCCCACACGCGAGTCCACCTATAAGTTCATCGATGCGTTTGTCAATGAGATGGCTGCGCTGTTTCCCGATGCGTATATGCATGTCGGCGGCGACGAGAGCAACGGCAAGCAGTGGCGCAACAATCCCGTGATTCAGCGCTTTATGAAGGAGCATGGGATCGAGACCACACAGGCGCTGCAGACGTACTTCAGCCAGCGCGTCGAAAAGATTCTGGAGAAGCACCACAAGCACATGGTGGGATGGGACGAGGTTTTGCAACCCAACCTGCCGAAGGATGTCGTCGTGCAGTCGTGGCGGGGCACGCATTATCTTGCAGACGCCGCTAGGCAGGGCAACCAGGGGATTCTGTCCGCGCCCTACTATCTGGATCAGACGGACCAGGATGCGGCGATGATGTACCTTGCCGACCCGATCTCTGCCAAAGAGCAACTCACGCCGGAGCAGACGGGTCTTGTGCTCGGCGGCGAGGCCTGCATGTGGGGCGAGCATGTCGTCCCCCGCACGATCGATTCGCGCATCTGGCCGCGCGCGGCGGCGATTGCGGAACGGCTTTGGTCGCCTGCCAGCGTGAACGATGTTGACGATATGTACCGCAGGTTGGCTGTCATGTCGCTACGGCTGGAGGCCGTTGGCCTGACCCACATCTCCGGGCCTGAAGCGGGGCTGCGCCAGCTTGCGCGCAGTGAAGATGACGACGCATTGCGCACGCTCGCTTCTACGTTGCGTCCCGTGGGATTCGGTGAGAGATACCATGAGCAGCGCACATCGCAACTGACGCCGATGAATCTGCTGGTCGACTCAGTCCGCCCCGATCCTCCTCTGCAACACGGGATGGCCGTGATGGTGGACCAGTTCCTGGCCGATGCTCCGCGTCATCAGGCAGGCCGCGATGGGCTGACGAAGATCTTCCAGCAATGGGTAGCCGCGGGGCCGGGGCTGGATGAGACTGCGGCGCGCTCGCCGTTGCTTGCCAACGCGGTTCCGCGCATGAAGGAGCTGCCTGAACTGGGCCGCATAGGGCTCGACGCCATTTCATATCTCTCCACGCACAAAGCGCCGCCTGTCGGCTGGGCATCCAATAGTACGGCAATATTGGACAACGATAAGAAGCCGGACGGGCTGGTAAATTTTGTCGTGCTCGACCCCTTGCGGAAGTTGGTGGAGGCAGCGGCGAAGGTCCAGTAGCGCTTGCCGCAGGTTGATTTGGTGCTGAAAGGGGTGGGTTCTGTGTCCTCCCCCTTTCAATTGGCTTTTTGGTGCCTGCTATAAGTTTTATTTCGTTATATTTCTTTTTATGTGCTATTATTGCGTCATTGAGGGCGCATGACTTAATCTCCGGCCCTACGAAGGAGTCACTCTTGAGCGCGAATGGCAAAACCCTACAGGAGATTTACCGGCAGCCGGACGTGTGGACAAAGTGCCTGCATCTATTGCAAACGCTCGACATCGACGCACTTGTAAGAGATCGTCAGCCATCGCGGACAGAGTGGGTCTTTGTCGGCTGCGGAACGAGCTACTATCTCGCACAGGCGGCGGCAGCCAGTTTTACGTTGCTGACGGGCAGACTTGCGCGCGCGCTGCCTGCTTCGGAACTGCTGCTTTTCCCGGCACTGGCGTTGCCCTCGCTTGATGTTTTCCCGGTTCTGATCTCCCGGTCCGGGTACACGTCGGAGATTCTCGCAGCGGCCGAGATATTGACGCGGAAGAAGATCGAGTTCCTGGCGCTGACCTGCGATGGAAACGAACTGGCCGAAAGCACGGGCCGAGTGCTGCAACTACCGGTGAAGGAAGAGAGCACGGTGATGACGGCCTCGTTCACTTCAATGCTGCTGGCCATGCAGTTTCTTGCGGCGAAGCTCGCAGGCAAGGAGGACTTTCTTGCAGCGCTTGGACGGCTTCCGGCCACGGTCGAGGCCCTGCTCGGAAAGTATGGGACGCAGATTGAAGCCTTTGCCAAGCACCGCTTTGAAGACGTCGCCGTGCTGGGGCAGGGCGCGTTGTATCCCGTCGCCTCCGAGGTTGCCCTGAAGGTGATGGAGTCGTCGTCGAGCTACGCGCAGTTCTTCCACACGCTGGAGTTCCGCCATGGCCCGAAGTCGATCATCGACGATCGTGCTTTGGTGATTGGCCTGATCTCGGATGCAAGCGCGGCGCAGGAGATCAAGGTGCTCGGCGAGATGAAGGAGCTTGGCGCGAGAACGATTGCCGTGGTGAACCGCACAACGCCCGAAGCGCGCGAATCTGCGGACCTGCTCGTGGCACTGGATTCGCCCTTGCCCTCGCTGGCGTTGCTGGTTGCGTACGTTGTGTGGGGACAGCTACTGGGCAGCTACGTCGGACTCTCAAAAGGTCTGAATCCGGACGAACCGCTGAACCTGACCAGAGTCGTAACATTCTAGCTGATTTGTAGTGTGAGTTAGAAAAGGGAGGGTCGGCGACCCTCCCTTTTCTGTTGCAGGAAAACGCGAAGCGCATTGTTCAGCGCGGCGTTGCATCCAGGGTGAGCACCTCGAACGGAGCGAGGTGGAACTCGTGTGGCGTGCCCGCGCGAAGCGTAATAGAGGATTGTGCCGTATCGTCCTTCCATGGGCTATGGGCGGTGAATATCTTCCCTGCACCCGCGGGTAGCTCGAAGGCGGTCTGGGGATCGATCCGGATGCTCTGCGGCTTGTCGCTCGGGTTGCGCAGCACGAGGATGGCTTTCTTCGGCGACCAGGACGCCCAGCCGTAAACCTCGAGCCATGCGGGATCGCCGCCAACCCAGTGGGTGTCCTTGAGTACATCCGCGTTAGCACGCGACCATTTTGCTGCTTCGGCGAGGTCGTTCCAGTTCTGCTGAGTCAGCAGCGAAGGCGTGATGTACATCTCCTGAAGCTGCGTTCCTGTGCCGAAGTACGAGCGGATCTCGTTGCGAAAGTCGTTCGACGGGTCGGCGTTCAGATGCTTGTGGTGCTGTGCGTAGATCATGCCGTGCAACATCAGCGAGTTCAGCGGATAGAGCGGGCCGGCCTTGACGACTTCGTCGTAGGTGTCGGCGTCGCGGTAGGTGATCCATCGCTCGCGATAAGGGCCGACGCCGGTGGTCGAGTCGTCATAGCCGCCGCGCCAGATTGAGTCGGCGTACATGAGCCAGAAGGGCGAGGGGTACGTGCCCGTCGTCAGGTTGATGTAGATGTCCGGCTTCGCCTGGCGAAGCTCGCCGATGAGGTGGATCGCGGCGGAGAAGTCGCTGTCGAAGGCGCTGCCCTTGAAGACGGAGCTTGCGTTGCCGGTACCGTCGAACTTGAACTGATTGACGCCGTACTTGCGGATCATTTCGAGACAGACTTGCTGGAAGCGGTCATAGTACTTCGGCCCTGAGAGCGCGAATCCGCCATCGACAATCTCGAATCCCTGCTGCTGGCCGTACGCGACACGCTCCTTCTTCGGCGTGGAATATCCGCCCCACGGAGACATCCAGACGCCAGGGTCGGCGCCGTATTTCTCCGCAGCCGCGCGGACGTTAGTGAATCCATCGGGAAAGCCTTTGTTAAAGTCCCACAGCGAATTGTGATTGTCCCAGCCATCATCGAAGAGATACGAGTCGAGCGTGACGCCGCGTTTGTCGTGCAGCTCGCGGCCGAAGACGTTGATGCGGTCCAATGCGCCGGCTTCGTCGTATGGAGTGAAGTAGCCCAGGTCGTACCAGGAGTTGTAGTGCAGAAACGTGCGGTAGGGATGGGCACGCTCCCGCTCTATATAGGCAAGGAAGTCGCGCCGCATCTGTCCGGTGCGCGCCACTCCGATGACCGACGAGTAGCTAACGGACTGGCCAGCTTTGAGTGGAAGCTCGCGGTCGATGTATGCGGTCGCGCGGCCGCGCGTCACCTTGCTGTCGGAGAGAGGATGCTCGAAGCCGAGGAACAGGTCGCCCGAGACGATAGGCGACCCCTTGACGGAGCCGACCACCTCTGAGCCGGGCAGGCGCGCATCGATCAATTGGACGCGCATGATGGCAACATCCTGCCCGCCCGCGGTGAGCGTGATCACCTGCCGCAAATAATTCGACCCGTCGCGCAGGACAACGGACCATGTGGCGTGCAGCGAGCCGTCCGCATTGACGAGCGGCAGGTCGAACTCGACGCCGGGCACGCGCTCCGCAAAGCGCGATGCGTCGTGGTCCGCTGTCAGTTCCTTGCGCTGCGCCTGACCGTCCGTGTGAAAATCCGCAGCGGCGTAAACGGAGCCGTCCTTGAGCAGGACAGCGAATGGCGCGGGAAGCTGCACCGTGCGGCTGTGAAGCCGGTCAGTGAACGCGAGGCCGCTGAGATGTCCTTGCTCAAGACCCCAACTAGCATCGAGCACACCGTTGCTGAGCGTGTAGTGGTCTCCGTGTGAGGAGGCGCTTGCCTTGCCGGGTTGCTGCGCGACAGAGGCAAGCGGGGCGAAGGAGACAGCCAGAACGATTGCGGTGTATCGCCAACGACGGGGACTGACTGTCTGTGCAAGAAGCGAGCTTTGCCGATTACGACTTCTTTCTTTTAACGCGTGAGCGAAAATAGCTTGAAATAGCTTGCCGATGCTGCGGGATACGGGCATGGATAGATCCTTTGGGGGATTTGGACATGCCGAATGTTACCACCAAAACATAACTTAACGAAATAAACAAAGATAAAATGTCAGCACTGCGACGTGACCCTAAATTGTCAGGACTGTGTCCATGTGCCATTCCACAAGCGGAGGATGCCCTCGGGATTATCGTCGCGCAGAGCAGCGGGAAGCGCCGACTGCGGCAGTCCCTGATACGCGACGGGACGCGCAAAGCGGAAGATGGCCTGGCTGCCGACGGAGGTCGAGCGGCCGTCGGACGTGGCAGGATACGGGCCGCCATGCACCATCGCGTGGCAGACTTCGACTCCGGTAGGGAAGGCGTTGAAGATGAGCCGTCCGGCCTTGGTTTCGAGAACGCGCAGCAGCTCCGCATTCTGCTTCAGGTCGTCTTCAGTGCCGAGGATGGTGGCGGTCAGGTGGCCTTCAAGCGCCCGCGCGGCTTCGAGCATCTGATTGGAACTGGTGCAGTGGACGAGCAGCGTAGTTGGGCCGAAGACCTCCTTCGCAAGCTCGCCGTCGGCGGCGAAGACCGCGTAGGTAGTCTCCAGCAGCGCCGTCTGCGCGGCAAAGCCTGCATCCGCGGAAGCGCCTTCGGCGGTCTTCAGCGCGGCGCGCCCGGCGACCTGCTTACCGTAGACGGAGGCGATGCCGCCAGTCAGCAGCGAGAAGGCCGGACCTTCTTCGGTGAGTGCCCGGAGTCTGGATGAAAAATCGGCGGACGCCTCAGGAACGAAGACAAGTCCGGGCTTGGTGCAGAACTGGCCGCCTCCCAGTGTGAAGGAGCCATGCAGGCCGGTTGCGAGCTGCTCGCTGCGCTCGGCCAGCGCGTGCGGCAGAATGAAGACGGGGTTTGTGCTGCCCATCTCGGCATAGACGGGGATGGGCTCGTGGCGCGCTGCGGCGAGGTCCATCAGCGCGCGTCCTCCCCGAAACGAGCCGGTGAAGCCGACGGCGCGAATGTGCGGATGCTGCACCAGCGCCGCTCCGACCGCGTGGCCGGAGTCGAAGAGCAGAGAGAACGTGCCCGCCGGGAAGCCGCACTCAGCCACGGCCTGCGCGATGACCTGGCCGGCAAGTTCACTTGTTCCAGGATGGGCCGGATGGGCCTTCACGATAACAGGGTTGCCCGCAGCGAGCGCCGAGGCGGTATCTCCGCCGCCAACCGAGAAAGCCAGAGGAAAGTTGCTGGCGCCGAAGACCGCAACCGGTCCAAGCGGACGCAGCATCGAGCGGACATCGGGTTTGGGCGGCGTGCGCGAGGGGGCGGCGGTGTCGATGCGCGCCATCACCCACGAGCCTTCTTCCACAACTCCGGCGAAGAGGCGAAGTTGGTTGCTGGTGCGGGCGACTTCGCCGGTCAACCGGGGACGCGGCAGGGCCGTCTCCTGTTGGGCGCGGTCGATCAGCGCTTTGGCGGCCTGGTCAAAGCCGTCGGCGATGCGGCGCAGCAGACGCGCGCGGTCTTTACCTGAGCTTGCCGCCAGAAAGGGTGCAGCCTCCACTGCAAGCGAAACGGCGCGCTCCACATCATCGGGCTGGGCGGAGAGATACACCGGATCAAGTTCGCGCCCATCGGCGGGAGAGTAGCCGCGGAAGGCGTCGCCGCCCTCCGTGGCGAAGACGCCGCCAATCAGTGATCGTCCATGAAATGGAACAGCGGTCTGTGCGTGGTTCTCCGTCATCGTCTAAGCACCCTTGAAGTTGGATATAGGAACTTCCTCAATCTTAGGACGATTCTTGAGTGCTGTGCGGAGTTCCTGCTGCGCCGCGGCCAATTCCGCGCCCACAAGTTCCATGCGCGGCGCACGCACTCGGGCCGAACCCGCTCCTACCTCGTCTTGCACCCATTTGATGAGTTGCACGAACTTCGTCACGGTGTCCATGCGAAGCAGCGGAAGAAACCAGCGATAGAGTGCAAACGCCTCGTCGTGCCTGCCCGCGCGCGCCAGGTTGAACAGCTCGACCGATTCGGCAGGGAAGGCGTTGACCAGTCCCGCGATCCATCCCGTCGCACCGGCGGCAACGCCCTCGACCAGAGCATCGTCCACGCCGACAAAGATTTCGAGCCGGTCGTTCAGAAGGGCGCGAATCGCCGCAACGCGCCGCACATCGGCGCTGGACTCTTTCACTGCGTGCAGGTTTGCGTGCTCGTTGGCAAGCTCGGCAATCTGCTCCGGCAGAAAGTCCGTTCCGTAGGCGATGGGATTGTTGTAGAGCATACAGGAGAGCTTCGTCGCAGAGATGATGGCGGAGACGTGTTGCTTCATCTCGCGCCAATCGGTGCTGTAGACGTAGGGCGGCAGGACCAGCAGTCCCTCGCAGCCAACCTGCTCCGCCTGCTGTGCCAGTCTGACGGCGGCGGCGGTCGAGAGGGAAGAGATGGCCGCGACGACCGGCGCCTTGCCCTTCGCCACGCGAACGGCGGTCTTCAGTATCTCGACCTTCTCGCTGGCCTCAAGGGTTGCGCCCTCGCCGAGCGAGCCGAGCACGGCAAGGCCGGTGCATCCGTTCGCCAGAAGCCAGGCGGCATGTTGCGCCAAAAAAGCGTGATCGACAGTACCGTTACTGTCGAATGGGGTGGTCATTGCAGGCATTACTCCGGCCCAGTTCATTGGTTCTCCTCAGGATGATGTGGTTATGGTTCGGATGAAGGTCACGACTCAGATTGTAGACCATGAGAATCCGAAAATGTATACAAATTGAAATATATAGTGATATAACACCTCTCTACACTGCAAGCATTAGGTTGCCGCTGCGAACCGCAAGTGAATGGAGGCAAGGAACAATTTCATGAGTCAATCCGGGATCAGGTCAACGAGGAGTGTGAGCATCTTCAACATTTTGCCAATGGGCGCGGCCCTGCTCTTATGCGCAGCAAACACCGCGTATGCGGCGGTCCAGACGCAAGCCAGCCAGATGCGCGCCGTTGTCGAGCGCTTTTCGGCGGACACGAGAAGCCTGGAGCGGACCTACGATCTGCCGCAATCGTCCGCGAGGACTGTCCGCATGGAGAAGTTTTATACGGACGAACTGGCAGATCTGAAGAAGCTTGACTTCGATGCAATGTCCGAAGAGGACAAGGCCGACTATCTGCTCCTCCAAAACCGTGTCACCTCCGACCTGCATCAACTCGCAATCGAAAATAAGCAGA
>Ga0207705_10003475_pt1 | contig 11984 bp, 8 predicted proteins | sample KBSC13metaG_FD_184314 | JGI IMG/M metagenome (GOLD analysis project Ga0207705, IMG submission 184314) | Corn rhizosphere microbial communities from Kellogg Biological Station, Michigan, USA - KBS C1-3 metaG (SPAdes) (version 2) | ecosystem: Host-associated > Plants > Roots > Rhizosphere > Soil ...
CTCGTCCTCGCGGGGATCGTGTTCCTGATCCTGCGGCGGCTCGCCAGGATTCCGCTGCCGCCCGAGCTGACCGATCCGCCGGAAGTACCCGGCTCTTCCGTGGGGGCGAGCAGTGGCTTACGTTCCCGTCGCGTTCATCCTCGCCGGGATGGCGGCGTACACGGTGCTCGCGGGCGCCGACTTCGGCGCGGGCCTGTGGACGCTGCTCACCGTCGGCCCGCTCGGCGGGCGCGACGGCGCCCGGGTGCGGGACCAGGCCAGGCACGCGATGGGACCGGTCTGGGAGGCCAACCACGTCTGGCTGATCTTCGTGCTCGTCGTGTGCTGGACGGCGTACCCGGTGGCGTTCGGCTCGATCACTTCGACGCTCGCGGCGCCGCTGCTGATCGCCGCGCTGGGGATCATTCTCCGTGGCGCCGCCTACGCGCTGCGTGGGGTCGCGGACTCCTCGCGGGCCGCGGAAAACCTGCTCGGGGTCTCGTCGGTGCTCACCCCGTTCGCGCTCGGCACGGCGGTCGGCGCGATCGCGGTCGGCCATGTGCCGGTGGGCAACGCGGCGGGGAACCCGGTGACCTCGTGGCTGTCCCCCGCGCCGGTGCTCGTCGGCGCGCTCGCCGTGGTCTTCTCCGGGTACCTCGCGGCCGTGTACCTGGCCGCCGACTCGCTGCGCTACCACGAGCCCGACCTCGCCGTTCAGTTCCGCTGGCGGGCCCTCGCCGCCGGCGTGGTGTCCGGCGCGCTCGCCCTGGCCGGACTATTCGTCTTGCGCGGGTCGGGGCTTGACCTGACCAGCGGGGCCGCGCTCGCGCTGGTGTGCGTGTCCGCGGTGGCCGGGCTCGCCACGCTCGGCTTGTGCTGGGCGTCCCGGTTCGGGCTCGCCCGGATGACGGCGGCGCTCGCGGTCGCGGCCGTTGTCATCGGCTGGGCGGCGGCGCAGGCGCCCCGGTTCCTGCCGGGCATGACCGTGACGCAGGCCGCCGCGGGCAACTCGACGATAGTCGCGCTGATCATCGCCGTGGCCTGCGGCCTGGTGGTGCTTGTCCCCTCGCTCGCCTTGCTCTACACGCTGTTCCTCCGCGGGCGGCTGGACACACCGGAGTCGCACGCGGCCGGAGAGGCCCCGGTCGCACCCGCCGGCGAGATGCACCCGGCGAGCGTTGCGAGCGCGGCGAGCGCTTCCCAAGCCGCGGCGGTAAGGCAGCCGGGCGTCGCCGCGAGGGCGCGGGGCGCGGCGCGGCGCTGGGGCACGGCCGCCGGGGCGGGGCTGGTCGCCGGCGCGGGGCTGCTGGTGTTCACCGACGCGCCCTGGACGCATGTGCTTGGCGTTCTGGGCCTGCTGCTGTGCGCGGTATCGGTCTTCGCGCTGAGCGTTGCCCCGCTCGATCGCTGACGCTGCCGCCGACCGCGGAGAATGCCTGATTCGCCTGGGGCCCGGCCGGGCCGAACTGACCATTCTTCCCCGGTGTGCAAGGGTGATCTCATGAGCGATGAGCCTTTGGTGCGTGATTTGCCGGTGGGGATCGGAGCGAGCGGGCACCGGCGGGAGTCGGACTCGATGGGGGTCATCGACGTGCCCGCGATGAGGTACTGGGGGGCACAGACGCAGCGGTCGCTGCTGCACTTCGGCGACATCGGGGGCGATCCGATGCCGCTCGCGGTCTACCACGCGTTCGGGCACGTGAAGAAGGCGGCGGCGCTGGCCAACGGCGCGGCGGGGCGCATGCCGGCCTGGATGGCGTCGCTGATCGCGCGGGTCTGCGACGAGGTGATCGACGGAGAGCTTGACGAGCACTTCCCGTTGCGGGTGTGGCAGACCGGGTCCGGCACCCAGTCGAACATGAACGTCAACGAGGTGATCGCGAACCGGTGCATCCAGCTCGTCGGCGGCGAGATCGGCTCCAAGTCGCCCGTGCACCCGAATGATCACGTCAACATGGGGCAGTCGTCCAACGACACGTTCCCGACCGCGATGCACGTAGCGGCGGTACAGGTAGTGACCGAGTCGGTGATTCCCTCGGTGACGTCGCTGCGCGACGCCATCGGTGAGAAGGCCGTGTTGTGGCGGGACGTCGTGAAGATCGGACGGACGCACCTGGAGGACGCGGTGCCGCTCACCGTGGGGCAGGAGTGGTCGGGCTACGCGCGGCAGCTGACCGCGGGCCTTGACGGGCTCGTCCGTTCCTGCGCGGGCCTGTACGAGCTCGCCGCGGGCGGTACCGCGGTCGGCACCGGGCTGAACGCGCCGCCCGGGTTCGCCGAAGAGGTGGCGGAGCGGATCGCCGTGTCGACCGGGTACCCGTTCGTGACCGCGCCGAACAAGTTCGCGGCGCTTGGCGGCGCCGACGCCGTCGCGGCCGCCTCGGCCGGACTGCGCGGGCTCGCCGTGCCGCTCGCGAAGATCGCCAACGACATCCGCTGGCTGGGCTCGGGGCCACGGGCCGGGCTCGGTGAGCTGATCCTGCCGGCCAACGAGCCGGGGTCGTCGATCATGCCGGGCAAGGTGAACCCCACCCAGTGCGAGGCGCTGCTGATGGTGTGCGCGCAGGTGCTCGGCAACGACGCGACGATCGCCTTCGCCGCCGCGCAGGGGAACCTGGAGCTGAACACGATGCGGCCGGTGATCATCGCCAACTTCCTGCACTCGGCCTCGCTGCTCGCCGGGGCGAGCCGGGCGTTCCGGGTGTTCTGCGTCGAGGGCGCGGCGCTGAACGAGGCGCGGATCGCCGAGCACGTCGACCGGTCGCTGATGCTCGTCACCGCGCTGTCGCCGGTCATCGGGTACGACAAGGCCGCCGAGATCGCGCACAAGGCCGACCACGAGGGCAGCACGTTGCGCGCGGCGGCGCTGGCGCTCGGCTACATCTCGGCCGAGGAGTTCGACCGGGTCATCGACCCGGCGTCAATGGTCGGCGAGTCGATCGTCGGCGACGCGTGAGGCGTAACGTGACGCCCTTGTACGGTGACGTGACTATGGACGGCTGGGACAACATGGGAGGCGCGCGTGGCTGGTGATTCTTACGATGTGATCGTGATGGGGGCCGGGCCCACCGGCGAGAACGTCGCCGACCGGGCGGTGCGCGGCGGGCTGTCCGCGGTGATCGTCGAGTCGGAGCTTGTGGGCGGCGAGTGCTCCTACTGGGCGTGCATGCCGAGCAAGGCGCTGCTGCGGCCCGTGGCCGTGGTCGCCGAGGCCGGCGCGGTGCGCGGGGTCAGCGGCGCGCGGCTCGCGCCCGCCGAGGTGTTCGCGCGGCGGGACACGTTCACCCACGACTGGAAGGACGACGGGCAGGTCGAGTGGCTGAACGGCGCGAAGATCGACCTGGTCCGCGGGCACGGCCGGCTGACCGGGGAGCGCCAGGTGGCGGTCGGCGACGTCACGCTGACCGCGCGGCAGGCGGTCGTCGTGGCGACCGGGACGAACGCGCTCGTGCCGCCCCCGCTCGCCGACGTCAGGCCGTGGACGAGCCGGGAGGCGACGAGCGCGAAGTCGGTGCCGCCCCGGCTGGCGATCGTCGGCGGCGGGGTCGTGGGGTGCGAGATGGCCGCCGCGTTTTCGGCGTTCGGCTCGCGGGTCACGCTGATATCGCGGGGCGCGCTCCTCGACCGGCTGCCCGCGTTCGCCGGCGAGTTCGTCGCGGCCGGACTCCGTGACGCGGGCGTCGACGTGCGCACCGGCGCGAACGTCAGCGCCGCGACGCGGGCGGACGGGAACGGCTCCGTCACGCTGACGCTTGACGACGGGTCGTCGGTCGAGGCCGACGAGGTGCTCGCCGCCGTCGGCCGGACCCCGAAGACGGACGACATCGGGCTTTCCGCCGTGGGCCTCAAGGACGGCGCGTGGCTGTCGGTGGACGACACGATGCGGGTGACCGCCGTCGCCGGCGGCTGGCTCTACGGCGCCGGGGACGTGAACCACCTGGCGCTGCTCACCCACATGGGCAAGTACCAGGCCCGCGTCTGCGGCGACGCCATCGCCGCCCGCGCCGCCGGGCGCGAGCCGTCGGTGCGTGACATAGCGTCGGCGACCCGCGTCCCTCAGGTCATCTTCACGGTCCCCGAGGTGGCGGCGGCCGGCCTCACGGCCGAGCAGGCCACCGCCGCGGGGCTGCGGGTCCGGGTCGTCGAGTACGAGATCGGCAACGTGGCCGGCGCCAGCCTGTTCGCGGACGGCTACCAGGGCCGCGCCCAGATGGTCGTCGACGAGGACCGCAAGGTCATCGTCGGCCTCACGCTCGCCGGCCCCGGCGTCGGCGAGATGATCCACGCCGCGACGATCGCGGTGGTCGGCGAGGTGCCACTCGACCGGCTCTGGCACGCCGTCCCGGCGTACCCCACGATGGGCGAAATCTGGCTGCGGCTGCTCGAGACCTACGGGCTGTAAATGGTCGCCGTCCGTGTCGATGAGATCACGGAAAGTTTTTTTGGCGATGCTGTAACGGCCGTGCGGGTGCCATCGTTCCGGTACCAGGGCTTACCCCGCAATGGAGCCCCCGGATGCCCCCCCGTCCGGGGGCTCCGCCAACGGGTTCCGGCGCGCGGACCCGGGGCGGAGCCTAGTAAGTCCGTCGTCGGCCGCGGTCCGCCATCAACCGCGGCCGATGGACGGCGATCAGCGGGGCCTCCCCCACTCCTAACGCCAGCCAGCCTCAGCCGCGGCCGATGAACGGCATCGTGGTGGCCGTGATGGTCATGAACTGGATATTCGCGTCGAGCGGCAGCTCCGCCATGAACGCCACGGCGTCCGCGGCGTGCTGCGGGTCGAACGTCGGCTCCCGCATGATCGAGCCGTCCGCCTGCGGCGCGCCCGCCGCGATCCACTGCGTCATCTCGGTGTTCGCGTTGCCGATGTCGATCTGACCGCAGGCGATGTTGTACGGGCGGCCGTCGAGGGAGATCGACTTGGTCAGGCCGGTGATCGCGTGCTTGGTCACCGTGTACCCCACGGAGCCCGGCCGGGGGGCGTGCGCGGAGATCGACCCGTTGTTGATGATCCGTCCGCCCCGCGGGTCCTGCGCCTTCATCAACCGCACCGCGTGGTGCGCGCACAGGTACGAACCCGTCAGGTTGGTCGCCACGATCGACTGCCAGCCCGCGGGCGTCAGTTCGTCCACCGCTCCGGGCGGCGCCCCCGTTCCCGCGTTGTTGACCAGCAGGTCCACCCGGCCGAACCGCTCTCGCACCGCGGCGAACAGCCTGTCGACCGACTCCGCGTCGCCCACGTCGGCCGCGACCGGGAGCACCGTCTCCGGCGGCGCCAGCTTCACCGTCTCCTCCAGCGGGGCGGACCGCCGTCCCGCCGCGACCACGTGCCAGCCCTTGTCGGCCAGCGTGACCGTGATCAGCCGTCCGAGTCCCGAGCCCGCACCGGTAACAACCGCCACTCGTTGATCCGTCATGATCATCACGCTAGCCCGCGCGGCCGCGCGGGGCTATCGTCTCCCTGGGCGTCCCCCGCGCCTCCCCGCACCCGGGGGTCACTCGCCGGTGAAGCGGGCCGGGCGCTTTTCCAGGAACGCGGCGATGCCCTCGGCACAGTCGCTGCTCCTGGCGAGCTCGCCCTGGATCGAGGCCTCGAGCGCCAGGTGCTCCGCCATGCGCGAGTAGACCCAGTAGTTCAGCTCCCGCTTGGTGCCCGCGTAGGAGCGGGTCGGGCCGTTGCTCAGCCGCAGCAGCAGCGCCTCGGCGTTCTTCGCGAAGTCCGCGTCCGGCCAGCACGCGTTGATCAGGCCGATGTCCGCCGCCTTCGGCGCGGGGACCGGCTCGCCGAGCATCGCCATCTCGGCCGCGCGGGCGAACCCGATGCGCGCGGGGACGAACAGCGAGCCGCCGCCGTCCGGGACCAGGCCGATGTTCACGAACGCGAGCAGGAAATAGGCGGACTCCTTCGCCACGACCAGGTCCGCCGCGAGCGCCAGGGACAGGCCCGCGCCCGCCGCCGGGCCGTTCACCGCGCTGATCACCGGCTTGGGCATCTCGCGGATCGTCGTGACGATCGGGTGGTACCAGCGCTTCAAGATCTCGCCGGTGACCAGCGCGCCGTCGTTGGCCGCCGCGTTCCGCACGCCTTCCTTCAGGTCCGCGCCCGAGCAGAACGCCCGGCCCGCCCCGGTCAGCATGACCGCGCGGACCGCGTCGTCACCCGCGAGATCGCCCAGCACTTCGAGCAGGTCCCTGGACAGGGCACTTGACCAGGCGTTCATCCGCTCCGGCCGGTTCAGCACGATCTTGGCCGCCGCCCCGGTCCGGTAGAGGTTGACGGTTTCGTAACGGCGCGCTGGCTCTTCGCTCACGACGCTCAATCTATAGCGCGGGAACGGCCAGGCGAAGAGCGATTCCGTTCGGGATAATCCAAAGCGGGCATGAGAGCAGGGACGGCGGCGGGCAGGTCGCGGCCCTGGTTGAGGGAGCCTTATGGCGGAAAAAGCAAACGGCAAGAAGCTGCCGAAGAAGGTCTACAATGCCGAGCTCTTCCGGCTGCAGGCGCAGCTGGTGAAGATGCAGAACTGGACGCGGGCCTCAGGCGCCCGCATCGTCGTGGTCTTCGAGGGACGCGACGCAGCCGGCAAGGGCGGCACGATCAGCCGGGTCACGCAGTACCTCAACCCCCGGTTCGCGCGCACCGTCGCGCTCGACCGGCCGACCGAAAGGGAAACGGAGCAGTGGTACTTCCAGCGGTACATCGCGCACCTGCCGACCGCCGGGGAGATCGTCCTGTTCGACCGTTCCTGGTACAACCGCGCGGGCGTGGAGCGCGTCATGGGGTTCTGCACCAAGGAGGAGTACAGCCGGTTCCTGCGCCAGTGCCCGATCTTCGAGCGGATGCTGGTCGAGGACGGCATCCTGCTGCGAAAATACTGGTTCTCGGTCAGCGACATCGAGCAGCAGGCGCGGTTCGAGTCGCGGCTCGACGACCCGGTGCGCCGGTGGAAGCTCTCCCCCATGGACCTGGAGTCCATCACCCGGTGGGAGGACTACTCACGGGCGAAGGACGACATGTTCACGATGACCGACATCCCCGAGGCGCCCTGGTACGTGGTCGAGTCCGACGACAAGCGGCGAGCGCGGATCAACATGATCGCGCACCTGCTGTCCACGATCCCGTACCACGCCGTGGCCGAGCCGAAGATCAAGCTGCCGCGCAGGCCTGCCTCGACCGGATACGTGCGGACGCCCATGGAAATGCAGACATTCGTCCCCGATCACGCGGCCTCGCTGTTATCTGGAGACGTCACGGACCGCGCCGTTCGCGCTGTTCCTGGCGGGCTGGCCGGAGAGTTGCGAACTCACGGTAATGCGGCAAACTTGTGCCCGTGAGCAACGGGGAACTGCGGCGGCGGGCCGCCGAGCTGGGCGTTTCTGTCCGCTACTGGGACTGGCGGGGGCACGAGGTCGTCGTGTCCGACGAAACGCTCGCCGCGATCGTCGCCACGCTTGAGGACGCGCCGCCGCCGGACCGGTCGTTCAGCCCGCCCGACGCGGTCGCCCCGGCGCCGGCGCGGCGGTCATGGGGATTCGCCGTGCAGCTCTACTCGCTGCGCTCCCGCGACTCCTGGGGCCACGGTGACCTGCGGGACCTCGCGGAGCTGGCCACCTGGTCGGCCCGCGACCTGGGCGCCGGCTTCGTGCTGATCAACCCGCTGCACGCCGCCGAGCCGCTGCCCCCGGTCAGCGCGTCGCCCTACCTGCCGATGAGCCGCCGCTGGGTGTCCCCGCTCTATCTCCGCATCGAGGACATCCCGGAATATGAGGATTTGAGTTATTCCGAACGTAAGCGGCTTACTCGCCTCTCCCAGCCGCTTCGCGAGGCGTCGCAGACCGCGGAACTGATCGACCGGGACGCGGTCTGGACGGCCAAGCGCGAGGCGCTGGAAATGCTGCGCAAGGTGCCGCTTTCCGACGCCCGGCAGGCGTCGTTCGCGGAGTTCGTCGCGCGGCACGGGCGCGCCCTCGAGGACTGGGCGGCCTGGTGCGCGCTCGCGGAAGTACACGGCCCCGACTACCGGGCCTGGCCCGAGCACCGGCGCGATCCCAGGTCCGCGGAAGCGCAGGTGCGCCGCGGCGACCTCGCCGTGCAGGCCGAGTTCCACACCTGGGTGCAGTGGCTCGTCGCCGCGCAGGTCGCGGCCGCCCAGGAGGCGGCGCGGTCGGCGGGGATGAGCATCGGCGTCATCGCCGACCTGGCGATCGGCGCGCACCCCGGCGGCGCGGACGCGTGGGCCGGCCAGGAGTTCTTCGCGCAGGGGTTCACCGTCGGCGCGCCGCCGGACGCGTTCAACCAGCGCGGCCAGGACTGGGGGCTGCCGCCCATGCACCCGCGGGCCCTGGCGGCCGCCGGGTACCGACCGCTCGCCGACCTCGTCGACGCGAACCTGACGTTCGGCGGCGGCCTGCGGATCGACCATGTCATGGGGCTGTCCCGGCTGTGGTGGATCCCCGCGGACGCGCCGCCGACCGAGGGCGCGTACGTGTACTACGACGCGCCGGGCACGCTCGGCACGCTCGCCGCCGCGGCCGCCGCGACCGGCTCCGTCGTCATCGGCGAGGATCTGGGCACGGTCGAGCCCTGGCTGCGCGAGGCGCTCGCCGCCCGCGGTGTCCTCGGCACGCAGATGCTCTGGTTCGAGCGCGGCTGGTCGAACGAGCCCCTCGCGCCGCAGTGGTGGCGGAAGAACTCCCTCGTCACGGTCTCCACGCACGACCTGCCGCCCGCCGCGGCGTTCCTTTCCGGCTCCCAGGTGACCGACCGCGTCGAACTCGGCCTGCTCACCCGCTCCGAGGCCGAGGAGCGCGCGGAGGCCGACCGGACCGTCAACGACTGGATCGACGCGCTGGTCAGCGAGGGACTGCTGCCCCCGGGCAAGCGCCCGTCGGCGGACGAGTTCACCGTCGCCCTCTACGCCTACCTGGCGAAGACGCCGGCCCAGCTCATCGGCGTGAACCTGGCCGAGGCCGCGGGCGCGACCCGCTCCCAGAACATGCCGGGCACCTGCGACGAGTACCCCAACTGGAAACTCCCCCTGTGCGGCCCCGACGGCACCCCAGTCCTCCTCGAGGACCTGCCGGCGAGCCCCCGCGTCCGCGCGGTAGCCGAAGCCGCATCCGCTCCGCCCCCCAAATAAGGCACGCGTCAGCGCCCGTAGAGATTGCTGGACCTGAAATGTGCGCGGCAGCGCCATAAAGAGCAATTCTTAAGAAATTCTTTGCGGCAGCCCCGGCAGGGCCATGGACCTGTGGTATGGCGCGTCAGCTCTAGGTGGCAGGCCGCAGGCCGTCAGCCCTCTGGTGAGGTATCTCTCAAACCGATAGAGGCGCGAGACGTGCGGGGGATTTCCTCGCGGCCTTCCGCAGGACGAGCCGCGAGAAATCTTCCCGCACGGTCTGCGCCCCGCGAAGGCTGGTGTTGACTTTGACTTTGACTTTGGCCCCCCGACACCCGGCGGTCAGCCGTCCGTGGAAGGATCGGAACGGTAACCACAGCAAAGTCAAGACCTTGACGAGGGGAGAAGCATGATGCCGGCTACTCCGCTACGGGAGCGGAAGGCGTGGCAGGCGCTCGAGCGTCATTACGCGGAAATCTCCGGTACCCACCTGCGTGATCTATTCGCCGCCGACCCTGGCCGGGGCGAGCGGCTGACGGCCGCGGCCGTGGGCATCTACCTGGACTACTCCAAGAACCGGGTCACCGATGAGACCATGAGGCTGCTCATCGAACTGGCCGAGGAATCGGGGGTGGCGGAGCGGCGGGACGCGATGTTCCGCGGCGAGCACATCAACGTGTCAGAGAACCGGGCGGTGCTGCACACGGCGCTGCGACTGCCCGCGACGGCCACGCTTGTCGTCGACGGGCAGGACGTCGTGGCCGATGTCCACGCCGTGCTCGGTCGCATGCGCGACTTCGCTAACCGCGTCCGTTCCGGAGAATTCAAAGGCTATACGGGAAAGCCGATTAAGAACGTCATCAACATCGGCATCGGCGGATCAGACCTCGGGCCGGTGATGGCGTACGAGGCGCTCAAGCATTACTGCACGCGTGACATTACCTTCCGTTTCGTATCCAACGTGGATTCCACCGACTTCGCGGAAGCTGTCCGGGACCTCAGCGCCGACGAGACCCTTTTCATTGTTTCCTCGAAGACGTTCGGGACGCTGGAGACGCTGACCAACGCCACCTCGGCGCGGGACTGGGTGGTGTCGGCCCTCGGGTCGGCGGATGCGGTCGCCAACCACTTCGTCGCGGTGTCTACCAACGCGGAGCGGGTGTCGGAATTCGGGATCGACACGGCGAACATGTTCGGGTTCTGGGACTGGGTCGGCGGGCGGTACTCGATGGACTCCGCCATCGGGCTGTCCACGATGATCGCGCTCGGGCCCGACCAGTTCGACGAGATGCTCGCCGGGTTCCACGCCATGGACGAGCACTTCCGCACCGCGCCGCTGGCCGCGAACCTGCCGGTGCTGCTCGGGACGCTCGCGTTCTGGTACCGGGACTTCTTCGGCGCCCAGACCGTCGGCGTGATGCCTTACGAGCAGTACCTCAAGCGGTTCCCCGCCTACCTGCAGCAGCTGACGATGGAGTCGAACGGCAAGCACGTGACGCTGGCCGGGCGGCACGTCGACTACGACACCGGGGCCATCTTCTGGGGCGAGCCGGGCACCAACGGGCAGCACTCGTTCTACCAGCTCATCCACCAGGGCACGGTGCTGATCCCGGTCGACCTGATCGGGTTCGCGCGGACGCTGAACCCGCTCGGTGACCACCACGACTTCCTGTCGTCGAACGTGTTCGCGCAGGCGGAGGCGCTCGCTTTCGGTAAGACCGAGGAGCAGGTGCGCGCCGAGGGAACCCCGGAGGCGGTGGTCCCGCACCGGGTCATGGAAGGCAACCGCCCGACCAACACGCTGCTGTGCGACATCCTCACGCCGCGGCTGCTCGGCACGCTGGTCGCGCTGTACGAGCACTCGGTGTTCGTGCAGGGCGTCATCTGGGACATCGACTCGTTCGACCAGTGGGGCGTCGAGCTCGGCAAGGTACTCGCGCAGCGGATCATCCCGGAACTGACCTCGGAGTCGGAGCCGGAACTGTCGCACGACTCGTCCACCAACGCGCTGATCCGGCGTTACCGGTCCATGAAAGCGGGGAGCTGATCGTCATGGCAACTGACACACCGATGCAACTGGGCATGATCGGGCTGGGCCGGATGGGGTCCAACCTGGTTCGCCGGCTGATGCGCGACGGGCACCACTGCGTCGCTTACGACAGGAATCCGGACGTGGTCAAGGCGATGGCGGGCGAGGGCGCCACCGGCGCCTCGTCGCTCGCCGAGTTCGTCAACGCGCTCGACAAGCCGCGCAACATCTGGATCATGGTGCCGGCCGGGGTCGTGGACGCCACGCTTGAGCAGCTGGTGCCGTTGCTTGACGCCGACGACGTGATCATCGACGGCGGCAACTCCTACTACCGCGACGACATCACCAGGTCCAAGGCGGTCAAGCCGAAGGGGCTGCACTACCTTGACGTCGGCACGTCCGGCGGGGTCTGGGGCCTGGAGCGCGGGTACTGCCTGATGATCGGCGGTGACGCGGCCGCCGTGACGCGGCTCGACCCGATCTTCAAGACGATCGCGCCCGGCGAGGGCAGCGTCGAGCCGACACCCGGCCGCGCCCCGGGCTCCCAGGCGTCCCAGGGGTACCTGCACTGCGGGCCGTCCGGCGCCGGGCACTTCGTCAAGATGGTGCACAACGGGATCGAGTACGGCATGATGGCCGCGATCGCCGAGGGGCTCTCGATCATCAATGGCGCGGACATCGGCCTGCAGACGAACGCCACCCACGACGCGGAGAACACACCGCTGCGCGACCCCGAGGCGTACCAGTACGACATCAACGTGACCGACGTCGCCGAGGTGTGGCGGCGGGGGTCCGTGGTGTCGTCCTGGCTGGTCGACCTGGCCGCCGCGGCCCTGGCCAAGTCGCCGAACCTCGAC
>Ga0207705_10003476_pt1 | contig 11982 bp, 7 predicted proteins | sample KBSC13metaG_FD_184314 | JGI IMG/M metagenome (GOLD analysis project Ga0207705, IMG submission 184314) | Corn rhizosphere microbial communities from Kellogg Biological Station, Michigan, USA - KBS C1-3 metaG (SPAdes) (version 2) | ecosystem: Host-associated > Plants > Roots > Rhizosphere > Soil ...
CCCGTGAGCAGCAGCGCAAAGAGCGCCCCGGCTCCAGCCGCCACGCCGAAGGCCGAAGGAAACGAGCGGGTAAAAGCTTCTCCCCTGGCGAAGAAGATCGCCTCCTCGAAAGGCGTATCGCTGGCCGGCCTCACCGGCACCGGCCCGGGTGGCCGCATCGTGGCCAAGGATGTGGAAAGCGCTCCGGCCGGCGGAGCCCCAGCCAAGGCGGCCGCACCGACAGCGATTCCCGCCACCCCGGCCGGGGAGGGCGACAAAAAGATCCCGCTCAGCGGCATGCGGCGCGTGATCGCGGAGCGCCTGCTCGCCAGCAAGACGACCCTCCCGCATTTCTATCTCAACATCGAGGTCGATGCCGGTCCGCTCATGAAATTCCGCGCCGAGGCCAACGCCGCCAGCGAAGCGGCGGGCGGACCGAAATTCACGGTCAACGATTTTGTTCTCAAGGCCGTCGTGGCCGCGGCGGCGAAAGTGCCGGCGGTCAACGCGAGCTTCGCGGGCGACTCCATCATCCAGTACGGCAGCATCAATCTCAGCGTCGCTGTCGCCGTCGAGGAAGGACTGGTCACGCCGGTGATTCGCGACGCGCAGAAAAAATCCCTGCGCGAAATCAGCGAGGCCGTGAAGGACCTGGCCGGACGCGCCCGCAACAAGAAGCTCAAGCCCGAAGAATACGCCGGAGGCACCATCACCGTTTCGAATCTCGGCAGCTACGGCATCGACAATTTCTACGCGATCATCAATCCGCCGCAGGCCCTGATCATTGCCGTCGGCGCGATTCTCAAGAAGCCGGTCGTCAATGCGAAGGATGAGATCGTCGTCGGCCAGCGCCTGGCCATCGGCCTCAGTGCGGATCATCGCGTGGTGGATGGCGCGGTCGGCGCGCAGTATCTCGCCGAGCTGCGGAAGTTCATCGAGAGCCCGACTCTGCTGCTGCTGTAAACTCACGTCCCGTGCGTTTCGTCGAGTCCCGTTGCATCCACTGTGGGGCGGCACTGCGGGTCGCCGGCGACACCACGCACGTCTGCTGCCAGTAGTAGCTCAATGGGCTATCGCCACTACTTCTGCGCAGTCGCGCTGCTCGCAGCGAAACCCTTGTGCACCTCCGCGGCGACGCTGTCCGTCGATCTGCCGGCCAACGTCCCGATCGGGGCCACGATCGATTCGAAGATCGATGACACAAACCTGCGGGACCCGCTGGCCTACCGCCGGCACGGGGCGGCCACGCGCGTCTTTCAAAAACAACTCACGCTCACCAATACCGGCACAACGCCACTCACCGGGCCCCTGTTGGTCGCCAATGGCATCGACTGGAGCACTCCCGACTCCCTCCGCGCGATGCTCGGGCCGAAGGTTCCACCGCGCGAGTGGGTGCCGCGGCTCTTCACGCTGTGGTGCTCGCATATCTCCCACGCCGACAGCGATGCGCCCGGCGGCAAGGAACCCTTTGCGCTGCTGAATTTCTGGGGCTACGCGCTGTGTGGCGATACCACGGCGGCGCTCACCCATTTCACGACTTCGCAAGGTGTGCCCGCGCGCAAGATCCCGCTCAATGGACACGTGGCCGCCGAGTACTTCTACGACGACGCCTGGCACATCCTCGATACGGACCAGAACGTCGTCTACCTCGAGCTCGACAATCGCACGCTGGCCAGCGCAGCCGATCTGCGCGCCGATCCTCTGCTCGCACGTCGCACCAAAGTCCTGGGCCGCTACGCCCGGATGGATCCCGCCCTCTCCGCGTTCAACACCTCCCTCCACGAATACATCGATCCGAAGGACACCAAGCCCGTCTCGCACAAGGTGCGTCCCGCGGCGGTGCGAAATGAGACGCTCTTTCCCGGCGAGAAGATGATCATTCATTACGATCAGTCCCCGGAGCATGCCGTCGGCAAGACGGATCTCAGCCAGTGGGAAAGCGTGCGCGAAGATGCGCTGTGTCTCGTGGAATACGTGATCACGCCCAAGGGCCGTGCCTCCGGGGCCGCGGGCGAAGTCGCCTTCGCCGCCGGGTACCCAATCGTGAGCGCCGTCAACCGCACGACGGGCGAAACGATCACGACCTCTCCGGAACAACCCACCTTCGACCTCAAGGTGAAGTTCGCTTCCCCCGACGACAGCATTTCCATTTTCTGCCAGCGCGCCCGGGCCACGCTTCCAGCTGTGCACAAAGGCCGCAACGAATTCCGCCTCGCCGCCAGCGACACGAAGGGCAAGGCGACCCTCTTCGTGGAATGGCAGCCCGCGGCGGCGAACCTCACATTGCCCGAGGTGACCGCCTCGTTGATCGACGACGCGCCGTCGTTCGCCGTCAAAGGCACTGGAAATACAGACCTCGTTTGGTGGCAGGTTTCCTCCACCAATTCATTCGATTTCGTACCGCCGAATTTCGATGCGGTCACTCCGCCTTCGGAACGGATCACGTTCGACCCACTCACGGCGACGTTTCTAAGTCCCGGGCAGCCCTACTATCTCCACATCAAAGGACGACATTCGGGCGTCTGGGGCGAATGGTCCGCGCCTTTGGAATTCCGCATGGGCAAACCCTCCCGGCCCGCGCCGGCGCAGGCCGTGGTCGCGGGAACGAAATTGCGCCTCACCTGGCCGGATGCCGGCAAGGGTTGCGAGTACCTCGTCTTCGGCAGCAACCGGCTGGACTTCCTCCCGGAGCCATTCGCGAAAGAGGAGATCGTCGTGCTGCGCAATCAAGGCGTCGAAAAGACCCGGCCCAATAAGAACCTCATCGCCACGGTCACGAAGCCCGAGATCGAACTCGACGCGTCGTTCCGCTTCTACCGCGTGATCGTCCGGCGCGGGGAGGTGCTCTCCGTGCCCGGCGACCTCGTCTTCACGCCATCCGCGCTCGCCGCGAAGCTCCCGCCGGCGATGGTCCTCCAGGACCGCTGGCAACGGGTGCCCGACCCGAAACATCCCGGCGCCGAAACCGACGAACACCTCGCGACAGAAATGGCCCTGAAGTAGGGAAAGGGGAACGCAGAGATGCGAAGGCGCACCGGCACGGAGGGCTGCTGGAAATTAGCCCCTGGCCGAGCGAGTGAAGCGAGCGAACATCGGGGTTCACCAACCCCCACGGATGCGCTTCCGTACGGAATTTCCGCAGAAGAAAATGGCGAAGCACCTATTGAATCGTGGTGGAGGATTTTTCATCGTCGTGGGTGACCGGGCGGGCCGGCTGTCGGTCAGCGACGGGATCTCATGGGAGAGAGTGGAACGCGCCCGCCCGGTCACCACCCATTCGGCCAATCGTCCGAACTTGCGCTCGTTCCTCGCTGGCGCACGGTTCCTAATTTCTTCTCATCCCTCTAGGATGAACCTGTCCAACTTCGCCCGCGCTGCGGGCTTCGGGAGTTCGGAACGACTTTGATGTTCAGAAGCGCAGTTATCGCCAATACTTGGCACCGCCGGGGCGGCCCGTCAGATATGGATCGCGTGGCCGGCGGCCACTTCCACGGCTTCCTTGACCGCTTCGCTAAGGGTCGGGTGCGCGTGGATCGTGGCTTCGATCTCCTCGAGGGTCGCCTCGAGGGTGATGGCGAGGCCCAGCTCGGCAATCATCTCCGTGGCGTCGGCCCCGATGATGTGCGCGCCGAGGATTTCCCCGTGTGGTTCGCCCACGATCAGCTTCACGAAACCTTCCGTCTCGCCGATCGCGCGGGCTTTGCCGAGGGCCATGTAGGGGAACTTGCCGACCTTGAATTTCTTGCCCGACTCCTTGGCCGCCCGCTCCGTGAGGCCCACGCTGGCCACCTGCGGATGGCAGTAGGTGCAGCCGGGGAAGGTCGTGACCTTCTTCGGCTTGAACTTCGGATTGAACATGCCCTCGACGGCCTGGACCGCTTCATAGCTGGCGACGTGCGCGAGCCACGGTGGCCCGATGATATCGCCCGCGGCAAAGATGCCTTTCACGCTGGTCTCGTAGCGATCGTTCGTTTGGAGGAAGCCCTTCACGAGCTCAAATTTCAGGCCGCCGGCGGGCAAGATCGGCGCGATGCCGATGGCCACCAGGACCATCTCGGCCTCGAGCACCTTCTCCGCGCCCTTGGGATCGGCGACCGTGATCTTCACGCCGCTGTCGCTCACCTCGGTCTTGGTCGTCTTGTGGCCCAGGAGCGCCGTGATGCCTTGCTTGGCGAACGATTTTTCCAGCGCCTGCGACACCTCGGTGTCCTCCACCGGCAGCAGGTTCGGCAGCATTTCCACGATCGTGACCTTCGTCCCGAAGGCATTGAAGAAATAGGCGAATTCCACGCCAATGGCACCCGCACCGATGATCACGATGGACTTCGGTTGCGATGGGAGTTGCAGGGCCTCTTTCGAACCGATGACGTTCTTGCCGTTGAATTCCAGACCCGGCAGCGGACGCGAGACGCAGCCCGTGGCGATGAGGATGTTCGTCGCCTTGTGAACCTCTTCCTAAGGCGATGAGGATGTTCGTCGCCTTGTGAACCTCTTCCTTGCCGTCGGCGGACTTCACCTTGACCTCGCCCGCCTTCTCGACGGACGCCTCGCCTCGCAGCGCGTCGATCTTGTTCTTCTTGAACAGGAAATCCACGCCGGCTGAGCCCTTCTCGGAAACCGTCCGGGAACGCTTGATGATCGTGCCCCAATCGAATTCCAGGGAACCGATCTTGAAGCCAAACTCCGCCGCCCGGTGCTTCATCGTGTGGAACAACTCGGCGTTCTTGAGCAGCGCCTTGGTGGGAATGCAGCCCCAGTTATTGCAGGTGCCGCCGTAGCGCTCCTTGTCCACGCAGGCGACTTTCTTGCCGAGTTGGGCCGCCTTGATAGCCGCGACGTAGCCGGCTGGGCCGGCGCCGATGACGATGAGATCGTAATTTGCCATAAAATTGGAATCTAAACGGGAAAGTCGTGCGCGCAAAATCCAGCCGCGCGGGCGCGACCATGCGGGCGGAGCGCGTCCATGGTCAAAAGGAAAGTACTCCGCGGGCGGAGCCCACCTTTAAAGTGTTTGCATCTTGCGTGGATTTTTGGGGGAGCCGCGGATTCACCGGACGCGTTCTTCCCACCGTCATTCTGAGGAACGAAGAACCTCTGATCTCTTCCGGCATCTAATGCCCAGTTGGTGAGGAACGGCAGAGATCAGAGGTTCTTCGCTTCGCTCGGAATGACGGCGACGGGGGTGGCCGCAACTTGGCAAAGGCGCGACCTGGCTGGCCCTGTTCCACCAAGATTCTCCGGGGCGAAGCGCATCCCTCCGAGGAGGCGGTTGAGGTGCTGGCGGCGGCCGGTGACTTCGGGCGAGCCGCGGCTCTCTCATTCTTCTCTGCACCTCTGCGGTTAAATGCCTTTGGCTGCGGCTCCGCCTCGCCCGGCTCTGCGTCTTAAAAGCCTATTTCCGCGTTCAGAGTTACCCATCCGATCGCATGGCTTTCCGGTAGGCGGTCGGGCTCTGGCCGACGCGCTGGCGGAATTGCTCCGCGAAGCTGCTGCCGTCGACGAAGCCGCAGCGGATGGCGATCTCCGCGGCGGAGAGGTTTGTCTCCTGAAGCAGCTTGAGCGCGGCGATGACCCGCGTTTTCATCAAAAATTCCTGGGGGCTGAAGCCGAAGGCGTGCTGGAAGCGGCGCTGAAAGTGGCGCTCCGACAGGCCGCATTTGCGAGCCACGCTGCTGAGCACCACCGGACCGGCGAAGTCGCGCCGGATGATTTCCACCCCGCGCGCCACGTGCTGGATGATGGGGAGCTGCATTTCATGCTCCGCGGCGCGCCGCACCACACCGGCCGTCCCGCAGATGCGGCCCGCGGCATCCTTGAGCGGGAGTTTGCTCACGAAGAACCAGTCGGGCGTGCCTTGCTCATCGAACCACAGTTCCACGCGCTCGACGCACCGGGTCTTGCCGGAGAGCAGGCGCGCATCGTCGCGCACGTAACCCGACGCCATGTGATGCGGGGCCACGTCGAAATCCGTGAGTCCCAGGATTTCCCGCTCATGGCGCAATTGGTGGTGCTGGAGAAAGCTGCGGCTCACGAGCATGAACCGGCCGTGCGCGTCCTTGCAGTAAAAGGAAACACCCGGCAGGTGATCGAAAAGCGTGTGGAAATGGGCATTCGCGTGCACCTTGCCCAGCCACTGATCGCGCTGGCGCGCGAGATCACGGGGCAGGGAGCGCGCGGTGGATCCGCGGGCTGGGCGTGGCGGATTTGGCATAGACTTTGTCGTCACGCTTCGCCCAATGGTGGGTTATGCATGGGAAGTCAAGGGCAGCCATCCTGCCACCCCCAAACGCCCAGGCCTCACCACACTGCAAATTCATTCAACCCCAACCCAAATCATGAGCTCGTATTTTCCCGACGTTCCGAAAATCGCCTTTGAAGGCCCGAAATCCAAAAACCCGCTTTCCTACAAGCACTACAACCCGGCCGAGATGGTGGAAGGCAAGACGATGGCGGAGCATCTGCGCTTCTCCATCGTCTACTGGCACACCATGTGTGGCCAGGGCGCGGATATGTTCGGCGGGCCGACTGCGCTGCGTCCGTGGGAAGCGGGCCTGAGCGGGATCGATCTCGCCAAGGCGCGCGTGCCCGTGTTCTTCGAAATCGCGGAGAAGCTCGGCATGCCCTACTACGCGTTTCACGATCGCGACGTGGCGCCGCACGGCAAGACGCTGCGGGAGTCGAACGAGTATCTCGATACGATCACCGCGCTTCTCAAGGAGCAGCAGCAGCGCACGGGCATCAAGCTCCTGTGGGGGACGGCGCAGCTCTTCGTGCACCCGCGCTTCATGCACGGCGCGGCGACGAGCCCGAACGCGGAGACGTTTGCCTTTGCCGCCGCGCAGGTGAAGAAGGCGCTGGAAGTCACGCACGCGCTGGGCGGCGCGGGTTATACGTTCTGGGGCGGCCGGGAGGGCTACTCGACGCTGTGGAATACGGACATGAAGCGTGAACTCGAGCACCTCGCGAAGTTCCTGCACATGGCCGTGGATTACGCGAAGCAGATCGGGTTCAAGGGCCAGTTCTACATCGAGCCGAAGCCGAAAGAGCCGACCAAGCATCAGTACGACAGCGACGCCGCGGCGTGCCTCAATTTCCTTCGCGAGTATGACCTGCTGCCGCACCTCAAGCTGAACCTCGAGACGAACCACGCCACGCTGGCGGGGCACTCGATGCAGCACGAGATGGAAGTCGCCGGCGCCGCGGGAGCCCTGGGCTCGATCGACGCGAACACGGGCGACCTGCTCCTCGGCTGGGACACGGACCAGTTCCCGACGGATATTTACCTCACCACGCAGTGCATGCTCGTCGCGCTGAAATACGGCGGCTTCACGACGGGCGGCGTGAACTTCGACTCCAAAGTTCGGCGCGAGAGCATCGACCCGGTGGATCTTTTCCACGCGCACATCGGCGGCATGGACGCCTTCGCGCGCGGGCTCAAGATCGCCGCCGCGATCCGCGCCGATGGGCGGCTGGCGGGTTTCGTCAAGGAGCGCTATTCCTCCTGGGACAGCGGACTCGGCGCGAGCATCGAAGCGGGCAAGGAGAGCTTTGCCTCGCTGGAGAAGATCATGCTCGAGAAGGGCGAAGCGGCGGCCTGTAAGAGCGGGCGGCAGGAGTTCCTGGAGAATCTTATCAACGAATTCGTGTAGCGTCCACGCGCCAACCTCGAAGCAGCCGCGTGATCTAGAGAGTCTGGATCACGCGTCGCTTCGGGTTGAGTTTCCGCGCGACGGGCGACCAAGGAGCGGTGGTTTCCCAACCACCGATCCAATAAACGCGCCGGAGGCGCCAAACCTCGGAAGGGGAAAGGTGGTGGTCGGTGGGCTATTCCGCCGCGGGCTTGAACCCGCCATGGAGCCGCAATGGTGGCGCCTCCGGCGCGAGGGTTAATTCGGTGGTTGGAAAACCACCGCTCCTTGGCTGCACGTCGTTCCGGGCGGCAGGTGAGGCGAAGCGAATGCCCGGCCTCAGATGCCCATGTTGGACAGCGTCAACGCCAGGCGGTCGACGATCTCCACCAAACGGGGATGCGACGCTTCGAAATCGCGGACGGACGATGCCAGGCCTTCCAGGGCTTCGGCCTTCTGTTCCGGCTGGTGCTCGTTGCTGGTGGCGCTTTCGACGGCCGCGCCGGTCATGTCGGTGATGCTTTCCGCCTCGGCTCCGTGAGTCGCCGCGAGCGGACCGACCTCGGCCTTGAGTTCCGCCAGCAGGGTGAGCAGTTCCTCCCGCGTCTCGGCGGGGATATTCGGCGAGTTGCTCAGAGTGGCTTCGATCTTGGCGATGCGGTCTTGGATCATGTTCGTGAGGGAGATTACACCGAAGGGAAGGGTTTTGGCTACCGTCGCGCAGCCTTGGCGGATGGCAAGGCTGTCCGATGTGCATGCCATGCACACAAGACTGCGATCATGTTCAAAAAACCGTGGTTTTTGAACATGAGAGGGGATACATGTGCGTTCCGTGCACATGTTTGAGCGCAACAAGCCCTACAACGACCTGCCGCTGCTGCCCCCGACGGCGCGTCTGGAGACCGAAGCGGTCCTGAAAGCGGCGATCCGGGCCAGCCGCAGCCTGGCGGAGCTGAAGGGGCGCACCCGGACCGTGCCGAACGCGACCATCCTGCTCAATACCATCGCGCTCCAGGAGGCCCGGGCCAGTTCGGAGATCGAGGCGATCTTCACCACGAGCGATGAACTCTACCGCGGCATGAGCGCGGACTCCACGGATGTGAGTCCGCACGCCAAGGAGGTGCTGCACTACAACCAGGCGCTGTGGCATGGCGCGGAACGGTTGCGCGAGCACCGCGTCCTCACGGCGGGACTGGCGATCGAGATCGTCGGGATGATCAAGCCCGAGGACGCCGGAATCCGAAGACAGCCCGGGGCGAATCTCATCAATCGGGCGACCGGCGAAGTGGTTTACACGCCGCCGGATGGCGAGCCGAAGATTCGCAAGCTGCTTGAGAACCTGGAACAATTCGTGAACGGGACAGAGGATGGGCTCGATCCGCTGGTGAAGCTGGCGGTGCTGCATTACCAATTCGAGGCGATCCATCCCTTTCGCGATGGCAACGGGCGCACCGGACGAATCCTGCTCATCCTCTTCCTACTCCAGCAGCGGTTGCTCGAGCAGCCGATCCTCTTCCTCAGCCGCTACATCATCGAGCACAAGAATCATTACTATCGCCATCTGCGCGAAGTGACCGAGACGGGGGCGTGGGAGCCGTGGATTTTGTACGTCCTGCGCGCAGTGGAATCGACGGCGGAGACGACGGTGCTGAAGATCGAGGCCATCGGCGAATTGATGACGCAGATGATTGATGAGGGACGGATGAAGCTGCCGAAGCGGACGTTTTCGAAGGAACTGGTGGAACAGCTCTTCGTGCGGCCGTACTGCAAGATCCGGCACCTCGAAGAGGCCGGGCTGGGGAACCGGGTTTCGTGTTCGCGGTATCTGCACGATCTCGCGGAGGTGGGGCTTGTGACGAAGACGAAGGCGGGGAAGGAGATCCTGTTTGTGAACGAACGGCTGGTGAAGTTGCTGTCGAATTGATTCACTCCCCACCCGGCCCGCCGACGACAATGAAATGGCTGATCTCCATCGCGTTTGCCTGGCCATTCCTCCCCATGCCGATCTCAACCTCGTTCCAACCATGGGCGGAGTCGAAGGGTCTCCAATATCCTGAGGGTTCTCGTGCGGAGCGGAATGTGCGTACGGAAACAGGTTGGCTAGCGAATCACGCGAACGACACGAATGGAAACTCTGCTATTCGCGTCATTCGCTGGCCGACCCTGCTCGTACCGTTGCTCCGTCCGAAACCCACGGAACCGCTCCGCGATGGCCCAGGTCTGCCTCTCAACTGATTTGTTACGGCAAGGATGACAAATTATTTTGGACGACGCCGCGCGTTGACTGGCCGCATAAATCGCTGGCGCGATCGCTCGTTATCTCTTTCGAAGGACGCCGGGAAGCAGGCGCAACAATCGCCCTACGAAGCGCGTAGCGCCCACACCCTGCGCAACCATTCCCCCCGCGTCGCTTTTGCCGTCACGGGCGGAAGCTTCGCGGCATCGATCCCGAGCGTCGTGGCGAGCTGGCGCCAGCGTTCCCCGGTCGCCGCGTCCAGCGGCTTGTCCAGGTCCGCGGAGTGAAACGGGTAGGCTTCGTAGTATTGCCCCACGATATTCTTTCCGCGCAGGCCCGGCTGCTCGGGCGCCGGGGCGAGACCGTGCAAACCGCCGGCGGTGCCCCACCATTGCACGGCGGCGAAGTCGGCATGACCCGGCGGGACGTCGCTCACGTAAATCGTGGCGGCGCCGGAATTGTGGAGGAGCGCCTGCAATTGCGGCACGGACACCGTGTGCAGCGAGCCCTTCTTCGCCCGCGCCAGGTGCGCGGCGTGCCCAGCCGCTTCGCCGAGCGACATCCAGATCGGCTCCAACCGGAGCGCGCAAAAACCGACATGGGAAGCGCCCGTGGCCACGGGCACGAGGAGATTTTCCACGCCCGGCGCGAGCAGCACACCATACGGAATCTGGTAGGGCGCCACGCGCTTGTAGAATTCGCCGGTGTGCCGGCCTTCGGTGCGCGTGCCCTCGTGCGAAGTGCCGTGGCAATTCGGCCCGTAATCGCCCATGGCGATGGCATCCGTGTGCAGGACCGCGCGCGCGTCGTCGGGCGCGCAGTCGGTGTCCTTTTCCGAAAAGACATATTTCCCGACCAGCCGGCGCCCTTCCCGCACATAGAGCTGCTGCGGCAGATGATCGCTGTCCACGAATTCATCCTTGCACAGGCCCCAAGTGCGCGCCTCGTCGTGCAGGCTCTGCGGCACCTCGGTGTCGTGCTGGAGGAAATAGAGCATGCCCACGTCCCAGCGCAGATGCTCGTTGAAAACCCGTTCGCGCGATTGGCGCAAGCCGACCCGCGAGAAGGGCGCCACCGCCCCGCCCTGGACCACGCGCGCCGCGAATCCGGACTCGGCTTCCGGCCAGGTGTCGTTCTCTCCCGGTAGGGACAGCCGGATCGGGCCGTTGGACTGGTCGTTCACGTCGGCCTTCGAGTTCGGCAGCGGGCCCTGCGCTTTCATCAGGAATGTTGGCCCGTTGCCAAACACGCCTTTGATCTTTCCGCTGTTGAGCAGCGGCAGCATGTCGGTAAAATCCGCGCGCCGGTAGCCGGGCGGCTTGAGGATGGGCGCCATATTGGCCGGATCGCGCGTGATGCAGAGCCGGAAATTATAGGCCTGCAATTGATCATCGGGCTGGTCCGGGGCGAGCAGCTCTCCATATTCCTCGCCCGCTTCGCGCCCGACTCGGAAGGGGACACGCGCGGCGCCCAGCACATCGCCTTCGTAGCTGGCGTCGATGAAATAGTAAGCGGCTACCGAGTGATACGTGCCGTCCTGGTCGGAAAAGAGAGCGATCTCCAGCGACTGCCAGGTGGCGGCGGATTCGCCGTTGCCGTTGCTGCTCGCTTTCATGCCCTCCAGCGCCCATTCCTTCTGCACGGTGATCTTCGGCTGCTCCGCCAGCATCTTCTCGAAGATCAGCAGATTTACCTTTGGCTCGGCCTGGGTGCCGCGGAAGCAGTCCTTCACCTGTTGGGAGTCGGGCCCGTAGGTGGCCCGGTAGTAGGCTTCCACCTGCTGGGTGAAATGGAGATACGCGCCGCTGAGCCCTTCGAACGTGCGGAAATCCGGATGGGAAAGGCCGTTTGTGACCATGCCGCCGATGCGTTTCGTGGGCTCCACAAGCAGCACGCGCTCGCCATCGCCCGCGGCGGCCACGGCCGCCGCGATGCCGGCCGGAGTCGCGCCGTAGATAAGCACATCGTATTGCTGCGCCCGGAGCGAGAGGGTGAGCAGGAGGCACAGCAGAGGGGGGAGGAACCAGCGCATCCCCTAGCCGCTAGCCGTTGTGCGGCGGCTCGGCAAGCTCGGTGTCCCCATGATTTTCACATGGCGCTCCGCCGCGATCCTGCTATGAAGCGCCCCGCAACGGGATG
>Ga0207705_10003478_pt1 | contig 11980 bp, 11 predicted proteins | sample KBSC13metaG_FD_184314 | JGI IMG/M metagenome (GOLD analysis project Ga0207705, IMG submission 184314) | Corn rhizosphere microbial communities from Kellogg Biological Station, Michigan, USA - KBS C1-3 metaG (SPAdes) (version 2) | ecosystem: Host-associated > Plants > Roots > Rhizosphere > Soil ...
CCACCAGGTAGAACTTCACGCTGAACCGCTCGCGCGCGTCACCGGTGGGAGCGATACCGCACTCGTACGGCATGTCCTTGACGCGGTTCTTGACCTTGCGGCCAATCACGAACGAGAGCGCGACCAGCGCGCAGGCAATCACCAGGGCGAGCACGGCCTGCATCAGCACCGGCAGCCATTGTTCTGGCATTGTAGTTGGCATTTATGAATTCGGAAATCGGCCCTGGGAACGGAGGCAGTTTTTCCCTAAGGAACTATAATAGAGCACGGGTTCCTCTGAAGAAAAGATGGCGAGCGATATGAACATCCGACTCAACGGCGAATCGCGTTCCTTCCCATCCGGCACTACGCTGTATGGCTTAGTACAGGCGCTGGAACTCGCGCCGGAACGCGTGGCGATCGAGCTGAATCGCGAAATCGTAAAGCGCGATTCGTGGGGCTCGACGGCGGTCGAGAACGGCGCGGAAATCGAGATCGTGATGTTTGTGGGGGGCGGGTAGCTCGGAGCGCAACCACGGCGAGCCCAGGAATGCGTTCAAAGTGGCCCAGTTGAGAGTCGCGGGTCCCGGACGCGCGCGAGCAGGCCGGCGAAATCCCGCGCTGCTTCCGCTTCCGAAATGTGAATGACCGCCATAGCCTCACAGTAGCCCGATTTCTGCTGGCCAGCGCTATTCCGCGAACCAGAACACGTAACCGCAGTTCGTGCAGATGTAATTCGTGGCGCTTTTGTCAGCCCACGCAACTCCGAACAATTCGCCGCCGCGGCTGTTCAGCAACGACGTACGCTCGTGAAAGCGCATATTCCGGCATACAAGACAAGTGAGCGCGGAACCGCCCAGACGCACTTCCAGGGAACCGTCGGGTTGCGGGATTTCTGAGAATCGGCTCATGGCCGCTCATGTTATCAGGCAGTTACTGGCGCCACAAAGCGCTTCATCTCTTCGTCGTAAACCGTCACCACACCCGGCCCGATGTGGTACACCCAGCCCTGCAGCGCCAGGTCGCCATCCTTGAGCCGTTCCGCGACCGCAGGGTGCGATTTCAGATTCTTCAACTGCGCCACCACGTTGTGCTCCGAGAGTTCCAGCAGGAATTCCTGAGTCGGCGCAGGATCGCGGCGCGGCGCATCCACATAGCGAAGCCAGTTCACCACGTTCGGCCGTTCCGCGAGCGCATCGGGATTCAGCGCGCCACGCATGACGCCGCAATCCGTATGACCGCAAACGATGACCGCCGGTACTTCGAGCACGCCGACCGCGTATTCGATCGTCGCGGAGACGCCGCCGATCGCATCCGGATAGGGCGGCACCACATTCCCGATCACCCGGCAGATAAACAATTCGCCAGGCTTCGTCTGAGTCAATAGACAGGGATCGATGCGGGAATCCGCGCAGGTAATGAACAGCGCATCCGGCCGCTGGCTGTACGCCAGTTTTTCAAACAACGCCTGATGCTTCGGATAAACGTCTTTCTGGAATCGGGAGATGCCCCCGAGGAGTTTGTCAACGCCCACGACTTCAGTCTCTCACCGGGCCACTCGCAATCGTCCCCACGCCACCACGATGCAAAGCAGACCGGTCACGATGGGCAGAGCCACAATCGGCCCCGCCGCGAGCGTTTCCACCGTCGCTCCGATCAGGATGATCACAAGCAGCGAGGCCGCGAGCGGAGTCAGCCAGACGGCGGTTTTGAATAACCGCGGAAGAACGAGCCCCAGCGCCCCGAGAATTTCGCAGACGGCGACGAAATGCAGAAATCCGCCTGAAAGCGATGGCATCTGCTGCCGTAATTGCTCCGAGGACATCATCAGCTTCGTTGTACCTGTGTACAGGAAAAGCAACGCAAGCAGGATCTGAATCACCCAAAGAAATCGGTTCATGCGGCCATCCTACCCTGGGGCGAGGTGTGTGGAATGAAAATGGAGATAAACGCAAAGTGCCGGGTCCGCGTTCGGCGAACCCGGCGAGCGTTTAAAAGGCAGGATTGACTCTACGCGAAGCTGCGAACGGCGTGGGCTTCGTCTTCGTGCACGTCGAACACAGTGTAGAGCTTGGTGATCTGCAACAGGTCCTTGACTCGCTTGGTCAGGCCCTGCAGTTTCAGGGTGCCGCCGGCGTTTGCCACGGTTGTGAACCCCGAAACCAGCTCACCGATGCCCGAGCTGTCAATATAGGTAACCTCACTCAGGTTCAGCAGGATTTTCTTTTTGCCGGCGGACACCAGTTCGCGCAGGGTGTCGCGCATCGCGCTCGACCCCTCGCCCAGTGTAATCCGGCCGGAAACATCGACTACCGTTACGTCACCTACCTCGCGGGTATTCAGTTTTGCGCTCACTGCTTTCTCTCCTCACTCAATTTGCCGACCGCACAGGACGGTCAAAATCCCCTCGGAAGCGCCAGGCGCCCGCCGCGCTGCCTGCTACGCCAGTTTCTTGCTCAGCGTCACTTCGGTACCGCATGGTGACGCTTTTTCTACCTTCACATCGTCCATGAACGCGCCCATCAAAAACAGCCCCCTCCCGGAATGCCGCAGGACGTTGGATTCATCCAGCGGATCCGGCACCTGGCTATGATCGAAGCCTTCGCCCTCGTCCCGAATCCGGACCTCGAAATCGTTTGCTGATTTTCTCACGTTGACGTGGACGTGTTTGTTCTTGTTGTACCGGTTCCCATGCACGACCGCGTTCACCATGCATTCCCGGACCGCCATCCCAATCCCGTGCTGCTCGTCTTCGCCGAAACCCGCATCCACCGCCGCCTTCAGGACGTCCGCCTCAACCGTATCCACGCTTTCGAGCGTTGAGGGGTAATCCCGATCAAGTATTCCGTTGGAGGCGGTATCCGATGACATTGTGCAAACAGCGTGGAACTGAAACCTTAACACAAAATGACTGCCCCGCGAAAGGCGGGGATTGAAAACAAGGGAGATCGGCACAGGACCCACGTATTTTCAAACAGTTAAGGTCACCGTACCATGCGGTTCCGGGACGTCCCGAATGGCACTCCTGAACCTTTGGTACCGTAGTCCCCCCGAGGGAAGGCGGATTGATCGAACATCTGGTAGACTCCGGTAGTAGTCTGCCTGTCTTCAGGCACTATCACCGTTGTAACCAGAAGTTATCTGGTGCCAAAATCCTGGACGGTGAACGCGATCACTGGTACGACTCTGATCGCGTTCGAGCCGGGTGGTTCCAATCGAACCCCGGCCGCATCAGTCACAACAGCATGGAACGCCGCCGCACGGAGGCGAGCCTGATGGCTGTTCCGGAAGGGAACGGCCGGGGGGGCTTCGCGGAACAGCCGGCGATGTTCGACCTGCCCGATTGGACGGTTACGGTCGAGCGCATTCAGGCGGGCGACCCCGCCGCCATGGCTGAACTTTATTCCGTTTTTACCCGTGGCATCCGTTACCTGCTGCTTCGCTCCCTCGGCATGGAGGATATCGACGATCGCGTTCACGATTGCTTTGTCATCGTGACTGAAGCGATTCGTTCGGGTGAGTTGCGCGAGCCTGCGCGCCTGATGGGCTATATCCGGACGGTGGTACGCCGCCACATCGCCGCCAGAATCGGAGATGCGGTGCTGCGCCGCCGGAACGTCGTGGAATTCGAAGATGCGCTGTTTGACGTTTCCGACTGGAAGAACAACCCCGAGCAGGATCTGCTCGCCCGTCAGCGCGCGGAGATTGCACACCGCGTCTTCAACGGCGTCTCGATCCGCGAGCGCGAGATCCTCCGCCGTTTTTATCTGCTCGAACAATCCCAGGAACGGATCTGTTCCGAAATGGGACTCAGCTACAATCAGTTTCGGCTGCTGAAATCGCGGGCCAAGGCGCGATTCGGCAAGCTGGGGCAGCGGCTGGCGGAGCCCAGAGGGAAAATAGCGGAGCCCAAAGGAAAAAAATCTGGGAAAGTTCAGGGAGGCGGGCACTAACGGGGAGGATGCGCCGAAGGGGGCGCAGGCGATTTCCCGTCAGACCGCGACTTCCCACAAGGGAGACGATCAACTCGAGCTCTACGCGCTGGGCCGCCTGGCTGAGCAGGAACAGGCCGCTATCGAAGAACACCTTTTGATCTGCGAAGCGTGCCGTCAGCGGCTGAATGAAGTCGAAGCGTACGCGAAAGCCATGCGGCGGGCGATTGCGGATTCTTCCCCTACTGAATAACGTCGCCGGTTACCGTGTTGGGCCCACTGGAATCGAGCGGCGGCTGATGCGCGGGCGATGGCGTGAGAGCCGCCGCGATCCGCGCCGCATAAGCCGGCGATTTTGCGAGTGCGAGGCCCCAAAGAATGTGGCCCAGCTGAACTTCGCGCAAAGGCGCATAATCCGCGATCAACGGATTGGCATGGGGCCAGATGAAGTCCCAGAACAGGTAATAGACCACTACCCCCACGATGGCGCCGGCAAAAGAGAAAAGCGGCGGCCGCCGCATTCGCCAGATCATTCCCCAGAGAGCGCCGATCGTCCCGTAAATCACGACGAGCAGAGCGATCCCTGCCCACGTGCTTCGAAAGAACTCGTTCTGATACGCATATTCACCGTGGAACAGCGTGGAGAATAGATTGGGGACCGACCAGATACCGCTGCCGGTCAGGATCGCGCCCGCGAAAAAGCAAAGGAACATCCAGATGACGCCTACGATCCCGGCCTGGAGTCCCGCGAAGGCAAAAACCAGCATGCCCGGGCGTCGCGGCGGAGGCGGCGGCGGGACGGCATAAAAAGTGGGATCGCGCGGTTCCGCGTCAGCGGCCGTCGGAGGAGGCGCTTCGGGAAAATGGATTTCGCTGGGGAATTGCCCGTCGCCGGGAGGAAAGTCCACTACTTTCAGACTACTACTAGAAAGGCGGCCCCTTCTCTTGTAGGTCCGGGGCCGCTCGATTCAGACGAAGTATGAGAACAACTGCCCTATCGTGCGGTATTTTTATCCCTGGACGCAATACTGGCAATAGTAGACATCCCGACTGTCAGTTCGTTGCTATGCTGAGTCAGATGCGCCGAGGCATTCACATAGCCGTTGCGCTCATGCTGGCTCTACTGCTGATTCGGCCTTTTGACTGCTTCGCGGCAATGTCAACGCCCAAAGCAATGGCCTGCTGCGCGAAGGGCAAATGCCTGCCGACGAGTGATGCCGATGAATGCTGCAAAGGCGCGCTGACTGCAGATCAGGTCGCAGCGGTAAAGGCCTCGTACGTTTCTGTCGTTCCCAGCCTGGATTTCGCGTCCGTCAGTGTTCTGCCCGTTACAGGTCCTCAGATCATTCATCGCTCCTTATCGAGCCATTGGCAGACCGCGGCGCCGCCGGGTTCTCCGCCCAGCGTGAATCGAAATCTTCCTCTCCTCATCTAGCCTGCAAAACCCTGGAGAGCCTCCGCGCTCTTTATCCTGTTCCATCTCTGTCCAGCCGGTCAGATACCCATGCATTGCTGCGTGGGCATGATCATTGGTTTCCCGATCGATAAGAACGAGGAGTTTACAGGTAACTGTCATGGTTCATCGCGCAGCGATTTTGCTGTTGCGGCCGGAGCTTGTTCTCTGGGTCGCGTTCACAACCCTTTGCTTTGGGCAAGCTCGCCCCTTTGAGTCACCGGCTAGACTGCATCGAACTCTCAGACGATCGCTGGCTGGGGTTCTCAGCATCGACGAAGGAGGTATCGAGTTTCGCGCGCCTAAGCTCTCCCATCGATGGGCATTCGCGGACATCCAGACTTTCACGCTCGTGGGTTCCCGATCGCTGCAAATCACGGATTACGAAAATCGCCATTGGCACGAACCCGGCGAGCAAAGCTTTTCATTCACGCTTGCAAAAGCAATCCCTCCTGAACTCGCCGCGCGTTTAGCCACCGTCGTGGCGCGGCCGGTCATCAATGGCGATCCAATTCCGAAATTGTCCGCCTTCGCCGAGATTCCCGCCCATCGACGGAAACGCATTGGCGGGAGTAACGGACTTCTCCGATTTCGGGAGGACGGCGTCGATTACGTCGCGCAAGACGGGCAGGATGGCCGAAGCTGGCGATGGAGCGACATTCAGACGATCGCCAATCCTGACCCATGGCAATTCCGGGTGACCGCATACCGCGAGATCGTCGAGTTCGACCTCAAACGGCCCCTGCCGCGAAGCCTCTTCGACCGGCTTTGGGACAAACTTCATGCGTCCGATCTGAATCTGGAGCCCCCAACGAACGGAGGCCACCAGTGAGACATCCCGGCACCTCATTATTGTTGCTTTGCGCAGTGTTTGTCAGCAGTGCATACGCGGCATCCTTAAGCGACCTTCTCGATGAGGCCACGCACCGGAATCCGGACATCGCCGCCGCGTTGAACGCGTGGCAAGCATCCACACAGGTTTCAACGCAGGTCTCTACGCTTCCGGACCCTCAGGTCACCTTCCAGCAGGTCGCCGTGGGGAGCCCGCGCCCCCTTGCCGGCTACAGCAACAGCGATTTCGCCTTTACGGGATTCGGCGTCTCTCAGGATCTGCCATGGCCCGGCAAGCTTCATCTCCGCGCCGAGGCTGCGGATCGCGATGCGGCCGTCAGCAAGGAAAAATTCGAGGCCGCCAAACGGGCGGTCTTCCAGCAAATCTCCGCGGCTTATTTCCAACTCGCGTATATCCAGAAAACCGTCGGAGTACTGGAGCGTAACCAGACATTGCTGGAACAGATCCTGAGAATTGCGGAAGCCCGATATCAGCTCGGGCAAGGCAGCCAGCAGGATGTCCTGAAAGCGCAACTGCAGAAAACGAAAATTCTGAATGAGATTGCTCATCACCACGGTCTGATGGAATCGCAGCAGGCGTTACTGAAGAAACTGCTCAATCGCGGGCCCGACGGCACGGATATCGAAGTGGACGACCTGACGGAGACTCCTCTCAACATCAGCTCCAATGAACTACTCGCGAGAGTCCGGACACAAAATCCTGACGTTGCGGCCGAGCAGGAGATGGCAAGACGGCAAAGTCTCCAGGTGGAAATCGCACGCAAGGATCGCTACCCCGATTTCAACGTTCAATACATGTGGCAGCATACAGGCCAGCCATTTCGCGATTACTATTCGTTGTCCGTCAGCGCGCGTCTGCCCATTTTCCAGAAGCGCAAGCTGAACCCGGAGCTGACGCAGGCGGTGAATGAACTGGACCGCTCGCGCCGCCAGTACGAGAGTCAGGTACAACAGGCATTCTTCGATGTACGCGATCAATACATATCGGCGGAAACCGCGTCGCAGATGCTCAAGGTGTATCGCGAAGGCCTGATTCCGCAGGCGCTGGCGACATTCCGTTCCGGGCTCGCCGCGTACCAGACAGGCACAAAGGATTTCGAGACGCTCCTCGCCGCTTATCTCGATGTCCTTAACTTCGACCAGGAGTATTGGAAAACGCTGGCTGAAAGAGAAACCGCGCTGGCGCGCATCGAACAGCTTACCGGTGTGAGGATTCACTGACATGCGGCGCTATCAGATTGCAGTCTTCATCGCCTTTGTTATCGCCGCCGGTGCAACTGCCGGAGCAGTGTATTTGTGGTTTCATCCGCGAAGCGCGGCGCCCGCTCCCGCGCAATCTTCGCCGAAGATCGAAACGGCCGCGCCACAAATAAACGAGCCACGGCTCCTGCCGATTCAACTGACGCCGCAGCGTCTCCAAAGTATCGGCGTGACCACTGGCGTCGTCACGCTCAAACAGATTCACGATGAAATTCGCACAACGGGAAGCGTTGGAATCGACGAAACACGGCTTGCACGCGTGCAGTTGCGCTTCTCCGGGTGGATTCAGAAAGTCTTTGCCGATGCGACATACAAGAAAGTGCGCAAAGGCGATCCGCTGTTTACGGTCTACAGCCCGGAGATCGCCGCCACCGAACAGGAATATGCGATTGCCCGTGACAATCAGGACCTGCTCGGCAAGAGCACTGTTCCCGGCGTCGCCGGGGGATCCGATTTCCTCTTGAAGGCGGCAACTGAGCGGCTCAGACAATGGCAAATTCCGGATCGCGCCGTCGCACAACTGGAAAGCAGCGGCACGATTCAGCGGGAACTTGAGATCGACTCCCCGGCTTCAGGATTCATAACGGAACGAAACGCGTTCCCCAGTGTCTTTGTACAGCCGGGCACAAACCTCTACACAATTGCAGATCTCTCCAGCGTCTGGGTCGCCGGTCAGGTCCTTCAAAGCGATGTGGGACGAATCAAACCCGGCGATGCAGTCACCGTCACCACAGACGCGTGGCCGGGCCGCCGGTTCGCCGGTCACGTGGATTTCATCTATCCGGAGGTGGATGAGGCGACGCGGACAGTGAAGGTTCGCATCGGGATCGCGAACCCAGATATGAAGCTCGCCCTGGGAATGTTCGTCAACGTGAGTATTGCGGCGCCGCTGGGGCGGCAACTGACTATGCCGGCATCGGGAGTATTTCAGACAGGCACGCGCCAGATCGCCTTCATCGACCACGGAAGCGGCTATTTCGAGCCGCGCGAGATCGAGACCGATGCTCGGGCGGGTGACGATGTCGTCGTGCTTAGCGGTCTCAAGGCAGGAGACCATATCGTCACCTCGGCGAATTTCCTGATAGATTCCGAGAGCCAGTTGCAGGCTGCAATGGGTTCGTTTGCGCCGCCTCCGCCAGGAGCGGGAGCCGCAGCCGCCATGAATGCTCCGTCGAGCCAGGTCACTATCGACTACTCCTCCACTCCATCTCCACCCAAGGTCGGCGCCAATACATTCCGAGTCAAACTGAGCGGGGCTGGCGCGGCGCCGGTAACCGGCGCACAAGTCACGGTCACCTTCTTTATGCCAGCGATGCCCGCTATGGGGATGGCTGCGATGCGAACCGTCGCGACGCTCGCGGAGAAGGGCGGCGGGATCTACGAAGGTTCCGGCGAGGTTCAGATGCGGGGATCGTGGCAGGTGACGATCGTCGCGAGCAAAAACGGTCAGACCATCGCGCAGAAACGACTCGATGTGGACACCGGGGCAAATAGATGATCGGACGCTGGATCGACTGGTGCGCGCGCAATCGTTTTCTGGTGTTTACCGGAACACTCGTGCTGGTAGCCGCGGGGATCTGGGCTCTCGGCAGAATGCGGCTCGATGCGTTGCCTGATATTTCCGATGTTCAGGTCATTGTTCACACGGCGTGGAACGGGCAGCCGCCGAACGTGATTGAAGATCAGGTCACCTATCCGATTGTCACTTCGCTGCTGGCGGCGCCGCATGTGAAGGCAGTGCGGGCACAGACGATGTTCGGGGACTCTTACGTATTCGCCGTATTCGAAGACGGAACGGATCTCTACTGGGCGCGGTCCCGGGTGGTGGAGTATCTCCAGCAGATTCAGGGGCGGCTTCCGGCCAATGTTCATCCGACGATTGGGCCGGATGCAACGGGCGCGGGCTGGGTCTATGAATATGCCATCGTCGACCACAACCATCGCCACTCCCTCGCAGATCTTCGAAGCATTCAGGATTGGTTTCTCCGCTACCAACTGGAATCCGTGCCGGGCGTTGCGGAGATCGCGACCATCGGCGGCTTTGTACGCCAGTATCAGGTACGGCTCGATCCGGCGAAACTCCGCGCCTACGGCATTGCGCTTTCGACCGTGATCGACCGGGTTCGCGACAGCACCAATGAAGTGGGCGGCCGGCTGATGGAGATGGGCGGAGCCGAGTACATGATTCGCGGTATCGGCTACCTGCAATCTCTGCGGGATCTCGAAACCGTGCCGGTTTCAAGCAGGAATGGCACGCCGGTGCTGGTTCGGGATCTGGGCTATGTGACGTTCGGACCGGATATCCGTGAAGGCGTCGCGGAGTGGAATGGCGAAGGGGAAACCGTGGGCGGCATCGTGGTGATGCGATACGGAATGAACGCCCTGAACGTGATCACGGGCGTGAAGCAGAAGCTTCGGGATATCTCGGGCTCGCTGCCCGCGGGTGTTGAGGTGGTCAGCGGCTACGATCGTTCCGGGTTAATCCACAATTCCATCTCGACGCTGCAGCGCGATCTGATCGAAGAAGCGATTATCGTCAGCGTTGTGATCGTCGTTTTTCTCTTCCACTTCCGGTCGGCGTTCATTCCCATTCTGACGTTGCCGGTTGCGGTCGTCGGCGTGTTTCTTCCGATGTATTACCTCGACGTGAGTTCCAACATCATGTCGCTCGGCGGTCTGGCTTTAGCAATCGGAGTTCTGGTAGATGCGGCCATCGTTATGGTGGAAAACGGATACAGGCATCTGTCGGAGGCGCAGGAGCGTGGCGACCCCACTGCGGGCACAAAACGAGGCCGAATGCGCATTCTGCTCGGGGCGGCAAAACAGGTGGCGCCCGCGATCTTCTTCTCGCTGCTCATTATTGTGGTGTCATTCCTCCCGGTGTTCCTTCTGGAGGCGCAGGAGGGGCGAATGTTCCGTCCGCTGGCGTGGACGAAGACGCTTGCGGTCGGGTTCTCCTCGCTGCTGGCGATCACGCTGGTCCCGGCGCTCATGCCCGTTTTCATTCGTGGCAAACTCCGTCCCGAATCGCGTAATCCGATTTCCCGCTTTACGCAGGCGGTCTATTTGCCCATTCTGCGGTGGTGTCTGCGGTTTCCCGGGATTACGCTGTTCGTGAATCTGGTCTTTCTTGCCGTGACGCTGCCCGTGGCGTGGAAGATCGGCAGCCAATTTATGCCGCCGCTGGCCGAAGGTTCGTCGTTGTATATGCCGACAGCGTTGCCGGGTATTTCGATCAGTCAGGCATCCCGGTTACTGCTGGAGCAGGACCGCATCATCCGTTCCTTCCCCGAGGTGGAAAGCGTTTTCGGCTCCATTGGACGCTCGGACAGCGCGACCGACAATGCGCCTGTCGACATGTACGACACAACAATCATGCTGAAGCCGAAGAGCCAGTGGAGGGCCGGCATGACTCATGAAAAACTGATCGGCGAAATGGATGAGAAACTCCATTTCCCGGGCCTCTCCAACACCTGGACGATGCCGATTCAAAATCGGCTCGATATGGAGTTAACGGGCATCAAGACGCCGATCGGAATCAAGATTCAGGGGCCGACGCTCAACGGCATCGAAGAAGCGGGGGCTCGTATTCAACAGGTGCTGGGCGCGATTCCGGAAATACGATCGATTTTTTCGGAACGCGTAGCGGAGGGCTTCTACATCAACATCGAAACCAGGCGAGATGAAGCGGCTCGTTATGGGCTGACTGTCGGGGACGTGCAGCGAGCCATCTCGGCAGCGATCGGGGGCGAAAATATAGCGGAAAATGTTGAAGGCCGCGAGAGATATCCAATTTCCGTTCGTTATGCGGCTGATTTCCGGGACACGCCGGATAAACTCCGGCAGGTTCTGATTGCGACGCCGTCGAACGTGCAGATCCCCCTGGGCGATGTGGCAACGGTGTCATTCTCCAAAGGCCCATCGATGATTCGCGATGAGGACGCCGCGCTGACCGGATATGTCTACCTTGATCTGCATACGAAAGACTACGGCGGCTTCGTCGAAAAGGCGGATCGACTGCTGCGTGAGAAGCTCAACCTGCCGCCGGGCTACACCTATAAATGGTCGGGTGAATACGAATTCGAGCAGCGGGCAAAGGAACGCCTGCGGATCATTCTGCCGATCGTCTTCGTTGTGATTTTCCTGCTCCTGTACATGGTGTTCCGCTCGGCCGCCGAGGCGGTTTTATTGATCTTCCCAACGATCTATGCGCTCTCGGGAGGGCTGCTCCTTCAGTATTGGCTGGGGTACGACTTCAGCGTCGCCGTTTGGGTGGGATACATCGCTCTGTTCGGCATCGCCGTAGAAACCGGCGTCGTGATGGTCGTCTATCTTCACGAAGCGCTCGACCGAAAACTGCTCGCGGGTAAGATTTCGACGGCGAGCGATATTCGGGATGCCGCGATCGAAGGCGCGGTTTACCGACTGCGGCCAAAACTCATGACCGTCGCCGCCGTACTCGCAAGTCTGATCCCCATCCTCTACGAGACCGGTGTCGGCTCGG
>Ga0207705_10003481_pt1 | contig 11973 bp, 9 predicted proteins | sample KBSC13metaG_FD_184314 | JGI IMG/M metagenome (GOLD analysis project Ga0207705, IMG submission 184314) | Corn rhizosphere microbial communities from Kellogg Biological Station, Michigan, USA - KBS C1-3 metaG (SPAdes) (version 2) | ecosystem: Host-associated > Plants > Roots > Rhizosphere > Soil ...
CGGATCTGAATGGCTGTGGAAAGCCGCCGGATTAGCTTATAAAAGACTAATCCGGCGGCTCTTTTGTGTCGGCTCATTGAGCATCCGTTTTGTGCCCACTTTAGTGGGCCTTCGGTGCGAAGCACCCCTAGCGGAGGGCTTTAGCCCGGCGCATTCCGGCACACTGCTGTCCTGAAAGGTACTAATGTCTATTCAGCCAGGCCCGAATGTTGTGGCCTTTGCGCTGTTTCCAGTGTTTGTAGTGCGCGTGAGCATGGTAGACGGCGTGGTCCACATGGGCGACTTTGCGATTCGCGTAACGCTGAACTGCGTGCACCGTAGGATGGTGGTCTTGATCCGCCAGGGCCGAACTCCCGGCAGCGCCGATCCAGAGAGCCGCCAGAGCAAACCCGATCAGACGTGTGTTCATGGGCGTTCTCCCTCCTTATGGGCTATCTAACGGTTATGTTTCTTGGCATAGTGATGCGCGACCGCTGCCGCCGCAATACCGGTGAGGACCGGATGGCGATGGAAGATGCCATGATGGCTGCGCTTGGCCAACGCATACGCGCCAATGCCCGCTCCTGCGGTGGTTGCGGTCGGATGGCGATGGAACCAACTGCGGCTGTGTGTCGTGGTTGTCGTGCGCTTATGGAAAAGCTGTGCCTGCGCCGGCACGCAGAGCGTGGCGGGCAGAGCGAGAGTGCAGGCGAGAGCAAGAGCGACACGGCCTTTGTGCGTAGTGTTATTATTTAAGCTGTACACGGTAATCTCCTTGGGAAGAGGGGGGTCTTTTCATCCCTCTGCGCACAAAGACGGTGTGAGAAACGGGCATGTTCCCGAATTCAAAGAGGCTGTCCGGCAGGAGACGGACAGGCGTGCAAGCCCTGTGAAGCGCCCGAATTGAAACGCTGCGGCAAACCTTTCGTAGAAGAGAATAGTTCAGAGAGAGCGGTGGCACCGCGTGTTATCGGGAGAGAAGAGAGATGAGGATCAAAGGGATCGGGCCGATGGGGGCTATGTTGATAATAGCGCTTCTGGCGGGCTGCAACCCGCAGGACGCGAAAAATCTGGGACAGGATACAGCGACGCTGGCGAAAGACACCACGCAGGCGCTCGGCAGCGCGACGCTGGCGACGAAAGTCAATACGGTGCTCTCGCTGCGCAAAGGCGTCGATATGAGCGGGCTGCATATCGATGCAGCGGGCGGAACGGTCACGATCGGCGGGCATGTGCGCAACAGCGAAGAGAAAAAGCGCATTCTGGACACTGTAGACGGCATCCGAGGCGTCGATAAGATCATCTCCAGCGATCTGCGGGTGCAGCCGTAGCCGTGGGGCGCCGGCAATAAGAGCGATATCACGGGGAATGGGGAGATCGCCTTGCGCCCGGAACCTCTTCCATGGGGCGCGTGAAGAGGAGTTCTCGGCTCGCCTGACGAACTACAGGGGAAGTCGTGCAGCCTGGTTCATCGGGATAGGATGAGACATCAGGGGAGGGGAAAACGAGGATGCGGTTGCGCGTAATGCTGGCAGCCCTGTTGCTGATGGTTTGGACGGTTGGGGTGGCGGGGGCGCAGGAGACACCGGCTCCCAAACGGAAGCGTATTGGGCTTGTATTGGGCGGCGGCGCCGCGCTGGGCTGGGCGCATGTGGGTGTGCTTCAGTGGCTGGAAGAGAATAAGATTCCCATCGACTGTATCGCCGGAACGAGCTTTGGCGCGATGGTCGGCGGCTTCTATGCGATCGGCACTACTCCGCAGGAGATGCGGGTGTTGACCCGCAGTGAGCCGTGGGACGCCTTTCTCAGCGGCGAACCCTACTACTCCGATCTCACCTTTCGGCGCAAAGAAGACCGGCACGATTTCCCCATCAAGCTGGAACTGGGTCTCAAGGGCGGCCTGAAGCTGCCTTCCGGCCTCGATCCGGCGCATCCGCTCGGCCTGCTGTTGAGCCGCTACACGCTTCCCTATTCGGATGTCAGCGATTTCAATGCCCTGCCGATCCCGTTCAACTGCGTCGCGACCGACCTGAGCGCGGCCCAGTCAGTGGTGCTGACACACGGCATCCTGCCGCGTGCTCTGCGGGCGAGCGGCGCTATCCCTGTGATCTTTACTCCCGTTCAGATCGAGGGACGTACGCTGGTCGATGGCGGCCTGTACGACAACCTGCCCGCCGATGTCGCGCGGGCGATGCACGCGGATATCCTGATCGTCGTCAATGTCACTCCCCTGACTCCGGATGCCCCGGATCCCAATATGCACCTGACGAATCCCACTTTCGTCGATCTTCTCGTCTCTACCCTGGGCAACTTCGTTCTCTCCAATGTCAAACACACGCTTAAGACGCTGAAACCCCAGGATGTCCTGATCTCTCCGGACCTCACCCGTATCACCCTGGAGCATTCCAACGGCGAGGCGATCGCCGATCGTGGCCATGAGGCCGCGGAGCGTAATCGGGCGGCGCTGATGGCGCTGCGGCAGGAGGCGGGCATCGATGAGGCGGCCTGGCAGGAGTATAAGGCGAAGCGCGATGCGACCAGGGCGAAAAACCAGGAGGAGTTTCGGCCCCGTTTCGTCGAAGTCGTGCAGGCGGAAGACACCACGCACATCAATCGACCGTTGAGCGGCCAGTTCTCCCGCTACGTCGGGCAGCCCATCAACAAGCAGCCCACCCTCAAGAAGTTCGAAAACGATCTGACGACCCTCACCGGCTCCGGTCGCTACGAGAGTCTGAGTTATGAAAAAGCGACGGAGCCGGGGCGTGGGGAGGGGCTGCGTATCCGGGTCAAAGAGAAATCCTACGGTCCGCCCTTCGTCAACGGCGGCCTGGATCTCAACAACAGCGATTCGAACGATATCGGTTTCGCGATACGCGGACGCCTGACGATGTACGACTTCGGATCTCCCAATGCCGAACTGCGTAACGATGCCAATATCGGCTCCCAGACCCTGTTGTCGTCGGAGTACTATCGTCCTCTTGGCAATAGCGGCTGGTTCACCGCCCCCCATCTCTTCTACAACAAGAACCTGCGCGACATCGTGCAGTCCAACACACGCGTCGGAGAGTATCGATCCGAGCGAATCGGGGCGGGGATCGATCTCGGCTACACCTTGAGTCGCTCCAGTGAACTGCGCTTCGGCTACGATCTCTACCATGCCGGGACCTCCTTGCGGAGCGGCGATCCCACGCTGCCCCTCTACAACGGCGAGACCAGTGTCGGCACGATCCGCTGGACCCTCGATGGGCAGGACAGAGCGCTGGTTCCCACGCGCGGCGTCAAACTCACTACGGTCGCCTCCTGGTATTTCCGCGCGCCGGGGATGGGGGGCAAGACGCTGCCGCAGCTCGACGTCAATCTCTCTGCGTTCACCCCTCTCGATCACAAGAGTTCGAACATACTCTTCGGGATTTTCGGAACCGGCACCTCGTTCGGACACCATGCGCTGCCGCTGCAGGACTTTGCCCTCGGCGGGCCTTTCCGTATCGGAGGCTACACGCGCAATCTATTTCAAGGCAGCGCCTATCTCTATGGAAACGTGGGTGTGCTGCATAAGGTCAGCGAGTTCCTGCCCTCGCTGGGAGGCAGGATCTACGTAGGCGGCTGGGTGGAAGCAGGCAGCGCCTACGAAGATCTCGAACACGCGCAGTACCATAGCAGCCTGACGTCGGGCCTCGTCGCGGAGACATTTCTGGGCACGGGTTTCGTCGGCGGCAGCCTGACGCAGCAGGGAAGCCTGTCGATCTACTTCGCCCTGGGCAAGTTCTTTTAAAGGGAGTACGGCATGAAACTCTGGATTTGCCTGCTGGTTTTGCTGTGTGGCACGATCTCGCTGCGTGCGCAGGAGAAGCCTCCCGTGAAATACTTCGATCAAGAGGTAAAAGCCTCGGACCCGATACGCGCCGAACAGGTGAAGGAACTGGACGAATATATTGTCGGATTGAAGGGGGACTCCACTCGGCTGCACGCGCTCTTCACGCCCGACTACTCTTCGCCAAAAGCCTACGAAGCCTCCACGAAGCGACTGCGGCAGGCTTTCGCCGACAGTATCGGCTATCCGCCGCCGGGCAAGCCCGATGCCGAAGCGCCCACCTTTACGCCGATGGGCGAGGATACGCTCGCGAACTACTATCGCGCGCGCATCTCCGTGCTGCCGGGCGTGCATACCGATGGCATCTATATCGTGCCGAAGGGGCTGAAGGGACCCGCGCCGCTGATCATTTCGATGCATGGGGGAGGAGGCTCGCCGGATGTCGCGCTGTTTCATGGCGGGGCGAACTACCACGACATGGTGCGCGGCGGGGTCAAGCGCGGCTACGTCGTCTTTGCGCCCACCCATCTCTTTTCCGCGCCCGGCGCGCCCGGCGACATTCGCAACAAGATCGACGAACGGATGCGCCTGGTAGGCACGAGTCTGACGGCGGTCGAGATCGCAAAGATCACGCGCAGTCTGGATGTGCTGGTCAAGCGGCCGGAGGTCGATCCGAAGCGGATCGCGATGGTTGGACTGTCGTATGGAGGCTACTATACGCTGGTGGTTCCGGCGCTGGAGCCGCGCATTAAAGTCTCGGTCTCCAGCTGCTATTTCGGGGTACAGGAGGGTCGGTATGGGAGAGACGAACTCAGCGTGCCCTCGGACTTCAAGTTCAAAGACCGGTTCACGCTGCTGCGCGATCCGGAGATCGTCGCCCTGATCTGCCCGCGTGCTCTGGAGATCCAGGCAGGCTCTATGGACGATACCGACCATCGCGATCCGGGCAAAATGCTGGCTCCGGAGGCAGGCGCCTACTATCAGAAACTCCACCGCGCCGACGATTTTCGCTATGTCCTCTTTGATGGCGGCCACGAGTTCCACGACGAATCCGCCTGGGAGTGGGTCGCGAAACATCTGTAACCTCCCCAACCCCTCCTTCTAAAGGAGGGGCTTTTGTTGCCTGTTACCGACCTTTTCGCGAAGAAGGAGAGAAACAGACAGAAAGCCCCCTCCTTGCGAAGGAGGGGGTTGGGGGAGGTGGTCAGCGCATGAGCGATTCCACTTCGTCGAGGTCGAGGGCGAGCGGGGGACCGAGGCGTTCCAGGCCGGTTTCGGTCACGAGATAGTCGTCTTCGAGGCGGACGCCCAGGCTTTCGGAGGGGATGTAGGCGCCAGGCTCGATGGTGATGACCGAGCCGGGAGAGAGCGGCTGTTCCACGCCGTCTGCGCCGTAGGTGCCGAGGCTGTTGCTGCCGAGCAGGGCGGTCAGGTCGTGGACATCGAGGCCGAGATGATGGCTGAGACGGTGGGGCATGAAGAGATCCATCGTCTGCTCGGCTCCGGTACGATCTTTGGCGCGGAGGGAGGATTGGCGCAGGTACTGCTTGCAGCGGTCGTTGAGCGCCTGGAGCGTGTCTTCGCCCGGCCGATAGCCGGCGACGACATGGCGATGGGCATCCAGTACAAGCTGGTAGATCTCGCGCTGCCGTAGCGAGAACTTGCCTCCGACCGGATACGTCCGGGTGATGTCACCGCTGTAACGGCCATAGCGCGCGCCGATGTCCACTACCACCAGATCGCCCTCGTGCATCGTTTGATCGTTGTCTTCGTAGTGCAGCACCGTCGCATTGAAACCGCTGCCGACGATCGTAGGGAAGCCGTTCAACGCCCCCCGACTCCGGAATGCGGCGAAGATCACCGCCTCGACCTCGTACTCTCGCTTGCCTGCGCCCTGGGCGATCATGGTTCGGGCGGCCTCCTGCCCTGCGACCGTAATGCCGATGGAGTGACGCAACTGGGCGAGTTCGCCCGGTGACTTGATGGCGCGGAGCTGGGCCAGCGCAGGGGCGATACTGAAGAACTGGACCGTGGGAGCGTGGTCGGAGATGCGCTGGATCAGGGCCGCTTCGCGGGTCAGAAGCGCATTGGGGCCGAAGGGCAGGAGGGTTCCGACGCGCGGGCTGCGACGGATCCACTCGGTACAGGCGCCGAGGAAAGTCGCGGAGTTCAGGATGGTCATGCCGGTCACCGCTTCCGACTCAGGACCGGGGCCGAGTTTGGGGCCGGACCAGGTTTCGGCGATGGGATCCCGGGCGGGCAGAAACAGCAGTTCCCGCGCCTCCGAGTTCGCCCCCCGCACGCCGGCAGAGGCGGGAAGATCGTCCGGCAGCAGCGCCAAAAACGCGCCGGGAGCTTCGACGCCGGTCAAATAGAAAAAGGGGCTGTTCTGCCGATAACGGGAGCCGGGAGGCGCCTCATCCTCGGTTCCACCGCGTAAAATCAAGAGGTCGTGCGGGCAAGCGGCGCGCAGTCGCTCCCGCCGCGCTCGAAACTCTGCCGCACCCACCTTGCCAAAAAGAGGCTTCTCACTGCTTTCGATGCTATTTACCACGCCGGAAATCCCTCTTACGCCGAAAGCGCCCTATCATGATTTTGTCTCTCTTCGTTCGCCGCCGAAAGGCGATTTTCCTGGTACATGTGAATCTTGTAAATGCAAACCGGATGTTTCGTGGCAGGAAGGCAGAGGCGCCCGCACGAACTAAGGGGCAGCCTCCAGGAGAGAAGCGGACGGGTGCCTCGAAGCAGTTCGGTACATCGCATGCGCTTCCAACGCTTCGCGGACCTGTTTCAGCTCGGTGACATCGGTGCAGACGCCGACACAGCGCCAGCGTCCCGGAGCCAGAACTTCGACATGAACCGTTTCGTTCAGCCATCGCCATTTTCCGTCGGCGCGACGACAACGGAACTGATGGGTGTAGCCTGTCTTTCCGGCCAGCAGCGCTTCGTGGCCTCTGGCATCCATGAGCGGACTGTCTGCGGGCCAGCGACTGCGCGCCCAGGCTTCCGTATACGACACTCCAGGCTCCCTTATCAGCGGAAAAAACTGTTGAGCGGCCTCTTCATCCGGCGTCTCGATATACCACTGGAAACCGTGCGGCTGCTCCTCTACGAAGGCATACCAGAGCAGACACTGCGCGCCCCGAGTCATCGCGCGGGCGGCCTCTTCCGCGGCTTTGCGCTCCGTGATGTCGATGCAGACGCCGGTACATCGCCACCGCCCAGGCCCGAGGGACTCGACACGCACATTTTCCGAGAGCCAGTGCAGCGTACCGTCCCCGCCGAGACATCGAAACTCCTGCGTGTAGTTCCGGCCCGCTCGGACCTCGCCTTCGCCAAAGCGGTCTGTACGCTCTCGATCCTCGCCAGGACGTGAATGGTACCAGGCATCTCCATACGACATTCCTTCGCTCAGGTTCAGCGGAATGAAGCGTTGGGCGGCCTGCTCGCTGGCGAACTGCATCGTCCATTGAAGTTCTGTGGCGCTGTACTCTTCCACCTCCGCCTGCCACAGCAGACAGTGCGCCCCGTCCATGATATGCTGGAGTTGCTGCTCTGTCTGTTTCTGCTGGGTAATGTCCTGAACGGTGCCGACCGAGTGAATCGAACGCCCATCCGCATCATAGATGGTTCTGCAGCGCTCGTGAACGATCTTGATACTGCCGTCTTCCATCTGCAACCGGTAATCGATCGCGTAGGGCAGATGTTCGGAGACCGATTCGGCATAGGCCGTGTTGACGGCGGCGCGATCGTCGGGATGGACACGTTCCAGGAAGGCTTCATAAGAGGCAGCGCATCCGGTATCGTCCAGCCCGAAGATGCGATACGTCTCTTCCGACCAGAAGAGTACATTCGTCGTTACGTTGAGATCCCAACTTCCTACTTTGGCAATCGCCTGAGCTTCCGCCAGGCGCTCCGTCTCTTTTTCCAGGTGTTCCGCCAGTTGTCGCTGCTCCTGCTCGCTCTGTTGCAGCGCTCGCTCGATGCGTCTGTGTTCGGTCACGTCATTCAACACCACCAATCGCGCCAACTTCCCCTGAAGCTGGAAGTCGTGTTCTGTGACCTCGACCTCGATAAGAGATCCGTCTTTCTTCCGATGCCGCCAGACACCGCGTTTGGCATGGGGACGTACCTTCGTCATAATCGTTTTCAACAGCAGCGGCACATCCTCGGGCGGACGGATGTCCTTGATCGTCATCGAGAGAAATTCGTCCGGCGAATACCCATAGTGTTTCCAGGCAGACTCGTTGACGAGCAAAAAGCGCAGTGTTTCGGCATCGTAGATCCACATCGGCTGGGGGTTGGCTTCAAATAGGTAACGATACGGGAACTCCCATTCCGTGGGAGTATCGGTGGTGTAGGGTTGGGAGGCTTCCCGTTGGATAAGAAGAGTGCGAGGGGAGCCGGCGCTGGAATTTGCAAGTATGGCCGCTTCTTCACAAGCCTGGCAAGTGTCCATGACATAGAATCCTTCAGAAGATCCTCTCTTAAGTGGGGATCTAAGTCGATTATAACGGAATTCCCGCAAAATTATGTCTACGAAACGGCATATTTTGCAGCAAACGACCTATTTTGCAGCCTTCCTACTGGAAACGTTCCAGAGCGCCGGCCTCTCACAGGGCAAATCTGAGATGGAAATGCCGGCTCCAGGAAGGATTTCCGTTATCAGGTCGGAATCTCCTTCGAGGGTGACGTGTCGGCTCTCTTGTGGGAAAGCATGGTGTCGACGGTGTGGAGGAACTCTGCCACATCCAGCGGTTTGGTCAGGTAGGCCTTTGCCCCTGCTTTGAGCAGTCGCTCGATCTGTGCCGGCGTGGCATCGGCGCTGAGGACCACGACGGGAATGTCGCACGTCAGCGCCGACGCCTGCAAACGTGCAAGGACCTCTTTGCCGGAGATGTCGGGCAGGTTGAGATCCAGCAGGATCAGGTCCGGCTCGTGCTGACGCGCCAGATCCAGACCGATGCTCCCCTGCATCGCCGCCAGCAGGGTAGTCCCCGGTCGGCTGCGCAGCAGCACTTCCATCAGGCGCAGATTGGAGAGATTATCCTCGATCGTCAGAATCGTCGCACTCCGTTCTGAGGATCTGCCTGGCTCCGATCGCTGAACGTCTTGGAGTTGGTCCGTGATCGCCTCCCCCGGTGAGAGAATCAGAGGCAGGCTGATGCAGAAGGTGCTTCCCTCTCCCGGAACGCTTTCAAAGGTGAGTTCTCCTCCCATGGCGGTGACCAGACGCTGCGACAGCGCCAGCCCGAGACCTGTGCCTTCGACACCTGAGCGCGCGGCATCGAGGCGCTCGAAGGGAATGAAGAGTTTCTGCTGTTCCGCGAGAGCGATACCCGGCCCCGTATCCTGAATGGCAATGCGGAGGTGGGCGTCGAGGAGGGGGAGCGAACGAATATGGACCTTTCCTCCTGTTTTGTTGTATTTGATGGCGTTGGAGAGGAGATTGATGAGCACCTGTTTGAGCCGTTGTCGATCGGCCATAATATGAATGTCTGCGCAGGCGCCAGGGACGGTGCAGAGGAGGATATTGCGTTCTGCGGCGAGCGGTCGGACAAGGTTACAGGCTTCGGCGAGGATCTCCGCGAGGGCGATAGGTTCAAGGGAGAGATCGAGGTGTCCGGCTTCGACACGAGCGATGTCGAGGACTTCGTTGATGAGGTCCAGCAGATGCCTGCCACCCTTGAGGATGTACTGGACGCTCTCCTGCTGCAGGGGGGTGAGCGGCTGTTTATCGAGGATCTGTCCGAAGCCGAGGATGGCGTTAAGCGGTGTGCGCAGTTCATGGCTCATGCGAGACAGGAACTCCGATTTCGCCTGGTTGGCGGCGTCCGCCTCCTGCTTGGCGGTAAAGAAGCGATCGCGCTCTTCCTCAGCCCGCTTCTGCTCGGTAATATCCGTGCAGACTCCGACACAGCGCCAGCGCCCCGGTTCCAGCCTTTCGACGCGCACGGTTTCGTGCAGCCAGCGCCACTCCCCATCCGCTCGCAGGCAGCGGAACTGGTTCGTGTACCCCTGCTTCCCAGTGCGCAAGGCTTCCTCAGCCCTGGCATCCATGATGGGGTTGTCTTCCGGCATGCGGGCGCGCACCGATGCCTGTCCATAGGACATTCCGGGAGAGTGTGCGACCGGAAAGAACTGCCATGCGGTCTCCTCATCGGGTATCTCGATCGTCCAGTGGAGACCGTGTGGCTGCTCCTCTACAACTCCATACCAGAGCAGACACTGCGCTCCCCGTGTCATCGCGCGGGCCGCCTCTTCGGCGAGTTTGCGCTCCGTGATGTCGGTGCAGACACCGAAACATCGCCATTTGCCCTCCCCCAGAACCTCGACATGGACATTTTCGGAGAGCCAGTGCAGTGCTCCGTCGTTGCTGTAACATCGGAACTCCTGTTGATAGCTCCTCCCCGCCCGGATCTCCTGTTCCCCATAGCGATCCGTTCGCTCCTGGTCCTCGATAGGTCGTGCATGATGCCAGGCATCTCCATACGACATGCCGTCCGTTAGAGACAAGGGGATAGATCGCTGCGCCGCCTGCTCACTGGCAAACTGTATCTTCCAATGAAACGGTCGATCCAGCGCCTCTCCGATCTCCGCAGTCCAGAGAAGACAGTGCGCTCCTTCCAGGATCTGATGCAGCGCCTGTTCTGTCTGTTTCTGACCGGTAATATTGAAGTCAAAGAGCGTACGGGCAGTTGCCTCAGACTCAGAGAGTATCTCTGTGGGCTGCGGCAGGACAAGGGGTTTCAGCGTGGCAGGATCGCGGAGGTTCTCAAATACATCCGTTTCCTTTTGGACCGGGCGCGTGTTCATGATTTCCTCTCCTTCTCCTTCCGGTTTGTCACCACGGGGGCGGTTCTCAACGGCCATCTATTACGATCGATCCTCATGTGGCAGCGTGAGAAGCGCTTCGATCACCTGCGGGTCGAACGGATGCGCGTTCTGTTTCTGGATCTCTGCCAGGGCTTCCGATGCGCGCGCCAGCCTCTGAATCGTCTCCCGTTGCGCCTGCTCCAGCGCCTCCTCGGTCAGTTTGCGCTCAGTGATATTCTCATGGGCGACCACTACCTGTGCTGTTCCTTCCCCGATAAAGGGAGTCACCCGCACCGTAAACCAGCGCCGCTCCTGGGAACCGTGACAGGGATATTCCAGATGGAACTCCGGAATCTCTCTCGCCATGACACGGCGGATACCCTTGGCGACCGCTCGGGCCTCCTGCTTTGCACATCCGGATGCTCGCTCGCATGCGTCGAGGTAGTTGGCTCCTATCCCGCACAAACGCGCCTCTCCGCCGTTTGCGTCACTGAACGTCCGCCAGGCTCTGTTGACCTCGAGAATCCTGCCTTCATGGTCGAGAACGGCCACATGGGAAGGCAGCGCATCGAATATGGAGAGCATAAAACGCTGGGCTTCTCGCACCTTCGCTTCGAGGATCTCGTTGCGAAAGCGTGTCTCCAACAGGTTTTGGATCCGCAGCAGTACTTCCACTTCGTCCAGAGGCTTGATCAGAAAGTCCTTCGCTCCTTCCGCCAGAGCACGATGGCGTATCGCCATCGTGCCGTCCGCAGTCAGAACAAGGATCGGTACCAGAGCGAAGTCCGGTTCTACCTGCAGGATCTCCATCACCGCAAAGCCATCTAAATGCGGCATGTGCAGATCCAGAAGCAGCAGATCGAGTTGTAGTTCCGAGCACAGAGAGAGCGCCCGACGCGAGTCCATCGTGCTGAAGACATTCTGGTAGCCTGCCTGCTGCAGCACGATTTCCAGAAATCGCACGTTCGCCCGCTCATCATCTACGATCAGAATCTTGGCCTCTTTGAGAATGCTGTTCGGCATTAGATAAGAATCTCCTGCGCGATAGAGTCGTCGACCGGGTTGTTGGGGAGAATGGCATCCAGAGTGTGCAGAAACTCGGTGACATCCAGCGGCTTGGTCAGGTACGCCTTCGCCCCTGCTTTGAGCAGTCGCTCGATCTGTGCCGGGGTGGCATCGGCGCTGAGGACCACGACGGGAATGTCGCACGTCAGAGCCGACGCCTGCAAGCGAGCAAGGACCTCCTTGCCGGAGATGTCGGGCAGGTTGAGATCCAGCAGGATCAGGTCCGGCTCATGCTGACGCGCCAGGTCCAGACCGATACTCCCCTGCATCGCCGCCAGCAGCGTGGTCCCCGGTCGGCTGCG
>Ga0207705_10003482_pt1 | contig 11972 bp, 7 predicted proteins | sample KBSC13metaG_FD_184314 | JGI IMG/M metagenome (GOLD analysis project Ga0207705, IMG submission 184314) | Corn rhizosphere microbial communities from Kellogg Biological Station, Michigan, USA - KBS C1-3 metaG (SPAdes) (version 2) | ecosystem: Host-associated > Plants > Roots > Rhizosphere > Soil ...
GCCGGGTGTATTGGGACTCCTAGGGAAGCCAAACCTCAGACGATCGCCGAATATGCCCTCGATCTCCACACGGGGCAAGGCAAGGTTTGCCAATGGATTGGATTTTGTCTCGTCATAGCCCCACCGGGTGATATTAAACCTCGCTTCGTTGAGCATCCTGGAAGATATGGCGCGGTTAAAGATCACGCCTACGTCCCAGTTAAGGCGGTTCGAATGAACGTCTGCCTGTGGACGAGACTGTGCGCTGGAGTCGGAGGTAAACGTTTTGAAGGGGACGAAATACGATGTAAACGTGAAAGTATTCTTCTTCGACTGGTTCCAGTCAATGCGGGTGTTGTACTGGTTGCCCGCAGCACTCGTCAGGCTCAGCAGCTGGGCATATTGCAGATCCGCAATGCCGTCAAACCCTCCGCCGAGCGGAGACCCAAGCGAGACGTACTGCCCGTATGCTCCTGTCGGGCTGCCGATGTCAAAACCGCCATTCACCGTCTGACAGTTGTTGATCCCCGCTGTCGCACAGGTGCCGCCGAGGATCTGCACCACGCGCGGCTCTACACCTGCCGAGGAGAGGATGGCTGCGGTGAGTGTGTTGGGTCGAGCTGCGATTATTGCCTGACGGTAGGCGGCGGTCTCAATGACCGAGTTGTAAGTATTTGCGGTATTCTCTCGCGAGCCTTCGTATGTGAAGAAGAAGAAGAGCTTGTCCTTGATTATCCTTCCTCCAAAACTGCCGCCGAAGTTGTCGAACTTACGGTTTACCCGTGTAGGCGTTGTAACCACAACCCCGGGAACACCGTGAAACTTGTTGTATGCGTTGAAGCCCGGCTCGTCCAGCGAGTAGAAAGCACTGCCGTGCCACTGGTTCGTACCGTTTTGCGTTACAACCTTGATCTGGGCTCCGGAGTTGCGCCCATCCTCAGCAGAGTACGTGCTGGAGGTGACCTGTATCTCCTTTACGCTCTCCTGGCTTGGTGTGATCACCGCTGCTCCGCCCCAGGTCTGGCTATTCACGCTGACGCCGTCTATCTGATAGTTGTTAGCCGATACGCGCTGCCCGTTGGCACTTATGGGCTGCTGGTTCTCAGTCTGGAAGATGGAGTTATTGGAGCCGCCCGGCCCGCTGGTATTTGGTAGATTCACCGCACCGCCGCCGGATCCGCGGGCTCCGGCTCCAAAGACGCCGGGTGCAAGTCGGGCGAGCTCGTACGGGTCTCTGCCCTGCTGGGGAAGGTTGAGGACCTCGGCGGTCGTCATCGTCCTGCGGACGTTTGCATCCTCTGTCTGCAGCGGCAATTCCTCGGCCTCTACCGTGACCGTTTCCGAAATCGTGCCGGCCTCGAGCACTATGTCGTTGCCCCGCACCGACTCTGCGTCGACCTTCACATTGTTGACGACCCGTTTCTTAAAGCCGGATTGCTCGACAGTCAAAGTGTAAGTGCCAGGTGGCAGCTTGGTGAAGCTGTAAAACCCGTCCGAGCTCGTCTGGGTGGTCTGTGTCTGATTAGTTTCGTTGTTAAGGAGCGTAACGGACGCACCTGCAATGGTCCCGCCGCTTGGGTCCGCTACCGTGCCTTGGATACCGGCACGAAACTGTGCCTGTGCCAACGCGGCTAATAATAAGACACACGAAAACCCAAAGACGAGAGTCTTTATAGAAGTAAAGCGATGCATTGTTGTGAAGCTCCCCCTGCTGACGAGTTTAACGAGATCGGTCCTGGGGACCGGGCGGCAAAATTGCCCATTCTCGACCCAGAATGTCACCAAGCTGCAAGAAAATACTCGTTCGCGGCAAGTATCGGGCAAGGCGTAACCATTGTCAATAAGAAAGCGACCTCCGCCACATTCAGTGGGGGAGGTCGGCTCCAAGAGACAAGATGTTGGGTTTGTCTAGGGCTTCGGCGGACGCTGGTCTGCCGGAACATTCGCATAGACATCGTCATACGTCACATAACCCTGAGCTATGACAGTGCTGAGCAGGTTGGACTTGTCGACTGAGACCACCTCGAGCAGCACCGCCTGTACGTCCTTGTTGATCGCGTCATTGTGGAACGTAGTTGCGTTCTGAACGGGCTGCTTTTTACCGAGGGCGATGGCCGCCTCGACAGCAGCATTTGCAAGCGGGATGATCGGCTTATAAACGGTCATCGTCTGCGTGCCGGCGGCTATCCTCTGCAGAGCAGCCTTCTCCGCATCCTGTCCGGTCACTAAGACCTTCCCGGTGAGCTGGCGTTTTGTTAACGCGGAGATCACGCCGCCCGCCAGACCGTCATTCGATACGACGAACGCCTGGATATTGTCCCCGTTCTGGGTCAGGGCGTTCTCGGCAAAGTTAAGAGCCAGCTCGGGCCTCCAGTCCTTCATAAAGTCCTGTGCAACGATCTTGATATCACCGCGATCGATCGCGGGCTGCAGTACTTTGAGCTGCTCGTTCTTCATGATGATGGCGTTGTTGTCGGTGGAGGCTCCGTAGACCATCACGTAGTTGCCTTTCGGCATCTTTTCGAGAGCATACTCTGCCATCTTGCGGCCGATCACCGGCACCTGATGGGAGATGTAGAGGTCGATCTTGTCCGAATTGATCAGCCGGTCATAGCTGATAACGGGAACGCCCTGTGCTTTAGCCTTATCCACCATCGACGCGGCCTGGATGGCATCGTGAGGTGCGATCACAAGTACATCTACACCCTGCGTCAGGAGGTTGTCGACGTCGTCGGCCTGCTTCTCGGCTTTGTTGTCGGCAACTGTAATTACGCAGTTGACGTTGAGCTGCTTGCAGTGAGCCTCAAAGGCGTCGCGATCGTGCTGCCAACGCTCTTCACGTACCGTGTCCATCGCGAAGCCGATCGTGAGCGGCTTGTTTGGGTCAGCTGCGACCGGGCCATTGCTCACCTTTTGTGTGCCGCCGCAGGCGGCAAGCAGAAGCGAAGCAGCCAGGGCCGCTACGGCAGATAACGTTTTACAGGTCTTCATATTGTCTGAGAGTCCCTCCGGTGATCGTCATTGGCCGCCGCTCGGTAGGAAGAACTAATTTCGAGCACCACGACCTTGTACGAGGAGATTATCACCAACTTACCTCCAACTCAGCTTTTGAGCCGTCAAACGTGATGTAAAAACTTGTTGACCGAATCCGTGCTGGCACATTAGAATACCTTTAGCCGCATCTGTGCGGTGTTCACTTCTGTTTCAAGCGGCCAGATCCCACGGTCCAGACCTCAGCACCTAAAAGGAGCCTCACGTGAAGCGTCAACATTCATTCACCCTGCTTGTCCTGTCCTTACTAGTTTTTGCACCCGCGGCGTTTAGTCAGCGTTCGCAGGTCGTGGTCACGCCGAGGAGGCCGATGTCGGTCGCGGCCGGCAACAATCTTTATTGTGCCGGTTACATCCAGACCAGCGGCATCAGTACGGGTAACCGCATCATCGGAGCGCAGGACGAGGCAGACAAGTACAACTTTGCCCAGAACGACTTCATGTACATCAACATGGGACATGATAAGGGCGTTAAAGAGGGCGACCTTTTTTCGGTGGTGCGTCCCCGGGGCACGGTAAAGAGTCAGTTCACTCGAAAAGGTGACCTCGGTTTCTACGTGCAGGAGGTCGGGGCTCTCGAGGTCGTCGCCGTCAAAGCGACGTACTCCGTCGCGAAGGTAAAGACCTCGTGTGACGCATTCTACCTTGGGGATCTGGTCCAGCTAACGGATCAACGTGTGAGTCCGATCGCTCAGCAGGGAATGCTTGACAGGTTTGCCGACGAGAGCGGAAAGCCCATCGGCAGGATCATTATGTCTCGCGACGGCAACGAGATGCTCGCAAGAGACTTCATTGCGTACGTCGATCTGGGTGCCGACGATAACGTTCGCATCGGCGACCACCTCACCGTTTTTCGCGAACTCGAGCGCGGCAACGTCAATACGCTTCCTGAGCATGAGATCATCTCCAGTCGTGATTATGGCTATGGGAGTGAGCGGTATAAGGGTACAAAGTTTTCAAACCAGAGCCCCCGTAAATCGGGCGAGCACGCGGGCGGCAAGGAAGTAAAGACCGCTATGGCGAAGGACGACCGTCCGCACCTGAGCAAGGTCGTTGGCGAGGCTGTCGTGTTGAACGTAAAAGAGAAAACTGCGACGGTAGTCATCACCCGCACTGGTCAGGAGATCCACACCGGCGATTTTGTCGAGATCAAATAGGAGCGACAGAGATAAGTCTTAACGGGCCGGCTCAGATGCCGGCTCGTTTTTTTGAACTGTACGGCTCGTGAAGAAGTACGAGAAGTAGCCCCACATCGACCAGACGGCCGTTATGACGGAGACCCACAGTGCTCCGCGGCCCACTAGGTAGCCAAATACCTTCCAGTCATTTGATGTTATGGACAGCGTAGCGAGATCGGAGAAGGCCGTCTGCACCTCCGGTACACGCCAGAACAGAACGGGGTAGTCAAGGCCGAAGTTCGATACCGGTACGTTGTGGTTTGCTCCGGCGACGAGTAGCGCCACGATGGCGACGCATTGAGCCCACATCTTGAGCTTGCCCATCCCCTGGGCAGCGATGACGATGCCCTCGGTTGCGGCGATAGAACGGAGGCCCGTGATTATGAATTCGCGTCCGATGATCACGACGACTGCCCACGACGGAGCAAGGTGGCGCTCGACAAGCACGATCAGAGCCGAGGCGATGAGCAGCTTGTCCGCGATCGGATCGAGAAATTTACCCAGAGTGGAAACCTGATTCCGCCGCCTTGCCAGGTAGCCGTCGAAGATATCCGTGAATGCCGCGATGAGAAACAGGACGATCGCCAAAGCATAGCCGCTTACGCCGAAGGCGGCCTCTGCGACCGGGGTCAGGAGAGCGACGACCAGCAGCGGAACGACAACGATGCGGCCGATTGTTATGTAGTTGGGCAGGTTCATCCAGGGCTCAAGAGAAGAGTTTAGGTTGAGGTGCGACGCGCACGCAACAGAGGCTATACTGCGGCAACGGTATGCCGCAGACATTGTTCATCGATATTCCTGAGGACTTCAGTTTTCGTTCGACCGTTTACAGCCACGGCTGGTGCGACTTGGCTCCCTTCTCGCTGGATACTGAGAATTGGCGGCTGAGCTATGTCTTCACTGACGGAAAGAATTCTGTTCCGGGAGTGATCGCCGAGGAAGACGGTCGGCTCCGCATTGATCTGGTGAAAGCGAAGCCGAGAGCTGAGAAGGTGCTTGCCGACGTTCGTCACATCCTACGCCTTGATGACGACCTGCGGGATTTCTACGACGTGATACAGCATAACGACCGCCTTAGATGGGTAGGGAAGCTCCGTGCGGGGCGTCTACTGCGGTCGCCCACGGTTTGGGAGGACCTCGTCAAAACGATCTGCACCACCAACTGCTCCTGGGCGCTGACGAAAAACATGGTCAACAACCTGGTCGCGAAGCTAGGCAATAAAGGTGCGTTTCCCACGGCACATGCGATGGCGTCGCAAGATGAGGAGTTTTATAAACAGGAGATCCGCTCGGGTTATCGTGGTCCGTACTTCATAGAGCTCGCGGAGAAGGTCGTATCAGGCGAGCTGGATCCGCAGTCATGGCTGCACTCCGACCTGCCGACCGCTGCTCTCAAGGAGGAGATGAAGAAGGTCAAAGGCGTTGGCGACTACGCCGCCGAGAATCTCCTGAAGCTTGTCGGACGCTATGATGGGCTCGCTCTCGATTCCTGGCTCCGTTCGCAGTTCTATAAGAACCACAACAACGGCAAAACGTGCAAAGACATCAAGATCGAACGGCATTATCGAAAGTTCGGCGAATGGCGTGGCTTGGTGATCTGGTGTGACATGACAGAGAAGTGGCACGCGTAGTTACGGCCCGCGTTCGCCGGTGGTCTGGTGCCCGTGGCGAGTCGCGAATGGCATCATTTAATACCGCGATCGCGTCTCCCCCTGGTGTTCGATCTTTCGGTAGTGGATCGATCAACTTTGTTCTACCGCTTCATGGGCTTTCCGTTCTGAAGCCCATTTTCCGTGGCTACTTGTGAACGAGTTACGCGCACTGAGCGTAATAGACGTGAGCGGAAAGGCGAGTCCTGGACATTTTTCTACGTACGGCGGTGTTCTTAATTGTGACGCCTGGCCTAAACCGGTTTGCTTCGCCGAACGTCGTATATACTATGATCGCAGCACTTACCTTTCCCGGGACAGCGATGATCGAAGCAGGCAAATTCCTACAGCAGCGATACCGTATCGATAAGCAGATCGGCCAGGGCGGTATGGGAGCGGTCTATGTCGCGACCGACGAGCGATTTGGCAGCCGTGTGGCGATCAAAGAAACGCTCTTCATGGACGATAACTTTCGCAAGGCGATCGAGAGGGAAGCACGCCTGCTGAACAGCCTCAAGCACTCGGCGTTGCCGCGGGTTACGGACCATTTCGAGGAGGATAACGGGCAGTTCCTCGTGATGGAGTACATCGCAGGTGAGGATGTTGCAACGATCCTGGAGCGAGAAAAGCGGCCTTTTCCGGTCGAGACGGTAAAGAAATGGGCGGATCAACTGCTCGACGCTTTGGATTACCTGCACAACCAGGCGATACCGGTGGTTCACCGCGATATCAAGCCTCAGAACCTGAAGATCACACCAAAGGGCGATGTCATTCTGCTGGATTTTGGCCTCGCAAAGGGCAATCCGACAGACGCCGCCGGCCAGACGAACTCAAAGAGCATTTTCGGGTATTCCAAGAATTACGCTTCGCTCGAGCAGATCCAGGGTACCGGCACCGACCCGCGGAGTGATCTGTATTCTCTAGCCGCGACCCTGTATCACCTGCTGACCAATGTCGCTCCCGAGGACGCACTCACGCGGGCGATGAGCGTGCTTGCACAAAAGGGCGACCCGCTCCTGCCCGCCAGCATGCTTGAGCCAACTGTGCCCAAAGGCATCGCCGGCGTGCTCTACAGCGCGATGGACCTGAATGCCAGTGGGCGTCCCTCGTCCGCGTCGGAGATGCGCAATATGCTCCGCAACGCGGATGAATTCGCCTATCTGACGGAGAACGTAGGCTTTGCCGCGGCAACCTCGCCCGGGAATGTGTTCGCTCAAAAGACGCGGATCATGCCCGAGGGCACGAACGCGATGCGGGCACAGGAACTCAATACGGAGGTGCTCCCGAGCTATGACTCGCAGGAGACGCATGTGAAGTCGGTGGCTGCCCTGGCGGCGACGACCGAATCCCCGCGAAGAGACCGTCGCGTCGGGTTTCTGGCGGGAGCGGCCGCTGTCGTCCTCCTCGCATGTCTCGGAGCGACCGGCGTTTACTTCCTCAAGCCTGAGATGTTTGGTGGTGCTTCCGCAACGACTCCCGAGGCTCCCGCTCAGCAGCCCCTCCCGTCCGCGCCGCAACCCGCAGCGCCGGATACGGCGGCGAGTGCTGTTGCGGCAAATTCATCGAGCAATTCGGCACAATCGGCTGCATCGCCGGCGGAGCCCGCCCAGACGAAGAGCGGTGAAACCGCTAAGACGAATACTAAAAAGACAGGTAAGGGCAATGCGGCCGGGACCGACGAGACCGTCGTCGAGGTTCCTGACGTAGATAATGATCTGCCGGACGGCGGGATGGTCGTGACAAAAAAGAATCCTGACGGGACGACGTCGACCACGCGTATTGTGCCGCGAGCCCCGAGGACACCGGGTGACCATTACAATCCGCTGCCGCCGGGCTTTGATCCGGGACAATTCCAGTACATGAGCCCGGAGGAGAGGCAGCGAATGCAGGAGATCATTCGTAAGAATGTTCGTCGTCAGCAGCAGGAGCAGATGAACCGCAGGAGGCCCGCGCCGTCACCGACACCGGACCAGTAACGCCTAGTTATCGAGAGCTTCGGCGATCGTATCCCGTAGTTTGTTCGTGAGTTCCTCTTCGGCTCCGTCGTCGACGTCCTTTGGCGGGTAGATGAGCGGATGATAAGTGACCTCGACAGGTGTAAAGAAGTGAGGTCGAGTGTGCCCTTGCGCCCAGACGCGATTGCCGCCTTTTATGGTGACCGGGAGCACCGGCACCTGTGCACGGATCGCGATGCTTGCAACGCCCTCCTTAAAGTCCAGCAGCTGGCCGTTCTCGAATGCTCTTTCGCCCTCGGGAAAGATGATCAGCACGGCACCGTCCTTCAACGCCCGCAATGCTTTCTTCACTGAACCCAGTGCCTTTGCACCGCCCTCGAGAGAGACCGGGAAGGCACCCAGCCGGCGGATCATCGCACCGATGAACTTCCATTCAAAAGCTTCACCCCACGTCATGAACGCGAGCCTCTGCTTTATCGGAGATACGATCCAGGCGGGATCAAAGTACGCCTGATGATTTGAGGCGAGGATGTATGGGAAGGCGTCCGTGGCAGGAATATTCTCCCGGCCGTGATAACGGATCGACCAGAACAATTTGCTGACGGTCCACGCAAACCCGCGACAGAGGGTATTCAGCAGCGGCGTGGCGTAGGTGATCGGTTCCTGTGGCGGCACAAATAAAAAAGAACGGAGACGCTTGTGCGGCTCCGTCCTTTGAGGATAGTTATTCGCTGGTGGAATTTCAATCCGCTAGCTTGCGGCTTTCACCGCCTCGGCTGCGACAGGTTCCGTCTGCTTCAGCGTTTCGACCGGCCTGGAGGGTGCAAGGCCGAGCTCGGGTGCTCGCCAGAGATTAGAGACGAGCAGCTCTCTCATGTAGGTCATCTCCTTTGGCAGCCGGTCATAGAGCTTGAAGAAAAGCTCGTCATGCATGGCGATCTCCTTGAGCCAGAGATCACGGTCAATGTGCATGACCTGCTCAAACTGCTCCCTCGTGAAGTCGAGCCCACGCCAATCGAGGTCCTCGTAACGCGGCATCCAGCCAAGCGGGGTTTCGACACCGATCGACTTACCGCGCGAACGCTCAACGACCCACTTCAGTACACGCATGTTCTCGCCGTAACCAGGCCATGCGAACTTGCCTTCAGCATCCTTAAGGAACCAGTTCACCGAGAAGATACGCGGCGGGTCCGGGATCTGACGTCCGAAGTTGAGCCAGTGGGCGAAGTAATCCGCCATGTGATACCCGCAGAAGGGAAGCATCGCAAAAGGATCGCGACGAACTTCACCGATGTTGCCGAATGCGGCGGCCGTCATCTCGGAGCCCATGGTTGCGGCCTGATAGACGCCGAACGCCCAGTTGAAGGACTGCTGTACGAGCGGCACGACCGAGTTTCTGCGGCCGCCGAAAATGAACGCTGATACAGGCACACCCTCGGGTGAGTCGAAGTTCTCGTCGATCACGGGGCACTGGATGCTCGGTGCCGTAAACCGCGCGTTGGGATGGGCAGCTTTCGTCTCCGATGCAGGCGTCCAGTCGTTACCCTGCCAGTCGATCGCATGTGCGGGCGGTTCGCCATCCATGCCCTCCCACCAGACGTCACCGTCATCCGTCAGGGCCACGTTCGTGAAGATCGTGTTCTCCCTGATCGACTCCATCGCGTTGGGATTGGTCTTGTAATTAGTGCCGGGAGCGACGCCAAAGAAACCGTTCTCAGGATTGATCGCGCGGAGCTTACCGGTCTCGTCAGGTTTGATCCACGCGATGTCGTCTCCGACGGTCGTCACCTTCCAGCCTTCCTCTTGGAAAGGCTTGGGAGGGATCAGCATCGCAAAGTTCGTCTTGCCGCAGGCGGACGGGAACGCGGCACAAACGTAGTCTTTCTGTCCATCGGGCGACTCGACGCCCACGATGAGCATATGCTCCGCGAGCCATCCCTGCTCCCGGCCGAGTGTTGAGGCGATACGCAGGGCGAGGCACTTTTTGCCTAGTAGAGCGTTGCCGCCGTAGCCTGAGCCGTAGGAGACGATGGAATTTTCCTCAGGGAAGTGAACGATGTACTTGTCCTTGGGATCCGGCGAACAGGGCCATGAGACGTCCTGCTGTCCATCAGCGAGCGGCATCCCGACCGAGTGCAGGCACTTGGTAAAGTCGCCGTCGCCCAATGCCTCGAGAGCGTTGGTGCCCATGCGTGTCATTATCCGCATGTTTGCGGCGGCGTATGCCGAGTCGGTCAGCTGCACGCCAAACTGCGAGATCGGCGAGCCGATCGGACCCATGCAGAAGGGCACGACATACATCGTGCGCCCCTTCATCGAGCCATCGAATTTGCCCTTGAGGATCACCTTCATCTCCGCCGGCGCCATCCAATTGTTGGTCGGCCCGGCGTCGCCTTTTCCTCGCGAGCAAATATATGTGCGGTCCTCAACGCGTGCCACGTCCGAGGGGTGAGATCGAGCAAGGAAGGAATTGGGCCGCTTATCGGGATCGAGCCTGATGAAGGTCCCCGCATCCACCATCTCTTGGCACATCCGGTCGTACTCTTCCTGCGATCCGTCGCACCAGTACACAGCGTCCGGTTTACAAAGCTCCACGGACTCCGTGACAAACTCGATCAAACTCTCATTGGTCACCGTTGAAGGAATATTCAGCTCCGCCATCGTCACACTCTCCATTCGCCCAGTTTACGCCGATTTTACTGCAACAGCAGAGTAAATCGGAATAAGCCTCAGTTTATACCATTATTCGAAATGCTTATGAAAACCTCTCCTGAATATAAGCTGAATACCCGCTCCCGGCCCAACTAGAACTCAAGATCCAGCGAGAACCGGAACTGTCTCGCGGGGTTGTAGCTGATCGGCGAGGTAAACGTCCCCAGCGCGGCGACGCCTGAGCCAAAGTAATGGTTTATTGCAGCGACATTCGGATGGTTAAAGACGTTAAAGAACTCGAACGCAAAGTCGAGTTTGGATGTTTCCTCCAATCGCACGGCTTTCACTACTCGCAGATCTGCGTTGAAGAAGCTTGGAGTTGAGAGCGAGTTTCGAATGAGGCCCAGGGGCCTTGAGGCGACAGGGAAAGCACCGCTCCGTTCCTCGTCGAGTCCGGTGAGCGGGTTGACGGGCCTTCCGCTGCTGAGCGTCACGATCGGGGCCACCTCGATGTCACTGAGCAACTCGCCGAAAAAGCTCTCCTTGCTCGATCTGCCGCTCTTCTTATCTTCCTCATCACCGAAAGGAAGCTCAAAGACCCCGCTGATCACGACGCGGTGCCGTGCATCCATGAGCGAGCGTGCATTCTCCGCCTGCAGGTAATAAGGGTTTTGCGGTTGTTCGAAGAAGTCGGAGGCCTCGTCGGTAGCTTTTGAGAGCGTATACGAGGCTAGAGCGACGATCTCACTACTAAACCGCTTGTTCACGGTTAGACTCAAGCCGCGGTATGTAGACCGTGCACTCGTCTCGAGAGCGTAGATGCCGTCATATCGTGGATCCACCCGCGACGTGCCAAACACCGGCCGTCCGATCTGTTGGGCAGTGGGGTTCGTGATCCCAAGCGATGGCGCGTTTCCGGGGGTGAGGATCGTCGGTGGGAGAAGGTTTACATTTCGCGTTCTCGTGAGGTCGTGTCCGCTTGTATAGAGGAATTCTGCCTTGATGGTCGTGTCCGTTGCTATCTGTCTCTCAATACCGCCGGACGCCTGGATACTGTACGGAGTGTGAAGGCTTGTCCCGGGCCGGTAGACCGATGGGGCGATGGTCGTCACAGGCAAGGCCAGTCTCCCTCCGCCTGAGGTAAGGAATATCTGCCGCGCTGCCGTGTCATACGCGATCTGATCGAAGGCACTCGTACCATCCTTCTGCAGTCCCGGATTCAGGAACGCGAGGGGAAGGCGATCATAAAAAAGTCCAAACCCTCCTCGGACTACCCATTTCCCTGATGGACTCCATGCCAGTCCCAGGCGAGGAGCAATATTGCCGGTGTCAGTCGCGAAGGGCGCAGGCAACTTCTCGACGTCATAACGTACCCCGAGGTTAAGTGTCAATCGGGGCGTCACGCTCCAGCGGTCCTGGACGAAGGCTCCCGCCCGCGTTACAGAATGTTCTGTATGCGGATCCCCAAACGCCTGCCTCCACATCGCCGGAGTTCCGCCCAGGAAGTCT
>Ga0207705_10003483_pt1 | contig 11972 bp, 7 predicted proteins | sample KBSC13metaG_FD_184314 | JGI IMG/M metagenome (GOLD analysis project Ga0207705, IMG submission 184314) | Corn rhizosphere microbial communities from Kellogg Biological Station, Michigan, USA - KBS C1-3 metaG (SPAdes) (version 2) | ecosystem: Host-associated > Plants > Roots > Rhizosphere > Soil ...
CAGGAATTAATTTACCATTTTCATCATATTTTCCAAACATCAACGAACCGATTTCTACACCTCTTACACCTCCTTCAAGATACAAAGCCGCTAGCAGCGCTTGTCCCGGGTATTGATCTGCAGGAACATGTGGAAGCATTACTTTTGCATCGAGATATACCGCGTGGCCACCGGCCGGTTGCATGACGGGAACATTTGCCGCTATCAATTTCTCCGTCAGATATTCAATACTTCGTATGCGGTATTGCAAATAACTTTCTTCCATCACTTCTTTTAATCCGATTGAAATTGCTTCCAGATCCCGTCCTGCAAGGCCACCATAAGTCGTGAAACCTTCTGTGATGATCAATAAATTCCTGCATTCAATCGCAAGCTCTTCATTTCGCAACGCGATGAAACCACCAATGTTTGCAAACGCGTCTTTCTTAGCACTCATTGTGCAACCATCTGCATAAGAAAATAATTCACGTGCAATTTCAGGAATAGAAGTGTTTGCGTATTCTTTTTCACGTTTCTTTATAAAATAACAATTTTCTGCAAAACGACAGGCATCAATAAACAAGGGAATTTTATTTTTTTCGCAAATCGATTTTACCTCTTTTATGTTTTGTATACTTACCGGCTGTCCACCTCCTGAATTATTGGTAATCGTAATCATGCAAAGGGAAATATTTTCTGCTCCTTTTTCTTTAATAAAATTTTCAAAAGCAACGGTGTCCATATTGCCTTTAAAAGGCGCCGGAACAGACGGCCTTTTCCCTTCTTCGCACAGCAGATCAATTCCTTCTGCACCTGAAAATTCAATGTTCGCGCGCGTTGTGTCAAACAATGTATTGCTCACTACAAATTTTCCTTCTCCACCTATCACAGAAAATAATATTTTCTCTGCTGCGCGTCCCTGGTGCGTAGGAATCACAATCGGCATCCCTGTCAAATCCTTTATCGTTTTTTCAAAGCGAAAAAAACTATTGCTGCCGGCATACGATTCATCGCCAATCATAATGCCTGCCCACTGCGCGCTACTCATCGCACTTGTGCCGCTGTCCGTAAGTAGATCAATCAATACGTCATCTGCATGAATCAAAAATGGATTGTAACATGCCTGTTTTAAAATCTTAATTCTTTCTTCTTTTGTTGTAAAATGAATCGGTTCTACCGATTTTATTTTGAATGGCTCAATGATCGTGTGCATTTATTTGTAATTTTTTTTGAAGCTTTTCGATTTTTTTAATCACAGTTTTTTCTTGAACCAACTGCAGATAGAAATAAACGATAAGGTAAACAGCAAATATAAATGCAGCGTTAGCTCGGTTTTCTGATAATATTGACCCAGAGAAGCATAGGCAAAAATAAATCTTTGAGATGAATTAATGAATCGAATATCAATTATACGTGCAACTTTTAAAAAAATTCTTTTCAACCGTAATGGTATTGCAACAGATAAAAAAGGCCTGCCCTAAAAAGGGCTGGCCGTTGCTAACCTATGAAAAACACCGTTACAAAAATAGGAGAAAAAATACTTACGCCAATTTTAAATTATTTAATTTTTTTAAATACAACAAAGTGACGGTGTCTTTGTTTAAAAAAGAACAGTTAAAATCATAAAGGAATATATTCGAAACAATATCATGTGGCAAAAATTTTTCAGCCTCATTTTAATGATTAATTTAATTCTTGCGTAATATTCTTTTTACATCAAGAAAAAGTTTGCCTCCGGCGAAAAAAAACGTTGGGAAAACGGTTTGAATTACAAAACAAGAATCACCATTATTTCTTTGCTTCTCGCTACTTTGTGTTTAAATTGTTTTCTACCTAAACAATAGTTTAGCAAATAAACAAATAACCGGATTTCGCGGTTTATAATTTTATCCTTTGATAGAAGGCTATTTTTATTCGATTTGAAGGCCAATAAATGTTTAAAATTTGCCTTTTTATTTAAATCAAATCTAAAATTTGATTTTTTACAGAAATTTGGAAACTGTAACAGATTTTTTCTAAAACCCTTTGCTGTATTATGTTTGATGCATGGTGAAACCACTTGTAAATTGTAGAATGAATATATATTTAATTTATTTCACCGGCTTTTTAAATTTATTTTCAACAGCATTGCCTTGTAAAAAAATGTAATGGATCAGTATTGAATGCCTATAAGGCGATACAAAGATGATCACTTAAAGGATAATTATGGAAAACAAAGGATTATACTCTCCGCAATTTGAACACGACTCGTGCGGTATCGGTTTTGTCGCAAATATTAAAAGTAATAAAAGCCATCGCATTGTGTCGGATGCGCTCACCATTTTGGAAAATATGGAGCATCGCGGCGCTTGCGGATGCGAAGCAAATACAGGTGACGGCGCGGGAATTTTGATTCAAACTCCTCATGAATTTTTCTTTGATGAATGTTTGAAATTGGGAATTCATTTACCTTCTTATGGAAAATATGGTGTAGGTGTTTTGTTTTTTCCAAAAGAGATCAGGCTGAGAGAAGAATGTCGTGATATTTTTAATCGCTGCGCTGAAACCCTGGGGATGGAAATAATGGGTTACCGCAGAGTGCCGGTAAATGCCGAAGATATCGGCAGAACTGCTTTATCTGTTGAGCCCGAAATGGAGCAGGTTTTCATTGCCTGCCCCGATCATATCAATAATCCCGATGAGTTTGAAAGAAAACTATTTGTATTAAAAAATTATGCAACGAAAACCATTAATAATACCGTAAAGAAAGATGCGATTGGTTTTTACGTAGCATCGCTTTCTTATAAAACTACGATTTACAAAGGCCAGCTTACCAGCAAGCAGCTTCGCGGATATTTTCCGGATCTAAGCAATAAAAAAATTGTTTCTGCTTTTGGTTTGATTCATTCCCGTTTTGCCACAAACACTTTTCCTTCGTGGAAATTAGCCCAGCCATTCCGGTATATCGCCCACAACGGTGAAATCAACACGTTGCAGGGAAATCTCAATTGGCTTCGCACGAGCGAAAAGAATTTCATTTCTCAATTTTTTACAAAAGAAGAAATGGAAATGGTGTTGCCAATTGTCGAGGGTGGCCAATCTGATTCTGCTTGTCTTGATAATGTGATTGAGTTGTTGCATTTATGCGGCCGCTCATTGCCTCACGTTATGATGATGTTGATTCCGGAAGCCTGGGATGATAACGAACAGATGGATCCGGTAAAAAAGGCATTTTATGAATTTCATGCTTCCTTTATGGAACCATGGGATGGGCCCGCTTCCATTTCATTTACTGATGGAAAAATTATCGGCGCTACATTAGATAGAAATGGTTTGCGCCCATCACGATATTGTATTACAACAGATGACCGGGTTATCATGGCGTCTGAAACCGGTGTTCTTCCTGTTGATCCAAAATTGATCAAGGAAAAAGGAAGACTGCAACCGGGAAAAATGTTTGTTGTGGATCTGGAAGAAGGAAGGATCATCAGTGACGATGAAATAAAAGAAAGCATTTGTTCTCAAAAACCATACGCGGAATGGCTGAATAAATATAAAATCAGGTTGGAAGAATTACCTGCTCCACGCGTGATGTTTACTCACCTGGAACACGATCAGATATTCAAATATCAAAAAGCCTTCGGTTATACAACAGAAGATCTACAGCTTTTAATTTCGCCGATGGCACTAACCGGAAAAGAGCCGATCGGTTCGATGGGAAGTGATGTTCCACTCGCTGTTTTAAGCGATGAACCGCAACATTTAAGCAGTTATTTCAAACAATTATTTGCGCAGGTTACCAATCCGCCAATAGATCCAATCAGGGAAAAATTAGTGATGTCGCTGGCAACATTTGTTGGCAACAATGGAAACCTTTTAGAAGAAGATCCTTTGTCATGTCATACGGTTGCTTTGAAGCATCCCGTACTTTCCAACACGGAATTAGAAAAAATCAGAAGCATCGATACAGGCATTTTTCAGGCCCATACTTTGCAAACTTATTTTCTTGCAGATGGAAAACCAGGGTCTCTACAGAAAGGAATCGAGCGTTTATGCCGCCACGCTGCAGAGGCAGTGCAGGACGGTTTTGAAGTTTTGATCTTGTCCGACAGGGCAATTGATTCGGAACATGCTGCGATTCCTTCTTTACTTGCCTGCTCCGCCGTGCATCATCATCTGATTAAAAAAGGTTTGCGCAACCAGGTAGGTTTGATTATCGAAGCGGGCGATGTTTGGGAAGTGCATCATTTTGCCTGCCTCATTGGATTTGGAGCAACAGCAATCAATCCATACCTCGCACTTTCTACCATTCGCGATTTGAGAATCCAGGGAAAACTGGGAACGGAATTAGACTCAAATGCCTTGAAGAAAAATTACAAAAAGGCGATAAATCTTGGTTTACTGAAAGTGTTTTCAAAGATGGGAATTTCTACATTTCAGTCTTACCAGGGAGCACAAATTTTTGAAATACTCGGCATCAATCAATCAGTAATTGACAAATATTTTACCGGCGCTACTTCAAGAATTGAAGGAATGGGTCTTGATGAAATTGCGAAAGAAACCTTGGTAAAACATGCATTTTCTTTCAGTAAAAAAGATGTTCCTTTTGATCGCCTTACTGTTGGCGGTATTTATAAATGGCGCCGCAAAGGTGAATTTCACTTGTTCAACCCGACAACGATTCATTTGCTGCAACATGCAACCAGAATGAACGATTATAAAATATTTAAAAAATACACTAAAGCGGTAAATGACCAAAGTCAAAAAGCGGCTACTTTAAGAAGTTTATTTCAGTTTAAAAAGAACCGGCCGTCCATTTCTATTGAGGAAGTGGAACCGGCAGAAAATATTTATAAAAGATTCGCCACCGGTGCGATGTCGTTCGGTTCTATTTCCTGGGAAGCACACACTACACTTGCGATTGCGATGAACCGCCTTGGCGGAAAAAGCAATACCGGCGAAGGTGGAGAAGATGAAGTCCGTTATGAAAATTTAGCGAATGGCGACTCGATGCGAAGCGCCATTAAGCAAGTTGCTTCTGCACGATTTGGAGTAACAAGCTGGTATTTAACTGAAGCAGATGAACTTCAGATTAAAATGGCACAAGGTGCAAAACCGGGTGAAGGTGGACAATTGCCCGGATTCAAGGTTGATGACTGGATTGGAAGAGTTCGTCATGCGACTCCCGGAGTTGGATTAATTTCTCCGCCACCGCACCACGACATTTATTCTATTGAAGATTTGGCGCAATTAATTTTTGATTTAAAAAATGCGAATAGAAATGCGAGAATCAATGTAAAATTGGTTTCGAAAGCCGGTGTTGGAACAATCGCTGCCGGGGTTACCAAAGCTAAAGCAGATGTGGTGTTGATTTCGGGGCATGACGGCGGAACCGGAGCGTCCCCGATGAGTTCTATCAAACATGCCGGATTGCCATGGGAATTAGGTCTTGCAGAAACTCATCAGACTTTGGTGAAAAATAAATTACGCAGCCGTGTTGTTGTTCAAACTGATGGACAATTAAAAACCGGAAGAGACATTGCGATTGCGACTTTACTTGGCGCCGAAGAATGGGGTGTGGCAACTGCCGCATTAATTGTGGAAGGTTGTATCATGATGCGCAAATGCCATTTGAATACTTGCCCCGTGGGAGTTGCAACACAAGATCCGGAGTTGAGAAAAAGATTTACCGGTGATGCGGATCATGTAGTAAATCTGTTCAAGTTTCTGACGCAGGAATTAAGAGAGATTATGGCTGATCTTGGTTTCAGAACTATTAATGAAATGGTTGGGCAGGTAGAATTTTTGGAGAAAAGAGAAAATATCAATCATTGGAAATTCAATAAACTCGATCTGTCTCCGGTTTTGTACAAAGAACCTGCTCCTAAATCTGTTGGCTTGTTTAATTCAGAAAAACAGGATCATGGATTGGATGAAATTCTCGACAATCAATTATTGAAAGTTGCACAGCCGGCATTGGACAAGCAACAAAAAGTTGTCGCTTCATTTAATATTATCAATACCGACAGGACAACCGGTACACTTTTATCGAACGAGATATCGAAAAAGTATAAAAAGTATGGTTTGCCGGATGATACGATTCATTTTAAATTTACTGGGACAGCAGGACAAAGTTTTGCCGCATTCAATGCAAAAGGATTAACGATGGAACTGGAGGGAGACGCCAATGATTATTTTGGAAAGGGATTGAGCGGAGCAAAAATAATTGTCTATCCTTCAAAAGATGCAGGCTTCGTTCCTGAAGAAAATATCATTATCGGCAACGTGGCATTTTATGGCGCTACATCAGGTGAAGCATTTGTAAGAGGAAAGGCAGGCGAACGTTTTTGTGTGCGCAATTCCGGTGCAAATGTGGTGGTAGAAGGTGTTGGAGATCATGGCTGCGAATATATGACCGGTGGGCGTGCGATTATTCTTGGAGAAACAGGAAGAAATTTTGCTGCTGGAATGAGCGGTGGAATCGCTTATGTATACGACGTAAATCACAACTTTGGCATACTCTGCAATAGAGAAATGGTTGACCTTGATCCGGTGGATGAAAGTGACGAAAAATTCCTCCAGGAAATGATTCAAAAACAATTTGAATTAACTGGCAGTACTGTTGCAAAATTCATTTTGAATGATTTTGACAATCAGTTGAAGAATTTTGTAAAGGTATTTCCACAGGATTATAAAAAAGTATTGCAAGCTTCAGCAGTCAAAGAATCAGTGAAAGTAAATTGATTATTAAATTATTCGATTATTAAATTATTGAGATGGGAAAAATAACAGGCTTTTTAGAATTTACAAGAGAACTTCCACACAAACGTCCTGTGCAGGAAAGGATCAATGATTATAAAGAATTCGTTCAAAGATACACGGACCAAAAACTGAATGAGCAATCCGCACGGTGCATGGATTGTGGCACTCCTTTTTGCCATGAAGGGTGTCCGGTAGGAAATTTAATTCCTGAATTTAATGATGCGGTGTATCGCAAAAGCTGGCAGGAAGCTTATGAAATACTTTCTTCTACAAATAATTTTCCTGAGTTTACCGGAAGAATTTGTCCGGCACCCTGTGAATCCGCTTGTGTTTTAGGAATCAATCAACCGGCAATTACGATTGAAGAGATAGAAAAGCATATTATCGAAATTGCTTTTGAAAGTGGCTTTGTACAACCCAAAATTCCGAATGTAAGAACAGGAAAAAAGATTGCTATCATTGGTTCGGGACCGGCAGGAATGGCAGCAGCAACGCAATTAAATTCAGCGGGTCATTCGGTTACTATTTTTGAAAGAGATGATGAACCGGGAGGATTATTGCGGTATGGAATTCCGGATTTCAAATTGGAAAAATGGGTTGTCGAGAGAAGGATAAACATCATGAAAGAAGAAGGCGTTGAAATAAAATGTAATGCCAATGTCGGCGTGAATGTGAGCATAAATGACCTCTTGAGAGAATATCATGCGATTGTTTTAGCTGGCGGTTCTACCATTCCAAGAGACCTCAACATTCCCGGAAGAGAACTAAACGGAATTCATTTTGCCATGGATTTTCTAAAACAACAAAATAAAAGAGTTTCTGAAAAAGAAATAGAAAATGAAGCAATTCTTGCAACAGGAAAAAATGTAGTCGTAATTGGCGGCGGCGATACAGGAAGCGACTGCGTCGGAACTTCGAACAGGCAGAAGGCCGCATCTGTTACACAATTCGAACTGATGCCGATGCCACCGAAAAGCCGTACGCCTTTCATGCCCTGGCCAACCTATCCGATGATTTTAAAAACAACCAGCTCTCACGAGGAAGGTGCAAATCGTCATTGGGCCATTGCTACCAAAGAATTTATCGGTGACAAGAACGGTAATCTGAAAGCGTTGAAAATCGTAGATCTTCAATGGAAGTTTACAGAAGAAAATAAACCGGCGCAATTTGTAGAAGTTCCGGGAAGCGAATCCGAAATTCCATGTGAACGCGCTTTTCTCGCCATGGGATTTTTGCATCCTCAACATGAAGGATTATTAAATCAACTCGATATCGAGTTTGATCAAAGAGGAAATGTAAAAGCAACAGAAAAAGAATTTCATACTAATATTGCGAAAATATTTTCTGCCGGTGATATGCGCCGTGGACAATCTTTGGTTGTTTGGGCCATTTCGGAAGGAAGAGAATGTGCAAGAAAAGTAGATGAATATTTGATGGGATATTCTTTGTTGCCAACAAAGGACCAGAATATTTTGCACCAGGTGTTATAATGGTAATTTATCCTTTTAGATAATGCCCTGTAGATTAGCGCATGCTCATTATTAATTCGCCTTGACCATTTTCCTGCCAGATCATACTTTAATTGTTCTGGCTTGCCGATTCCGTTATAAGGAGATTGGTTTATGCTAAAAAGTAGCTGTTGAATTTTCTTTTGAATAAGTGTGTTTCCACTTTTTTTTCCAAAAATTAAGATCGTTTTTTGCTTCTTCATCAAAATCTACTACCTTAGATCTTCTATTTTAATGGAAGTATATTTCCCCTCCTCAAAATTCTTTTCACTTCTTTTGATTTTTGCTACAAATTCCGGATCATAAGGATGTTTATCGGTTTCGCCTTTTTCAAAAGAAGCTTTCATTGCCTTGAGAATAATTTCTAAAGCATCAAAAAAACACTTCTTTTCCATCTTTAATCGTCGATTTTCGCCAAGAAAGCCCTGATTCTTGTTCCCACATTTTCCCTGATATTTTCATAAAAAAGATTATAATCCGCAATGTGAAAGTTTTTTGTTTTTATAAAAATACTTCCCAGGAATTTGGGCTTATTTACCCATAAAACATTTCCATGAATTTGCGCATTTACAAGGCCGGGAATGACTTTATTAAAATTTCGAAGTACGCCACCTTTGTTTAAAGATGCAGGTGCAAAAGCAGTGTCCATCGTCCAGGTTAAAGGGTTTATTACATATGCTTTTAAAGTTTCTTGTTCAATATAAGGTGCTACATATCCACGCTGAAAAGTTCGCCAACTTACAAAACAACCCGTAGCAGTAGAATCGGCACACCGCTTTAATTCAGAAAAATAATTTGTAAAAACAGGAAGTCCGATAATGTAGGCGCAAACCAATTGTTTTTCCAACGGTTTTCCTTCAAAAAATTCTTTTAATAATCTTCCTGCATGCCATGTTCCCTGGCTGTGAGAAGCAATGATTATTGGCCGGCCATCATTGTAATTTTTTAAATAATACTCGAAGGCATTTCTTACGTCCTCATAAGCCAAATCCAAAGCTGCTTCAGCAGAATCTTTATATTTTGTATAAAAAGCATTGAGATTTGCCTGCCGGTAACGTGGAGCAAATATCCGACAGTACCGGTTGAAAACACTTGCCTGGTAAAGGATCGACCCATTGTCTGTTTTTTCATTTATGCGTGCATCGTTTATGTCTGCATTCCAGCCGTCAGGCTTTTGCCTGTCTGTATAAGATGTCGGGTAAATAAAAAATACATCAGCAAGAGAATCTTTTTGACGATCTTTTAAACCATGTGGCACATTATCCGATGGGTCATATTTAAAAGGTGACGCTGCCCAATAATCCCGATTGCTATAATCAGGAACTTCTGTTTTATTTTTAAATTCATAATTGATAGTCTGCCCGGATATTTTATGTAAGCATGAAATCATTAGTGAAAAAGAAAAAAACAGGAGAATTAAAATAATACGATTAGATAAAAATTTTTGTTTGTAAATTGACATCTGCTAAGCTACATTCGCTATTTTAAATTTTAAAACTTTAAAGCAATGACCATACCAGTAGTTGACCTCTCTGACTTCACTGGCGGAGACCCAAAACTAAAAGAATCGTTTGTGCAGCAGCTTGGAAAAGCTTATGAAGAAGTAGGTTTTGTCGCTGTGAAAAATCATGGTATTCCTGATGAACTAATTGCCGATCTATATCAATATGTGCAGGAATTTTTTTCCCTTCCTTCTGACAAAAAAAGAAGCTATGAAATTCCGGAACTTGCGGGCCAAAGAGGCTATACTTCTTTTGGAAAAGAACATGCAAAAGGAAGCGACGCACCTGATTTGAAAGAGTTTTTTCAATACGGGCAAACCGTGCCTGAAAACCATCCATTGAAAGCTGAGTATCCTGATAATGTAGGTGTAGCAGAGGTTGCAGGGTTTAATGAAACTCTTTTTAAAGCTTATCGTGCTTTCGAAAAATCGGGAAAATCACTGTTGCAGGCTATTGCTCTTTATCTTGGCTTAGATGAACATTATTTTGACAACCAGGTAGAAGAAGGAAATTCCATTTTGCGTGCCATTCATTATCCGCCAATAACTGTTGAACCGAAAAGTGCCATTCGTGCCGAACAACATGAAGATATTAACTTAATTACTTTGTTAGTCGGCGCTTCTGCCGGCGGACTTGAAATTCTTACAAAACAAAACGAATGGATTCCCGTTACTTCTTTGCCTGAGCAAATTGTGGTAAATGTAGGTGACATGCTTCAACGGCTTACCAATAATCAATTAAAAAGCACGACTCACAGAGTTGTAAATCCACCTCGAGAATTATGGCACACTTCCAGGTTTTCGATTCCTTTTTTTCTTCATCCGAAATCTGCAATGGATTTATCTGCCCTCGAAAACTGTGTAGATGAGAAACATCCGAAAGTTTTTGAAGACATTACCGCGGGAGAATACCTGGATGAGCGTCTAAGAGAAATAGGATTGAAGAAATAATTAATTAGCTGATTAGCTAATTAGCTGATTGGCTAATTAATAAAACTCTATTTTTTCATGGTACTGCACCGGCATATTCCTTTTTTAAAAGCTGTTTTTTATTATACTGTTTCTGCTTTCGGCGGCCCCCAGGGACATCTGGGTATGATGATAAAAACGTTTGTAGAAAGAAGAAGAGATGTTACCAAAGAAGAATTAATGGAGTACGTTGCATTTTGTCAGCTTTTGCCCGGAGCTTCTTCCACACAAACGATTACACTTATTGGTTATAAACGCGGTGGCGTTCCTCTTGCTGTGCTCACGCTTCTGATCTGGATTTTTCCTGCGAGTATCCTGATGGGAATTTTTTCTTTTTTATTTTATTACGTCAAAACATATCATGTAAATCTAAACCTGTTTACGTATATACAACCGATGGCTGTTGGCTTTATTGCTTTCGCCGCTTTTAAAATGTATAAGGTTTCCATCAAAAATAATATCACCTTTTTTGTAATGGTTGGATCTGCCATCGGTACTTATCTTTTTTTCAAAACGCCGTGGGTCTTTCCGGTCCTGATTATTCTTGGCGGTGTAGTCACCAATTTTAGCAACCGGCGCTATCCGGAAAAAGACAATATTAAACCACGTCATATTAAATGGACAAACATCTGGTTATTCATCCTGATTTTTGTGATCGTTGGTTTTTTGAGTGAAACAGCGCGCAAACAAAACTGGGAACATAAAAGAGCCTATAACCTGACAGAAAATGTGTATCGTTACGGAAGCCTCGTATTTGGCGGAGGCGATGTGCTGATGCCGATGATGTATGAGCAATATGTAACGCGGGCAAAATCAAATTATCTTACGAAAGAAGAATACTTAACCGGATGGGGAATTGTCCGCGCTATTCCAGGCCCGGTATTTTCGGTTACTTCTTATGTTGGCGGCATGGTGTTGCGGGATTATGGGCCTGGATGGCAGGTGCTCGGATGCCTTATCGGATGCATTGGTATTTTTTTGCCAAGCGCTTTGTTGGTTTTATTCTTTTTTCCGGTTTGGCAAATTTTGAAAAAATATGTCGTCGTCTATCGTTCTTTGGAAGGCATTAATGCTGTGGTTGTAGGTATTATGTGGGCCTCATTTCTGTATCTGGTAAAAGATATTTCCATCACGGAATTTAATACAGTCAGCTTTGTAAATATCGTTGTCATACTGGGCACGTTTTATTTACTCACTTTTACAAAAATTCCCGCGCCGTTTATTGTATTGGGCTGTTTGATTATCGGATTTATTTTTTGAAAAAAAATAATTGA
>Ga0207705_10003486_pt1 | contig 11969 bp, 10 predicted proteins | sample KBSC13metaG_FD_184314 | JGI IMG/M metagenome (GOLD analysis project Ga0207705, IMG submission 184314) | Corn rhizosphere microbial communities from Kellogg Biological Station, Michigan, USA - KBS C1-3 metaG (SPAdes) (version 2) | ecosystem: Host-associated > Plants > Roots > Rhizosphere > Soil ...
CGTTGCCCTTGCCGTTGAGCATCTTCATCACGGCTTCCGCCTGGGCGACCTTGTAACCCTTGAAGTCGAAGTTGAGCTGGTAGTTGCACGGCGCGTTGGCGATCGAGTCGAACGAGACGACGATGATGCCGGCCTTGCAGGCTTTTTCGATGACGCCATTGACGGCGGTTTCGGAAGCGGCGTCGACGAGCAGCACATCCACCTTCTTGAGGATCAGCTCGGCGATCTGGCTATTCTGCTGGGCAACGGAACCGTCGCCATTGGTGGTGATGAAGCTGGCGATCTTGCCGTCGGCCTTGGCCTGCTTGGCGGCGGCCTCGAAGGCGTCGACCATCTGGTGGCGCCAGGTGTTGCCATAATAGGCGTTGGACAGCGCCACGACAGGCGCATCCTTGCTGGCAAACGCCGGCAAGGCGGCACTCGACAACAATACCGCGGCGAGCGCGGCCACAGCGAACTTCATCTGTTCTTCTCCCCTTGATGGGCACGCGCTCACGGCTTCCCGGCCGGGCACCTGCTGGGGTACATAGTATACCAGTTGCGTCATTTGGCAAGCCGTGTACGAATAGGCCTATAGTCGCGGCCGCTTCTGTGGGTAAACAATCGAAGGCGAGGAGCCGGACGTGCGGGTCGCGACCCACCCGGCAATGTCGACGGCCGTTCCCCCCGGGGCCGAAATCAAGGAGCCTTGCATGGCTGCGAAAACGCCGTTGGTGCGGCCCAAGCTGGCCGAGTTGGTGCAGGACCGCCTGCTGGCCATCATGCGGGCCGAAAACCTCCGGCCCGGCGATCTGCTGCCGTCGGAGCGCGAGCTGATGCAGACCTATGATGTCGGCCGGCCGTCGATCCGCGAGGCGATGCAGAACCTGAAGCGCATGGGGCTCATCGAGATCAACCACGGCGAGCGGCCCCGGGTGGCGGCGCCCTCGTTCGCGGGGATGGTCGACAACATGACCGAAACCATGCACCACGTGCTGGTGAACTCCCCGGCGACGCTGGACCATCTCAAGGAGGCGCGCGCCACGTTCGAGATGGACATGGCCGAGATCGCGGCCCGCAAGCGCACGCCGGCCGACGTTGCCGACCTGCGCGAAATCCTCGCCGAACAGGAGCGGATGCGGCTGGTTTCGTCTGCCTTTCTCGCCGCCGACGGGCGCTTCCACCACCGCATCGCGATGATCAGCGGCAATCCGATCTTCGCCTCGCTGAGCGAAGCGCTGTTCGCCTGGCTGGCGCAGTTCCATTTCGATCTGGTGCGCCATCCCGGCCTCGAGCAATTGACGCTCACCGAGCATCGCCAGATCCTCGACGCGATCGAGCGGGGCGATCCCGAAGCGGCGGCCAAGCTCACCGGCGACCATCTCAATCGGGCCAACAGCCTCTACCATCAGGCGAACCTCCGCTCGTCGTGAGGGGCTGCCTGCGGCCGCGATGGGATTGTCGCTGCGTTCGAACTGGTATACTGAGTTGACAGTCGTACCAAAGGAATGGCCGTGAGCGACGATCGCAGGGCGATGTTCGGAACCGATGAGCCGCCGCTCGCCCTGGAGCGGATCGAGCTCGGGCCGCTGAGCTTCCTGGCCGGCGAGACGGCGGTACGCACCATCGCCTGGCACGGCAGCGAGCTGGTGCGCTCGATCGACTATCCGATCCGCGATGGCGAATGGGGGACGTTCTCGACCCGGACACTGGAGCAGGCGGCCAGCCGTGATGCGGCGGGCGGCTATCGCTATCGCCGCGCCTTCGAGACCGAGGAGGGGAGCGTTGCCGGGCGATTCGAGCTTGCGGCCGATGCAGCCGGGCGGCTGACGCTGCATCTGGTGCTGACGATCAGGCGCGACGTGCGGCTCTGTCGCGCCGGCTTCACGCTGCTGCATCCGATTGCCGGGCTGGCCGGCGAAAAGCTGACCATCGTCAGGCCGGACGGGGGGACCGGCGAGACGGTGTTTCCACTGTCGATCGCGCCGTCGCAGCCGGCGACCGACATTGCGGGGCTCCGCTATGCGGTTGGCGGGAGTGCCGTCGACATCGCCATGGCCGGCGACCGGTTCGAGATGGAGGACCAGCGCAACTGGACCGACGCTTCGTACAAGACCTACGGGATCACGGCGAGTTTTCCGTTTGCCTTCGAGGCGAAGGCGGGCGAGTGCATTGAGCAGACCCTGACGCTCGGTTTTTCCGGTGCCGGGCGGGCGGGCGGCTCGGCGGAGCAGGCCGGCCTGCGGCTGGTGCGCAGCACGGGGGAGCGGTTTCCCGAACTGGCGCTGGCGGTCGAGGCGGGATGGCCGACCGCTACGGCTCTGCCGCCGGCGCTCGCCGGATTGCGGCGGCTGGTGCGGCTCGATCTGCGGCAGGCGCCGGCGCTCGCCGCATTGGGGCTGCCGGGGGGAGGGGCACCGGTCGACCTCGAGCTGATCGTTGGCGACGACACGGCCGAGATCAAGCGGCAATTGCAGGGACTGGCCGAGGCGCTGGCGGCGCTTGGCGTCGTGCCGCAGCACGTCATGGCCTTGCCGGCGGCTTATCTCAAAAGCTACCAGCCGGACGGCAAATGGCCGACTGGCGCGAGCCCGGCGGACGCGAGCGCCGCGGCGCGACGGGCGTTCCCGCAGGCCCGGATCGGGGGCGGCGCGCTGACCAATTTCACCGAGCTCAACCGCTGCCGGCCCGACCCGGCGGGCATCGATTACCTCACCCACGGCACGGCGGCGATCGTCCATGCGGCCGATGACCTTTCGGTATTCCAGACGCTCGAGGCGCTGCCGCAGATATTTGCCAGCGCGCGCGCCATGGCGCCGGACAAACCCTACCGGCTCGGCCTGACGGCGATCGGCGCCCGGTCCAATCCTTATGGCGCGGGGCTGGCGAAAAACCCGGCGGGCCGCCGTGTGACGATGACCGATGCCGACCCGCGCATGGGCAGCCTGTTCGGCGCGGCGTGGCTGGTGGGTTTCGCCGCGGCGACGGCGGGTGCGGACATCGAGTTGCTGACGCTGGCAGCGGCCGGCGGACCGTTCGGCCTCACGACCGGGCCGCAGGGGCCGGCGCCGGGCCTGCATGTGCTGCGCTGGCTGGCGGCGATGCAGGGGCAGGAGCGGCTCCGTCCGCTCGGCGTGCCGCGCGACGTGCATGTCGTGGCGGTGGCGGCTGGGCAAGGCGGTGCGTCGGCGCTGGTCGCCAATGGCAGCGCCGTGCCGCAGCAGGTCGAATGGGCGGGCGACGCGCGCCTCGCGGTGCTCGATGCCGGGGCGGTGCGCGCCGCCGCAGCTCACCCCGACTGGGTGGAGCGCACGCTGGCGGAACGGCGTGGACCGCTGAGCTTGCCGCCTTATGCCGTGGCGTTCGTTGCGTTCAATTCCTTGCCGGGTGGTGCGTCGTGAGTGTCGATCGTATCGAAGCCGATTATCTGGTCGAGACCGCCTACGACCCGCGCCGGGCCGTCGAGGTCATGGCGGGGGAGCAGTCCTCGGGCACCTTCGTGCCGGTGCCGGGCGAAACCCCTGAGCTCAAGGCGCGGTCGGCGGCGCGGCTCGAAGCGCTCGAGGTGATCGGCCAGGTCGAAACGCCGAGCCTGCCGGGGTCGGGCAAGGGCACGGGCGAACGGCAGACGGCGCGCGCCACGCTTTCCTGGCCGCTCGACAATATCGGGCCGTCGCTGCCCAATTTGATGGCGACGGTGGCGGGCAATCTGTTCGAGCTGAAGCAGTTTTCCGGCCTGCGGCTGCTCGATATCCGGCTGCCCGAGGCGTTTGCTGCGGCCTATCCGGGGCCGAAATTCGGTGTTGCGGGGACGCGCGAACTCACGGGCGTCGCCGGCCGGCCGCTGATCGGCACCATCATCAAGCCCTCGATCGGGTTTTCGCCCGAGGAGACGGCGGCGCTGGTGCAGCGCCTCTGCGACGCCGACATCGACTTCATCAAGGACGACGAATTGCAGTCGGACGGGCCGGGGTGCCCGTTCGAGGCGCGGGCCCGGGCGGTGATGCGGGTGATCAACGACGCCGCCGATCGGCGGGGCCGCAAGGTGATGTTCGCCTTCAACCTCACTGGCGAGGTCGACGAGATGCGGCGGCGGCACGACCTGGTCGAAAGCCTCGGCGGCACCTGCGTCATGGCGAGCCTCAATTCGGTCGGGCTCGCCGGCATAATCGCGCTCGGCCGGCATTCCCGGCTGCCGATCCACGGCCACCGCAATGGCTGGGGCTACCTATCGCGCCATCCGGCGCTCGGCTGGTCGTATGTCGCCTGGCAGAAATTCTGGCGGCTGGCGGGGGCCGATCATCTGCACGTCAACGGGCTCGCCAACAAGTTCAGCGAGCCGGACGACAGCGTCATCGCCTCGGCGCGCGCCTGCGCCACGCCGATGTTCGACAGCAAGCCGTGCACCGTGATGCCGGTATTTTCCTCCGGCCAGACGGCAAAGCAGGCGGAAGGCACCTATGCGGCGCTCGGCACGACCGACCTGATCTATGCGGCGGGCGGCGGCATCATGGCGCATCCGGGGGGACCGGGCGCCGGCGTGCTGGCGCTCAAGCAGGCCTGGACGGCGGCCATCGCCGGGATTCCCGCGGTCCGCTATGCCGAGGACCACGAGGCACTGGCGGCGGCGCTGGCGGCGGCGGGATGACGACCGCGCCAAACTCCCTGCCGGACGGCGCGCTGCTGGCGTTCTTCGGCGACGATTTCACCGGTTCGTCGGCGGTGATGGAGGTGCTGACCTTCGCCGGCCTCAAGACGGTGATGTTCGTCGCCCCGCCCAGCGCGGCGGAGCTGCAGCGCTTTGCCGGCTATCGGGCCATCGGCATCGCCAGCGTGGCGCGGGCGCAGGCGCCGGCGTGGATGGACGAGCATTTGCCGCCGGCGTTCGAGGCGCTCGCCGCGCTTGGGGCGCCGATCAACCACTACAAGATCTGCTCGACCCTCGATTCCTCGCCGACGCTCGGCTCGATCGGCCGGGCGATCGATCTCGGCGTGCCGATCTTCGAGCGCCGGCAGGGGGTGGCAGACTGGCAGCCGCTGCTGGTCGCGGCGCCGGCGATCCGGCGATACCAGGCCTTCGGCAACCTCTTCGCGGTGCATGACGGCACCGGCTACCGGCTCGACCGGCATCCGGTGATGCGTGACCATCCGGCGACTCCGATGCACGAAGCCGACGTACGGCTGCACCTCGGCGCACAGACGGCGCGCCCGTTGGGGCTGGTGGATGTGGCGGCGATAAAGGATGGCACGGGTGAAGCGCGCTTTACGGCGGAACTCGCGGCGGGGCGGCGGCTGGTGGCGCTCGATGTCGTCGACGACGAAACGCTGGCGTGGTGCGGTGGCCTGATCTGGAACAAGCGCGACGAGGGCCTCTTCGCGGTCGGCTCGCAGGGCATCGAATATGCGCTCGTCGCCTATTGGCGCGCGGCAGGCCTGCTGCCGGCCGCGCCAGCGGCGATGGCGGCGGCGGCGGTCGAGCAGATCGTCGCCGTGTCCGGGTCGGTGTCGTCGGTCACGGCGGAGCAGATCGACTGGGCCGAGGCGCATGGGTTCGACGTCATCGGGCTCGAGGCGGGGCTGGCGGTCGATGCCGGGCAGTGGCAGGCGGAGTTGGCGCGCGCCGTTGAGCGCGCCGGGGAAATCCTGTCGGCGGGGCGCTCGCCGCTATTGGTCACGGCGCGCGGACCGGGCGACGCGGCCGTCGGGCGGACGCAGGCGGCGGTCGCCGCGGTGCACCTCGATCCGGCAATCGTCAATGCCCGGATCGGCAGCGGACTCGGGTCGGCGGCGGCCAGCCTGCTGCGGACCGGCGGCGTCAGGCGGCTGGTGGTTTCCGGCGGCGACAGCTCGGGCTTTGCCGTCGGGTCATTGGGCATTTTTGCACTTGAGGCGATTGCGCCGCTGGCGCCGGGGGCGCCGCTGTGCCGGGCCTTTGCGGCCGCCCCGGCGAGCGACGGGCTCGAGATCGCGCTTAAGGGGGGCCAGATGGGTCGCCCGGATTATTTTGGATCGGTTCGCGCAGGTCGCGCGGCCAGCTAGTGGAGAAGATGAAGTGACGAAAATTGCATTGCTCGGTGCCGGCGGCAAAATGGGCGTCCGGCTGGCCACCAATTTGAAGGGCTCGCGCTTCGACGTCGACCATGTCGAGGTCTCGCCGGCCGGCCGGCAGCGGCTGGCGGAGGCAGTCGGGGTCGACTGCATGGACCAGGGGCAGGCGGTGTCGGGGGCCGATATCGTGGTGATGGCGGTGCCCGACCGGCTGATCGGCAAGGTGCTGAAGACCTTCGTCAAGGACCTCCGGCCGAAGACCAGGATCGTCATGCTCGACGCCGCCGCCCCGCATGCCGGCGAATTGCCGGAGCGCGACGACATCACCTATTTCGTCACGCATCCCTGCCATCCGCCGATCTTCAACGATGAGACCGAGCCTGAGGCGCAGAACGACCATTTCGGCGGCGTGCATGCCAAGCAGCACATCGTGTGTGCGCTGATGCAGGGGCCCGAGGAGCACTACGCCGAGTGCGAGGAAGTGGCGCGGCAGATCTTCAAGCCGGTGATGCGGGCGCATCGCTGCACGGTCGAGCAGATGGCGATTCTCGAGCCGGCGCTGTCGGAGACGGTGGGGGCGACGTTCTGCATGGCGCTGCGCGACGCCACTGACGAAGCGGTGCGGCGCGGTGTGCCGCGGCAGGCGGCGGTCGACTTCATCCTCGGCCACCTCAATGTCGAACTGGCCATTGCCTTCCAGATTTCTCCTGACGGAAAATTCTCCGACGGGGCGCTGCAGGCGATCGAGCAGGCCAAGCCGGTGATTTTCCGCGATGGCTGGCTCGAGCGGGTGTTCGATCCGAAGGCCGTGATGCAGTCGGTGCAGGATATCTGCAACCCGCCCACCAACTAGGGCGGGGCGAACCCTTGGCGGCGGGCCACCCGTCGCCGCCAGGGGGCAGGCGCGGTCCCGGTCGCGCGCCACTTCTCGTGCCGGTCGGAAAACTGTCGCGGTTCCGAACCGGAAAGCTGCTGCGCACTTTGGTGGAAACGGCTAGAAAGTACCGTCCCGGTGGAGCTCTTCGATGCCGCGCAGGTGGCTGTCGATGGCGGGCGGCGGCGCGTGTCGCGGCCGGGTTCGAATCGACCTATCAGAGAGGGCGACGACGCTGGGCCATTCGGCAAAGTGCCGGGTAAGGGGAAGAGGGAAAGCAGATGTTGTCCGAGTCGTTCGTGGTCGAGGACCCGCGGTTCAAGCGCCTGGTGATGGGCAATGTGCAGGTCGAAAAGCTCTATACCGGCACGCGCTGGGCCGACCGGCCTATTTCCCGGCCGGGCGCTATCTCGTCTGGTCCGATATTCCCAATAACCGGCTGCTGCGGTTCGATGAGACCGACAATTCGGTCTCGGTGTTCGAGACGCCCAGCGGCTACCAGAACGGCCATACCGTCGACCGCGAGGGGCGACTGATCGCCTGCGAACATGGCGGGCGCTGCGTGTCGCGGGTCGACATCGACGGGGTGCGGCGGGTGCTGGTCGACCGATACGCCGGCGGGCGGTTCAACTCGCCCAACGACGTCGTCGTCAAGTCCGACGGCAGCATCTGGTTCACCGACCCGACCTACGGCATCGACGGCGACTACGAGGGCGACCGGTCGCCTTCCGAACAGCAGGGCTCGCTGGTGTTCCGGCTCGATCCTGCCACCGGGGAGACCAGCGTCGTCGCCTCGGACTTCCTGCAGCCCAACGGGCTGGCGTTTTCGCCCGACGAATCCATCCTCTATCTTGCAGACACCGGCGCGACCCATATCGAGAACGGCCCGCACCACATCCGCGCCCTGACGATGGCGCCCGACGGCCGCTCGGTCACCGCCTCGCGGGTGTTCGCGACGTGCGATATCGGCCTGTTCGACGGCTTCCGCGTCGACCGGCACGGCAATGTGTGGACCTCGACGGCCGAAGGCGTGCACTGCTATGCGCCGGACGGCACGCGGCTGGGCAAGATCCTGATCCCGGAAGTGGTCGGCAATGTCGAGTTTGGCGGGCGCAAGCGCAACCGGCTGTTCATCTGCGCCACGACCTCGCTCTATGCGGTCTATCTCAACACCAACGCCGCGCGGCGGCCTGGGGCCTGATCCGGCGCGGCGGCAAAGACCCCTCACCCCCGCCGGGACCTCTTCCCGACGGGGAGAGGAATGATGGGGGCACGGCCTCTCGTATTCCTCTCCCCGTCGGAGAGGGTGGCCCGATAGGGCCGGGTGAGGGGCCTTGGCCTCAGGCTTCCGCCCACATGAATCAAAGGCTAGTCGCGCGCCCCCTCGGGGCGCTGGTAGAGGTCGCTGGCGCGGGTCTGGTGGGCGAGCATCGCCGCGGCGGCGCCGTCGACGTCGTGCGCTGCGATGCGCTCGACGATGTGGCGGTGTTCCTCGAGCGTCTGGCGTTCGCGGCCGAGCTTGCGCAATTCGCCGACGTGGTATTCGCCGAGCCAGCCGAGCAAGGCTTCACTCACCGACACGAAGATCGGATTGCCGGTGATCGCCGCGATGCGGCGATGGAATGCCACGTCGTGACGCAGGAATTCGGAAAACTCGCGGGACGAGGCCTCCATGTCGGCGATGCACTGGTTGAGGGCGGCGATGTCCTCGGGTGTCGCGGTCGCCGCGGCGAGGCGCACCATGCCGAGCTCGAAGAACATGCGGGCATCCTTGAGATGCTGCAGGTTCTGGTTCGAGCCGGAGAGCACGTGGTGCACGGTGACGGCGATCTGCTGCAGCACGGTACTGGTCGTCGGTTCGATCAGCCGGGCGCCTTCGCCATGGGTGATCAATACCAGGCCCATGCGCTGCAGGTCCTGCAGGGCCTCGCGCACGGCGGGCCGGCCGACCTGGAATTCCTCCATCAACTGTCGCTCGGAAGGGAGCAGGCCGCCGCGCGGGAATTCGCCCTTGTTGATGCGTTCGATGAGGCGGTCGAACACGTCCTGCGACAGCTTGCGGCGAACAATGGGGGCGGTTGCAATCATGGGCTCGTTCCTGGCCGATAGGGGGGGTCGTGCCGCTTGAAAACATCGACCGCTAGCAGAATGTCAGGCCGGCGCGCAAGCCTGCCTCGTTGCAGATAGTGGTCAGTTTGACATGGACGAACTGGTATAATGACTGTATGAGTTACGATAAGCAAGCGGGCACCTACCCGCGCACTCCGGCGTGGGCCAGAGACTTTCGGCAGTGAGTTGATTTGAAAAGCAGCAGCAATCTCGAGACGACCATCGCCGCACTGCAGAGCCATGCCACCAATATCCGCGAGCACGCCCTGAGGATGGGCGCGGTGCAGGGGCAGGGCTATGTGGGGCAGGCGCTCGGGGTGGCCGACATTCTGTCGGTTGCCTATTTCGACGCCCTCAATTATCGCCCGGAGCAGCCGAAATGGGAGGGGCGCGATCGCTTCCTGCTGTCGATCGGCCATTACGCCATCGCGCTTTATGCGGCCCTGATCGAGGCCGGCATCCTGCCGCGCGACGAGCTTGAGAGCTACGGCTCGGACGACAGCCGGCTGCCGATGTCGGGCATGGCGCACTATACGCCGGGGATGGAAATCACCGGTGGCTCGCTTGGGCACGGGCTGCCGATCGCCATCGGCATGGCGCTGGCGCTGCGGCGCAAGCAGTCCGCCGCGTTCGTCTACAACCTGCTGTCGGACGGCGAGCTCGACGAGGGCGCGACCTGGGAGGCGGCGCTGTCGGCGAGCCATCACCGGCTCGACCATCTGATCGCCATCGTCGATGTCAACAACCAGCAGGCCGACGGGCCGTCGCGCCAGATGCTCGGGGTCGAGCCGCTGGCCGACAAATGGCGGGCTTTCGGGTGGGAAACCTGGCGGGTCGACGGCAATGACATCGGGGCTCTGGTCGCGGCGTTCTCGGCGGCCCGCGACAGCACGGCGGCGGCCCCGCGCGTGGTGATCTGCGACACGCTGATGGGCAAGGGCGTGCCGTTCCTCGAACAGCGCGAAAAGACGCACTTCATCCGCGTCGACGAGAGCGAATGGGCGCTGGCGCTCGAACAGCTCCGCGCGGGAGCCGAGTGATGGCGACGCGCCTCAAGACCAGCGCGATGATTGCCTCGATCGCGACGGCCGGGCAGCGGACCACGGCCGCGCCGTTCGGCCATACCCTGGTGCGCCTTGCCACCGAGCGTCCCGAGATCGTCGGGCTGACCGCCGACCTCGCCAAATACACCGACCTGCACATCTTTGCGGCGGCGCATCCCGACCGCTTCTACCAGATGGGCATGGCCGAACAGTTGCTGATGGGCGCGGCGGCCGGGTTCGCGCGCGAAGGGTTCATGCCGTTCGCCACCACCTATGGCGTGTTCGCATCGCGCCGCGCCTATGATTTCGTCTACATGGCGATCGCCGAGGAGCGGCTCAACGTCAAGCTGGTGTGCGCCCTGCCGGGGCTGACCACGGGGTACGGCCCCAGCCACCAGGCGACCGACGATATCGCCATGTTCCGGGCCATTCCGGGGCTGACCATCATCGATCCCTGCGATGCGCTCGAGATCGAGCAGGCGACCGAGGCGATCGCGGCGCATGACGGGCCGGTCTACATGCGGCTGCTGCGCGGGCAGGTACCGCGCCTGCTCGACGATTATGGCTACACGTTCGAACTCGGCCGGGCCCAACTGCTGCGCGACGGGGGGGACGTGCTGTTCATCTCGTCGGGCCTGCTGACCATGCGGACGCTCGAGGTGGCCACGGCGCTCGCCGCCGACGGGGTTGCCGCAGGGGTGCTGCACGTTCCGACCATCAAGCCGCTCGACGTCGAGACGATCGCGCGCGAGGCCGCGAGGGGCGGCCGGCTGGTCGTGGCGGCCGAGAACCATTCGGTCGTCGGGGGGCTGGGCGAGGCGGTCGGGGCGGCGCTGCTGGGGCGGGGTGTGACCTGTGCCTTCCGGCAGATCGGGCTCCCCGATGCGTTCCTCGATGCGGGGGCGCTGCCGACGCTGCACGAGCGTTACGGCATTTCGAGCTCCGCCATTGCCGCGCGGGTGAAATCATGGCTGGCGTGACGGCGGAACCGCGCCTCAACATGGACGTGCCGCTCGACCCCGAACGGCTCGGGGCCATGGTGCGGCAGAACCGGCTCGACGTGACCGAGATGTTCATGACGGCGGGGAACGGCCATTTCGGCAGCTGCTTTTCCTGCACCGAGATCGTCACCGTGCTCTACTTCGCGCTGCTGCGGCTCGATCCGGACCGGCCCGACTGGGCGGATCGCGACCGCTTCGTGTTCGCCAAGGGGCACGCCGCGCCGACGCTTTATTCGGCACTGATCCGGCGCGGTTTCTTTCCGGCCGAGTGGATCGAGGAATACGAGACGAAAGTGGGCTCGCGGCTGATGACGCATCCGTCGCGCCGCTACCAGCCGGGGGTCGATGCCTCGACGGGGGCGCTCGGGCATGGGCTGTCGGTTGGCGTCGGCATGGCGCTCGCCGGCCGTTTCGATGGCCGCGATTACGCGACCTACGTGCTGATGGGCGATGGAGAAACCAATGAGGGGTCGGTGTGGGAGGCGGCGGCCGCGGCCGCCAAGTTCAAGCTCGCCAATCTCGTCGGCATTATCGATCGCAACCGGCTGTCGGTGGACGGCTGGCTCGCCGACGTGATGCCGATGGAGCCGCTCGGCGACAAGTGGCGCGCCTTCGGCTGGGACGTCATCGAGGTGGACGGGCACGATATTCCGGCGCTGACCGAGGCGCTGCGGTCGAAGCGGGGCGGGGAAGGACCGCCCACCATGGTCCTGGCCGATACCCTCAAGGGCAAGGGCGTGAGCTTCATGGAGGATGTGCGGTCCTGGCACGCCGACACGGTGAGCGCCGAGCAGTACGCGCTGATCCGCGCCGAACTGGAGGCCGGCGCATGAGCGGCGCCAGCGAGCTGGCCGCCGCCCTTGCGGCCGAGCGGGAGCGCTATCCGCTCAAGGCGATCCGCCAGCAATATGGGGA
>Ga0207705_10003496_pt1 | contig 11958 bp, 10 predicted proteins | sample KBSC13metaG_FD_184314 | JGI IMG/M metagenome (GOLD analysis project Ga0207705, IMG submission 184314) | Corn rhizosphere microbial communities from Kellogg Biological Station, Michigan, USA - KBS C1-3 metaG (SPAdes) (version 2) | ecosystem: Host-associated > Plants > Roots > Rhizosphere > Soil ...
GGATCGTCGCCGCTGTGCGCGAGCAGGGCGTCGATGCGTGGTCGGACGAGGCGGCGCAGGCCCTGCTCGGCGACCAATACAAGGCCGAGGATTACGAACGCATCGTCGACATCCTCGACGTGTGGTTCGATTCCGGCTCGACCCACGCCTTCGTGCTCGAATCCGGCCGCTGGCCCGACCTCAAGTGGCCGGCCGACCTCTACCTCGAAGGCTCCGACCAGCACCGCGGCTGGTTCCAGTCCTCGCTGCTCGAATCCTGCGCCACACGTGGCCGGGCACCGTACGACGCGGTGCTGACCCACGGCTTCACCATGGCCAGCGACGGGCGCAAGATGTCCAAGAGCCTCGGCAACACCATCGATCCGAACAAGGTGATGGAGCAGTACGGCGCCGACATCATCCGCCTGTGGGCGCTGTCGGTCGATTATACCGAGGATCACCGGATCGGCGACGAGATCCTCAAGGGCGTCGCCGACCAGTACCGCAAGCTGAGGAACACCTTCCGCTACCTGCTCGGCGCTTTGGATGGCTTCGAGGAGAGCGAGCGGGTTGGCGTGGAGGCCATGCCCGAGCTGGAGCGCTACGTGCTCGCGCTGCTCGGCCAGCTCGACGCCACGCTGCGCACCGCCATCGCCGAGTTCGACTTCAACACTTACGTCCGCGCGCTGAGCGACTTCTGCAACGAGGACCTCTCGGCCTTCTTCTTCGATATCCGCAAGGATTCGCTCTACTGCGACGCGCCGGACGATCCCCGCCGCCGCGCCTATCGCACCGTGCTCGACACGCTGTTCCACGCCCTGATCCGCTACGCCGCGCCGGTGCTGGTGTTCACCGCCGAGGAAGTGTGGGGCACGCGTTATCCCGACAGCGGCAGTGTGCATTTGCTGGAGTGGCCGCAATTCCCCCAGGTTAGCGCCGACCCGACCAAGTGGTCCGAGCTGCGCGCCCTTCGCCAGCAAGTGACCGAGGCGATCGAGCCGTTGCGGCGCGACAAACTCGTCCGCTCAAGCCTCGAAGCCGAGGTGGTCGTGCCGGCCGGCGCCGTACCCGACGGCGTCGACGATGGCTCGCTCGCCGAGTTGTTCATCAGTGCAGCCGTTTCACGCGGTAGCGACAAGCGCGTGGACGTGCGCGCCTCCGACGACCACAAATGCGGCCGCTGCTGGCGCTTGCTGCCGGAAGTGCCGGAGGACGGCGGCCTGTGCGCCCGCTGCACCGAGGTGGTTCAGGAAATGGACCAGCCGGCATGAGCGCCACGGCCCGCAACCGTGCCTTCGGCTTCGCGCTTGCCGCGGCGACGTTCGCGGCCGATCAGCTGGTCAAATGGATCGTCGCCGAGCCGCTCGCCATGCAGAACGGCGACCGGATCGAGCTGCTGCCGATCTTCGCGCTCTACCGCACGCACAATTATGGCGTCTCGCTGAGCCTGTTCCCGGCGAATTCGCCCGAGATGCGCTGGCTGCTGGTCGCGGTGACCGCACTGATCGCCCTTGGCGTCACCGTGTGGCTGCTGCGCGAGAAGCGCCTCGGCGACATCCTCGGGCTGGGCCTGGTGCTCGGCGGCGCGCTCGGCAACATCCTCGACCGGGTGCGGCTGGGCTACGTGCTCGATTACGCGGACTTGCACTTCGGCGATTTCCGCCCGTTCCTGATCTTCAACCTGGGCGACGCGTGCATCACCATCGGGGTGCTGATAATCCTTGCCCGCTCCCTGTTCATGCGCGAGAAACCCCGCGAAACCCAAAGCCCGCTGCCGGGCGAGCCACCCCAAGCGGACCCGTCCGCGGAGACCCATTGATGCGCATTCCCCTTCGTTCCTCGCTGGTCGCCGCCTCAGCCTGCCTGCTGGCGGCGTGCACGCACTTCGGCGTCGCCAACCGCGACCGGCCCGACGAGTTCGCCGTGCAGCGCCAGGCCCCCTTGGTCGTGCCGCCCGATTTCGCGCTGACGCCGCCGAAGCCCGGCGCGCCGCGGCCGGCCGAAGGCACCGCCGCGCAACAGGCGCTGCAGGCGCTGTTCGGCGGCCCGGCGCCGCGCAGCGCGGGCGAGACCAGCATGCTCAACCGCGCCGGGGCCGCCGACCTGGGCATCCGCTCGTCGGTCAATTCACCGACCACTTTCACGGTCGACAAGGGCACCACGACGCAAGCGATCCTCGCCGCGCCCGCCGGTGACGGGCAAGCCGCCAGCGTCGCCATTCCGGCGAACGGTTAAGTCTTCAGCGCTCCCTGGCCGTTCGCCGCGGCGGGAACGAAGAAGCGCCCGGGCAGGATAGCGAAGCCGGGCTCGAACTCCGCGTAATTGCAGGTCACTTCCTCGCCTTCGGCGATGTCGCGCACGGTCCACCCGACCACCGGATCGGTGAAGTCGGTGTTGGGATCGTCGGAGTGGTTCATGAACCGGCCGTTGTCCATTTCGAGCACGGTCAGCTCCGGCAGCGTGGTGTGCGTGTAGCCATAGCGTTCGACGAACAGTTTCTGCTCCGGCCCGAGCGCGGCGATGTCGGCTGCGGTCAGCAAATGATCGAAGCGCTCGTCGAGCGACCAGATCGCCGTGCCTTTCCTGATCGGCGCCGCGGCGAACACGCCGACGCCTTCGATCGCGCTCGGACCGACATAGTTGGGGATCAGCAGCATCGAGCCATCCGGTGCGCAGACATGGCGGGCACCTCGCAGCGTGCCGGCAGTCCCCGGCGCATATCCCCGCAATGCTTCATCGCGGCCCCGGTTCCCTGGCCGGAAAGTCTCCAGTTTACCGAGAGTTACGCGCTCTCCTGGCAAACCAGCAGCTTGTCGATCTTGCGCCCGTCCATGTCGACGACCTCGACCCGCCAGCCCTGGTCGGTGAAATGCTCGCCGATCGCCGGCAGACGCTTGAGCACGAACAGCACGTAGCCCGCCGCGGTGGCGAACTCGCGATCTTCGGGCAAGTCGATGCCCAGCCGCTCGGCCAGCGCGTCGGCGGCCATCGAGCCGGAGATCAGCAGGCTGCCGTCGTCGCGCTCCACCAGTTCGGGCTCTTCCCATTCCTCCTGGTGGCTGGCGAAGTGCCCGGCGATCGCGGCGAGCAGGTCGGCCGGCGTGACGATGCCATCGAGATGGCCGTATTCGTCGTGGACCATCGCCATGCCGAGGCCGGAGCTTTGCAGGATCCGCAGCGCGTCCATCGCGTCGAGCTGGTCGGGCACGACTTCGGCTTTCTTCATCAGCCGCTTCAATTGCACGCGCTTGCCGCTGAGCAGCACCGCCAGCACTTCGCGCGCCTTGACCACGCCGACCACGTTGTCGACCGAGCCGTCGGCCACCGGCAGCAGCGAATGCGGCGAGGCCTCTATCGCCCGCCGGACTTCGCCCGCGTCGGCCCCGAGATCGAGCCAGTCGACCTCTGTCCGCGGCGTCATCATCTCGCGCACCGGCCGGTCGCCGAGGCGCATCACGCCCGAGAGAATCGCCCGCTCTCCCTCCTCGATCACCCCGCTGCGGGTCGCTTCGGCGAGGATCATGTGCAGCTCTTCGGCGGTCAGCCGGTGGTCCCCGCGATGATGCAGCCGCAGCGCCTGGAGGATCAGCGACGAGGAGGTGTCGAGCAGCCACACGAACGGCGCGGCGATCCTGGCGAACACCGCCATCGGCCGGGCCATGACCAGCGCTATCGGCACCGCCGCGCGCAGGGCGATCTGCTTGGGCACCAGTTCGCCGATCACCAGCGTGAAGTATGTCGTCAGGCCGATGACCAGCGCCAGCGCCACCGAATGCGCGGTTGCGGGCGCCAGCTCGAGCCAGCCGAGCCGCTCGGCTACCGGCTCACCCAGCGTGGCGCCCGAAAAAGCGCCCGCGATGACCGCGACGAGGGTGATTCCGATCTGCACCGTGGCGAGGAATTTCCCGGGATCGCCGGCCAGCGCCAGCGCCGTCTTCGCGCCGCCGCTGCCTTTGTCCGCGGCCATGCGCAGCTTGGCGGTGCGCGCCGAAACGATCGCCAGTTCGGACATCGAGAAGACCCCGTTGATCAGGATCAGCCCCGCGAGAATGGCCAGGTCATACCAGGGAAACGGAGACATCGCGCGGCAGGGCTAGCAGAGTTGCGCGTCCGCGCGAAGAGTCCGCGCCGCGCCGGGGCGCTGAGTGCTAGCCGCGCTTGACGTGCTCGCGGGCGCGCGCCGCCAGCCGCGCGATCGCCGCCTCGTGCATCGCCGGCGCGCTGACCAGCAGGCCGAACGCCCGCGGATCGCGCTTGTTGTAAACCAGCGCCTTGCCGAAGGCGTCGGATACCGCGGCGCCGGCCTCGCGGGCGATCAGCGCGGCCGCGGCGACATCCCACTCATAGCCCCAGCGCAAGGTCGCGACGAGGTCCGCTTCGTCCGCGGCGACCATCGCGATCCTGAGCGCGATCGAGTTGGGCTTGGCGACCATCGTCAGGTCCTTGTCCTCGCGCGGGAGCGAATCCGCCGGAACACGCGCGCCGGGCAAGGCCGTGCGCGTGCTCGCCCGGAGGCGCTCCCCGTTGCGCCAGGCGCCTTGCCCGGCGACGGCATACCAGGTCTCCCCGCGCGGCGGAGCGACGAGCGTGCCGATCAGCGGCTTGCCCTCGCTCACCAGGGCCACCGAGATCGCCCAGCCCGGCCGCCCGCGAATGAAATCGCGCGTGCCGTCGATCGGATCGACCAGCCAGCACAGGCCTTTTTCCAGCCGTTCGGGATGATCCACCGTCTCTTCCGACAGCCAGCCGGCGGCCGGCAGCAAGGCGGCCAGTTCGCGCTTGAGGAACGCGTCCACCGCGAGATCGGCGGTGCACACCGGGCTGCCCGCGGTCTTTTCCCAGCTTTCGAGCGCGTGGCCGTGGCCCGGCCACTGGCGCACCGCGATCTGCCCGGCTTCGCGGCAAATGCTTTCCAGGCGTTCGCGGTCGATCATCGTGGCGGCGCAGGTGGACGCGCGCGGAACGCATTGCAAGGGGCGCGCACTCGTGCTTATGCGCGGGCGCATCCTTCACATCCGCGAAAAGCGAAAGCCCCCCGATGAACATCCACGAATACCAGGCCAAGGAATTGCTCGCGAAGTTCGGCGTCGGGATTCCGGCCGGCTATCCGGCGCTGAGCGTCGAGGAAGCCGTCGCCGCGGCGAAGAAGCTGCCCGGGCCGCTCTACGTGGTGAAAGCGCAGATCCATGCGGGCGGGCGCGGCAAGGGCAAGTTCAAGGAACTGCCCGCCGAGGCCAAGGGCGGCGTGCGGCTCGCCCATTCGGTCGAGGAAGTCGAAGCCAACGCCAGGGAGATGCTCGGCAATACGCTGGTGACGGTGCAGACCGGCGCGGCCGGCAAGCAGGTCAACCGTCTGTACGTGACCGACGGGGTGGACATCGCCAGCGAATACTACCTCGCCTATCTCGTCGACCGGAAATCGGGCCGCATCGCGATGGTCGTCTCGACCGAAGGCGGGATGAGCATCGAGGACGTGGCGCACGACACGCCCGAAAAGATCGCCACCATCGCGATCGACCCGGCGACCGGCTTCATGCCGCACCACGGCCGCGCGGTGGCCTTCGCGCTCAAGCTGACCGGCAATCTCGCCAAGGCGGCGCAGAAGCTGGCCCGGCAGCTTTATGATGCGTTCGTCGCGCTCGACTGCTCGATGCTGGAGATCAACCCACTGGTCGAAACCAAGCCAGATTCTTCCGGGGCCGCCGGCCTGCTGGTGCTCGACACCAAGATGAGCTTCGATTCGAACGCCATGTTCCGCCACCCCGATGTGGAAGCCCTGCGCGACGAGACCGAGGAAGACCCGATGGAGCTCGAGGCGAGCAAGTACGACCTCGCTTACATCAAGTTGGACGGCGACATCGGCTGCATGGTCAACGGCGCCGGCCTGGCGATGGCGACGATGGACATCATCAAGCTGAACGGCGCCTTCCCGGCCAACTTCCTCGACGTCGGCGGCGGCGCGAGCAAGGCGAAGGTCACCGCGGCGTTCAAGATCATCCTCTCCGATCCCGCGGTGAAGGGCATCCTGGTCAACATCTTCGGCGGCATCATGCGTTGCGACACGATCGCCGAAGGCATCGTCGCCGCGGCCCGGGAAGTCTCGCTCGACGTGCCGCTGGTGGTGCGCCTCGAAGGCACGAACGTGGAGCAGGGCAAGGCCATCCTCGCCAACTCCGGCCTGCCGATCGTCGCGGCCGAGGACCTGGGCGACGCCGCGAAGAAGATCGTCGCCGAGGTCAAGCAGGCGGCTTAGCGCGCCGTTCGCGGCGGTTGCATCCGACTTCCTCTCTCGATACCTCCCGTTGCGTCGGCCTGCACGGGAGGGGAACGATGCGGCGTGCTTTCATCTCCGTTACTTTGCTTGCGACGCTCGCGACGGGCATTACGGCCGCATGGTCCCGACCGCCCGAGCCCCGGCGGCTTGAGCCCACTTCCAAGTGGGTACTCGATTATGCCAACGAGCGTTGCACCCTTCTGCGCAACTTCGGCCAAGGGGATAAAGCGGTCCTCCTGCGGATGGATTCGTTTGGATCGCGGGGCAACTTCAGGGTCACGCTTTCGGGCAAGGACGTGCCGCGGTCGAGCACGCCGGACTCTCGCGGCAGCTTCTACTTTCCCGGCGACCGTGATAGCCGCGAGGCGCGAATGTTACACGGGACGCTGGGAAAGGACCAGGTTCCCGCCGTTTCGTTCAACTTGGACTTTTGGCCGAAACCCGCCCCCAGTGACGCGCAGATCGAGAAGTTGAGCCCGGACAAAAGGGCGCTCATCGGCGCTGCCATCGAGACCCCTCATCCGGAGTTCGAGCGGGCGGTCGACCTCATCGGTGTGAGGTTCGGCCAAGGTCTGCGGATCGAGCTTCATACAGGAAGCATGGGCGAGCCGCTTGCTGCGATGCGTACCTGCATCGATGATCTTTATAAATCCTGGGGCGTCGATCCGGCGCAGCAGAAGGCGTTATCAGCTCTCGCCGTGCCGCTTCCGAAGACCGTCAAGCACGTGCAGAACGAATATCCCCTCCACCAGCTAGCGAGCGGCGCGAACGCCTATGTCCCTGTCAGGCTGATGGTTGACGCGAGCGGGCAAGCCACGTCGTGCGTGGTGCAATCCGCGGATGTCGATGCGGACTTCAAACACGCGGTATGTGCCAACCTGCAAGGAAGCTTCAAGCCCGCTCTCGACGGAGACGGCAAACCCGTGCCCAGCATGTTTCACACCGCCGTGATTTACCTGGTCAACGGCTGGCACTGATCTCTATCGGCCGGTCCGCGGATGTACCCCTGCTTCCTGCGCTTCCAGCCCCGCCTCCGCCTGCCCGAGCAAGTCATCGCCGACATTGTCGTCGCGCAACGTGTCGAGGTGCATCAGGCGCTTCACCAGCGGCGCGACGACGAGCACCGCGACGCCTAGGCCGGCCCCGATCCAGCCGATCTTCTCGTACATCGACAGCGAGGATTCGCGGGTCATCGCGCCGCTCGCGCCGCCGATCGCCTGGCCGATTTTGCCCGCGACGAACTCGCCGCCCGCGGTGGCGAAGAACCACGCGCCCATGATCAGCGAGGCCATGTAGCGCGGCGCCAGCCGGTTCATCGCCGAAAGCCCGACCGGTGACAGGCACAGCTCGCCGGTGGTCTGCAGCAGGTAGAGGAGAAACACCAGGACGACCGGAACCAGCGTGCCGCCGGTCAGTTCGGCGCCCCAGACCAGCACCAGGAAGGAAAGCCCCACCTGGATCAGGCCGAGCCCGAACTTGGCCGGGGTCGACGGCTCGAGCCCGCGCTTGCCGAGCGCGGTCCATAGCCAGGCGAACACCGGACCGAGGAGCACGATGTAGATCGGGTTGATCGACTGGAACAGCGAGGTCGGCACGCCGCCGCGGTCCACGAAGCGGTCGGTGAAGAGATTGAACGATCCGCCCGACTGCTCGTAGATGCCCCAGAACACGGGTTGCAGGGCGATCAGGAAAATGATCGCAAACAGGCGGTCGCGCGTTTCGCGGTCGTGCTTGAACGCCTCGAGCAAAACGTAAAGCAGCAGCAGCGCGCCGGAGACGAGCAACAGCCAGCCGATCACCTCCTGGACCTGGATCAGGCCCCAGATAGCCACGACGGCGAGCACGCCGACTCCGTAAAGGAGCGTTTCGAGCTTCAGCCCCGCCGTGGAGGCGCTGAGCCGCACCGGGTCGGGCGGCTCCCCCCGTCCGCGCAGCGCCGGCTTGCCGAGCACGAAGATGATCAGGCCGCAGACCATGCCGATCCCAGCCATGCCGAACCCGTAACCCCAGCCGACCGTCTCGCCGAGATAGCCGACGAGGATGGTACCGAGCGCCGCGCCGACGTTCACGCCCATGTAGAAGATCGTGTAGGCGCCATCGCGGCGCACGTCGGTCAGGCTGTAGAGCTGGCCGACGATCACCGAGATGTTGGCTTTGAGGAAGCCCGAGCCGACGATGATGAACGCCAGCGCCAGCCAGAACAGGTTGATTGTCGAATCCGCTTGTCCGCCGTGGCCCTCGACGGCCATCAGGCCGTGCCCGAACGCTAGCAGGATGCCCCCGAACAACACCGCCTTGCGCTGCCCGAGGTAGCGGTCGGCCAGCCAGCCGCCGAGCACCGGCGTGATGTACACCAGGCTGGTGTAGGCGCCGTAGATCAGGTTCGACTTGCCGTCGTCGAACAGCCAATGCTTGGTCAAATAGAGGATCAGCAGCGCGCGCATCCCGTAGTACGAGAAACGTTCCCACATCTCGGCGTAGAACAGCACGAACAGCCCGCGCGGGTGGCCCACCACTTCCTCGCTGCGGCGAGTGGCGATCAGGCCGCCAATGACCAGCACCGCGAACAACGCGACCGCGGCGATCGCCGCGATCCAGTCGCCTTCGCGCCATTGGTCGACAGGCAGGAATGATGTCACGGTGGCGGTCCCTTCGCGCTGGGGGCTCGCGCCCTCTCTCCGCGGGCCAACCTAGCGGCTTATCGCGGAGTGTGAAGCGTGTTTCGTTTCAGGCGAAACCGCCCCCAAAACCCGATGGCGGCGCTTGACGCGACCGGGTGTATTATGGCACTGACGCACCCGATGAGCGACGATACCCGGCCGGTCTATTTGAAGCTGCGCGACCTGATCGCTGCGGCGATCATCGAAGGCCGCTACCGCGAAGGGGAGATGCTCCCGTCGGTCCGCGCGTTCGCCGCCGAGCAAGGCGCCAATCCGCTGACGGTTGCCAAGGCCTATTCGCAATTCCAGGCCGACGGGCTGATCGACGTGCAGCGCGGGGTCGGCATGTTCGTCACTCCGGGCGCGGCGGAACGGCTTCGCGAGGCGGAGCGGCGCCGCTTTCTCGACGAGGAATGGCCGGCCATCCGCCAGCGCATGCAACGGCTCGGAATCGACGCGGCAACGCTTCTGGGCGAGGCCTCGCCCGCGTAACGATCCCTGATTTTTTCCTAACATTTGTTCAAGCAGCCGATTGCACTCGTCCATTTAGTCTGGCAATCATCGGCTGGTGGGTCGCCTCAACCGCCTGAAAAGCGGTGCTTGCAGGAAGCGCGATGGGATCGGGCTTCGCCTGGCCGGCGGTCAGGGGGAAAAGGTACGGATGATTAGATCAGAGCTTCTGCAGACCCTGGCGGCCGAAAACCCCGACCTGCGGCCTGATGAGATCGAACAGGTCGTGGCGATCTTCTTCGACGAGATCGCCCGGCGCCTGGCCGAAGGCGGCCGGGTGGAACTGCGCGGCTTCGGCGCGTTCTCGACCCGCGGGCGCGACGCGCGCAGCGGGCGCAACCCGCGCACCGGGGCGACGGTCGACGTCCCCTCGAAGCGCGTCCCGTATTTCAAGCCGGGCAAGGAAATGCGCGAGCGGCTCAACGGCTGAGCCGCAACGCCGCCTTGATCGGAACCGCGACGGCCCGCCTTGTGCGGGCCGTTTGCTTTTGGCGGGCCGTGCGATCGCGCGGAACGCGGGCCCCATAAAGCACAAAGGGCGGCCCGATCGCTCGGGCCACCCTTCGTTGCCTGGCGAAGCAGGTAAGCTCAGCCGCGCTCGCCGGTCGGCGCGACGGCCGGGGCCGGCGGAACCGGGCAGGCCGTTTCCATGCTGACGACCGAGCCGTCGAGGCACTGCTTGTACGTCGCGACCGGTGCCGGCGCGGGGGCCGGGGCAACCGCGGGCAACGGAGCGGGAGCCGGCGGCGGCGGCGGCGGCGCGCCGAAGTTGCGCCGCAGCGACACCAACCAGGTCCGCGGCATGCCGGGCTGGCCGAGCACACCGCCGAGCGAGGTGGACACGTCCTCCTTGGTGACGAAGTAGTACTTGTTGAGGATGTTCTTGGCCTCGAACGACAGCTCCCAAGCGTCGTCGGGCGACTTGTAGTACACCCGGCCGTTGGCGATGAAGCGCCCGGGGATCGCACCCCACGAGGTATTGAACGTCTCGGTGTAGATCTTCGACTGATAACTGCCGTCCAGACGGATGCCGACATCGCTGTCGTTGGCCATGCGGTAGTCGTACTGAGCGCCGAGGCTCCAGGTCCACTTCGGAGTGTACGGCGTGATTTCCTTCCCGGTCAGACCGGCGGGAGCGACCGACGCCTTGTTGTACTTGAAGTCGAGATAGCTCAGCGAACCGTCCAGTTCGAACCCGTCGACCGGATGCGCCTCGATCTCCAGTTCCGCGCCCTTCACGTTGGCCTTGCCGACATTGCGCGGCTCGAGGCACGGGGTCGACGGACACGCCGAGAGCGTCAGGATGATGTCGTTGAACTTGTTGTAGAACGCGGCGCCGTTGATGCGCAGGCGGCGGTCGAACAAGTCCGACTTGAAGCCCACTTCATACGTCGTCAGCGTCTCGGGATTGAACGACACAATCTGGTTGCACGGCGCGGAGGGAATAATGTGTCCGTTCGGGTCGAACGTGACCGGTGGGCATGGGCCGGTAGAGGGACCGAAGAACGGGCGCGGATTTACGCCGCCGCCCATGTAGCCCGTCGAGACGGAGGCATAGGCCAGAAGCCCGGGCGAGAAGCGGTAGTCCGTGACCGCGCGCCAGTCCCACCGCGAGCCCTTGAACTTACCCTGCACGTCGTAAAGGCCGACGAGCAGGCAATTTGGCGAGTTTCCGATCGAGGTCGGCCCGGGGACGAGTCCAGCGCCCAACCATGTGCCGATGGGAGTGGTGAAGAACTGGCAGGGCGCGGCCGGAATCGTCCCGTCCGGGCTCCGGCGGAAATAGGTGTAGGTCTTTTCGTCCCAGGAGCGGCGGATGCCGCCCGTAACGCTCCATGCTTCGGTGGGATGAATGGTGCCGTTGAAGAACAGCGCCTTCGATGTCGAGGGCGTGGTGTCCGGGCCGTGCAGGAAGTCGATGCCGGCGTAGTTCAGGTCGACGCGCGCGGAATAGCGGTTGTTCTGCTTCATGTAGAAGCCGCCGAGAGTGTAATCGAAGAAACCGTTGCCGATGTCGCCGCCGAGCCGCAGCTCCTGGCTCCACGCTTCCGCGTTCAGCTGGTTGTCCAGTTGGGCCACCGCGACCGGCGAGCCATCCTGGTCCTGGCTGAAGTTCGACTTGTACTTGCGATACGAGCCGATCCAGGTGATCTGCGCGGCCTTGCTGATGTCCCACTGCAGGTTGCCCATCACGCCCCAACCGGTGAAGTCGGAGTTCTGCAGGGCTTCGTAAGGCTTGTACGGCGCCTGGCTGGTGGGAACCATCGCATCGAGGAAATTGGCGTAAGTCATGTACCGCCGGTCGACGCCGGCGGGCAGGCTGGCGCCGGTATCGCAGCTATACTGGCCGTAGGGCACGAAGTGGCAATCGTAGGGCACCGGAGCGCCGTTCTTGCCCACCAGCCAGCCGCCGCCGTTGGCGTTGGTCGCGCCATAAGGAACGGCCGGATTGAACGGGTTCGGGTTGCTGGCTGTCGGACCCGGCAGCCCCGCCGCGATCAGCACGTCGGGGACCGGGCTGTCCTTCTCGTTGGT
>Ga0207705_10003503_pt1 | contig 11949 bp, 9 predicted proteins | sample KBSC13metaG_FD_184314 | JGI IMG/M metagenome (GOLD analysis project Ga0207705, IMG submission 184314) | Corn rhizosphere microbial communities from Kellogg Biological Station, Michigan, USA - KBS C1-3 metaG (SPAdes) (version 2) | ecosystem: Host-associated > Plants > Roots > Rhizosphere > Soil ...
CCCGGGCGCTCGGACGCGCCGACGATGGCCACCGACTTCGGGGCAAACAATTGCCGCAAATTACGTATGCTCATCCAGGCTCTGCTATCAAAAATGTGAGCACAAGTGCTCACCGTTCTCTTCCTGCCCTGAGCCGTCCCGCTGACCGTGCTCGTGCCTGGCAGGCGTCACTTTCCCTCCCCGCCAGCCCATCGCTGGCGGCAGTGCCCGGCGTTACCGCCCGGCTCGCCAAGGGTAGCGCAGTTTGCGCCGCGAGGGCGCCGGTTGCGAGCCGTTGCAGATTGATCGCCGCGTTCACGTCGCGGTCGTGATGCACGCCGCACGCGGCACAGGTCCAGGTGCGTTCGCACAGACCCAGCGCGGCGTATCGGTCGCCGCACTCCGAACACAGCTTGCTCGACGGATACCACCGGTCCGCCAGTACGATTTGGGTGCTGTAACGCTTGGCCTTGTATTGCAGCTGGCGCCTGAATTCGTAAAAGCCGACATCGGAGATCGCACGCGCCAGACGGGCGTTGGCCAACATTCCGTGCACATTCAAGTCCTCGATCACGACCGTTTGATTTTCACGGCACAACCGGGTGGTCAGCTTGTGCATGAAATCGGCACGCACGCGGGCGATGCGCGCGTGCAGTCGCGCCAGGGCGCGAGCGCCACACGTCCTGTTCTTCGATTCCGGCAGCCGTGTGCCTTTCGGGATCGGTCCCTTGATGCCGACAGCTGCCTTGGCCGCTTCCAGCTTGCGCGACTGGCGCCGCGAGCGGATGCGCAGGCGCCGCAGCGCCGCCGCGAGCGGGCGCGGTGCCGCGATCTTTTCGCCACTGGACAGGGTAGCGGCCGCGCTCACGCCCAGGTCGACGCCGATGATGCCGTCGCCCGTGCGGCGCAGGCGCGCAACGTGATCGGGCACCTCGACCTGCACCGCAAGATACCAGTGGTCGGCGTGGCGTCCGACGCTTGCCCCCATGATCCTGCCCGGCCAACGCAGATGCTCGCGCATTTGCACGCGTCCGACCTTCGGCAACACTGCTTCCGTCCCTTCAACACGGAACTTATCGTTTGCAATATAGAACGCATCGCGACAACCTCCTTTCTTCTTGAAACGCGGTCGGTGCACCTGTTGGCCCGAGCGGCGCTGGTCGAAGTAGCGGGACCACGCTTTAGCCAGGTTCGCGAAGGGTTGCGCGTGGGCGTCGCGGTGGATGGTGCGCAACCAGGGCTGCCCGTCGTCGTCCAGCCAGTCCGGATCCGAATACTTGATGCCGTTGAACTGCTTCTTCAGTGCCATCGCATTTGGTTTCTGGCCGGCGGCAACCTGGCGGTTCCACTCGGCGAGCGCCCAGTTCCAGACGCGCCGGGCGGTGCCTGCCGCGCGCACAAAATAGTTGCGCTGCGCAGGTGTCGGATCGAGCCGGAGTTGGTGGGACAAGAGCATGATCGTGGATTCCGTTCAGTAGGGCATTGGACCAAAGCGCGCTGAACAAGTTCCGGATCTCGTCAGAGCATGTGCGCTATCGGTGCACGTATCAACGCATTCGAGCATCAACTTGGAAGCTAGGTCGCACCTCCTTGCCGTGCAAGCCGCACTTGGCGGATTGGCTACACTTGGTTCGACACAACCTCGATCATATCAAGACAACGGCGCACCATGACGGATACCGACAAAGACAAGGACGACGAAGGCGGCGGCGCACGCAAGGTGATCTACGCGGCGATCGTGGCGAACCTGGGCATCGCGGTCGCCAAGTTCGTCGTGGCGGCCATCACCGGCAGCGCCGCCATGCTGGCCGAGGGCATCCACTCGGCCGTCGATACGGGCAACGAATTCCTGCTGCTGATCGGCGAACGCAACAGCGCCAAACCGGCCGACAAGCGCCATCCTTTCGGTTATGGCAAGGCGCTGTATTTCTGGGCGCTGCTGGTCGCGCTCTCGGTGTTCTCGCTGGGCGGCGGCCTGTCGATCTACCATGGCATCAGCGCCCTGCGCCACCCGGAGCCGCTGCAGGATCCGCTGTGGAACTACGTCGTGCTGGTGGTCTCGGCGTGCTTCGAGGGCTATAGCTGGAACGTGTCGCGGCGCGAACTCAACAAGCGGCGCAAGCCGGGCGCGTCGCTGTGGCAGACGGTCCATGCCAGCAAGGACGCGTCGGTATTCACCGTCTTCATCGAAGATACGGCCGCCCTGCTGGGCCTGGCGATCGCAGCCGCCGGCATCACGCTCGGCTATCTGTTCGACAGCCCATACTTCGATCCGGCCGCATCGGTCCTGATCGGCCTGCTGCTCGTGGGCGCCGCGTTCGCGCTCGCGCGCGAGACGGGCGCGCTGCTGGTGGGCGAAGGCATCGGCACCGAGGCCACGCGGCGCGTCTGTGAGATCCTGCGCGCCGACCCGGCCATCCAGAGCGTCGGCAAGCTGCTCAGCATGCAGCTCGGACCGGACGACGTGCTGCTGACGGCGGCGGTGCAGTTCCGGCGCGGCATGCGCATCGACGAAGTGGAGGCCGCGATCGAGCGCCTGGAACGGGCCGTGGCGGCCGCCTACCCGGCCATCCAGCACATCTATTTCGAATCCGGTGCGCTGCGTTCCGCGCTGCGCTGACGCGGGCGCGGCCCGCTCAGGTGGCCGTCGACACGGCCCCGGAGGCGCTGGCCGCTACGCCCGGCGCCGCGGCCGGCAGCGCGCGGAAACGGACGGAACCCGCGCGGAATTCGCGCAGCACGCTGTCGACGACGGCGGCCGTGTAAAGGCGCATGACCTGCGGATCGGCGCCCGCGCGGGCCGCGGCCCTGAGGGCGACGCATTCGACCAGCTGGGCAAGTGTCACCGCGACGCCGTCGCGGCCGGGAGCAAGCGCGGCGCTCGAGAACTGCGGGCGGCAACGACGATCGAGCCGGATCGTGCCCTGCACGAAGCGGTCGACACCGAGGTCGAAGATCACCCTGTCGATCACCTGCGCAGCCCGGTCGCGCACCTCGCGCTGGCTGTGCATGGCCCGTCCCGCAAACATGCGCGTCAAGATGTCCATCTTCGCCGAAATCCTCCAGTGTGGTTTCTGAATAGTAACACCAGTAGCCATTCTTGCATCATCGGACGGCGCCTCGTGCATCGAAATGCAACAGTTCCCGTGCTAAAATGGCCAGGTGAAGACCGTCCTGCGCACCCTGTTCGTCTGGCTGCTGTTGCTGGCCCTGCCCTTCCAGGGCGTGGCCGCGGCGCGCATGCTGCCGTCCGCGGGTATGCCGCAGACCACGGCCTCCGCGCCGGCCGCAGCCCCGGCGCAACACTGCCACGACATGCACCAGTCCGCCGTCGGCGATCACCCGGACAAGCTCCAGAAAAAGCATCATGGCGCCTGCGCCGACTGCTGCATCGTCGTCGCGCCCGTGCCCGCGCCGGCCGTCCCGCCGGCCTTTGCGCCGCCCTCCTGGGCGATCCCCTTCCGCGCCGGCCATGTGCCGAGCGTCGACCCGGTCCTGCCGGAACGTCCACCCCGTCTCGTCATCGCCTGACGTTCGCGGTCCGCAAGGCCCGCACCGCATCACGCCGCCGGTGCCACCGGCGCGGCGGCCCCATTCACGCATACGAACGAGGACATCATGAACCGATCGATTTTGACAGCCACCCTGGCCTGGCTGCTGGCCGCCTGCGCGCAACCAGGCACACAAACACCCGCCGGCGCAGCCGATCCACAGGCAGCCGTGCCGGCCACCCGCTACCAGCCGGCCATCGAGGGCCAGGCCGCACCGCCGCCTGCTGCCAACCCGGACCAGGGCTGGCGCGCCGCCAACGCCACCGTCGGCGGCCGCAATCCGATGCAGCTGACGATGCCCGCCATGGGCGGCGAGCATCAACATGACACGGCGCCCACCGACGCCGGCACGACCATCCCGCTGCACGAGCATCATGCCGGCATGGACATGCAGGGCATGCAGTGCATGGCCGACGGCAAATGCGCCTGCTGTGCCGGCAAGGACAAGGCGCACGCGCACGCGGGCCACGCCAACATGACGAAAGACGGTGGCTGCTGCGGGCACGGCGCCGCGCCGGGCCAGCCGGCCGTCTGCAAGCCGGGCGGCACCTGCGGCGGCTGCCACCACAAGGAGGCGACGTGATGCCGCTGGCCAGACCGCTCGTCCGGGGCAGCGCGGCGGCCGCGCTGGCCCTGCTGTCCGGCTGCGCGTCCGTCACGCCGGACGGCGGCTTCGACGACGTCGCCGCCACGACGCAGGCGCGCATCGGCGTCGCGCCGCAACTGGCGCGCGACGCCGGCCGTGGCGCCGAACTGCCTGCCGCCCTGCGCGACCTGTCCGTGTTCACGCAGGGCGCGCCGCTGGACATGGACACGGCCGTGCGCATCGCCCTCGTCAACCATCCGGGCCTGCAGGCCACGTACTGGAACGTCGGCATCGCCCAGGCCGACCTGGCGCAGGCCGCGCGGCCGCGCAATCCGTCGTTCGACTTCAAGCGCCTCGCGGGCGGCGGCGCCCTCGAGATCGAGCGCGGCCTCACGTTCGACCTGCTCGGCATCCTGACCACGCCGCTGGCCGCGCGCATGGAAACGCGGCGCTTCGAGCAGGTGCGGCGCGACGTGGGCGCGGCCATCGAACGCCACGCGCTGGAAACGCGGGCCGCCTGGATCGACGCGGTCGCGAGCCGGCAGGCCCTCGACTACGCGCGCCGCGTGCAGGCGGCGGCCGCAGCGGGCGCGGAACTGGCCGGCCGCATGGCCAGGGCCGGCAACACGAACCAGCTCGACCTGGCGCGCGAGCAGGTGTTCCACGCGCAGGCACAAGCCGACGTCGCGCGCGCGGCCCGGCGCGCGACGGCCGCGCGCGAACGCCTCACGCGCGCGCTGGGCCTGTGGGGCAAGGATGCGGGCTATGTCCTGCCCGACCGCCTGCCCGACCTGCCGCCCGCGCCGGCCGAACCCGCGGACGTGGAACGCATCGCGCTCGAGCAGCGGCTCGACGTGCAGGCGGCGAAGGCCGAGGCGGCCGCCACCGCCGCCGATCTCGGTCTCACCCGCACGACGCGCATCATCGACGTGTTCGACCTCGGCTATGCCAACAAGTCGCAGGCGGATGCGCCAGCGGAACGCGGCTACGCGCTGAAGCTGGAACTGCCGCTGTTCGACTGGGGCGGCGCCCGCGTCGCGCGCGCCGAAGCGACGTACATGCAGGCCGTGAACCGCGTCCTTGCCGCCGCAGTAACGGCACGGAGCGAGGCGCGTGAGCGCTATCTCGCCTACCGCAACGCGTACGACGTGGCGCGGCATTACCGCGACACGATCATCCCGCTGCGCAAGAAGATCGGCAACGAGACCCTGTTGCGCTACAACGGCATGCTCGCCAGCCCGCAGGACCTGCTGGCCGACGCGCGCGAGCAGGCCACGGCCGTGACGGCATACATCGAGGCGCAGCAAGCCTTCTGGACCGCGCACGCGGAACTCGAGGCCGCGCTCGGCACCCGTTTCAAGGAATCCACCGAATGACCACCCGCAGAAACTTCATCACTGGCGCCGCGGGCGCCATGGTCGGCGCCTCGCTCGTCTCGAAGGCAGCCGCCGCCGCGATCCCGGAAGCCCCGCAGCAATCGTCGCCGGCCACGCAGCCGCCGCTGCATCCCGCGAGCGGCCGTCCGTACAACCCCGTCGTGACACTCAACGGCTGGAGCCTGCCCTGGCGCATGAAGGACGGCGTCAAGGAATTCCACCTCGTCGCCGAACCCGTCGTGCGCGAGATCGCGCCCGGCATGAAGGCGAACCTGTGGGGCTACAACGGCCAGAGCCCCGGCCCGACCATCGAGGTCGTCGAGGGCGACCGCGTGCGCATCTTCGTGACGAACAGACTGCCGGAAGCGACGACGATCCATTGGCACGGCCAGTTGCTCCCGAACGGCATGGACGGCGTGGCGGGACTGAACCAGCCCGCCATCGCGCCCGGCAAGACCTTCGTCTACGAATTCGTCGCGCGCTACGCCGGTACGTTCATGTACCACCCGCACACGGACGAGATGACGCAGATGGCGATGGGCATGATGGGCTTCTGGGTCACGCACCCGAAGGACCCACGCCAGCATGCCGTCGACCGCGACTTCGTGTTCCTGCTGAACGCGTACGACATCGCCCCCGGCAACTACACGCCGAACGTCAACACGATGCTGGACTTTAACCTGTGGACCATCAACAGCCGCGCCTTCCCCGGCACGGACCCGATGGTCGTGCGCAAGGACGATCGCGTGCGCATCCGCATGGGCAACCTGACGATGACGAACCACCCGTTCCACATCCACGGCCACCGCTTCGAGGTGACGGGCACGGACGGTGGCTGGATCCCGGCCGCCGCGCGCTGGCCCGAGGTGACGGTCGACGTCGGCGTGGGCCAGATGCGCGCCATCGAGTTCGTCGCCGACAATCCGGGCGACTGGGCCTTCCACTGCCACAAGTCGCACCACACGATGAACGCGATGAGCCACGGCATGCCGAACCTCGTCGGCGTCGACCAGGCCGGCGTGGCGAAGACCATCAACGACCTCGTGCCGGGCTATATGGTGATGGGCGACCGGGGCGGTTCGATGGGCGGCATGCACATGGCGCTGCCGGAAAACACGCTGCCCATGATGGCTGGCCGCGGCCCGTTCGGCGACATCGAGATGGGCGGCATGTTCACCGTCATCAAGGTGCGCGAGGGCCTGGCGCACGGCGACTACAAGGATCCGGGCTGGTACAAACACCCGGCCGGCACGGTGGCACGCGAGTGGACGGGCGCCGTGCCCGACGCCGCGAGCGCACCGGCGGCACCCGCGCAGGGCGAGGTGATCGGCACCGCCACCCGGGGCGCAAGCGGCGGCGGACATACGGGTCACTGATCCGCGCACGGCCGTCCGTCACGCCGGACGGGCATGCGGTCACACAGGTCGCCCTGGACGGATGATCGTCCCCGACAATCCGGATGCCATCGTGGCCCGCATCGGATGAAAGGACATCATGCCCAGGGCACCTGCAATACTTTCCGCGATCCTGTTCGGACTCGCGGCGCTTCCCGCGACCACGCATGCCGGCGACGATCCGGCCGCGCCGGCCACCACGGCCGTCGTCGTCACGGGCCGTAAGCCACCGGTCGCCAGGAGGCTCGACAAGACGGTCCACGACGTGGCCGGCATGGCCCGCGCGGCCAACGGCAGCGCGCAGGACGTGCTGCAGGCCCTGCCCGAGGTCACGGCCACGGCCGACGGCCGGATCGCGGTCAAGGGCAACCCGCAGGTCACGGTCCTCGTCGACGGCAAGCCGGCGGCGCAGCTGTCCGGGTCACCTGAGGACCGCGCGGTGGCGCTGCAGACGATGAGCGGCGCCGACATCGCCAGCGTCGAAGTCATCACGAACCCTTCCGCCGCGCTGGATGCGGGCGGCGGTGCGATCGTCAACATCGTCCTGAAGCGCAACCGCAAACCGGGATCGCGCGCTCAGGTGCAGGGCAGTGCCGCCGACCACGGCCTGTGGAACGCCGGCGCGTCGGGCGACGCGACGGCGGGCGGCATCAGCGTGCACGCCAACGCGGCGCTGCGCCGTGACGGCACGCTGAAAACGCGCCGGTCGGAGGTCGACTGGCAGGGTCTCCCCCCCGGCCACACGCTGCAGGCGTCGACGGTCTTCGTGCGCCGTGTCGTGGAAAGCGCCGCGCTGGGCATCGACGACGCGCTGGACGGCGGCGGGATACTCACCCTGTCGGCCCATCACAATGCACGCCGGTCGCGCCCCCTGTTCGACGTCTTCAACGACAACGAAACCGGCACCGGCACGACGATCTATCACCGCATCTCCGACGGCCCCAACACGCAGTCCGACGACAGCGCCAGCGCCGGCTACAGCCGCCAGGACGATGGCGCGGCGCTGAAGGCGATGGTCCAGCACAGCGCCACGCGCGGCCTCGTCGACAAGTCGTATCGCGACGTCTTCATCGAGCCGGCGCGTGCCACCGACACCAGCCACGCGACGACGCGGATGGCGCGCCACCTCGACCAGGCCACGCTCGACTGGAGCCGGGCGGGCGCGCATGGCCAGTGGAGCGCGGGCATCGACCTCCGGCAGCAGGCCGACATCATCGACAACGAGCAGGCGCACGTCGATCCGGGTACCGGCACCAGGACGCCGGATCCGGCCACGACCAATGGCTATACCGTGACGGCGACATCGGCCGCCGCCTACCTGACCGGCCAGGTGAGGTCCGGCAAATGGGAGGCGCTGCTGGGCGCGCGGGCCGGACGCACGGCGCTGCGCGTCGCTGCGGAACGGCCCACATACTGGCGGGCGTTCGATCCGAGCCTGCACCTGAAGTACGCGCTCGACGAGGATGCCGAGGCGACGTTCGCCTTGCGCCGCAGCCTCCAGATGCCCGACCCGCGCGACCTGAATCCGTCCGCGACGTATGTCGATGCGCAGAATCTCAGCCGCGGCAATCCCGGCCTCGGGCCGCAGCGGGTGACGTCATGGGAAGCCGGCACGCACGCCGGCGGGTCGCACCTGGACGGCGGCCTGAGCGCGTTCTACCGCATCGCCCGCAATACCGTGTTCGATGCGCACAGCCTTGCCGGCGATGTGCTGGTCACGTCGAAGCAGAATGGCGGGCAGGCCCGCTCGGCCGGGGTCACGGGCTCCATCGACTGGACGCCCGTTGCCGGCTTGCGGCTTGGCGTGGATGGCGGCGCGTATCGCGTCATGCTCGACACACCCGATGCCGCCGGCCCCGTGCGCCAGGACGGCGTCGCGGGCTACCTGAACCTCAGGGCCGCGTACAGCCTCGCGCACGACGACGTGGCGCTCGACGCGCACGCCCAGTCGGCCGGGCTGGTGCCGCTCGGCCGCATCGGCCCCACGAGCAACGTGAACCTCACGTGGAAGCATGCATTCGACAGGAAGCTCGGCCTGACCGTCAACGCCAACGATATCTTCGACGGCAGCAAACGCACGTACCGCACCGACACGGGCACGTTCCACCAGACCGGGTTCGATCACTTCGTCGCGCGGCGCGCGTGGATAGGTGTCGTCAGGAAGTTCGAGTGAGGCGGTCCGTCACCGGATATCCGGCCGCATCGATCGCCTGCGCGATCGCGTCGAGGTCCGCCGTGCTGTCGATCGTGACCTTCTTCGTCGGCAGGTCGACCTCGACCTTCGCATCCTTGTCGAGCGCCTGCACGGACCTGGTGACGCGGCCCACGCAGTGGCCGCAGCTCATGTCTTCGACGGTCAGTTCATACATCGTGTGTGCTCCTTGTGCTTGGGGCGCAGCGGCCCCGTTGGTTGAAAATGTTGCAAAATCGGGCAGATCCGGCAGATCTGGCAACGCATCGCCAGCATGGTCCGCGACCGGCCGCGGCGCCGGCCGCCAGCGCCGCAGCAGCAGCGCGTTGGTGACGACGCTGACGGAACTCAGCGCCATCGCCGCCCCCGCCAGCACGGGGTTCAGCAGGCCGAGCGCCGCGACGGGGATGCCGATGACGTTGTAGACGAAGGCCCACGCCAGGTTCTGGCGGATCTTGCGCCAGGTGCGGTCCGAGATGTCGATGGCGTCCGCCACGAGCAGTGGATCGCCCCTCATCAGCGTGATGCCGGCCGTGTGCAGCGCGACGTCCGTGCCGCCGGCCATGGCGATGCCGACATCGGCCGCGGCCAGCGCCGGCGCGTCGTTGATGCCGTCGCCCACCATGCCGACCTTGTGCCCTTCCCGCATGAGGCCACGGACGACGTCCGCCTTGTCCTGCGGCTGCACGTGCGCGACCCAGCGCGTGAGGCCCACGCTTCCCGCGACGGCGCGGGCGCTGCCTTCGTTGTCCCCGCTGAGCATCATGCTGTCCACGCCGAGGTCGCGCAGGCGGGCGATGGCGGCGGCGCTCGTCGGCTTGATGCGATCGCCGAACGCGAGCACGCCCTCCACGACGATGCCTCCTCCCTGCCCGCGCGCCAGCCACGACACGGTGCGGCCGTCGGCCTCGTGCCGTTCGGCCGCGGCGACGAGCGCGGCCGGGAGATCGCCGCCTGCCCCGATCTCGTCCAGCAGCCTGCGGTTGCCGAGCCAGACGGTGGCCCCCTCCACCTCGGCGCGCACGCCGCGGCCCGGCAGCGCCGCGGCGTCCCTGGCGGCCGGCGCCACGACATCGCGCGCCGCCGCCAGTTCCGCCACGGCACGCGCCAGCGGGTGGGCACTGCCCTGCTGGACGGCGGCGGCCAGCGCCAGCAGGCGGCGCGGGTCATCCGCCTCCAGCGCGACCACGCGCGGCCGCCCTTCCGTCAGCGTGCCCGTCTTGTCGAACACGACCATCCGCAGCGCGTGCGCCGTCTCCAGCGCTTCCGCGTCCTTGATCAGGATGCCATGGCGCGCGGCCGCGCCCGTGCCGACCATGATGCCGGTCGGCGTCGCGAGGCCCAGCGCACACGGGCACGCGATCACCTGCACGGCGACGGCATTCAGCAACGCCTGCTGCCAGTCGCCCGTCGTGTATCCCCAGGCCAGCAGCGTGGCGAGCGAGATCAGCAGCACGACGGGCACGAACACGGCGCTGCCCCGGTCGACGAGGCGCTGGATGGGCGCCTTGGCGGCCTGCGCGTCCTCGACCATGCGGATGATCTGCGCCAGCATGCTGTCCGCGCCGACGGCCGTCGCCTCGACGAGCAGCAGCCCTTCGCCGTTCACGGCCCCCCCGGTCACGCGGTCGCCTTCTCCCTTCGCCACGGGCAGGCTCTCGCCCGTCAGCAGGGCTTCGTCGAGGTGGCTCGCGCCTTCGACGACGCGGCCGTCGGCCGGCACGCGCTCGCCCGGGCGCACGACCAACAGGTCGCCGGCGCGCAGCGCGTCCACGAGGATCGTCGTGTCCCTGCCGGCCCTGCGCACGATAGCCTCCGTAGGGCGCAGGGCTTCCAGCGCGCCGATCGCCGCCACGGTCTGCCGTTTGGCGCGGCCTTCCAGCCATTTGCCGAGGAGGACGAGCGTAATGACGACGGCAGCGGATTCGAAATACAGGTGCGGCATCGCCCGGCCGCGGGCACTCAACAGCTCGTGGAGCGACAGGAAGTACGCGGCCGACGTGCCGATGGCGACGAGCAGGTCCATGTTGCCGGCGCCGGCCCGCACGGCCTTCCAGCCCGCGCGGTAGAAGCGCGCACCGAGCCAGAACTGGACGGGCGTCGCCAGCAGCAGTTGCAGCCAGCCGGGCAGCATCCCGTGGACGCCGAACGGCTGCAGGAGCATAGGCGCGATCAGCGGAATACTGAGCAGCGCGGCCGTGGCGACGGGCCACCACGACGGCAGGCGTGGCCGGTCGGGCGTCTCCTGGCGGTTGGCATCCGCCGGGCGCGCGGTATAGCCGGCCTGCCCGACGGCGGCGATGATCGCGGCCACGTCCAGCCCTGCGCCCCTGACGGCGGCCTTCTCGGTGGCCAGGTTGACGCTCGCGTCACGCACACCCGGCACGGCCTTGAGCGCCTTTTCCACGCGCGCCACGCACGATGCGCACGTCATGCCCTCGATGGCGATATCGATCGCGCCCTGATCCGCTACCTTGTCCGCTACCCGCGTGTCCATGCTTTCTCCCGTGATTGCCAGCACAGGATATGCCTTCCCACAATGGGAAGGTCAAGCGGATTTCGTGGACAGCGGCGGCAGCGGGTCCAGCGGACGCAGTTCGTAGCTGAGGTCGGCCCGGTCGGCCGTGGCGGGTCCGCTCAGCAGGTAGCTGTCCAGGCCGAGCCGGCCGCCGGTCGGCGCCAGTCGGATCGGCCGCAGGTCCGCCTGGCGCAGCACGAGGACGATGTCGTAGGCCAGGGTGGACAAGGCGAACAGGCCCAGCAAGGTACGCAGCGCGCGGGCGCCGGGTGCGCCGGGCAGGAAGTGGTCGTAGCGGGCCTGGTCGAGGGGGCCGATGCGCACGCGCACCCGCAGGTCCGGCCGCCAGCTGCG
>Ga0207705_10003505_pt1 | contig 11946 bp, 7 predicted proteins | sample KBSC13metaG_FD_184314 | JGI IMG/M metagenome (GOLD analysis project Ga0207705, IMG submission 184314) | Corn rhizosphere microbial communities from Kellogg Biological Station, Michigan, USA - KBS C1-3 metaG (SPAdes) (version 2) | ecosystem: Host-associated > Plants > Roots > Rhizosphere > Soil ...
CAGACCGTCACGGCCGCTCGCGGATTATTCCTGTTGGGGTGGCGCTTACGGGCATGTGTGCGCTGCTGCTGGCCGCACCGCTTCCCTTGATCGCAGTACAGATTGTGATTGTTACGCTTTCACTGGGCTTCGACCTGACTCAACCGCTGCTCGCTGGCATCGTCACCGATCTGCGTGGAAATCGTGCACAAGCAGTGGGACTGATGGCGTTCACGCTGTTTTCCGGATTTGGGCTAGGCAGCTTACTGTTTCAGGTGGCAATGGCGTGGGGGTTTGATGCGGCATTCCTTCTATTTGGCTGCGCTGCGCTGGTCGCGGCGGGGGTTGCAATTCCGCTTTTTCGTGCGGAACGCCCTCAAGCGGCAATGACTGCGGTGACGAAGGGATAGGGCGGTTGAATAGAGCAATCATGATCTCCCTCCGATAGGCACCCGCGGATTGGTCAGAGGGCTCTGCGACGGCAGGTAGATTTTTCAGGTGGATCGCCATCAGATTTTGGGGGGGAATGGTTTTCGGGCAAAGCAAACAAACTACCTTCGCGGGAGCGTTGGGCGCTTTGGGGATCATGAAGCGGAAGCTTCTGGCCGCGTAATGAGCAGGGCAATTTAAATGGATGAGCCTCTCCGGGATTGTTCGGAGAGGCTCATCAACAGGAGCAAGCGTTTTACCGATGGGTGGGGTTGCCGGCTAAGCGAAAGGCAAATACAGGGGTCTCTCCACTGCGCAGCGGACGATCAAGCCGTCCGCTGCTTCGGTCGAGATGACGTGCGTTGGTGAGAGATGACATGCGTTGTGGGTGCATAGAAACATGGATCACCTTCTAGAAGATGAGTTTTAGCCCAAATTGGACCTGGCGAGAGCTGGTTGCGGTGGACGTAATGACTCCGGCGGTGGGACTGTCGACCACCGGAGCAGTCTGGTTGGCGGTGGTGCCCTGGCTGGGGCCGGAGGAGAAGACGACCGGGTTAGGCGTGGCGAAGTTGGTGTGGTTGAGGACGTTGAAGAACTCGGCGCGGAACTGGGCGTTGAGGCGCTCGCCGAGCCTGGTGGATTTGTGCAGCGAGAGGTCGAGGTTGGCGAGGCCGGGGCCGACCAGGGTGTCGCGGCCGAGGTTGCCGAAAGTTCCGTAGGCGGGCGCGCTGAAGGCCGACGCGTCGAAGAACTCGGTCGGCGTGCCCGGATAGAGCTTGCCGTGGAAGTCGGGGTTAATGTCTGGGCGGACGGGGTTGCGCGTGTCTCCGCTGCCGGTGGGGTTGTAGCCGAGCTGCGGCGAGAAGGGGAAGCCGGACTGGATGGCCGCGATGGTGCTGAGGGTCCAGCCGCTGACGGCGCGGTTGACCACGGGAGTGAGGTTGGCTCCTATGCGGTGGTTCGCTCCGAAGGGAAGATCGTAGGTTCCGTTAATGGCGACGAGGTGGCGGATGTCGCTGGCCGAGGGGCCGTAGTCGTAGCCGGGTTCTGCCGGATACATGGTGTACGCGGGAGTGTTGGCGCTGACGCTGGTGTTCCAAGCCGAGCCGTTGTCGAGGTTCTTCGACCATGTGTAGTTGCCGCGGAACTGGAAGCCGTTGGCGAAGCTGCGGTGCAGGTCAAGCTCGAGCGCGTGGTAGTTGCTGATTCCCTGGGAGACCCAGGAGGTGGTGTTGGCTACAAGCGGGTTGGCCTTGGTGGTGGTATGGAAGAAGACCGTGCCTGCGGCCAGCGCGGCGGGGCAGGCGGGATTGGGGCAGGTGACGGGGATGGGTTCGTTGAGGTCCTGCGAGAGAATCTGGTGGTAGCCGTGGGAACCGATATAGCTGACGGTGAGAGAGGTGTTGGGAGCGATCTGCTGCTCGACGCGGAGGTCCCAGCTCAGCACGGTGGGGGTATGGATGTCGGGCTGGACGCTGGAGGGAGAGACGAGCGAACTAGCCGAGGGCTTGGTATCGGCGGTGATGTGTAGGTCGGAGACATGCACGTTCGAGAGCGAGAGCGTGGTGTTGTAGGGGGCGGACTGATCGAGGCGGTAGTCGAGATTGTCGAGCAGGGAGCGATGGACGCCGAAGCCGGCGCGGACGGAGGTTTTGCCATTGCCGCGGACGTCCCAGGCGAGGCCAACGCGGGGTTCGGGGAGGAACTTGGCGCGGTTGGTGGAGAGAGCCGCGGTGCCGATGGTGGGGTTGGTGTTGATGACGGCTGGTTGGCCTGGGCCTCCGGGGGTGAACCCGTAGTTGGAGGCGCGGCCCTGGACCTCGTTGAAGCCGTTGGTGGATTCGAAGCGGAAGCCGGCACGGACTTCGAGGCGCGGGGTTAAGTGGATGGTGTCCTCGACGTAGCCCGCGCCCATCAAGGAGCGCCAGCCCAGCTCGGTGGGGTTGGGAACGACGGTGAAGGTCTTCACCGTTCCCTGCAAAAAGGTGGCGAGGGAGGCGAAGGAGGCCTGGCCGTACTGGTTCTGGGCGAGGTTGTCGTTCGATTGCAGGCGCTGAATCCAGCCGCCGATTTCGATCTGGTGGCGGCCATGGCTCCAGAAGATGTGGTCGTCGAAGGTGAAGAGGTTGCGGGTGGTGGAGTTATCGGAGCCTACGTTGGCTCCGGCTCCGGTGATCTGGGATGACCCGTTGCTGGCGGTTGAGCCGGCGATGACGATGGCTCCGATGGGCTTGCCGGCGACCCAGCCGGGGATGGATTGGCTGATCTCGGGCGGGGTCGTCCCAAGGAAGTAGAAGGAGGCGCGGGAGAAGCCGAAGCGAGCGGTGTTGAGCAGTTGCGGGGAGAAGACGTGCTGCTCCTGCGCGCTGAGGACCTGTTCGCGGAGGCTCTCGTCGATCAGAGAGAAGGGGTTTTGCGTGGGCGTGTTGGCGGTGGAGTCGTCGATGGTGTAGACGGCGAAGAAGAGATCTTTGGGGCTGATGTTGTAGTCGAAGCGGGTGGTGCCGAAGTCTTCCCGGATGTGCTGTATGGGGCTGGAGTAGGCGATGGCGATGCCTGAGCCCAGCTCCGGTCCGTTGGCGACCGGCCACAGGGCGAGCAGGGGCTGGACGCTGGGCGCGGCTGCGGCGCGGCTGGCGTCGTCGGGGACCAAGGTGACGTCGGAGAGGCCGAGATTCTGTCGGTAGCCCTCGTAGTTGGCGAAGAGCAGGAGCTTGTCTTTACGGATGGGACCGCCGAGCGAGCCGCCGAAGTTGTTGCGCTGGAAAGTAGGGATTTTGGCCCGGTCGAAGTAGTTGCGGGCGTCGAGGGCGGAGTTGCGGATGAACTCGTAGGCGGAGCCATGAAGTTTATTTGTGCCTGACGCAGTTACGATTGAAATCTGCGCGCCCTGGCGCTTGCCGTAGCTGGAGGAATAGGTGTCGCTGACGACGTTGAATTCGCGCACGGCATCGACTCCGAGAAGCTGGCCGCTGGTGCCGCCGGGAGTGACGTTGATCAGCGATGCGCCGGTGTACTCGATGCCGTTGAGCAGGAAGAGATTGTCCTGGGGGCGGCGGCCGGAGATGGCGAACATGTTGCCGACCGAGGAGTTCGATGTGCCGATGGTGCCGGAGCGCTGGCCGGTGTAGTTGACGACGCCGGGATTGAGGGTGATGAGCTGGTCGTAGCTGCGACCGTTGAGAGGAAGCTGCTTGATCTGGCGCTCATCGACGAGGCCGGAGGTCTGCTGGGTGGAGGTGTTGACGACCGAGGGCGTGTCCTCGACCGTGACCTGTTGCGCGACTGAGTCGAGCGCGAGGGAGAGGTCGATCTGCTTGCTCTGGCCGACGGTGAGCGGAATACCGGCGCGGTGCGCGGCGCTGAATCCGGGAAGCTGCGCGGTGACGGTGTAGGTGCCTACGGGGATGGAGGGCGCGGAGTATCGTCCGTCGGGAGCCGTGGTGAGGCGGCGCTCGCTGCCGGTCTCGTCGTTGTGGACGAGGACCTGGGCATTGGCGAGGGCGGCTCCGGTGGTATCGGTGACGGTGCCGGAGAGAGTTCCGCCGACGATTTGAGCATGCGCCGTGATGGTGATGAAGAGGGACAGAAGGATAGCGGCGGGCGCGAGCTTCTTAATGACGAAGTGGTTCATGGGGGTCTCCGAAAGATAGGTGGAGGCGCTTCTCGTTGGCTGGTGTGGGTGCGAGAATGCGCGTTCTTCTTGTGTGTTTTTTAGGAGAGCTGGTTCTTGCTTAGGCGCAACAACGACAGCTTTGCATTCGGTGCGAGGAAGGATTCAGCGTATTGATGGGGAGAGTCTTCATCTGGCGACTCCGTACTCGAAGCTCCAGTAGACGAGGCCGAGGGTGACGAGAGCGATGAAGATTTCGCCGAGGATGCCGACGATCAGAGGTCGCCAGCCCTGGCCGACGAGATCTTTGAGATTGGTACGAAGGCCGACCCCGGCAAAGGCCGGAAGGAACGCCCATCGGGAGAGATTGGAGAGGCTGGTGAGCTGGCCGTGGGTGAAGAATCCGGCGGTGGCGAGGACCGAGATGGCGACGAAGCCGAGGACGAACTTGGGGAACTTCTGCCAGAGGAAGAGAGCCTTGTTTTCGACCACGGCGGCTTGTCCCTGAGCCGCCCAGTAGACGGCGTAGCCGAGGACGACAAAGCCGAGAAAGGAGGACCGCGCGGTTTTGGCGAGGACGGCGAAGCGGCCGCCGACATCGCCGTAGATGGCCCCGGTGACGGTGGCCTCGGCGGTGTTGTCGACGGCGAGGCCGGCCCAGATGCCGTAGGACTGCTGGCTCATGTTGAGAGCGTGTCCGATGGCGGGAAAGGTGAACAGGGCGATGGCGCCGAGAGTGAGGACGGCGGCCATCGCGGTGGAGGTGTCCTCTTCGCTGGAGTCGATGGCTCCCTGGGTAGCCATGATGGCGGTGACGCCGCAGACGCTGCTGCCGATCGAGAGCAGGCTGGTGAGCTTGGGCGGGAGCTTGAAGATGCGTCCGAGCAGCGTCATCACGGTGAGCGAGAGGATCAGCTCGATGGCGACCAGGCCGAGCGTCTTGCCGCCGATGTTGAAGAGGTCCTGCATGAGGAAGCGGGCGCCGATGAGCACGATGCCGAGCTTGAGCCAAAGCTCGTAGGTGGCGACGCCGGGACGAAAGATGCGGCTGATGCCGAAGGTGTTGCTGATGACGAGGCCGAGGATGATGGCCCAGAGGACATATTCGATGTGGGGGAGAGGCCATCCGGGATGGCGAGTCTGGAGGAGTGCGGTGGTATGGGTGAAGAGCTTGCCCAGCAGGCCGACGCCGAAGAGCAGTGCCATACCGGGGATCGTCCTGACGAAGCGCGTGGCAGGGGAGGATACCGGACTGGCAGTCGGGTTGGGGATGGTATGCGCGGACATTTTTAGTGAATGGAGGCTTTAGCGACTGGAGGCTAGAAAGCCGTAGCCTGGATCAGAAGGGGATGGCAGGGAGAAGGTTGAAGCGGATGAGGATGGCGAGAGCGAGGGCGATGCTAACGGCGATCAGGTCCACGTTGACGGACAGACGATTCGCTGCCTCGGGTCTGGAAGGTATCTGCTCCTGGATATCCTGGAAATTCTGAAGATCCTGGTGAATCTGGGGAGTTGCCATGGTGAAGCCTCCTGCATTTCGTTCGCAAAAAAGAAAAACCCACGTATCGCGCCTGGCGCTGATACGTGGGTTCCTGAAGTGTCTAAGCCGAGATTCCTACTCTTCGCTTAGGTGAGGAAAGATCCAACGCAGCAGCCGTCGCCCATACAACAGAGGCAACAGGTACAAGCTGCGATGTGCATCGATCCCATAGGACGAGATTAGAGGGTTTCCTGAGAAACGTCAAGCCGGCGGGACGAAGGAAAAGACGGTTTAAAAGGGAAACCCACGCAGCGCGGTGGGGGCTGTTGCGTGGGTATTCCTGTAAAGCAACGAAGTGGGTGGACTTCGTTATGACTGACTCGACCCGAAGGGAGTCTTGCCACTTCTTTAGGGTAAGGCGAAAGGGTAGCGGCGTCAAGGAAGATTTGGCATGAAGGGAAGTGGCTGATTTTATTCGGAATTATTCCCTGATGGGGTGCCCCGGATGCGGACCGGAACGGATTCCCCGGACTGGAGATCCGGGCCGGGGAATCCGCGCGCGGAAGAGACAGATCAGAGGCGGCAGATGAGCAGTTCGCGCTCGTAGATCATCTCCGCGGGGAGATGATCGTGCAGCAGAAGGAAAAGCTCTTCGTGGTCCATAACCTCGTGCCTCCATTGCTTGCGGTCGACCTTCTGGAGCGCGTCGTAGGTCTCGTGGGGGAAGTCGAGGCCCGTCCAGTCGATGTCGTCGTAGTGAGGGGTCCAGCCGATGGGGGTCTCCTTGGCCAGGGCGCGGCCGTGGGCGCGGTCGACGATCCAGCGCAGGACGCGCATGTTCTCGCTGAAGCCGGGCCAGAGGAATTTGCCGTCGGCATCCTTGCGGAACCAGTTGACGTGGAAGATGCGCGGGGTTGTGGAGAGGCTGCGCTGCATACGCAGCCAGTGACGGAAGTAGTCGCCCATGTGATAGCCACAGAAGGGCAGCATGGCCATGGGATCGCGGCGAACCTTGCCTGTGGCTCCTGCTGCTGCGGCGGTGGTCTCTGAACCCATGGTGGCCCCGATGTAGACGCCCGCGGACCAGTTGAAGGCCTGGTAGACGAGCGGCATGGTGGTGGCGCGGCGGCCCCCGAAGATGATGGCGGAGATGGGCACGCCGTCCGGAGCCTCCCAGTCGGGGTCGATGGTGGGGCACTGGCTGGCCGGGGCGGTGAAGCGTCCATTGGGATGAGCAGCTGGCTGGCCGGTCTTCTTGCCGATGGCCGGGGTCCACTTGTTGCCGCGCCAGTCGAGACACTCGGCGGGAGGCTTGTCGGTCATGCCCTCCCACCAGACGCCGCCCTCGGGGGTGAGCGCGACGTTGGTGAAGATGGTATTTCTGGCGAGAGTTGCCATGGCGTTCGGGTTGGTCTTGGCGCTGGTGCCGGGAGCAACGCCGAAGAAGCCGGCCTCGGGGTTAATGGCGCGAAGCTGGCCGCTGGCGTCGGGCTTAATCCACGCGATGTCGTCGCCGATCGTCCAGACCTTCCAGCCGTCGAAGCCTTTTGGGGGGATCATCATGGCGAAATTGGTCTTACCGCAGGCGGATGGGAAGGCGGCAGCCACGTAAGTTTTTTCGTGGTTGGGCGATTCGAGACCGAGGATCAACATGTGTTCGGCCATCCAGCCCTCGTCGCGGGCGATGTTCGACGCGATGCGCAGGGCGAAGCACTTTTTGCCGAGCAGGGCATTGCCGCCGTAGCCGGAGCCGTAGGACCAGATCTCGCGAGTCTCAGGGAAGTGGACGATGTACTTGGTGTCGTTGCAGGGCCAGGGAACGTCCTTCTCCCCCGGAGCGAGGGGAGCGCCGACGGAGTGGAGGCAGGGGACGACACGCTTAATGTCCTTGTCAATCTCGGCGAAGACGGGAGCGCCGATGCGGGCCATGATGCGCATGTTGACGACGGCGTAAGCGGAGTCGGTGAGCTGGACGCCGATCTGAGACATGGGAGAGCCGACGGGTCCCATGCTGAAGGGCATGACGTACATGGTGCGACCTTTCATGCTGCCGCGGAAGATCTGCTTGAGCTTGCGGCGCATGGTGAAGGGATCTTCCCAGTTGTTGGTGGGACCGGCGTTGTCTTTGGAGAGGGAGCAGATGAAGGTGCGGTCCTCGACTCTGGCCACATCGTTGGGAGCCGAGCGCGCGTAGAAGCAGCCGGGCCAAAGCTTCTCGTTGAGGGGGAAGAAGGTTCCGGCCTCGACGAGGGTGTCGCAGAGGCGCTCGTACTCTTTCTGAGAGCCGTCGATCCAGTGGATATGGTCAGGCTGGGTAAGGTCGGCCATCTTTTCGACCCAGCGGATGAGGTGCTTGTTGGTGGTGAGCGGAGTGGCGGCGGGGGCGGTCTTCATAGGCGCGGGGCTCCTTTTGGAGTACCCATGGTTCACCTATTGAAGTAAGGGTGTCAATGTCTATCGCACAGTTGTTCGTTTACCGCACAAATTGAGTGTTAAATTTCACGCCATGCCGTACACTCCCGTTGAGGAAATATATGGCTATTGGTTGGACCAAAATGATGGCGGTAGCGTGGGTGATGACGGCGGGGATGGCGATGGCGCAGGGCGATCCGCCGCGGTTGTTCGATGCGGCGACGGCGGCGCGACGGGCAGCGGGAACCGCGGTAAGGATCGACCTGATCGGCGACTCGACGCAGACCAATGATGCCGGGTATGGGCGCGGGTTCTGCGCGAATGTGACGGCCGCCGTGGACTGCGTGAATATGTCGAAGGGCGGCGCGAGCACCAAGACGTTTCGCGAGCAGGGATTGTGGCAGGAGAGCCTGGAGACGAAGCCGGATTACATGCTGATCCAGTTCGGGCATAACGATGAGGAGACGTCCGCGCACCTGCCGCGGCAGACGACCATGGCGGAGTATGAGGCGAACCTGCGCAGGTTTGTGGAAGAGGCGCGGGCAGCGGGAATCAAGCCAGTGCTGGTGACTCCGCTGTCGCGGCAGTCCTTTGGAGCAGATGGAAAGATCCACTCGGACCTGACGGCGCACTCGGAGACGATGAAGAGAGTTGCAGCGGAGATGAAGGTTCCGGTAATCGATCTGCAACGGGACAGCATCGCCTATCTCGACCGTGTAGGGGAGAAGGCGGCCAATGAATTGGCGATTACAAAGAAGGACAAGGACGGCAGAACGTCTATCGACAAGACGCATTTGAACTGGGAGGGGAGTTACGTCTTCGGGAGGATGGTAGCCGTCGATATGGGCAAGGAGGTTCCGGGGCTGGGCAGGTATGTGCGGCCAACAGCGGCGCCGCTTCCGCCTGCGGGTGTGAAGGCGATGAAGGTGATTCGCGGCGGGCCGGTGAAGATCGTGCTGGTGGGAGATTCGACGGTGAACGCCGGGGGCGGCTGGGGCAAGGGGTTCTGCGATATTGTGACTAAAAATGTCACATGTGTAAACGACGCCCTGAACGGGCGCAGTTCGAAGAGCTTTATTGACGAGGGAGCGTGGGCAAAGGCGCTGGCGGAGAAGGGGGACTATTACCTCATTCAGTTTGGGCACAACGACCAGAAGAAGGACGCGGCGAGGGCTACCGATCCGGAGACGACGTATGCGGCGAACATGCGGCGATATATACGAGATACACGGGCGATTGGAGCGGTGCCGGTGATTGTGACTTCGCTGTCGCGGCGGAACTACAAGGACGGCGTGCTGGTGCAGGACCTAACGGCGTATGCCAATGCCGCCAGGCGCGTCGCGATGGAGGAAAAGGCAACCTTTATCGATCTGAATGCGATGTCGGTGAAGCTGCTGGAGGGAATGACGCAGGCGCAGGCGGATCAGTTCGACGCCACCGGGCATGAGGATCAGCGGGCGGAGAATGGCAAGAGCCGCATTGACCGGACGCATTTGAATGCGAAAGGGCAGGCGCTGTTTGGGCGCATGGTGGCGGACAGGCTGGTTCAGATGCAGGTGGAACTCGGGCCGGATGTGGTGGGCGTGCCGGCGGTTGTTGCCGGAGCGAAGTGAGCCGTTGGTGAGGCGGTTGCTGCCGGGTAGAGACGAGGCAAATACAGGGGTCTCTCCGCTACGCCGCGCGATAGAACTGCGCGGCTTCGGTCGAGATGACGTTTCAAGAGAAGACGGTTTTCGTCGACGCAGCGGAGTTATGAGCTAGTTGAGGCAGGAGGGGTGGGGTTGGCTCGGGCGTGCCAGAAGTCGAGCAGAGTGGCGGCGGTCGTGAAGATGACCGGGCCGAGGATGATACCGGGGATGCCGAAGGCGGCGATGCCGCCGAGGATGGAGAGCAGGATGGCGGCGGTGTGGCTGCGCAGGCGGGTGCCGACCAGTATGGGGTAGAGAAAGTTGTCGATGGTGCTGACGATGACGCCTCCCCAGACGGCGAGCAGCGCGGCCTTGCCCCAGTGGCCGGAGAGTCCGAGATAGATGGCGATGGGAACCCAGACGAGGAACGAGCCGAAGGCGGGAATCATGGCGACGGCGACGGTGGTGAAGCCCCACAGGACAGCCCCAGGCACACCGAGGACCCAGAAGGCGAGGCCGGCGAGGACGCCTTGGACTCCGGCGACGACCATTCGACCGAGGGCGGTGGCGTAGATGGTATCGCCCACCTTGTGGAGGAGATCGGTGGTCTCGTCGTCGCGGAGCGGAAGGATGGAACGGAGGTAAGAGAGGACGAGGTCGCGGTCGCGGAAGAAGAAGAAGAGCAGGAAGAGCATGACGACGATCTGCGTGATGACCCGGAAGGAGTTGCCGAGCAGACCGGCGACCTTGCCGCCCAGATACTTGCCGATGGCCTGGGCCGTGCGGTTGAGATCGATGGAGTCGGTGACGGACTCGATGCGCGAGGCGATGGAGGGATGGTTGCCGATGAATTCGCTGAATTTCTGTTGGTTACCGTCGTCGCGCATAGCGTGGACGGCGGCGATGGCCTGCTGGCCGACGTCCTGCACGAGGAAGAAGCTGGGGATGATGACGGCGAGGATGACGAGGACGAGGCCAACAGAGGCGCAGAGATTGCTGTTTTTAATCTTTGAGGCCAGCCAGTCATAGGGGCGTACAGTGATGACGGCCAGAACGGTGGCTCCGAGGATGGCCGTCAGGAAGGGGCGAAGGACGAAGGCGCAGGCGATTACAGCACCGAAGGTCAGGAGGAAAAAGGCGATTTGCTTCCAGGGGGCTTCTTCACGACTGGCTGGCATTGGGCTTCTGCTCCGTGGATCGTCGGGGTAAGTGATCACAAGTAGGATGCGAGCGCGCTTATTTTGAATGTATGAACGCGCGATGGATTGATTACGGCGCGGTGACGACTCCGACCGCAGAGTCTGCGCAGCCGTAGTAGAGGAACCATTTGTCGCGAAAGCGGACCAGGCCTTCGGCGAAGGTGGTTCCGGCGACGTATTGCCCGGTCTTTTCGTAAGGCTTTTCGGGCTTGAGCACGGGTGCTTCGGTGCGGGTGATGAGGTGGGCGGGATCTTTCGCGTCAAAGAGGGCTTCGCCCGCGGCGTAGGCGTTGGCTCCCAGAGATGGGTCGCCGTGGTCGGGATCATTTTTTCCGTTATAGAGGACGACGATGCCGGCGGAGGTCAGCACGGGGGGTGGGCCGGTCTCGGGGAAGCCGCTGTCGAAGTGGCCGGGCCGCCGGGTGAGAACTTCGACAGGAGCGCCGGTTGCGTCCTCGACTGGGGTCCAGTGGATAAGATCCGGGGAGGTGGCGAGCCGGATAGAACCTTCGCCCCAGTACATCCAGTATTTCCCGTTGATGCGGGCGGCGACGAGGCGATCGCCTGCGAGGCGGGTGACGATTCCGCCGGACTTGTACTTCAGGGTGTCGTACTTTCCGTTGGCGGCTCCGAGGAAGGCGGGGCCGTATTTGGTCCAGTGCCGGAGGTCCTTCGAGGTGGCGATGCCGATGGAGTAGGTGACGCGGTTCCACTGGGTGTAGGTGAGGACATAGGTGCCGTCCTCGCTCTCGACCAGGCGCGGATCTTCGACGCCTCCTGGCCACTCGCGGGACTTCTGCGCGTCATTGGCGGGATAGAAGACCGGCTCGGGGAGGCGGGTGAAGTGGATGCCGTCGTCGCTCGAGGCGAGACCGAGGCGTGAGGTGTGCAGGCCGATCTGCATGGCGCCGGTGTCGTCTTCGGCGCGGTAGAGGACGATGATTTTTCCGTCGCGGACGATGGCGGCGGGGTTGAAGGTGTGCAGCGCCTCCCAGTGGACCGGGGCCTTGCGGATGGGGTCGTTGAAGAGAGTGGCTTTGTCGGGGGAGATGACGGGGCCGCTGGTGGGACGGGTGAAGGGGCCGATCTGCCAGTGCGACGGCCGTGCCGCTCCAAGCAGGGTGAGGAGCGCAAGGATGCCGCCGATTTTGAAGGCTCGTTGACGGTTCGTCATAGTGCAGTTACTTTATCTCAATTTATTCC
>Ga0207705_10003507_pt1 | contig 11945 bp, 10 predicted proteins | sample KBSC13metaG_FD_184314 | JGI IMG/M metagenome (GOLD analysis project Ga0207705, IMG submission 184314) | Corn rhizosphere microbial communities from Kellogg Biological Station, Michigan, USA - KBS C1-3 metaG (SPAdes) (version 2) | ecosystem: Host-associated > Plants > Roots > Rhizosphere > Soil ...
GCTCGCCGGCGAAATCCGCGGTGAAGGCATTATGGACGAGGACGGAAACTGGGCGCCCGGCGTTCGCGAGGAGATCGAGGAAGCGGTCCGCGGCGTTGTAAAGCGCATCGGCTATGAGCAGGACGGCTTCCACTGGAACCGCTTCGACTTCGCCAACCACCTTCACCCGCAGTCTGCCCACATCGCGCAGGGTGTCGACGCCGGCGAGCATAAGGATGAGGGTGCCGGCGACCAGGGCATCATGTTCGGTTTCGCCTGCGATGAGACGCCTGACCTCATGCCGGCGACGCTATACTATAGCCACAAGATCCTCGCCGAAATGGCGGCGGACCGGCACTCGGGCGCCGCGGCCTTCCTCGAGCCCGACGCCAAGAGCCAGGTCACGCTGCGGTTCGAGGACGGCAAGCCGGCCAAGGCGACGGCGATCGTCGTCTCGACCCAGCACAAACCCGGGTACGACAGGGGCGAAAAGCAGGCCGAGCTTCACGCTTACGTGAAGGACGTGGTCGCCCGCGTGATGCCGCAGCAGCTGCTCGGCAACGAGACGGTTTATCACATCAATCCAACGGGCAGCTTTGAAATCGGCGGCCCGGACGGGGATGCCGGCGTTACCGGCCGCAAGATCATTGTCGACACTTACGGAGGCGCAGCGCCGCACGGCGGCGGCGCTTTCTCGGGCAAGGACCCGACCAAGGTCGACCGTTCAGCCGCTTATGCGGCGCGCTATCTCGCAAAGAACATCGTTGCTGCCGGGCTTGCCAAGCGCTGCACCATCCAGCTGGCTTATGCGATCGGCGTTTCCGAGCCACTGTCGCTCTATGTCGACACGCACGGCACCGGCACGGTGGGAGACGACGTGATCGAACAGGCGATCGGCCGCATTGGCAAGTTAGGCAAGCTGACCCCGCGCGGTATCCGGACGCACCTTGGCCTCAACAAGCCGATCTATCAGCCGACCGCCGCCTACGGCCACTTCGGGCGCAAGCCGGAAGGCGATTCATTCCCGTGGGAGCGCATCGACCTGGTCGAGGACTTGAAGACGGCGCTCGCCGCCTAGCGGCCGTAACTCACCCGCCAGACGGTGTTACCGACATCGTCGGCGACGATCAGCGCGCCAGTGCGATCGATCGCGACGCCGACCGGCCGGCCGCGTGCCTTGCCGTCGGGGCCGATGAAGCCATTGACGAAGGTCATCGGCTTGCCCACCGGGCGACCGCCGGCGAAGCGGATGAACACGACCTTGTAGCCGTTCAGTTCCGTCCGGTTCCAGCTGCCGTGCTCGCCGACGAACGCGCCGCCGCGGAACAGCCCGGGGAAGCTCGCACCGGTATAGAAGGCAAGCCCAAGCGCGGCGACGTGCGAGCTTAGCGCGTAATCGGGCGGGATGGCCTTTGCGACCATGTCCGGCCGCTGCGGCCGCGGCCGCGGATCGACATGCTGTCCGTAATAGCTCCACGGCCAGCCGTAGAAGGCACCGTCTCGCACCGAGGTCATGTAGTCGGGGACCAGGTTGGGGCCGAGCTCGTCGCGCTCGTTGACCACGGTCCACAGCGTGTTGCTGCCGGGGTAAAAGGTCAGGCCGTTTGGATTGCGCAAGCCGCTCGCGAAGACGCGGTACGCCCCGGTTTTGGGATCGACTTCCCAAATCGCTGCACGGTTCGTCTCGGCCTCGGGCCCGCGTTCCTGGATGTTGCTGTTCGATCCGACCCCGACAAAGAGCTTCGACCCGTCCGGGCTGACTGTCAGGCTCTTGGTCCAGTGGTGGTCGATCAGGCCGCCAGGCAGATCGATGACCTTTTCGCCCGGCGCGGTAATTCGCGTCTGCCCTGGGGTGAACGGGAACCGCAGGATCGCGTCGGTATCGGCGACGTACAACTCGCCGTTGAGCACGGCGATGCCGAACGGCGAATTGAGATGGTCGAGCAGCACTGTCCTGAGCTCGGGCTTGCCGTCACCGTCGGCATCGCGAAGCAGTATAATCCGCTGCGGCGGGCCGCCGGAGGCGCCGGCGGTCTCCTTCGAACCGCCGCCGCCGTGCGCCATCGACATGATGAAGTCGCGAACAGGATCCTTCGGCCGATCGATCGGTTCCGAACCGACCCGCTGAGTCTCAACAACGAGGACATCCCCATTAGGCAGTGCAAGCACGTTGCGCGGGTTCGATAAGCCGGTGGCCATTGCCGCAATGCGGAAGCCCGTCGGAACGGTCGGCGTCTGGCCGTTTTTCCAACCGACATTGTCCGCCACCCCGACCGCCGCGATCAGATCTTCCCTAGGTTGCGGAAGAACCGGGTTCGGGCCGACCTGCTGCGACGGGTCGATATCTTGACTCGGCCCGCAACCGGCGAGCGGTAGGAGCGCCAGCGATGCGAGGAGGATGCGGTTCATGGCCGATCTCCGGTCTCGTCGTAGCGAGTCTCGTGCCACAGCCAGCCGTAGATCAGGATCAGCACCACCCCGATGATCGACAGGATGAGCCCGGCCGGGTCAACCGCAGTCCAGCCGTCGCGGGCATGGACGAACGCATTGATCAACTCGACAATCCACGCCGCAACCAACAGGCCGAACGCTCCCCAGCCCTGCGCGATGCGCAACTGCTTCAGGCGCGCGAAATCGATCAGCATCAAAATCCCGGTGATGGCGCCAAACAACAGCCCGGCGGCGAGCAGCCAGCTCGAAAAATTCACCCACAGCAAATTGCCGCCGCTGCCTTCGTAAGCGAAGTCGGTGAGAAGCGCGCCGATGAAGCAGACGATCGGCACCGGCAGCAGGATCGAGCTGATCGGGTGGCGGGCAATTCCAACCCGGCGCACGGGCCGCTCGGCAAAGGTGTCAGCCATGGCTGCGATCTCCCTTTGCATACGTGACGCGGAAACCGGCTGTCGGGTTCCATCCACGGTTGCCCGCTGCGGCAGCAAACCCTAGTCGCGTCGCCCACAATGTCCGCGCACAAAACCGGCGATCCGCTGACCCTCAACCGCCTCTACGGCCGTTCCTCGGGTCACAAGCTGCGCAAAAGCCAGCAGGAGATGGTCGACAATTTATTGCCGCAGGTCGAGCTTCCGGCTGAAGGCGAAGTCACCGCCGCGCGCCTGTTCGGGGAGCACCGGCCGCTGCATTTTGAAATCGGCTTCGGCTCGGGCGAACATCTTGCCGACCGCGCCGACATGCTGCCCGATCATGGTTTCATCGGCGCCGAACCGTTCCTCAACGGCGTCGCGACTGCGCTCGGGCATATCCGCGACAAGCATCTTGCCAACGTCCGCTTGTGGCGCGGCGATGCGCTCGAGGTGCTGCGACGAGTCCCCGACGGCAGGCTCAGCTTCCTTTATCTCCTTCACCCCGATCCCTGGCCGAAGGCGCGGCACGCCAAGCGGCGAATGGTCAACGACCGACCCGTCGAGCTGTTCGCAGCGAAGCTGAGGCCCGGCGGCGAGTTCCGTCTCGCGACCGACGATCCGACCTATCTCACCTGGTCGCTCATGATCATGCAGCGCCACACGGGCAATTTCGAATGGCTTGCCGAGCACCCCAAGGATTTCCTCGAGCCTTCGGGCGGGTGGATCGAGACCCGCTACGGCGCCAAGTCGCGGCGCGAGGGCCGCCGACCCTATTATCTTCGCTATCGACGCACCGGATGAAGAACGAATCCGTGATGAAGCGCAGGGCGCGCGTTCTCGCAAAGCGTCATGGACCCGGTTCGCCGCTGTGGCGCCGGCGCATTGCGACTGGTGTCGGCGCAATCCTCGTCGGCCTCGTGGCGCTGCTTTTCGCCGAGATGGCCAACAAGGCGATCGACATCTTCCGGCATTACATCGCTTCGATTTGGTGGCTGCCATTGCTGGTGACCCCCATCGGAGTGACTGCGATTGCACTCGCGACGCGTCAGTTTACGCCTGAGGGCAAAGGGTCGGGCATCCCGCAGGTGATCGCAGCAACGGACGACCCGGAGCAGTCGCTCGGAACGCTAATCTCGCCGGGCGTCGGCATCGCCAAGCTGCTGATGACTGCTGCGGGCCTGCTTGCGGGCGCGTCGGTCGGCCGCGAAGGGCCCACCGTCCAGGTTTCCGCTGCAATTATGGCGCGCGTGCATCGTTTCCTGCGCGTCCCCGTCACTGCTGGTGTGATAATTGCCGGAGGCGCAGCGGGAGTAGCCGCCGCCTTCAACACGCCGCTCGCGGGCGTGGCCTTCGCGATCGAGGAGCTCGCCAATTCGTTCGAGCAGCGCGTCGCCTTGCTAGTGATGACCGCGATCGTCGTTGCGGGTATCGTGAGCCTCGGGATCGCAGGCGACTATATTTATTTCGGTACCATGCCGGCGACGCTGTCGCTCGGCCGGGCGTTGCTTATCGCGCCCGTCGCCGGAGTGTTCGGGGGGGTCTCGGGCGGCCTGTTTGCGCGGCTCGTGCTAACCGTCACATTCCACCGCAACCGCTACCTCGGCCCATTGGCGAAGCGGCCGATCGCATGGGCGTTCCTCTGCGGTATTGCGATTGCCATCATCGGCATTCTCACAGGCGTCACCTGGGGCACTGGGTATCTTGAGGCCAAAATCGCGATCGAAGGGGCGCCGGAGTCGCTCTGGTTCGGCCCCGGCAAGTTTGCAGCGACCCTGCTATCCACGCTAGCCGGCCTGCCAGGAGGTATTTTCTCGCCGTCTCTCGCAACCGGCGCAGGCGTCGGGAATCTGCTCTGCCTCTTGTTCCCGAACGATCCGCGCGGAGCCGTCGTCCTGCTCGGAATGATCGCCTACTTCACCGGCGTCGTGCGCGCGCCCCTCACCGCCGTCATCATCATCGTCGAGGCGACCGCAAGCCGCGGCATGATCCTTCCGCTCTTCGCATCGGCCTTGGTCGCGGACGCCGCCGGGCGGCTCGTCTGCAAGGACAAGCTCTACCACGCGCTCGCGCGCGAATTCGCTATATCGAGGAGTTCGGAGTAAGCCTGAGCAGCCGCGCGCCGTCGCCATCCTCGAGCAGATAGACCTCGCCGCGCGGGCCCTGCTCGACCTCGCGGATGCGGTGGCCCATCGGCCATTGGTCGGCCTTGCTCGCCCGGTCGCCGCGGATGCGGACGTGGACCAGGGCTTCGCCCGACAGAGCGCCGAGCAAAGCGTCGCCCTTCCACTGCGGGAAAAGTTCGCCCGAATAGATGATCAATCCCGCCGGGCTGATCGACGGGTTCCACCAGACCTTGGGCGGCTCATAACCGTCGCTGATGCGATGGTCGCGGATGTCGACTCGATTGTAATTGCTGCCGTTCGAAGCGTTCGGCCAGCCATAGTTGCGGCCGGGCAAGATGAGGTTGAGCTCGTCGCCGCCGCGTGGGCCCATCTCGGTTTCCCACAGCCGCCCATCCGGCGCGAAGGCGAGGCCATAGGGGTTGCGATGACCGCTGCTCCAGGTTTCGGCTGGAGTCAGGTTCGGCCCGGGCCAGGTGAAGCGGCGGCCGGTCGCGTGCTTCGCGGCCTCAGTGTCATCCGGCGGGTCGGTAACGGTGACGCTCGCCGCTCCGGTACGGCCGGCCAGCGGGTTGCCAGGCGCCGGCTTGCCGTCGAGCGTCAGGTGCAGGATCTTGCCGAGCGGCTGGCTTGCATCCTGAGCGGGGGTAAAGCGCTGCCGCTCGCCTGAGCTGAGGAACAGCGACTGCCCATCGGGCGCAAACGCGATGCGCGCGCCGAACTGGCCGCCTTCCCCGCCCGCGGGGTCGCGCCACAGGACCTGCAGATTTTGAAGATCGGCAGCGCTTGCGCTGCGCACCAGCCGCGCCCGCGCCAGCGCGAGACCGCTACCGCCGTTCCGCGACGGTTCGGAATAAGTGAGATAGACTTCACCGTCGGTCGCGAACCTCGGGGACACGACCGCGTCGAGCAAGCCGCCCTGGCTCGATACTACGACCCGCGGTGCGCCGGCGACAGCTTGCTTGCGTCCGCTGCTCACGTCGACGAGCCAGATTCGGCCCGGCTTTTCCGTTACGATCGCGACATCGGATCCGGGCAGAAAATCCATCGCCCACGGCGAATCGAAGGTGGCGACAGTGGCGGTGGTGAAGGGTGGATTGGCCGCCGGCACGTCTGCGCTAGTCGAAGACGAAGCACCGCAGTTTGCCAAGGCGAGAAAAAGCCCGGCTTGCGCTATGTTCCTGCTCACTCAACTCCCCTCCTTCAGTCGGACGTGAACCGCAACCATCACCGCGTCCACTCAGTTAGGACATGATGCAGCCCTGCAGCTTACTCTCGCTGGCCACCGCGGTTCCGCCGTTCGTCGTTGAACAAGCGGACGCGAAGGCCTGTGCCCGCGAGGCTTTCGGCGGCAAGAAGGCGCTATTCGACCGACTTGCGGGCGTGTTCGACAATGCCGGCATTGCCCGGCGCAACATCGTTGCTCCGCTCGACTGGTACGTGCAGCAGCACGGCTGGCGTGACCGCAACGCGGTCTACCTGGAAGCTGCCGAGCAACTGTTCATCGACGCGGCGACCGCAGCGATCGAAAAGGCCGGCCTGAAACCGACCGACATCGATGGGATCGTCGCGGTGTCGACCACCGGCATCGCGACACCGAGCCTCGAAGCGCGGGTTGCACAACGCGTCGGCTTTCGCCCCGATGTGCGGCGGGTTCCGGTCTTCGGCCTTGGCTGCGCCGGCGGCGTCAATGGCCTGTCGATGGCAGCGCGGCTTGCGTCCGCCGACCCGGGTTCGATGTGGTTGTTCGTCACCGTCGAAACCTGCTCGATCTCCATCCGCCTCGACAGCAACGAGCCGGCCGCCGTCGTTGCAACAGCGCTGTTCGGCGACGGCGCCGCCGCGGCGGTGGTGACGAGCGGCAAGCACAGCCTCGCGCGGATCACTGCGTCGGCGGAGAAGCTGTGGCCCGATACGTTGCGCATCATGGGCTGGGACGTAGAGGATCCGGGCCTGTCGGTGGTGTTCGACCGCGCGATTCCGCCGTTCATTGAGGCCGAGCTCGCCGATGCCGTGGACGGCATGGCGGAACAGATGGGCACCTCACGCGGGGAGATTGACCGCTTTTGCTGCCATCCGGGCGGGGTCAAGGTGATCGATGCGATCGAGACTGCGCTCCACCTCCACCAGGGCGAGCTCAACCTCGAGCGCGAAGTGCTGCGCGACCATGGCAACATGAGTGCGCCGACCGTGCTGTTCGTGCTGGAACGGCTGCTCGAACGCGGCCTTCCCGACAAGGTCATGATGACTGCATTCGGGCCGGGCTTTACCTGCGCCGGGCTGATGCTCGAAGCCCCGTGATCGGAAGCCCCGCGCTCAATTTCGTCATCCTGGCGTTCGTCACGCTCGAGCGCATCGCCGAGCTCTGGCTGGCCCGCCGCAACACCCAGCGGCTGCTATCCACCGGCGCGCGCGAGCACGCGCCCGGCCATTACCCGCTGATCGTCGCGCTTCACGCCGCCTGGCTCATCAGCTTGTGGTGGCTTGCTCCAGGCCGCTCGGTCGATGCTTTCTGGCTGGCCATGTTCGTGCTTCTCGAACTGGCGCGAATCTGGGTGCTCGTCTCCCTCGGACCCCGCTGGACGACGCGGATCATCATCCTTCCGCAAGCGCCACTCGTCCGCCGCGGGCCGTACCGCTGGATCAACCATCCCAATTACTGGGTGGTGATCGGCGAAATCGCGGTCCTGCCGCTCGTTTTCGGCCTGTGGGCGGCGGCGCTCGTCTTCACCTTGCTCAACGCTGCCCTCCTCACCGTCCGCATCCGCGAAGAGAACCGCGCGCTCGGCCGCTAGCGGCGCGCGCCAAGCATTGCTTGCGGAGGCCGCGACTCCCGCCTATATCGCGGCTCTCTCCTCGACATCGCTAGATGCCTGAGGCTGGGGCCCCACGGCTCCGGTCCAAGAGACGTTTGAGTTTATCGGAGTTCGTGAGTGACCGAAATTGCGGGTCTCGGCCAGCGGATCGAGCCCGAGGTGAAGAGCCTCGGCTACGACCTCGTGCGCGTGGCGATGATCGGCGGCACCTCCGACCCGACGCTCCAGGTGATGGCCGAGCGGCCCGACACCCGCCAACTCGATCTTTCCGATTGCGAGGCGATTTCGCGCCGCCTGTCCGAATGGCTCGATGCCAACGACCCGATCGAAGGCGGCTATCGCCTCGAGGTCAGCTCACCCGGGATCGACCGGCCGCTGACCCGGCTGAAGGATTTTGCCGACTGGAGCGGCCACGAGGCGCGCATCAGTCTCTCCGAGCCGCGCGACAACCGCAAGCAATTCTCAGGAATCATCGGGGGCATCGACGCGACAAGGTCAAGCTCACCGACAAGAGCGGCCGCGAGCACGTCCTGCCTTTTCCCGATATCTCATCGGCCAAGCTTCTCTTGACCGACAAGCTCATCAACGCCACCGCGCCGCTCAGCACCGACGGCGCCGAACACATCGAGACTGTAGAGGAATAATTTACATGGCCACTGCACCTGCTGCCGTCAGCGCCAACCGGGCAGAGCTGATTGCCATCGCCGATGCCGTCGCGCGCGAGAAGCTGATCGACAAGGGCATCGTCATCGAGGCGATGGAGGATGCCATTCAGCGCGCCGCCCGCGCCCGCTACGGCGCCGAGAACGACATCCGCGCCAAGCTCGACGGCGAAACCGGAGACCTGCGCCTGTGGCGCGTGCTCGAGGTGGTCGAAGAACCCGAAGATCATTTCAAGCAAATCGACGAGAAGGGCGCGCAGAAACTGCAAAAGGGCGCCAGCATCGGCGATTTCATCGTTGACCCGCTGCCTCCGATCGAGTTCGGGCGCATCGCGGCGCAGGCTGCCAAGCAGGTGATTTTCCAGAAGGTCCGCGACGCCGAGCGCGAGCGCCAGCACGAAGAATTCAAGGACCGCGTCAACGAGGTCATCACCGGCGTCGTCAAGCGTGTCGAGTTCGGCCACATCGTCGTTGACCTTGGCCGTGCCGAGGGCGTCATCCGGCGGGATCAGCAAATCCCGCGCGAGATGGTCCGCGTCGGTGACCGTATCCGCTCGCTCATCCTGCGCGTCGCGCGCGAAGCTCGCGGTCCGCAGATCTTCCTGTCCCGCGCCCATCCGGACTTCATGAAGAAGCTGTTCGCTCAGGAAGTCCCTGAGATTTACGACGGCATCATCGAGATCAAGGCCGCAGCGCGCGACCCCGGCAGCCGGGCCAAGATCGGCGTGATCAGCCACGACAGCTCGATCGATCCGGTCGGCGCCTGTGTCGGCATGAAGGGCAGCCGCGTCCAGGCTGTCGTCCAGGAGCTCCAGGGCGAGAAGATCGACATCATCCCGTGGAGCCAGGACCTGGCGACCTTCGTCGTCAACGCACTCCAGCCCGCGACGGTCAGCCGCGTCGTCATCGACGAGGAAGAGAGCCGCATCGAAGTTGTCGTCCCCGACGACCAGCTCAGCCTCGCGATCGGCCGCCGCGGCCAGAACGTGCGCCTTGCGAGCCAGCTCACCATTTCGCAGATCGACATTCTGACCGAAGCCGACGCGAGCGAGAAGCGCCAGCGCGAGTTCGTCGAACGTTCCTCGCTGTTCCAGAACGAGCTCGACGTCGACGAGACCCTGTCGCAACTGCTCGTCGCCGAAGGCTTCACCAGCCTCGAGGAAGTCGCCTACGTGCAGCCCGACGAAATCGCCTCGATCGAGGGTCTCGATGACGATATCGCGACCGAGCTTCAGAGCCGCGCGACCGAGGCGCTCGAGCGCCGCGAAGCCGCGTCCCGCGAAGAACGCCGGGCGCTCGGGGTGTCGGACGATCTCGCCGCGATGCCGCACCTCAATGAGGCCATGCTGGTGACGCTCGGCAAAGCCGGGATCAAGACGCTCGACGACCTTGCCGACCTCGCCACGGACGAGCTGGTGCAGAAGAAGCGGCCCGAACAGCGCCGCCAGCGCGAGCCGAGCAACCGCCCCGAGGACAAGGGCGGGATCCTTGCGGTGTACGGCCTGAGCGACGAGCAGGGCAACGAAATCATCATGGCTGCGCGCGCCCATTGGTTCGAGGACGAGGACACAGCCGGTACCGCAGGCGACACTGGGCAGGAGGACGCCGTTGCGGACCAAGCCCAATGACGACCCCGGCCTAACGGAGCCTGAGCCGCACGTCCCCGAGCGGACGTGCATCCTTACCCGGCGAAAGGGCACCAAGGACGAGCTGATCCGCCTGGCGCTTGGACCCGCGGGCGAGGTGGCGCCCGACGTCCGTGCCCGGGCTCCGGGGCGCGGTGCGTGGATCGGCGTGACCCGTGCCGAGCTCGACGAGGCCAATGCGAAGGGCAAGCTCAAGGGAGCGCTGCAGCGCGCGTTCAAGTCCAGCACGGTCGCGCTGCCGGCCGACCTCGGGGAGCGGACCGAAGCGGCGCTTCGGCAAGCAGCGCTCGACCGCCTCGGCATGGAAGCGCGCTCTGGCAATCTCATCAACGGATCCGAACGGGTCGAGACGGCCGCCCGCTCGGGCAGGGTCGCGATGCTGATCCACGCGGCCGACGCCGGCGAGGACGGGTGCAAGAAGCTCGACCAGGCCTGGCGGGTCGGTGGCGGAGGGACTCAGGGGATGATATTCCCCGAACCGCGCACTATCTTGTCCATGGCACTGGGGCGCGAGAATGTGGTACACGTCGCCCTGACCGATCCCGCCGCCGCTTCGCGTGTCCAGCACGTGCTACGCCGGTGGCGAGCTTTCACTGACCCCGATTGCGGTCCGGAAGGTGGCAAACCCACCTTGAGGAACGGTTCGGCCAAAGAATTGACGAAGGAATAGAATGGCAGACCAGACCGAAAAACCGAAGCTTGGCACCCGGCCACCACTGGGACTCAAGCGCACGGTCGAGACCGGCAAGGTCAAGCAGAGCTTCAGCCACGGCCGTTCGAACACCGTCGTGGTCGAGGTCAAGAAGCGCCGCATCCTCGGCCGCCCGGGCGAAGCGCCGCCGGCCGAGGCCCCGAAGCCGGAGCCCGTCGCCGAGGCGCCCAAGCCGGCGCCGAAGCCCGCCGCGCCCGCGCCGCAGCCGCGCCGCCCTTCGCCGCAGGACGACATCACGGCCCGCAAGGAAATGCAGGTCCGCCTTCTTCGCGAGGCCGAAGAGGCCCGCATGACCGCGCTCGAGGAAGCCCGCCGCCGCGAAGACCAGGCGAAGAACTCGGCGAACGAGGACGAGCGCCGCCGGGCCGAAGAAAACCGCCGTGCTGACGAAGCCGCAGCGGAACAGGCGCAGATCGAGGCGGTAGAGGCCGCTCGGCGCGCGACCGAGGAGCCGGCGCTCGCCGAAGCCGAAGCTCCAGCCGCCGCGGAACAGCAGGAGGAGCGCGGCTTCCGCAGGCCTGTGCACACGCCGGCGCCCAAGCGGCCCGAACCGGCGCGGCCAAGCCGCGGCCGCGGCGACGAACAGCGCCATCGCGGCAAGCTCACCGTCACTCGCGCCCTTAGCGGCGAGGACGATAGCCGCGCCCGCTCGCTGGCTGCGCTGCGGCGCGCGCGCGAAAAGGAAAAGCGCCACCATATGGAGGCTGGCCCGTCGGCCAAGCAGGTCCGCGACGTCGTCGTCCCCGAGGCGATCACCGTCCAGGAGCTCGCCAACCGTATGGCTGAACGCGGCGCCGACCTCGTCAAGGCCCTCTTCAAGATGGGCTCACCGGTGACGCTCACCCAGACCATCGACCAGGACACGGCCGAGCTTCTGGTCACCGAGTTCGGACACAACATCAAACGCGTCAGCGAAAGCGACGTCGACATCGATACGTCTGCCGACGTCGATGCGACAGAAACCTTGAAGGCGCGGCCGCCGGTCGTCACGATCATGGGCCACGTCGATCACGGCAAGACCTCGCTGCTCGACGCCATCCGCGGCGCCGACGTGGTCTCCGGCGAGGCCGGCGGGATCACCCAGCATATCGGCGCCTATCAGGTGAGCCTGCCCGACAAGTCGAAGGTCACCTTCCTCGATACGCCGGG
>Ga0207705_10003515_pt1 | contig 11934 bp, 8 predicted proteins | sample KBSC13metaG_FD_184314 | JGI IMG/M metagenome (GOLD analysis project Ga0207705, IMG submission 184314) | Corn rhizosphere microbial communities from Kellogg Biological Station, Michigan, USA - KBS C1-3 metaG (SPAdes) (version 2) | ecosystem: Host-associated > Plants > Roots > Rhizosphere > Soil ...
CCGCTTAAGCCGTGGCTTCAGCAGGCTGCGACCGGAAAGTCAGAGCAAAAGTCGTTCCGATCACCAGCATCGCTAAGACGATGCACATGGCCGGAACCAGCATCCCTGGGCCGCGGGGGTCGAGATAAGTATTACCTCGGTACACCAGAACCACTGCGACGATCAGGGCGGCTACCAATTTGACGGTCTTGATCAGACTCTCAAACAACTCGTTCATAACGACCTTCAAGATCCGTCATTCATTCGCAGCCCGCGTCAACAACCACGTGCACGATTGATGGATGCATAATATCGGGCAGATGCGATTAATCAATAGGCATCTTCAAATAATTTTTGTGCTCAATCCCTGCGCACGAAAAGGGCAAAATCCCAAAAATGAAAGCGCACTAATTAAGCATTAACGAAAATGGCCGCGCAGGGGTCAAAAACGAGGGTTTCCCCTCTAGTTTTTAGGCACATTAAGAACTGTTTAGTACGATTTACGCTGCCGGGCGACCGGAATATTGAGCACCTTGCGGTACTTTGCCACAGTACGACGGGCGATTTCGATGCCCTGAGCCTGCAATTTTTCGACAATTTCGTCGTCGTTCAGGGGGCTCTGCTTGTCTTCGTTGTCGATAATGATCTTGAGCTTTTCCTTCACGGCGTCCCAGCTCATGTCCTCGCCGCTGGCGCTTTGCGTGCCGAGGGAGAAGAACCGCCGCAGCGGGAGGACGCCGCGGGGCGTCTGAACCCACTTTTCGCTCACGGCCCGGCTCACTGTCGCCACGTGGATGCCGAGCTGGTCGGCGACACTGATCATCGGCAGCGGCTTGAGGAACTCCGGGCCCTTATCGAAGAAATCGCGCTGGGTATCGACCACCACGCGGATGACCCGCTCGATCGTGCTCCGCCGCTGCTCGATCGATTCGATCAGCCATTTGGCGTTGCGGACGTTGTTGGCCAGGAACTCCTTGGTCTTTTTGTCGCCGGAGTTCTTCAGCATCTTCAGGTAGCGGGCCTTGAGGAACAGGCTCGGGGCGACGTCGCGCGACATTTTAACGTCGTACTTCCCGGTTTCTTCGTTGAAAAAGATCTCGGCGTCGGGCGTGATCGGCGGGGCTTCGCTCGCCCCGTATTGTCGGCCCGGGTGCGGCTGCAACCGGCCGATGCGACGGACGGCGGCCTTGATCGTTTCGATATCCTCGCCCAGTTTCTTGCTGATCAGCGGGTAGCGGTTCTGGGCCAAGTCCTGCAAATGATCGCGGACGAGGGCCCGTTCCAGTGGGAAATCGTGCCCCTCGGCCATCTCCTCGTCGTCTTCGAGGGCGTCCAGCTGCAGCAGCATGCACTCGGGCAGGTCGCGGGCGCCCACGCCGGGCGGATCGAGCTTCTGGACCAGTTTCAGGGCGGCCGCCAGCTCGGCCTCGGTGATCGGTTCCTTGCTGTCTTCGACGATGCGTTCAAACGGCGTGCGGAGGTAGCCGTCGGCGTCGATGTAATCGATCAGGATCCGCCCCACCATCTTCAGGCGCGGTGTCGTCTCGACGAAGCTCCACTCTTCCAAAAGATGATCGCCAAGCGCCCCTGTGCGGGCGGCGGTGTTGGCCATCGCGTCGAGCTTGCCGTCGCGGTCCTGGCCGGCCCAGTGGCTTTGGCGGAAGCCGGTGTTATTTGGGGAGAATTCTTCGTTTTCCAGGTAATCGGCCACCCGTTCCAGCCGCCGGAAGTCGGCCGCCCCGTCATCGGTGATCGAGAGGGCCCGTTCGCTCTCGGTCCGGTGCAGCGGCGAAGGCTCATCCCCCCCGCCGGGCTCGCGGCGGGCGTCGGGGTCCCGGGTCCGCATCTCCAGCACCGGGTTCTGCTGCATCTCCTGGTCGATCCGCTCCTCCAGCGCCCCCAGCGGCAACTGCAGGATCTCCATGCTCTGGATCATCCGCGGCGTCAGCACCTGACGCTGATCCATCCGCATGGAAAATGATTGCGATAAACTCATCTTGTAAATGGGCTTACGCAATCACGGCGCCGCCCGATGCAAAAACGATACCAGTTAATGCAAAATGGGGCAACGACAAACCGGACGCCGCGACGCAAGTCGCGGATTCGGGAGGGGGAAATCCGCGAGTTACGTCGCGGCACCCGGAATGCAGAGCGTTCGGCAGCGCGTGCTACGACACTTGCTTGTTCAGGATGACCTGCCCGCGAGCGACTTGCCCGTCGTCGAGTGTCACTTGAAGGGCTGCCGAGGCGGCGTTGCCGGCGTAATCCCAGCCGGTCGGCAGAATCTGGCGGATGACGTATTGGCCGGCGTACAGGCCGGTGATCGAATACGCCCCTCGTTTGCCGGTGACGGCGCTGGGCTCGCCGGCGTCGAGTTGGCCGTCGTTGTTCAGGTCGAGGTAGACCGTCCGGCCCCGCAGGCCGACGTCGGTCGGGTCGAGGGCGTCGTTTCCGTCGACGTCGTTCGTCACATTCCCACTGATCGAGGCCGTCCCCGGCACCGTGCGGCTGAGGAAGTTCACGACCCGCGATTTGCCCGCCCTCACGGTGAACGCGTCGGCATACTTGGCGGTGGGCGAGGTCTGGGCCCAGTGATCGCGGACGACCTGGCGGATCGGGTAGGTGCCGGCGGGAATGCCGGTGAAAAAGTAGTGGCCGAGGCGGTTGGTCTTGGTCGCCGGCTCGTAGCTTTGCTGGACGCCGTCGCGGTTGAGGTCGATCCAGACGGTCGTCTGCCGCAGCGGCGTCGTGGCGTCGCGGCCGTTGACCAGGCCGTCGCCGTTCACGTCGCGCAGGACACTGCCGCGCAGCGTCGCGTTGCCCGTGCCGACGATTTGCCCGGCCCCCGCCGGCACAACGCCGACTGCGGAGATGCGGGTCCTGTTCGCACTTACCGTCACCTTTTGCGCCGCCAGCGACACGCTGATCGGGCTGCTGCCGGTGACTGCCCGCAACCGGTAAACGCCGACAGGCACGTTGCTGAACGTCGCCCGCCCGGCGGCGTTGGTGGTGGCGGAGGTTTCTCCGTTATCGAGTGTGCCGTTGTCGTTGGCGTCGATGTAAACGACCACGCCGCCCTTGAGCGAATCGCCGCGGTCGTACGCGCCGTTGGCGTTCGCGTCGGTGAAGGCCGTCACGCGGATGCTGCCGGTGTCGCCGCCCGGGGCCGGCTCGCCAGTCGTCGGCGGAGGGGGATTCGACACCGTCGGCGCGCCGAGCTTGGTGAGGTAGACGCTGAAGGAGCGGCTGGTCATCGCCCCGTAGACGGCGTTCTGGATCAGCGACTGGATCTTCGTATTGCTGAGCCGACCGTCCTGGCGGATGTAGGCCGCGGTCGGGGCGACGCCGCGCGGGTCGTGCCCGGTGATGGCCGAATAAAATGTCAGGCCCAGCGCGTAGGCACCGATGCCGGTCGGGTGCGATTGGTCGGCGTAGAAATCCTTGATGTCGGTAATGCCCGTGCCGGCGAATTGGCCCGACTTGATCGCCTGGTCGAGGTTGTACCATGCCTCCCCGGCCGGAATGATCCTCACCGCCGGCATGTTCTTCGTTTCCGCGTCGGCCCCCTGGGCGGCCACCAGCTGCGGCATCAACTGCTGGAAGTACGAGCGGGTGTAGAACGGGTGGACGGATTTGTTCGCGTCGTCGTACGCCTCAAGGTAACTGGCCGAGTAGTTGTTGACCTCGCCGGTGGGCACGAGCGCGTCGTTGACGTCGTTGCGGCGCACCGGGCGTTCGTAGATGAACACCTGCGCGTGCGGGCTGCGGGCCGCGAGCGCTTCCATGAACTTGATCGAGACGGGGATCTCGGCCTGGTTTTCCGAGCCGTAGACTTCGTTAGCGATGTGCCGCTCGTTCGTCTGCAGCGTCACATCGTCCCAGGTGAAGTTGGCGAAGGCGTTCTTGTAGTTGCCGTACGGCTGATGGTTGTTCGGATCGGCCGGATTAAAGCCGCTGGTGATGTAGCCACTGTTCAGATCGTAGTTGGCCGCCTGCGTGAAGCCCGGCCCGGTCTGGCGGCCGAGGTTGACGGTCGCGCCGTCGCTGCCGAGGAGTGCATCGAACGCGGTGTAGTTCACCGCGTCGGTCAGGCTGTTGCCGAGCATGTACACCCGCCGCGCCGAAGCCGCCGCCGCGTTGCCGGCGGTCGCGCCGACAGTCGGAATGGCGCTCGCGCTCATCAGGCAGCGTAGCTCCAGCGGCTCGAAGGCAGCGCCCCCACCTGCACCGCAGGCTGCAGAAACTTTGCTCTTCGAATCCATTCGAACGGTGCCGCGACGGGCAGACGACAACTTCATGCGGCTCACTTCCTCAGAAACGAAATACTTTCGGGCGGACAACTTATACGCAGATGACGCCGCAGTGGTCCGTGCTTTTCCGAGGAAGGAGGAAGTTCCTGAGCAATCTCCGAGAAATCAGCACAGAATTGCCAGTCAGGGTGTGACAAATTGCCCTTGGGAATCCTCCTCATCACGACGACCGCGTGCGGGTCGAGGCGCATGAAAAAGCCCACCCCAGGCTTGGGGTGGGCTTTGGGTTGATCTGAGATCAGTCGTGAGCTCTTAGGCGCTCTTCTTTTCCGGAGGAAGCGTTCCGAAAAGGCGCTTGCGACCCATGACGACGTCTTCATCGATCACGTACTTGCCGCCGGGGAAATCCGGGAGTTGGAACATCACATCGAGCATGATTTCTTCGCACACCGCACGCAGGGCGCGGGCGCCGGTATCACGCTTCAGGGCGCGGCGGGCGATTTCACGCAAGGCGCCTTCGGTGAATTCCACCTCGCTGCCTTCCATGCGGAAGAAGCGGAGGTACTGCTTGGTGATCGCGTTCTTCGGCTGGGTGAGGATGTTGACGAGCACGTCGACATCGAGCGGTTCCAGCGTGCTGATCAGCGGCAGTCGGCCGATGAATTCGGGGATCATGCCGAATTCCACCAGGTCTTCTGGCTGAACCTGGCGGAGGATTTCGCCGCGGCTCATTTCGCGGGTGTCTTTCTTGGTGTCGTTGGCGCTCTGGCTGCCAAAGCCGATCATCTTGTTGCCGAGGCGCTTCTTGATGATGTCTTCGAGGCCGACGAACGTGCCGCCGCAGATGAAAAGTATCTGCGAGGTGTCCATCTGGATGTACTGCTGCTCGGGGTGCTTGCGGCCGCCCTGCGGGGGGATGTTGGCCACGGTGCCTTCGAGCATCTTCAGCAAGGCCTGCTGCACGCCTTCGCCGCTGACGTCGCGGGTGATGCTCACGTTGCCGCTGGTCTTGGCGATCTTGTCGATTTCGTCGATGTAAACGATGCCGCGCTGGGCCGCCTCGAGATCGTAATCGGCGGCCTGCAGGAGGCGCAGGAGGACGTTTTCGACGTCTTCGCCGACGTAGCCGGCTTCGGTGAGCGTGGTGGCGTCGCCGATGGCGAACGGCACGTTCAGCACACGGGCCAGCGTGCGGGCCATCAGGGTTTTGCCGCTGCCGGTGCTGCCGATCAGAAGGACGTTGCTCTTATCGAGTTCGACGTCGTCGCTGGGCGTGTCGCTCTGCTGCTGCGTGACGCTGAGGCGCTTGTAATGGTTGTGAACCGCGACGCTGAGGGCGCGCTTCGGGAAATCCTGGCCCACGACCCAACCGTCGAGGTGTTCCTTGATCTGCCGCGGGCTGGGGATGCTCGTGAACAGCGGCGCGTTGGTGCTCATCTTCCGCTTTTCCTGGCGGATGATGTTGTGGGCCAGGTCGACGCAGTTGGAGCAGATGTAGACGTCGCTGGGGCCTTCGACCATCGGGCCGACGTCGCGGCTGGATTTGCCGCAGAAGCTGCACGTGGTGATGCGGCGTCCGCGGAAGCCACCGCCGCCTCCCCCGCTGCCGCCGCCGCTGGGGGGATTGCCCCCGCCGTTGCCGCCCGTGGGAGGAGTGGTGCCGCCGCCTCTGTTCATTCCGTTGGCCATGTAAAGTGCCTTCGATGAGATCCTAATGCCCCGGCCGCCAATGCTTGCGATAGCTTGTCGCGTCCTGCTCAGCCATTCATCGACCGAACAGGCCGGTCGCGTTAGCGCGTTCGGCGCTGGTCAATTCTGCCGAATGATACACCCCGCCCCGCGGGGATGGTACGCCAATTTCTATGCCGATAAAAGCGGCCTACCGACGTCGCACGCCGCGTCGCCGGTGCCTTTTCATCGGATACGGCAAGGCCAAAGTCCGATAGGAGTTTCCCGCCGGGAGTTGTCCGCAGGGCTGGGCCCTTGACTCGCGTCGCGGCCCTGTGCCGGCGACCGCCGGCGGATACACTACCGCCGTGGACGAACGCCCCGGATACCTTCGCGGCCTGCTCGGGTCGATGCTGATCGAACTGGCCCTTGTCGCCTTTGCCGCCGCCTGGGCCTACGACGCCGCCGTCGAGAAGCGCGGCGCCGGTTGGGCCCTGCTCGGCATCGGACTGGCCCTGATCGCCGCCTTGGCCGTCCGGGTGACGGGCGCGGTCCTGCAGCACCGTGGCTGGACGCTGCCGACTTTTGAACTGGCCAGGACAATAGAGCAATTGCGCAACGGCAACTGGTCCGCCCGAGTGCGCCAGCAGGGCCAACCGGCGGTGGCCGACGCGGCGTTTCGCCTTAACCTCTTGGCCGAGCAGACGCAGACGCAACTGACCGACCTGCGGCACCAGCGCGACGACCTGATCGCCCTTGTCGACAGCCTGCCCGACCCCATCGTGACCGCCGACGCCCAGCAGCGGGTCACCCAGATCAACGCCCCCGCCGCCGTGTTGCTCTCGGTAACGGCCCGGCAGGCGCGGGGACAGAACATCGTCAGCGTGCTGGGCGAATCGTCGCTGGTCGACCTGTGCGAGGCCCTGCCGCGCAAGGCCGACGCGTCGATCAGCCGCGAGATCACCCTCACCCGCCTCGGCCAGAAGTTCGTCTACGCCGCCGTCGCCGCCCGCACCAGCGACGGCGGATTGCTGCTCACGCTCAGCGACATCACCAAGCTGACGCAAACCGTGCAGATGAAGACCGACTTCGTCGCCAACGCCAGCCACGAATTGCGCACGCCGATCACCGCGATCAAGATCGCCTTCGACACGCTGAACGAGGTCTGCACCGAAGACGCCGCCCAGTCGGCCCGCTGCCTGCAGATCATCGGCGGGCACATGAAGCGGCTGGAAGACATGCTGCAGGACCTGCTCGACCTGTCGCGCGTCGAAGACGCCCAGACCAAGCCCGAGTGGAGCGAGGCCCGCAGCTTCCACGTGCTCACCACGGTCCGCACCGCCATGGGCGCGCAGGCCGAGGCGAAGGGCGTGGCTCTGGAAACGATCGACGAGTGCAACGGCACGTTCGTCACCGAACGGAAGCTGGTCGACCTGGTGCTGAAGAACCTCGTCGAAAATGCTGTGAAGTTCACGGCCGCGGGTGGCAAGGTCACGGTGACACTGGGCCGGCAGGATGACGGGCATGTGGTCCTCCGGGTCTCCGACACCGGCATCGGGATTCCGCCGCAACACCTGGAGCGCGTGTTCGAGCGCTTCTACCAGGTCGACGCGGCCCGCAGCGGGACGAGCGGGCGCGGGACGGGGCTCGGGCTGGCGATCGTGAAACACGCGACCGCGGCGCTGGGCGGGCAGGTGACGCTCGACAGCCTGGTCGGGCGCGGGACGACGTTCGAATGCGTGCTGCCCCCGATCAATCTTGAAAACGGGCGTTAGCGGCTTTTTGTTGTAGCGATCCGAAAAGGGTGCCAAGGACAAGTACTCTTGTCCTTGCGGTCGCAGACAAGGACAAGAGTACTTGTCCCTGGCACCCAGAACGCTTCGGCAAATGCTTCCTTGCGCTAACGGAGGATCAGGGTTTCGACGCCGATTTCTCCTTCGTTGCTTCCGCCACTTTCACATCCGTCATCGCGCCGCGTGTGCCCCGCGTGCGGAAGTTGGCAGTGATCGTCGCGCCATCGCTCAGCGTGCATTTGACGAATCCACCCGGCGAGCGGCTCGCCGCCGACGGGGCAGGTGTCGTTTGCAGGGTGAACGTCGCACCCGCCTTTTTCAGCCCGCCGAACAGTCCGGTGCATTCTTCGCCGAGGGTTTTCGGGAGCGTGTCCTGCGGGCCGATTTTGATCGAGCTGTCCTTGATCGCCGCGACGAGTTCGTCGACGTCCTTGAACGTCTGCTTCTGCCCCGCCGCCCGGCCGGCGTAGCTGGCGAGCATTTGCGTGGCGGCGCGGGAATAGACATTCAGCGTCGGATTCTTCGGCAGTCCTGCCCAGAAATCCGTCCACCGCTGCTCGAAGCCGGCCGATGAACCGAAGGTGCTGTCCCACGCCCGCTTCGACTGGATCCCCCGGCCGACCTGGATCATGTAGTTGGCGAAGGTCTTCTGATACTTCCCGTTGTCGCCGTGCGCCAGGAACTGCACCATCGACCAGGCCTGGTCGTAGTTCTCGATCTTCATCTCGGCGTTCCAGGTGCGGTGCGACATGCCCATCATTTCGTCGAGCGAGATGAACTTCTTCGACTTGATCTCGTCCTGCACGCGCTCCAGGCGGAACCCGGGGATCGCCCCGCTGACAAACCCGTCGCCGGTGTAAACCGCCTCGCCGAAATATTCGGCCAGGCCTTCGTTGACCCAGATGGGCAGGTCGCCGCCGATCACGTTGAAGGCGAACTGGTGAAAGCCTTCGTGCTGGATGACGTGCCAGGTGTCCATCGACAGCTTTTCGCCGGCAATGGCCATCAGCACCTGCTTGTTCGGGTCGAACACGCCGGCTGTCCCGGAGGGGCCGCCGTTGGCGAGGTAGTCGGCCTCGTGGCGAAAGACCATGAACGGCATCTTGCTGCGGATTTTGCCCGAAAAATCGCGGGTGCGGACGAGGTATTCGTCGACCATCGCCTCCATCCGCTGCAGCACCTCGCGGGCCTCGTCGTCGGTGACGTCGTAGATCAGCGTGTGATACCGGCCGTCGAGCACCTTCATCCCCGGCGGCACCTTCGGCGCGGCGGCGGGCGCGAAGGAGGCGAGGAGGACGACGGCGATGATGGAGAGGTGGGAGCGCATGAGATGGTGATTACCTGTTATCTGTTACTGGTTACTGGTTACTTGCCGCGTCTTGACGCTCGGCAGCTGATTCGACCCGACGAGCGTTATTCTCGCCCGAATGACAGAACTCTCAACGGAGCGTCAAGGCACGGCAAGTAGCCAGTAACCAGCAACCAGTAACCAATTACCCCTTCACACCGCCGTCTTCTGGCGGATCGGCATCAGGCTGGGCTTGCTGGCGACGCGGACCTGGCTGGTCGGCTCGGCGAAGTAGCGGCTGTTGTCGGCGGCGCGGCGGATGTACTGAGCGATCTTCACGCCCACCCGCAGCCGCACTCCGGGCTCACGCGGGAAGCGCAAATCGTACAACCGGTCGGCCGGGTAGGTTTCGACGGCGGTGATCTCGATGTCTTCCCACGGGATCAGGATCGGATCATGCCCGAAGCGGCAGACGAGCGTCGGCACGAGGTACAGCCCGTCAACGGTCAACCGTACCGAGACGATGCGCGGGTAGCGCAGCCCCGAGGGGAGCATGCGGACCGTGTTCCACCGCCGGGCACCGGCATCGGGCTTTTTCTCAGCGGGGTAGGCGGCGGCGAGCTTGGCCCAGCCGCTGACGCGGGCGCGCCAGATCCAGAGCGTGGCCCAGGCGCTGCACGCGAAGACCGCGAACGCGAGGGTGGTGATGAGGCTGGATGCGGTCTGGTCGTCCATCGGAAAACGGCGTTCCGTGTTGCCGGAAACTATTAGAATCAATCGGCAAGGTTCATCAAGAAAAATCGCGTTAACCCGTACAAGGAAACGGGACCGATAATCGGGCGTTTTCCCGCTGGTAGAGCCGGTGCCAGACATGGCGCGGGCTTTGGAATCTTCAGGACACGATCAGCGCGGCGGAGGGCGCAAGGATTGCGCCTTTGGCGACCCCGCGCACCGCGTCGCGCACGCTCGCGGCGATGCCGGCCGCGTTGAGCCCCACCTCTTCCAACTGCTGCTTGCGGGTGGCGTGAGCGATCAGGCGATCGGGATGGCCCAGGCGGTGCAGGTGCGTTGTCGGGAGGCCGGCGAGTTGGGCGAATTCGACCACGGCCGAGCCGAAGCCGCCCTGGAGGGCGTGGTCTTCGACTGTCAGCACCGGGCGGCCGGCCTGAAGGACGCGGCGGAGCATCGTCTCGTCGAGCGGCTTGCAGAAGCGGGCGTCGACCACTTCCACGTCAATGCCGTCCGCGCTCAGCAACTCCGCCGCCGCCAGGGCGTGCTCGGACATCGCGCCGTAGGCGATCAGCGTCGCGTCGGCGCCGGGGCGGAGGGTGCGACTGACGCCTAGCGTCCATTCGGCGTCGCTGGTGCCGCAGGCGAGGTCTTCGAGGATCTGATCGCGCGGGTAACGCAGCACGCTGGCGCCGTCGAGCTTGTTCGCCAGCGCCAGGCACCGCTTCAGTTCGAATTCATCGCTCGGGGCCATCAGCACGATGCCCGGGAGCGGGCGTAGGAAGGCGATATCGAGGAACCCGTGGTGCACCGCGCCGTCGTCGCCAACGTAGCCGGCGCGGTCGAGGGCGAAGGTCACCTTCAGGCCGTTGAGAACGACTTCCTGCCAGACCTGGTCGAACGCCCGCTGCAGGAACGTGCTGTAGATCGCCGCGATCGGCTTCATCCCGCTCTTGTTCATGCCGGCCGCCATCGCGACGAGGTGGCTTTCGCAGATGCCGGTGTCGATGAACTGGTTCGGCAGGGCTTTTTCGAACTTGCTCAGGCCCGTGCCGTCGGGCATGGCAGCCGTCAGCGCGACGATCTTCGAGTCCTTTTGCGCCAACTCGATGCACGCGTCGGCGAACGCCGTCGTCCAGCTGCGGCCACTCGATTTGATCTCCACCCGGCAGCCATTGACGCTGAAGGCCGCGGGCGAGTGCATTTTCGTCGGCTCGTTCACTGCGACTTCGTACCCTTCGCCCTTGCGCGTCTTCACGTGCAGCAGCACCGGCCGATCGACGTGCTTGATCTCGGCCAGGAAGTTGATCAGCCCCGGCAGATCGTGCCCGTCGATCGGGCCCATGTATTTGATGCCGAACGTCTCGAACAGCGCCCCGTGCCACATCGCGCCCTTCAGGCTGCGGCGGAAGCTGTCCCAGGCGCTTTCGATCCGCTGGCTCATGCTCGTCGGCAGCGTGTGGACGAGTTTGCCGCTGAACCGCTTGAACTCTTCGTACGTCGTGCTGACGCGCACGCGCTCTAGATACTCAGCAAATGCCCCCTGCGGGTCGCTGATGCTCATGCCGTTGTCGTTCAGGATCATCAGCAGCTGACGATTGACCGTGCCGGCGTTGTTCAGGCCTTCGAACGCCAGGCCGTTGACGATCGATGCATCGCCGATGACCGCGGCGACGTGGTTCTTGCGGCCCATCATCCCGTCGCCGCGCGCCATGCCGACGGCCGTCGAAATCGCCGTCCCCGCGTGGCCGACGGCGAACAGGTCGTAGGGCGATTCGTCCGGCGTGGGAAAGCCGCTCACGTGGCCGCGCTTGCGCAGCTGATCGAAGTCGCCGGCGCGGCCGGTCAGCATCTTGTGCGTGTAGCACTGGTGGCCGACGTCGAACAGCAGCCGATCCGGGCCCTCGGGGTACGGGCCGAAGTCGTAGACGTAGTGCAGGGCCAGCGTCAGCTCGACGACGCCGAGGTTGCTGGCCAGGTGCCCGCCGTTGCTGCTGACAGCCGAGAAGATGCGTTCGCGGATCTCCCGGGCCAGCGTTTCGAGCTGGTCGATCGACAGAACACGCAAATCGGACGGCTGGCGAATCTGTTCGAGCAACGACATGCGACCCCGCAGTATAGCAGTGACTTGCCTAATCGCGAACGCCCGGCAACGCCCCTCCCGCCGAGACGGGTGGCGGCTACAAGCCTTTGCAGTTCCGTTACTTCGGACAAAATTGGGTTTGTT
>Ga0207705_10003517_pt1 | contig 11934 bp, 9 predicted proteins | sample KBSC13metaG_FD_184314 | JGI IMG/M metagenome (GOLD analysis project Ga0207705, IMG submission 184314) | Corn rhizosphere microbial communities from Kellogg Biological Station, Michigan, USA - KBS C1-3 metaG (SPAdes) (version 2) | ecosystem: Host-associated > Plants > Roots > Rhizosphere > Soil ...
CCGCCGCCGCCATCAAGGAGCTCTTCGCGCTTCAGGACCGCCACAAGGTCAACCTCATCTCCATGCTGACCTGGGCCTTCGAGTTCGAAGACAAGGACTACTTCGAGGGCTTCCGCTCGCTCTCGACCAACGGCATCGATAAGCCGGTGCTCAACGTCTTCCGCATGGCCGGCATGATGTCCGGCGAGCGCGTCGGCACTACCAGCACGGGCCGCGTCTCGCTCGACGATATTCTGAAGTCCGGCGTGCGTGAAAATCCCGACATCGATGCCTTCGCAACCAAGGACACTCACGAAGCCGCCGTGCTGCTGTGGAACTATCACGACGACGATCTGCCCGCCGCGGGCGCGGAGGTCCAGGTCACTGTCTCTGGCATTCCGGCAGGCGTGCATCGTGTCCTGCTCCAGCACTATCGCATCGACCAGGACCACAGCAATGCGTACACCATCTGGAAGGCGATGGGCTCGCCGCAGAAGCCGACGCCCGAGCAGTACAAGAAGCTGCAATCGGCCGGGCAGTTGCAGTTGCTCACCTCGCCGCGGTGGCTGGTGGTGGACAATGGCAAGGTCACGATTCCAACTTCGATGCCCCGGCAGGCTACATCCCTGATGCACCTGAAATGGTAAAAACCGTAAATCCGGTAAATCAGAAGCCCGGAGATACAGGAGAGCTAAAGGATGAATGCTAAGGGCACGGAACATACTGGTGGACCTCGTGTTGGCGGACTCGAGGTCCAGTGGTTCTTTGTCGGCCTGGTTACGCTGGCCATTGCGATCAGCTACTTCGACCGCCAGACGCTGCCGGTCGCCATCTCGGCGATTCAGCGCAACATTCCTCTGGACGACCAGCAGTTTTCCTGGCTGCAGTCCGCCTTCCTGATCTCCTACGCCGCGCTCTACGTCATCGGCGGACGCATCCTCGACCGGATGGGCACGCGGCGAGGATTCATCCTCATCATGCTGTGGTGGTCCCTGGCCTGTGCGCTGCACGGGCTGGCGATGAACTTCACCTTCCTCCTCGTCGCCCGCTTCCTGCTCGGCATGGGCGAGGGCGGAGGCTTTCCCGCAGCCGCGCGCGTCGTCGCCGAGTGGGTTCCGCTGCACCAGCGCTCGACCGCGATGGGCATCATCAACGCCGGCACCGCCGTCGGCTCCGTGCTGGCGCCGCCGCTGATCGGCACCGTTCTGCTGCTGAGCGGCTGGCGCATGGTCTTCTTCGTCTCCGGCGCGGTCGGCATCGCATGGGTCGTCTGGTGGGCCTGGAGCTATCGCTCCTCCGCCGATGCCTCCATCGCCACGCTCGACGCCCGCCTCGTCGCCAAGCAGTTCAGCCTGCTCGACCTCATCGCCATGCGCCAGGTACAGGTCATCGTCTTCGCCAAGTTCATGAGCGACTCGGCCTGGTACTTTTATCTCTTCTGGCTGCCCAAGTATCTCTACGACGCGCGCGGCTTCGACGTAAAGCAGGTCACCTACTACGCCTGGATTCCTTACGCTGCCTCCGGCGTCGGCAGCTTTCTCGGCGGCTGGTTTTCAAGCTACCTGCTCGGCCGCGGCCACTCGCTCAACTACTCGCGCAAACTCGTGCTCGGCCTCAGCGCGGTCTTCATGCCAGTCGTGATGCTGGTGCCGCATGTGCCCGTCGCCTGGGCGCTGGGCCTGTTCAGCATCGCCTTCTTCTGCCAGCAGTCCTGGTCGGGTCTCATCATGACGCTGCCCGCCGATATCTTCCCGCTGTCGGCCGTCGGCTCAGTCTCGGGCATGATCGGCTTCGGCGGCGCCATCGGCGGCGCCATCTTCGGCGTTGTCGCCGGTTTTCTCCTCAGCCATGGTTTCGGCTACGCAACCCTGTTTTACATCGTTGGAACATTTCACCTCATCGGATTCTTTGCAATCCTGCTTCTGGGCGGCAGGTTGCATCCACTCAAGGCCCCAGACCTAATTCAATTAGAGAGCCGGTCATGAAGATCACAGAAGTTCGCACCCGCGTCGTTCAATGGGAAGGCAAGACCGTCCCGCTCCCCCCTCACTTCTGCACCAATCCCATGGACCTCGTCATGTTCCGCGAGGCCTCGATGGGCACCTTCACCTTTCACGGCTGGCTGCTGGTCGAGATCTTCACCGACGCGGGCCTTGTGGGCCTGGGCAACGCAGCGCTCGCGCCGCTCGTCACCAAGTCCTGCATCGACAACTATCTCAAGGACGTATTGATCGGCTCCGACCCCTGGGACACCGAGTATCTCTGGCAGCAGATGTACCGCCGCACCATGGCCTTCGGTCGCAAGGGCGTCGCCATGGCCGCCATCAGCGCGGTCGACATCGCGCTCTGGGACATCCTCGGCAAGTCGGCGAAGCAGCCCGTCTACCGCCTGCTCGGCGGACGCACCAAAAAACGCATCCCTGTCTACGCCAGCCGCCTCTACGCTCTTCCGCTCGACGAGCTTCGCCGTGAAGCGCAGCGCTATAAGGACCAGGGATACCAGGCCATGAAGCTCCGCTTCGGCTGGGGGCCGGTCGACGGCGCCGCCGGAATGCAGCGCAACATCGAGCTGGTACGCACCGTGCGCGAGGTCATCGGCTACGAGATCGACCTCATGGTCGACGCCTACATGGGCTGGACGCTCGACTACGCCAAGCGCATGTTGCCTCTGATCGAGCCCTTCCATCCACGCTGGCTCGAAGAGCCCGTCATTCCCGACGACACTCGCGGCTACCGCGAGCTGAAAGCCTACGGCCGCATCCCTATCGCCGGCGGCGAGCACGAGTTCACCGTCTTCGGCTTCCGCGATCTGCTCGACGCCAACGCGCTTGACTACATTCAGTTCGACACCAACCGCGTCGGCGGCTTCAGCCAGGCGCGCAAGATCACCGCCATGGCCGAGGCCTATCAAATTCCCGTCATCCCTCACGCCGGCCAGATGCACAACTACCACGTCGTCATGGCCAGCCTCAACTCGCCCATGGCCGAGTTCTTCCCCAAAGTTGACGTCGAGGTCGGCAACGAGCTCTTCTGGTACATCTTCGACGGTGAGCCGGTGCCGGTCGACGGCTACATCGACCTCGACGACAACACCCCCGGCCTCGGCCTTACTGTCAACGAAGAATCGCTGAAGCGGTTTAAGATCATCGAATAAAGAAAGACAACAAAATCTTTTCAAACAGGCAATTTTCTAAAAGATTTTTTAAGGAACTCCTATGATTCATCTCGTTCAACTCGGCAATGGCGCGTCGCGGCGTGTCGCCATCGTCGACGAGCCGCGCCTGCGCTGCCTCGACGGCGTCACATCGATCTACGATCTCGCCCTGGCCGCCCTCCACGGCGGCAAAGGCATCGTTGAACTGGCTGGCACTCTTGCCCGTGGCGAATCGCTCGACTACGACGCCGTCTACAACGGGACCTCAGAGTGGCACCTGCTGACGCCGATCGACGTTCCCGGTTCGCCCTCGCGCACATTGGTCGCCGGCACCGGCCTCACGCATCTCGGCAGCGCCAAGGACCGGCAGGCCATGCACAAGACTGCAACCACTAAGTCCGACGCCGCGAAGGCCGCAGAAAACATCACCGACAGCATGAGGATGTTCCAGTGGGGCGTCGAAGGCGGCCGTCCCGCCGAGGGCAAGATCGGCATCGCGCCCGAGTGGTTCTACAAGGGCAACGGCTCCGTTCTGCGCGCGCCCTTCGCCCCTCTCGATGTGCCCTCCTACGCCGAAGACGGCGGCGAGGAGGCCGAGCTTGCCGGCATCTACATCGTCGACAGCGAGGGCACACCGCATCGCATCGGCATGGCCACCGGCAACGAGTTCTCCGACCACAAGTTCGAGAAGCGCAACTACCTCAATCTCGCCGGATCGAAGCTGCGCTCCTGCAGCCTCGGCCCCGAGCTGGTCGTAGGGGGTGACTTTACGTCGATCACCGGCGAGGTCCGCATCGAGCGCGACGGCCGAACGCTCTGGCACAAGGCCATCGAGACCGGCGAAGAGAACATGTGCCACAGCCTCGCTAACATGGAGCATCATCACTTCAAATTCGAAGGCCATCGCCAGCCCGGCGACCTGCACGTGCACTTCTTCGGCGCGCACTCGCTGAGCTTCGGCGACGGCATCGAACTCAAGGACGGCGACTGGACCGAGGTCCGCTTCGACGGCTTCGGCCGCGCCCTGCGCAATCCCGTCCACATCGCATCGAAGGACGCGGACCACTTGATCGAAGTCCGCTCCCTGGCCTAGTTTGGAAAGAAGAGGTAGTTTTGGTGGCTGATATCAAGGCAACAAAGGTAGCGATCCTGGGGCTTGGCACCATGGGCAGCGGCATGGCGTCGAATCTGTTGAAGGCAGGCGTTCCGCTCGCCGTCTACAACCGCACGCAGTCAAAGGCCCAACCCTTTGCCGCCAAAGGAGCCCGCATCGCGGCTACGCCCGCCGAAGCCGTAAAAGGAGTGTCGATCGTCCTGTCTATGCTGTCTGACGACGACGCCTCCCGCGACGCGTGGCTGGGCAAGAAGGGCGCTCTCGCCGCCGCCGAACCCGGCGCTATTCTCATTGAATCGAGCACAGCCAGCCCCGCTTGGATCGCCGAGCTTGCAGCCCTTGCAGAGAGACGCGGCAACCCGCTGCTCGACGCTCCCGTGACCGGAAGCCGCACCCAGGCCGAAGGCGGACAGCTTACCTTCCTCGTCGGCGGCCCCGCCGAGGCGCTCGAAGCGGCCACTCCCATCCTCGAGGCTATGAGCAAGGAGATCATCCACCTCGGCCCCATCGGCAGCGGCGCGAAGATGAAGCTGATCAATAATTTTCTCTGCGGCGTTCAGGTGGCCTCGCTCGCCGAAGCTATGGCATGGATCGAGCGCAGCGGCCTCGACCGCGACAGGGCACTCGCCGTGCTCAAGAGCGGCGCGCCCGGCAGCCCGCTGCTGGCTGCCATGTCCACGCGCATGGTCAACCGCGACTACACGGTCAACTTCCTGCTGAGACTCTTGTCGAAAGACATGCTCTACGCGAGCAACGAAGCAGCCGCCTGCAACGTCGATCTCAAGACCGCCGAAACATCCCGCGCACTGATGGAAACCGCCATCGCAGAGGGATACGGTGAGCAGGACATGTCCTCCCTCGTCGAACCCCTCCGCAAAAAGAAGTAGCGGCAGCAAAACAAAAAAGAGAATAGCGGCGCACCTTAAAACGCACGTCATCTCGACCAACTAAAGCTATGTCATCTCGACCGGAGCAGTGGACGGCTTCACCGTCCGCTGCGCAGTGGAAAGGCCCCTGTACTCGCCTCGCATTGGAGTGCCGCTGATTCCAATAGCCAGAGTGTCTTCGATTCAAGCGGTTACAAAGAAATCGGGTGCCCCACCCTTTGTGCGTTTTTTGCACAAAGGGTGGAAAACCACAAACCAGACAGAAACACAGCTCGGAACTTCTGATTAAGTCAGACTCTGATAAGGGCACGGCTTCAGAGCCTGTCCTGAGCGAAGTCGAAGGATGCCGTAAGCGACTTGACAGCAACGCGGCTTCAGCCGCTGAGGGCATGTTCGGAGACTTAATCAGATATTTCCTAGTCTGCAATCCCCACATCGGGCACATCGATGCCCAACGCCGTGGCCAACGCGATCTGGTGGTCCTGCTCCTGCAGCAGAATGTCGCGGATGTGCTCCGCCGTAGCGAACTCGCCCAGTTCGTCGCACTGCTTGATGCGGCGGCGGTACTGGCGAATCGTCTCGTTCTCATTGTCGAGATCGAAGCGAAGCATATCTTTGGCCTTCTCCGACGTCTTCACCGGCTTGGGCGTCACGCAGGGCATCCCACCGAGGTAGTCGATCTGGTTGGCGATCAGGATGGCGTGCGCCAGCTCCTCCGAGGCATGAACCGCAAGCTCGGCGGCGATGTTCATATACTCGGCGCCCTTGATTACCTGCGAGTAATTCACGTAGGCGATGATGGCCTGGTACTCGCGGGCCAGGTCGTCGTTGAGACCGTCGATCAGTTGCTTGCGGGTGATGGATGTCTTGCCTGCGCGTGCTTTTTTGGTGGCCATTTCTTCTCCAATATTTTTTTTGTAGCGGTGCGTGTAGCAATCCTATGGGTTGAGATGCAGGAAACCCTGCCCGTGTTCTCTTTCCGACGAAGCAAAGATACCAGCACCGCGCGCGTCCTCTGCGTCGAATTATTTAGTCAAGCCTAATAAAATTTAGGTTAGACTAAATCAATGTTGAGCCGAATCCCATCAAGCGCATTGAGGGCAACTCTCGGGCTGGCCGCGGTCTTCTGGGTCGCGGCTGCCTTGCCTGCCCAGGAAGCGTCGCCTGCGGCGGTCCTCCATACTGGCGTCCGCGACAGTTCGGGAGCGGCAGTCTCCGGAGCCCGCGTCGCGGTGCGCTGTGGCGGCCATCGGGCTGCGGTTGTCGCGTCGGCCAGCGAACAGGGCGAGGCGCAACTCGCCGGGCTCATTCCCGGCCTCTGCGTCGCGGAGGTCTCGGCGGCAGGTTTCGGCACCGTTCGCCGCGAGCTTTCGCTCACCGCAGGCCGCATCTTCTCCATGGAAGTGACGCTGCCTCCCGCAGAGGTCAACGCGACCGTCGTGGTCTCGGCTCGCGACGACGAACTCCGCGCCCTCCATGTTGCCGCGCAGGGAAGCCTTGAAGAGGAGCGCATCGGCGAGATCGTCGTGCAAGGCCACGCGACCGCATTCACCGACATCCTCACGCGCACCACGCCTGGCGTCGCCGCCGATGCGAACGGCTTCGCCCACCCGCTCGGAGAGCACGCCGACACCTCGATCTCGCTCGACGGCCAGCCCATCACCGACCAGATGGCCAAGATCTTCTCCAACCAGATCGACGTCAACACGATTCAGACCATGCATGCCACCACCGGCGCTCCTCCGGTCGCGTTCGGCGACAAGACCAGCCTGGTCGTCGAAATAACAACTCGCTCCGGTCTCGACCGCAGGCCGTCGGGAACGCTCGCGCTTGAGGCGGCCTCCTTCGGAACCTGGTCTGGCGCGCTCACGCTGGGCGCAGGCACGCCGCGTTGGGGCAACTTCCTTGCGCTGAGCGGCGGCGGGTCGGGCCGGTTTCTCGACACGCCCGAGTTCATGCCGCTGCACGATCGCGGCAACAACGCCGGCGTCTTCGATCGCATCGACTGGCAGCCGACAGAGAGAGACAGTCTGCACCTTAATCTGATCGCTGGGCGGTCATGGTTCCAGACGCCACTCAGCTACGACAGCGCCGCTCTGGGTCAGGATCAGCGCAGCCAGATTCGCAACGGCAACGTCGCCTTCGGCTGGACGCACATTGTCCGCCCCAATGCGTTCTTCTCCTTCGTGCCCTTTCTCCGGCACGATGAGGCGCGATATCTGCCCTCCGCCAATCCGCTCGCCGATCGTCCCGCAACGCTCGAACAGGCGCGCACGCTCACCAACACCGGCTTTCGCGCGGAGGGCGTCTACGCGCGCGGCCTCCACAACATCAAGGCAGGCGCGACCTACTGGCACACCCTTCTGGACGAGCGCTTTGCCGTCGGCCTGACCGACCCGCTCTACAACGCCGTCTGCGTCGACGGCGCGGCCAATCCCGTGGCGGCAGCGCCGGTGCGAGCTCCGGAGGATTGCGTCGCGGCGGGCTATCGGGCCAATCCGGATTTCCTCGCGCGACTGTTGCCCTACGACCTCAGCCGCGGAGGCACGCTCTACAACTTCCACGAGACGGCGGACATCGAAGAGGCCGCGTTTTATGCGGAGGACGCGGTCACTCTGGGCAACCTGCTGCTCACGGCCGGGCTGCGATACGACATCTACAACGGCCTCAGCCGGGGCCGTCAGTTGCAGCCGCGTATCGGCATGGGCTGGCGCACGCCGTGGAGCGGAACCAGGCTCCGCCTCTCCTATGCGCGACTCTACGAGACGCCGTACAACGAAAACCTGATCTTCGCCAACGAGTCCAGCGCCGATCAGTCAACGGCAAACCCCTTCGGCAGCTATCGCTCCGAGCCGGTCAGGCCGGGAACCCGCAACCAGTTCAACACCGGCTTCGAGCAGGACTTTGGCCGCTACCTGAGCGTGAACGCCGACTACTACTGGAAGTTCACGCACACCGCCTTCGACTTCGACACTCTGTTCAATACGCCCATCACCTTCAGCGTCGCCTGGCGCAAATCGAAGATCGATGGCCTGGCGCTGCGGGCAAGTCTCAACGACTTCCACGGCCTCTCCCTCTTCAGCGTGATGGGGCACGTCCGCTCGCGCTTCTTCACGCCCGAGGTCGGCGGCCTCATCTTTAACAGCGTGCCCTCGAACCCGGTCTTTCGCATCGATCACGGCGAGGAGTTTGAGCAGACCACGGAGATGCGCTACCAGTTACCGCCCCGCTCCGTCTTCGGACGCGCTCCATGGCTCGACTTCGTGTGGCGCTACAATAGCGGGCTGGCGCTGCCCGGCATCGTCCCCGTGTACACCGATGCCCTCGAATTGACCGCGGACGAGCAGGCGCAGATCGGCCTCTCCTGCGGAGGGCAGCAGGCGACGCTCACCCAGCCGATCCGTATGTGCAGCGCGGCCGATTTCCGGGCGAAGCGGATACGAATCCCTCCGCCGGGCGCCTTTAACGACGACTGGAACCCGGTACGGGTCACATCGCGAACCCTCTTCGATCTCTCCATCGGCGAAGACAACCTGCTGCGCTGGGATCGCGCGCGGCTGGGTCTTCGTCTGACCGTCATCAACCTGGCCAACAAGGTCTCACTCTACAACTTCCTCTCGACCTTCAGCGGAACCCACTTCGTTCCTCCGCGAACCTTTCAGGCCGGACTGCAATTCACGTTTTAAAAAAACAACGGCGCTGCTCAACTGAGCCTGCGCCGCTTAGAGCATTTTTCCTGTTGCTGTGAATCCCGGGAGAGAGGGTTCAGCGGCGTTTTCATTGGGGAAAACGCCCATAGAAGCCGCAGCCCCGCGCTACACCTACAGGAAAAATATTCGATTCTTTTTAGATCGGAAACGCCTTCAGCCACTCTCTGAAGCCCGGCCCCAGATCGTCGCGTTTCAGCGCGAACTCGACGGTCGCCTTCAGAAAGCCCAGCTTGTCGCCCGCGTCGTGGCGCTTGCCCTCGTAGCTGAAGCCGTAGACCTTCTCGTACTTCAGCAGCGCCTTGATCGCGTCGGTCAGTTGCAGTTCGCCGCCCGCGCCCGGAGTAATGCCCTCGATCATCTCGAAGATGCGCGGCGTCAGCACGTACCGCCCGATGATGGCGTTGTGCGACGGAGCCTCTTCCGGCTTCGGCTTCTCCACCATATTCTTCACCGCCAGCAGCCGCGGATTCTCCGCGTCCGGCGTGCAGTCCAGGCAACCGTAGGCGGAGATGGCGTCCCCTTCGACGACCTCCGACCCCAGGATGCTGCACTGCGTCTCGTTGAAGGCCTCGACCATCTGCTTCATGCACGGCGTCGAGGCGTCGACGATATCGTCCGGCAACAGCACGGCGAAGGGCTCGTCGCCCACGATCTCCTTGGCCTGAAGCACGGCATGGCCCAGCCCCAGCGGCTCGGACTGCCGCGTATAGGTCACGCGGGCGAGTTTGGCGACGCTGCGCGCAACTTCAAGCAACGCGATCTTGTTCCTCGCCTCCAGCGAAGCCTCAAGCTCGGGGCTGCTGTCGAAGTGGTCCTCCATCACCGACTTTCCGCGTCCGGTGACGATGATGATCTCCGTGCACCCGGCGGCCACGGCCTCTTCGACGCCGTACTGGATCAGCGGCTTGTCCACCAGGCATAGCATCTCCTTGGGCATGGCCTTGGTGGCGGGCAAAAAGCGGGTTCCCATGCCCGCGGCAGGGAAAACGGCTTTACGAATCTTCTGGCGAATCTTTTCTGTCATGTCTTCCTTGGATGCAGTTTCGTTGTGGGAAATGCTAGCAGGAGCAGGTTACAACCCGACAACGATCGTCTCGGCTTCGTCACGGCTCGAAGATGCGAGGCGTCAGGTCCGGAGCAACCTTGCAGAAATGCTTCCGGTTGAGCGTATACACGCGGGTTGCCCGGGCCTTCCGTGCGCAGGCAGCGATCAGGGCGTCATAAGTCATGCCACCGCCCAGTTCGCGGTCGGCAAGATCGCGAATCACCGCCAGTTGTTCGGCTGCCGTCAGCGTCACCACGGTGAAGCGCTTGCTCGTGTGTTGCGCAATCTGCAGCGCGGCGGCAGGCGGTATGCGAAACGGAGGTGGAATGCGCGTGAAGACCGAGTACATCTCGGCCAGCGAGTGAGCGGCACAGGCGCCTCCGCGAACATCCGCCGCCGCCAGCCGATCCACGCAGGCCTCGTGGCTTGCGTGATGCGGAGAAGAGGCGGCGATCAGGACCGACGTGTCGAAAAAGATCATCGCTCGTCCGCTTCGCCCATCGCGCTGCGCATTCGGTCGCCGCGGTCCTCGTCGATCCATCCCTGAATGTCGCCCGAAAGCGGGGCGCCGGTGTCGTAGACCCAGGTGCCTTTCTTCAGGTAGAGGCCGCGAGGCTTCGATTCCGCGCGCACGATAATGGATGCGCCGCTCTGGTTGAGGACGAGCCGTGTACCCGCCTTCAGATGAAGCGCATCGCGCATCTTTTTCGGAACCACGAGCCGTCCGGCCTTATCGATTTCCGTAATGGTACTCATGAATGGCATTCTACCATTTATAGATACCATTTTACGATTTCACAGTACCGGCGAGTCGTCATGCAGCATGGCCTTGCGGATGATCTTGATCGGCGCAAAACCCTGCCGCATGAAGTTGTCGTGGAAGGTCTCAAGATTGAACTTGTCGCCTTCCTTCTTCTTCAGATCCTCGCGCAGCTTCATAATCTCCAGCTTGCCCAGCGTGTAGTACAGGTAGGTCGCGTCCGCCGTGCCCCGCTTGGTCTCGACCAGCCCGACCGCCGGCGACTGGTAGCCCTGCTTGACGAAGAAATCCTCGGCCTGCTGCATCGTCCACTTGCCATCCGGCTCGCCTTCGCCCGTCTGTAGTTTGATGGAATTGACGAAGCGCGCGTCGCGCAGCAGCGCGTCCTGCAACTGTCCCAGCCGCACCAGCCGCGACTGGCGAATCTCGGCCGCCGTGGCATCCGGCCCCGGAGCATCGTAGCCCTGGTCCAGCATCATCTGCTCGGTGTAGTGCGCCCACCCCTCGATGTTGCTATTGGCTCCCAGCAGTTTGCGGATATTGCTGGGAAACTCCGGCATCCACAGGAACTGCACATAGTGGCCGGGGTAGGCCTCGTGCACGCTGGTGCTGATGATCGTGCCCACGTTGAAGCTGGCCATGTGTTCGGCGACGTGCTCGGCGGTCCAGCTCTTCTCCGGCAGCGTCACGTTGAAGTAGGCCTTCTTCGAGCGCGTCTCGAACGGCCCCGGAGGGTCCATCGAAGCGAACGTGGTCGCCCGCATAAAGGGCGGCGTCTCTTCGAGCGTCGGCTCGACCGTGCTCGGAATCGTAATGATGTGGTGCGCGTTGATGAAGCCGATCAGCGAGTTGAAAGTATTCTGGAAGGCCGCCAGCAGCTTGTCCGGCGCGGGATGGATCGTAGCCAACTCAGCCAGCACCTGCTGCGGCGTCTTCGTGGGGTCGACCTCTTTGGCCACGCGGGCGAACTCGGCCTGATTCTTGTGCAGGTCGTCGAAGCCGATCTGAAGCAGCTTATCGAGAGGCATATCCACCATCTCGTCATAGGCGAGCTTCTTGCGGAAGGTCTCCGTGCCCAGCCGGAAGTCGCCGTTCGAGCGCGGCAGCAGGTCGGTCTTCATCCACGCGCCGTAGCTCTTGAGCGCGGCGACGACGGCGGCGTTCGATTGAGCGAAGTCGGCTTTGGCGCCGGCATCGGTCACGCTGGAGAAAGCGCCGGGAACGTCGTTCTCGAAGAAGCTGACCAGCCCGTCGATCTGCTCGAGCGCAATCTCGGTAAAGATGT
>Ga0207705_10003519_pt1 | contig 11933 bp, 13 predicted proteins | sample KBSC13metaG_FD_184314 | JGI IMG/M metagenome (GOLD analysis project Ga0207705, IMG submission 184314) | Corn rhizosphere microbial communities from Kellogg Biological Station, Michigan, USA - KBS C1-3 metaG (SPAdes) (version 2) | ecosystem: Host-associated > Plants > Roots > Rhizosphere > Soil ...
CTGGAACCGCAATTTCAGGCTAGCGATGCTGTACGAGTGCGCGATGGGCGCTGGCAAGCTGATGGTGTGCTCACTGGATCTGGATGCAGACAAGCCTGGAGCGCGGTCGCTCCGTCGTTCCATTCTTGATTACATGGCGTCCACCAAGTTCAATCCAGCGGTTACGTTTTCCGCCGCGGCGTTGCGGAAGCAGTGGACTGGCGCTCCTCCGGTGCAGGATATGCATCAGCCGCCAGCCTCAACTTCGCCGGACCTGGTTGATCCAGGACAGGTGAGACGCAGGCACTCCAATTAGCGAGAAAGCAGAGAGGCCCCGGAAATTCCGGGGCCAGTTCATGTGTACCGCCAGAGGCCGGCCGTTTAGGCTTTGGCTTCGGCCAGCACGGGCTCCGATGCAGCCGAGGAGTTCGCAGCTGCGCCGCCCTTGCTGTCGCCGGGCTTACGGATATCGATGCCACCCTTGAAGTAAGCGCCGTCTTCGATGGAGATGCGAGCAGCAGCAACGTCGCCGGTCAGCGAGCCTTCGCTGCGGATATCAACGCGGTCACTTGCATTGATGTTGCCGCGCACCTTGCCCAGCACGACGACTTCGCGTGCCAGAATGTTTGCTGCCACCTGGCCGTTGCGACCAACGGTGACACGGTTGCCGGGAAGGTTGATCGATCCCTCCACCTTGCCGTCGATGTAGAGCGATTCCGACCCAGTGACCTCGCCCTTCACGACAAGTGATTTACCGATGGTGGCTTGCTCGCCCGAGGCAGCAGCAGGAGCGGCGGTACCGGCGGCAGGTCGTGCGCTTCCGGACTCAAAGGATGCAGGCGAAGCGGCAGGGGGCGTGGGACGGGCGGGCTCAGGGGTTCCAGGAGTATTCGGTCCGGTCTGGTTCGGTTTCCACATGATCTCGGTTGTTTCCTTTCTTAATGCCTATGTTCGTTGCCCTGGAGTGCGGCCTGACAAGCTGATGGCAGCGTCAGACGCAGGTCTGGAGTTGAGTTGCAAAACACCTGTCGGCAGAGTCGTACGAATGTGTCCCAAATGGGCACAAAGCCTGATCCAAATCCCTGGGCGCTTGGTTGGCGAATGGCCGAGGCCTTGCCTGCTCCCTTTGTCAACGATACTACTCCGTCGTCGCCTACGGAAATGCCCAGGTTCTGCAAAAGTAGGGACCAAATGCGGCACCTCCCAGCAACCGTCCCGGCCGGGTGCATGCCCAAAAAAGAAGCATTGCTTCACTGGACCTGAGGGGATAATCTGCCGGAGATGCAGAACTCCTGTAGCGCTCCTGTGCGCCTGCTGAGGCGGGCCCTTGTTTTCCTCGTTTTGCCGCCAGCCTGCTTTGCCGCTGCCAAATCTAAGGTTCATTCCGTCAGTCTCGGCGCGCCGCGTAAAGTCCCATGGTCCAGGCCCGAAAAAGCACCGGATCCCAACGCCCCATCGAGTAATCCAGCTCTCACGCTTAAGGTGCGGCCGCTGATCGTAGACGGCAAGCAGAAGGAATGGACGACAGGGGACGCACATAATGTAACCGACCGGAGCTTCACAATCAGGCGGGCTATGCGACTGAATGACACACTGCCCGACGACCGCACTCCGCGCTGGAATTGGCAACCGGGTCCCTGGCTGCTTGTTGACCGCACCACTGGCCACATTACCGCGCTTCATCTGCCTGACTTCGATTCCGGGATATCTGAGGCGGTGTGGTATCGGGATTACGCGGCCTATTGCGGAACTGGGACGACAGCGAAAGGTGGGTTGTTCGTGATCGTGGCACAATTAGGCACGCGCCGGCCGGTTGTGCATAAGCAGATAGGGAAGTGGCCTCAGGCTGCTCCGCCAGACCCGGTCTGTAAGCCGGCAGAATGGCAGCGAGATCCGATGCGAGTCACACTGCAGCCAACGGACGGTGAGCCGATGACCTTTGCCGTGGTCGGTACGACCTCACTGATCGAAGATGGCGACTCTGAGGATCAATAATGCTAGTTGGGGGCACCCGAAATGTAAGCGTGCAGGTGCCGGATCGTCTGCTCCTGTTCAGTCATGATGCAGTTGACTAGGTCGCCGATAGAAACGACGCCTACAACCTTGCCGTGCTCGACCACGGCGAGATGGCGGAAATGACGATCTGTGATGATCCGCAGGCATTCGGCCACCGTGTTCTGTCGGGTCACACTTACTACGGGGCTGCTCATGATCTCTGAGACGGACGTCTCTTTGGAGTGCCGACCTTGGAGGATGACTTTACGCGCATAATCCCGCTCAGAAACAATGCCGAGGAGCTCACCGCGTTCCATTACGAGCAATGCGCCAACCCCTTTGTCTGCCATCACTTGAATAGCTTCATAGACAGATGCATCGGGTGCAACGGACAAAATCTCTTCCGGTTTTTGCCGCAATACAGTGCCTACAGTGGTGGTCATTTCGCTCATCGGTCACCTCAAGGCATCGAATTATCGGCTCATCTGCGTGTCACCGTCAAACGCGATTTTGGACAATCGAAAGGCATTTAGAATCAGGCAATGGAATCGCTGGATGTCCTACTTCAGGAAGCGGAGATAGCACACGGACATCTGTGCGCTGGCCAAGTACTCGGAGTCCGCATGGCGATGCTCGGCTGTCGTCTGGTAGGAATCGACGATCCTCGCGGCAAGATTGATCGCGCTGAGCGGAAGCGTCTCGTTACGTTCGTCGAAATTGATCGCTGTGCCACAGACGCTATTGCTGTCGTCACCGGATGCCGGCTTGGTAAGAGAGCGCTCAAGTTCCGCGACTGGGGCAAGATGGCCGCAACCTTCGTCGACCTCGGCCGACGAGCCTCTGAGGAACCTGGGCTACAAGTTGTTTCCGGCGGCCGCGCTGTACGCATTGCTGCGAAGGAATCGTCAAAGGAGCGCGCCCGCGAGCTCTATCCGCACATAGAAGCAAAAAATGCGCAGCAGATGCTCGCCTATCGCGAAATGCCGGACGAGGAGCTGTTCACAACCCAGTGGGTTGCCGTCCCACTGCATCCGCGTGAGATGCCGGGCTACAAAGCTGGGCGCATTACATGCGAAAGCTGCGGAGAAGGCATCAACTTCGACCGGCACGTTGCGTGTGAAGAATTCGTGGACGGAGCCATCGCTCGACGCATCCTGTGCCAGTCCTGTGCGCACCCGGAGCTGCGTTACTATGAGCCGCTCGGCGGATTGCAATAGACTTGGACTTCAATGGCACGTGGGTACTTCATCACATTTGAAGGGCTGGACGGCTCGGGCAAGACGACCCAGCTTCGTCGGCTGGCAGACTGGCTGACGAATACAGGTCACCACGTCGTCACGCTTCGGCAGCCAGGATCGACTGCCCTTGGAGACAGGCTTCGTGCCGTGCTCCTCGATTCCCGCTCCGAATCCTCTTTGGGCCCGCTTAGCCCAATGGCGGAGATGGCGCTTATGTTCGCAGACCGTGCCCAGTCGATCGCGGAGATCATTGAGCCGGCGCTTGCAGATGGCGCAATTGTCCTGTGCGATCGCTTCACAGATTCAACGGAAGCCTATCAGGGTGGTGGGCGCCGACTCGGTAGCGAACGAGTGCTCGACTTGCACCGGGCTATCTGCAATAACCTGCAGCCACATCTGACGATTCTGCTGTTGCCTCCTCTGAAGAACTCATTGCTGCGAGCACGCAGACGCAATCAGCGCAACGTGCAGAAGGAAGGACAGGATGAGAATCGGTTCGAGTGCGAGTCAGACGAGTTCTACGGCCGCATTCACCGCGCATATGAGGAGATTGCCGCGCGTGAACCACACCGCGTGGTCGCCATTGGGGATACCGGCGGTGACAACTCAATTGATTCTATTGAACTTCGCATTCGAAACGTCGTGTGCGATCGGATTCCGGCACTTCGAGCTTCTTAGCCCCCGACGCGGCAGAATTGCCTGGCGCCGCGCTCAGACACTCCGCTGCGACCACTTCGGCGCACTTTCGAGCCGAACCTGCCCCACTTAACCGTAAGTTGCTCAAAGGTTTGTGCCCGTTGGCCACCGGCTGGGCGAGGATCGGCATCGTAAGACCAAGCATGAGGCTACCGAGCCGGAGCCGGCCCTCTGCAGATGCCAACGGAGGATTCCATGCTGACAATTATCTTTCTTCTATTTATCGCGCTTTTTCTGATCTCCGGTGTGTTCCTGTCGTTGGAAGCGAAACGCCGTCGGCAGGGCAGCATCAAATCCGTGCCGCTGAACAGCAACCGCCCGAACGTGGGGCGGGCCACTTCCGATAACGATTAACGTGGCAGAGATTTATTGTGTAATCGGACTTCCCAGGTGGGTGGGCCGTCGGCCGGAAAGGTAATGGCCAGAGTGCCTTCGTCCCCCTCGCGGAGAACCGGACCGTGAGTCTTTTGGTCGCGTTTCGCGGGCTCGCTCCAAAGCAACGTTGTCGCCCCTGTGCCAATCACTTTGAATCTATAGCGAAAATCCTCGCCGGGACCGAGTTTCTGGACTCCGAAGCTCGCCGAGGGATAGTCGACTTCCACGAGGGTCACCGGGGTGCTCCTGTGGTTGGAGATCGTTGCGGAAATAGAAGCCGAATGGCAGCCGACAAGTGCCAGGCAGACCGACACTACGATCACGATCCTGAGTATTGACATCTCCCGATAAGCCTAGCATTCCAGGATGCCCAACTTATTGCCCGCAAATGCCTGGGGTGGCGTAGACTTGCTCGCAATCTTCAAAGCGTCAGGGCCCGATTTGGAGCAGGTGCCGCTTGCCGCCGGGTGCAGGCCGCGTTACTGCTTGTACTTCATCTCTCAAACTGAACTGGAAAGCCAGGTGTGTCATGAAGAACTTTGCTGGGCTTCGGTTGGTTCCGTGTTTGTTGATTCCGTGTTTATTGATGGGCGGTAGGGCCGCGGTGGCCCAGGATGCATCCGGGGCGATCATGCCTCCGCCTAAGGTGCTCGTGATTGAGCGCGAGTGGGTTAAGCCTGGCAAGTCGGGCGCCATTCACGAGAAGAGCGAGTCCGCTTTTGTAAATGCAGCCAAAGCCGCGAAGTGGCAGACGCATTACGTTGCTGCAACTTCTATGTCGGGACGGCCACGCGCGTTGTTCCTGTTTGCTTATCCGTCCTTTGCAGCTTGGGAAAAGGATAATCACGCGCTGCAGGAGAACACAGCTTTAGCCGCTGCAATTGACAGGGCTGCCCTGGCCGACGGCGACTTACTCAACGAATTCAACCAGAGTGTCTTCACGCTGGATGAGGAAAACAGCCTGCGGAGTGGAGATGCGGTGCATGCTCGCTACTTTGAGTTCACTCAATTCAAAGTCAAGCCGGGACACCGGAAAGACTGGATGGATCTTGTGAAAATCTACCGCAACGCATTTGAGAAGGTCGTGCCGAATGCGCACTGGGCGCTATACGAGAGCTACTACGGCGAAAACAATGGGGGTTATTACATCGTTATCTCTACCATGAAATCCTTGTCGGAAGACGACGAAAGCATGGGCGATGGTAAGAAGATCCAGGAGGCGCTTGGCGCCGAGGGGATGAAGCACGTCGCCGAACTTACGGCGGCCTGTGTTGACGAACAGCAGACGAATCTATTCGAAATCAATCCGAAGATGAGCTATCCGGCCGACGAGTGGATCAAGGCTGACGACTTCTGGAAGCCCAAGATGACGTCGGCGACTCCGAGGAAGGCAGCACCCGAAAATCCATAAGCTGGACCGTACCAGCCGCGGCCTCGTTGATGGCTTTCTACCACGGGGCCGCGAGTTTTCTTTCTAATGAAATGGCCTCCTCTTTTGTCACTTTTACAACCCGGCCTCAGCGTTCGATACAATAGCCGGGATGGCAGATCACGAGGCAGGCAAGCCGGCCACTGGGCAGGCAGCCGCGACGGCGGTGCCGGAGGCGTGGCGCAGGACAGAACTCGCACGGCATCCCGAGCGCCCATATCCCATGGACTTCATTGAGGCACTGTTTACGGACTTTAGCGAGATCCACGGCGATCGGAGCTTCGGCGACGATCCGGCGATGGCCTGTGGGATGGCAGCGTTTCACGGCCGTCCTGTCATGGTTATCGGGAATCTGAAAGGGCGAACGCTGAAGGACCGCCTGGCGCGCAAGTTCGGCTCTCCGGATCCGGAGGGCTACCGCAAGGCACTCCGCTGTATGCGGATCGCGGAAAAATTTGGTCACCCGGTCTTCACCTTTCTGGACCTCGCCGGTGCGAATCCCGGTATCGGCGCGGAGGAGCGCGGTCAGGGCGAAGCTATTGCGCGCAACTTGCTTGAGATGGCTCGACTGCGCGTCCCTACCATTGCCACTATTACGGGGGAAGGCGGGTCGGGGGGTGCCTTGGCGCTTGCAGTGGCGGACCGTGTACTCATGATGGAAAACGCCATCTACACGGTTATCTCGCCGGAAGGATGTGCGTCGATCATGTGGAAAGACGCTTCAAAAAAGCAGCAGGCTGCCGCTGCGCTACGGTACACCGCGTACAGCGCCAAAGAACTTGGCTGCGTAGATGACGTCATCAGCGAGCCAGAGGGGGGCAGCCACATCGATCCGGCCTGCGCGGTAGAGATGCTGGGTACCCGTCTGCAATATCATTTGGCCCAACTCGACCGGATTCCTGTCGATCGACTGCTCGCACACCGATACGAGAAGTTCCGCAATATTGCGCAGTGCTACACCACGCCGCAGCTGGCTTAAACCGGCCGTAGCAGGAGACCGTCGCGCGCCCGCATCCTTCGACAGATCAAAGAATGCCTATGCAGCCGATTACAGCTTTCACTACGGCGCCGCCGCCACCGCCGCGACCTGCGGCAGTGCCGAAGGACGTGTGGAGTGGCCGCTCGCGGCCGCGAGCACTACATGTCGCCTTATTCTTCGCCAGCATCGCATGGTACCGGGTTGCGATGGCGCTCGCTTCCAGTACTGCCAATGGTTTCGCAGTGCGCTTCGATCTGGCGGCTGAGCAGCCGTTGATTGAGGCCGTAGCTCTTTTGTTTCTCATCTTGTTGGGACTCTCCGCACTGCGAATCATGGAACGCACTCTCGTTCCATTTGGCCTCAGCGTTGGCCTGCCGGTCAGGCCGACTTTGCGCGAGGAATGCGCGACAGGTGCGGCGCTCGGGTGGGGGATATCGGTGGGCACGGCCTTGGTCGTGCTTCTCGCCCTGCCATCACATGTGCAGTTCTGGACCGCACCGCGCGCGTTTTGGTTGTTCGCGTTGGGCGCCGCGGCACTTGCGCTGGGCACAATTTCAAAACTGCTGGCTCTCTACGGATATGGCTTTCAGCACCTCGTAGAGGCAGTCGGCTCAGTCAGGGCAACGATACTTTTAGTCGCTCTCGTCATCCTCGATGCGATCGTGACTCCGAGCGCATACGGAACGGCCGATGGCGCCCGTACCCTGGTTTCGGCGTTCGCGGCCCTGCTGCTCTGTCTCTCCTGGCTGCGCACCCGTGGGCTTTGGTTGGGGTGGGGAGCCTGGTTCGGCTGGACGGCCTCCACAGCACTCATCTTCGGCCTGCCGATTGGGGCCAGGTTCTCCTACTCGGCGATCGTCGACTCGCGCGAGTTCGGACCCCGCTGGCTGACCGGTGGGAACTACGGTCCTGCCGCCTCCGTGTTGCTGGCACTCCTATTGATTGTGGCAATTCCGCTGCTCATCCGCCTTACAGACGAGTACGCCTGGCGATACACGCGCAAGCCGCTCATATCGGCGGGCATTCCCGTTGATATTCCCGCGCCAGCAGCGCACGCTGCCGTGGATACGCCGCCGCCTCCGTCCCCATCCCTTATTCAAATCCAGCCCATCGCATCGGCTCCGGTCCGAGAGGATGTCACGTCCGACTAGCCAGATTCGCGCTCCACGCTTCCACAAGCGCTCCTGTCGGCATCGAATGGGTAAGTAGAAGGGCAGCGGAACCTGCTTTCTCTTGCAAAACATCCGCGAATAGGTGCAAGATTCGGGAGTAAGAGGTATAGGGCCATGGTTTCTCGTCCGGCACGATACTCTTCCGTTCAGGCCATTTCAGTCGCGGCGCTGTTTGGCGGATTGATCTGTGCCGCCTGCCGGCCAGCCGCCGCACAAGTCTTTGTTGTGGGCGAGAAGACCGCGACCGCGGACGTTTCTACAGAGTTTCGTCCGACCCGAATTCAGCTGCCGACAGCGCCCATCACCGAGCGCGGCCGCCGCGACCTCGTTCGAAATCTTCAGGCGGAACAGGGATTCGCGCACCGGCCGCTCCCGCTGGGGGAGACGCTGACGTTGCTTGCCAACGGACAATTGACGCCAGGCGGCGACACATACAAGCAAATGCTTTACAAGAAGGGCCAATTCGCCGCCCCTGGAGAGCGCGTCGCCATTACCGCTGTGAGTGTGAAAGATGATCGAATCATCCTGGATCTCAATGGCGGTCCGCATGTGAAGCACCGGTTTCTGCGTCATGTGGAAATAGGAGATACTCCGCTGGTTCCGGACGACGGTGCGCAGGTGAGCGGCTGCCGCGTGACACTGCTCTTCGAAGGGGGCTTGCCGGAAGTAAGCGCTCCTGAAGTAAAAGCGCTGCTGGACCCGCTGATTGACTTCGGCGTGAAGAGCTCCGTACAGGCATACGCCGACACTCTCCCAGCCTTCTTGAAAGATGCCATCGCCCATCACGATGTGCTGGTGGGTATGAACAGCAAGATGGTGCTTGCTGCCATGGGCGCCCCGCTCTCGAAAACTCGTGAGCTGGTCGAAGGCTCGCAGGACACCCACTATGAAGAATGGATCTACGGTCAGGTGCCCCAGACCGTGCGCTTCGTCCGGTTCCAGGCCGATCGCGTGACCCAGGTACGTATCGCTGCTCTCGGACAGGCCATCGCCGTTCACGACCAGGACGAGATGCAGGGTTACTTTGGCGAGGGGGACCCCAGTGCCCGCCGCGAGGTCGCGATGGGCGACGTGTCGCCTGGAAGCGAATCCTCCAAGCCAACCATCCTCAAACCCGGCGAACAAGCTCCCGGCGGCGAGCAGCGGGTAAAGCTCCCCTCGCCTGATCTAGGACCGGCGGTATCCGACGCACCTGCCACTGGCGGTGGTACCGTTCCAGCGCATCCGGCCGATTCGCCGGCTGATCCTGCTCAACTTGTCGGAGCGCTGTAAACTAATCCAATACAATCACTTCCGCTGAACGCGTGACGAGTGCGCCTACCCTGCCAACCGCATCTAATCCAACAGGGCGCCAAAACGCCGAGGAGCTGGAATGAAACCTATTAGCTTTTTTTACAGATTTTCGGGTGCAGCATTGATTCCCGTACTCGCATTCGCCGTGGGAACCGGTGCCTACGCCCAGGACCGGCACGACGACCGCCATGACGATAATCGCTATGACCAACGACATGATGACCAACGTCATGACAATGACCGTTACGATCATCGGAATGATCGCCATGATGAGCGGGGCAGAGATTTCCGCTTCGATGACAACTATCGCAGCCGCTTCTCGCAGCACTATCGCAGTGATGCTTACCGGTGGCGCAATCGCCATGATCGGGTTCGCTTTGTACGCGGTGCGCGAATCCCGGTCGGCTATCGTATACAACCTGTGCCGGTTACCTACTATCGCGGTGTCCCGCCGCCGCCTCCCGGTTACCAGTACGGCTACTATGAGGGTTATGTCGTCGCGTACGATCCAACGACTCGCGTAATAGGCGATGTTATGGATCTGGTGGGCGCTGCAATGGGCCAGTAAGACTGGCCGCGGATAACACCTGTTCAGCCTGTAAATAGATGAAGCGAAAAGAGCTGCCGCTCCGCCGAACGGCGGCTCTTTTTTTGCCTCGGCAGGCTTTTACACCATTCTGCCATCCCTCCCAAGACTCCAGTCGAGTAATTCTGAAGCTCTTTTTCCAACATGAGAAGATAGCCACCATGGAGCCATCCGGTTTTGCAGTCGCAATCATGGCCGCGGGCAAGGGAACGCGGCTCAAGAGCAAACGTCCCAAGGTCCTGCACGAAGTCGGCGGCCGCGCACTCCTCCTTCATGTCATCTCCGCCGCTGAAAGCGTCGCCCCTGCCCGCGAGATCTTCTGCATCATTGGTCACGAGGCCGACAGCGTACGCACTGCCGTTTCGTCCACCGGCGTCCAGTTCGTACTTCAGGCGGAGCAGCGCGGCACCGGTCATGCCATACAGGTCCTCAAGAGCGCATTTGAGCTCTCCGGCGCGGCCCTTCCGAAACACCTCCTGGTCCTCTCCGGCGACGTGCCCCTCATCCGTCTTGAAACTCTCTCCTCGCTTACGCAGTTTCACTTGGCGCAGAACGCCGCGATGACAATCCTCACCGCCGTGCCCTCCGATCCTACCGGCTATGGCCGCGTCCTTCGGGCTGCTCCGGATGCGCCTGAAGTGACCGCAATTGTCGAACAGAAGTCCTTGAAGCCCGACCAACTTCACACACCTGAGATCAATTCCGGCATCTACTGCTTCAACACCGCCTCGCTCTTCAGCAAGCTCGACCAGCTTTCCACGGATAACGCACACAGCGAGTACTACCTCACCGACGTCGCCGCCCTGCTCGTCGCCGACGGCCAACGGGTGGTTGCCATCGCAGCGGCTAGCGTGGATGAGGTCCTTGGCGCCAACACAATCGCCGAGATGATGCACCTCGACGCTGCCATGCGCGCTGACACAGCACGTCGTCTCATGGCCCAGGGCGTCACCATCTTTCGTCCAGACACCTGCACCATCGATGCCGAAGTTGAGGTCGCACCGGACACAGTCATCGAGCCCTTTACCCAGATTCTGGGTGCCACACGCATCGGCTCCGACTGCCGCATCCGCTCCTACTCCGTTATCCAGAACTCCATCGTTGGGGACGGCGTCACCATCCGGAACGGCTGCATTCTTGACGGCGCAGAGGTCTCCAACGGGGCCGTAATCGGCCCATATTCGCACCTGCGCCCGGAAAGCCGCATCGGCGAAGGCGCCCACGTCGGCAACTTCTGCGAGACCAAAAAGACCACACTTGGCCGCAACTCCAAAGCCAACCACCTGACCTATCTCGGCGATGCCGTCATCGGCGAGGGCACCAACATCGGCGCCGGCGTCATTACCTGCAACTACGACGGGGTCAACAAACACGTCACCCGCATTGGCGACAACTCCTTCGTGGGGTCCGATTCGACACTCGTCGCTCCGATTGTGGTTGGCTCGGGTGCCTACGTTGCTGCTGGATCCTGTATCACCAGTGACGTGCCAGATGATGCACTGGCGCTGGGCCGCGCCCACCAGGTCACAAAAGAAGGGTGGGCCGCGAATCGCCGCAAAACTCGGTCGACCAAGGCTCCCTGAACGTGACGCCGGTCACGCTCTCTTTGGAGTATTGGGCTATCGAAAGACTTCTTAGTTCGTTTGGTCCGGAACCTCACGCCTTGTCGACATGGTCGTGAATGTATTTGTTGCGAAACTTGCCTTTGGCGTCGAACTCGTGTGTCAGAGCTCGGAAATCATTGATGCGTGGGTATAACGCCTCGATTTGGCTGACGTTCATAGTGAAGACCTTGCCCCAGTGCGGCCGGGCCTGGAACGGTGCGAGCTTCGCCTCGATCTGCGGGACGATGTTCATGACGGCAGCAGTCTCGGGCTTCCATGTGAAGTGGAGTGCGAGTGACGGGCGCTTATAGGCGGTGCTCATCCAGAGATCGTCGGCGCCGATGGCTCGGAGTTCCGTGATGAAAAGATGGGGTGTAAGTTTGTCGCGGAGGCCCTCGACTGCGCGAACCGCTTCATAACCCCGATCGAAAGGAATCAGGAATTCGCTCTGCAACTCCTGGCCGCTCGAGGGGGTGAAGTTGAGCTTGAAGTGCGGCAGGCGCTCATACCATGGACCGGCAATGTTCAACTGCTCGGTACATGCCTCGGCAGGGTGGTCGGGAATGGGATGCAGCTTCTTCGTAGCA
>Ga0207705_10003520_pt1 | contig 11933 bp, 7 predicted proteins | sample KBSC13metaG_FD_184314 | JGI IMG/M metagenome (GOLD analysis project Ga0207705, IMG submission 184314) | Corn rhizosphere microbial communities from Kellogg Biological Station, Michigan, USA - KBS C1-3 metaG (SPAdes) (version 2) | ecosystem: Host-associated > Plants > Roots > Rhizosphere > Soil ...
GGAGACGCTGCTTGCCGCGGTGAGCGCTGGGGCGTCCGCGGAGCACTCGAGCGGTCCGTCGGAATGTTCGCCTTTGCGCTGTGGGATAGGAGCGAGCGGAGCCTCATCCTGGCGCGCGATCGCCTGGGCGAGAAGCCGCTCTATTACGGTAGGCAAAGGGCAGGCGGCCCGTTCCTGTTCGCGTCCGAGCTCAGCGCCATGGCCGCGCATCCGGCATTCCGGCGCGAGGTCGACCGGGATTCGCTGACGCTCTTGCTTCGCTACAACAATATCCCGGCGCCATTCTCGATTTATCGCGGCATATCCAAGCTTCCCCCGGGAAGCGTGCTCGTCCTCCCGTCGGCGGGAGGCGATCCGGTGGTCGAGCCTTACTGGTCGGGCGCTGCAATCGCCCAAGCGGGAGTCGCCAACCCGCTCGAGATCGGTGACCGCGAAGCCGTCGATCAGCTCGAGCTTCTGCTCGAGCGGTCCGTGAAGCAGCAAATGCTCTCCGACGTTCCGCTCGGCGCCTTCCTGTCCGGCGGCGTCGATTCGTCGACGATTGTCGCGCTGATGCAGAAACTGTCCGCCCGGCCGGTGAAGACGTTCACGATCGGCTTCAACGAGCAGGGCTACAACGAAGCCGAGCACGCCAAGGCGGTCGCCGGGCACCTCGGTACCGACCACACCGAGCTGTACGTGACCGCCGCCGAGGCCAGAGCGGTCATTCCGAAGTTGCCCGACATTTACGACGAGCCGTTCGCCGACCCGTCGCAGATCCCGACCTACCTCGTGTCCGCCCTCGCGCGCCGGGATGTGACGGTCGCTTTGTCCGGAGATGCCGGCGACGAGCTCTTCGGCGGCTACAATCGCTATCTCCTGAGCGCCCAATTGTGGCGCCGGATCTCGGCGGTGCCGAAGCCGATCCGGACGGGGATGGCGCGCGCCATGACGGCCGTGCCGGCAGGCGCTTGGAACAACCTCGGGCGTGCCGCCGGAGCTTTCCTTCCGAAGGTGGCACAGGTCGAACGGCTCGGCGACAAAGTCCACAAGGGCGCGCCGCTGCTCGGAAGCGAATCGATGGCGGAGCTGTACGGCGGCATGCTGTCGCTGTGGCGCGATCCGGCGTCCGTGGTGATCGACGGGTCCGAGCCGCCGTCGCAGGCGACTTCGGGGCATTCGGAGCTCAGCCGGCTCGCGCCGATCGAGCGGATGATGACGCTCGACATGGTCGGATACCTGCCCGACGACATCCTGGTGAAGGTCGACCGCGCGGCAATGGCCGTGTCGCTCGAAACGCGGGTGCCGTTCCTCGACCACCGAGTCGTCGAATTCGCCTGGCGGCTTCCGCTCGAACAGAAGATCCGCAGCGGCACGTCCAAATGGATCCTTCGGCAGGTGCTCGATCGATATGTCCCGAAGCAGCTGATCGAGCGCCCCAAGATGGGGTTCGGAGTCCCGATCGACGCCTGGCTCCGCGGCCCGCTGCGCGACTGGGCGGAGGACCTGCTCGACGAGCGCCGCTTGCGCGAGGAGGGCTATTTTCAGCCCGAGCCGATCCGCCACTTATGGCGCATGCACCTGCGGGGATCGAACCGGCAGTACCAGCTGTGGACGGTGCTGATGTTCCAGAGCTGGCTGCGACACGCCACCGAGCAGGCGGGCGAGCAAAGGATGCCCGCCGCCGCTTTGGCGAGCTGAGCGGGCGGAGACAGACCTACCGATCTCAGTCGGTAGAGGCTCCTGTTCCCGGCTTCCACAGCACTGGCTCGTCCGAATGGAGCATCGTCACCGCGAAACGGTTCCGGGCGATGAGAAGCCCGCGGAGGAACAAGCGGAGCGTCGCCGGGCTCAGCGATGCCCAGGCCGTCCAGACGAGCGCACTGGTCGCACGAAAATTGAACGACAGTTCGCCTCGTTGGAGAAGGCGCCGGAAGAGCCGCGGCCTCCCACCGCCCCAAAGCACGAGCGAGCCCAACGAGATGAAAACCCGGGGATCCAGCTTGGCGTCCGGGGCGCGCGCCGACGTGACGACCTCGTCGTAGCCGTCGTTGTGCCACAGCCGATCGCTTGAACGGTACATGAGGTCGACCGCGCGCTCGAGCCGCTCCTGCCCGGAAACGATCCGCGTGCTGGTGGTCGATTGCCGCACTTTGTAGATCGCGTGCGGGATGACCATGATCTTGGTGACCGCCGCCATTCGCAGAACGAGGTCGTGGTCTTCCCAGAATTCGCATTCGCGTCGGTAGCCGCCGACGCGTTCGAACACTTCCCGCCTGTACATCATCGGTCCGTTGCCGAACGGCGGGAACACCGAGCGGCGAAGGATGCGCCACGGTTCCGGCTTGCGGATTTCGCGGCCATTCGCGTCGATGACATCCCACAGGCCGCCGACCACGCCGACGTCCGGATGCGCATCGAGGACCTTGAGCTGCTCCTCGAGACGGGTGGGGCAGGAAATGTCATCGGCGTCCATGCGCGCGACGATCGGTGCTCGCGCTTCGCGCGCGGCCCGCTCGGAGCTCATTGCCGGGCCCAGGTTCTTGTCGACCTCGACGAGGCGTATGCGAGGGTCGCGCGACGCCCAATATCGCAGCCGCTCCGTCGAGCCGTCGGTGGAGGCGTCATCGAGGATGACGAACTCGAAGTCGGCGACGGTCTGCTGCAGGATGCTTTCGACCGCCTGGTCGAGGTGGGGGAGCGCGTTGAACACAGGCATGACCACGCTCACCGGCGGAGAGGCGACGCTGGCGGGCGGCCTGGAAGACGCGTTTCTTAGCACTGGCCCAAGCTAAGCAGGAATCGACGCCGGGATAAACATCGAGCAGCGGATGCATCGGTTGCTCGGCTCGAAGCGGGACATGGCCCGAGCTTAGGAGATAATGTCGTAACGGGCGAGGACCTCGTCGACGGGGCCGAAGTCGAGCAGCCGACCATGCTCCAGGCGCGCGACCAGGTTGCAGTGGCGCACTGTCGAGCGGCGATGCGCGACAATGATGATCGTTCGTCCGTCGCGCCGAAGCTCGTCGAGGGCGCCGATGACCGCCTCCTCGGTCTGGACGTCCAGGGCGTTGGTGGCCTCGTCCAGGATCAGGACCGGCGCGCCTTTGTAGATCGCTCGCGCCAGGCCGAGCCGTTGACGCTGACCGCCGGACAGCCGGACTCCACGCTCGCCGACGTGCGTGTCGTAGCCCGCGGGCAAGGAGACGATGAAGTCGTGGAGCTGCGCTTTCTTCGCGGCCTCGATCATGCGGGCTTCGTCGGGCGGCTCGTCCGGCAAGCTCAGCGCAATGTTCCGCGCGATCGACGTGTCGGCGAGGAAGATCGACTGCGGCACATGGGCGATGCTTCGGTACCACCCGTTGCGGCTTGAATCGGAAAGACGGGTTTCGTCGATCCGCACGGCGCCTGTGGTGGTGGGCAGAAGTCCCATGACGATGTCGACGAGCGTGCTCTTCCCGCTCCCGGTCGGCCCGACGAGCGCGACCATGCTTCCGCGCGGGATGGTCAGGCTGATGTCGTCGAGCGTCGGCGTGCTCGCGGTGGGGTAGGTGAAACCGACCTGATCGAGGACGATGGCGCGCCGCAGCGGCAACGCGGGTGTTGTCCGGCCCACCTGTTCCTTGTCCACCGGCAGGGTCAGTAGATCGACGGCTTCACTGACTATCGACAGGTGCCCCGAAGCGACGGACCAGCCTCGAAACATCTGCTGCGTCAGGGGCAGCAGCCGCTGCGCGGCCAATGCAAGCGCCCCAAGCGTTGGAAGTGCCGCCGCGAAACCGCCGTGCCTGAGCGAGGAAAAAAGCGCGACTGCAGCGATCGCGACGATGGCGACCGGCTCGATCACGAATCGCGGGGCCGAAGATATGATCTCGGTGCTTGCGCGCGCTCGAGCGAGCTTCGCGTTCTCGCGCTCCAGCTCCGCGAGATAGGCTTGTTGCGAGCCGTCGATCAGGACGTCGCGGATGCCGCCAAGGCTTTCCTGAACGATCCTCAGCCGCTCGTTCAGGCCGGTGACCATCAGCTCGGAATTTGCGGCGAGGCGCGTGCTGATCACCCTCAGAAGGATGAAGTAAGCTGCAAAACAAAACGCAGCTGCGGCCAGCCCGGTGAGCAGATCGACGAAAAAGACGATCGCGATGATGAAGCATGAGATGAACGCAGCGCTCAGTGCCTGCATTATCGGCAGACACACCTCGAACGCCAGCATCTCCGATTTTTCCAGCGCGGTGATGAGGCGGCTCGAGTGCCGCTGAACGTGAAAGCTGTACGGTTGAACCAGCAAGCGGCGCTGTATCTCGAGCGCCAGTTCGTGGGAGAGATCGTAAGCGAAGTTGAAGCTCGAGCGCGAAAACTCGAATCGCAGGGCGCCCGCAGCGAGCGCGAATGCGCAAAAGATTATCGTCGCACCGACGAGCCGCCCTGTTTGAGTGGTCGCGCCGAGTGCGTCCAGTGCGTTGAGGGCCCGCGAATAGCGTCCAGGCGCGTCAGGACGCGCGATCAGCGTCAGCAGAGGCAGGACGGCGCCGATCGTGCAGAGTTCCGCAAATGCGTTCAGCACCATGACGCCGAGCAGGAATCTCAGCTGTCGCTGCCGCGGCGGCGAAATCGTCGCGTAAATCTGCCTTGCGTTGCTCCAGAAGGAACGCTTGCGCAGCTTGGCTCCGTCGCGCCGTTGTGAAGATGCTCGCCTAGTCACGGGCGGAGCTTGAACCGACACGGCTTCGTCCATTCCGGCCACCGATTTGCCGGTGAGTTCTTCCGCGCGGCTGTGCGGCGCAGCATATCATCGAGCAATCCGTTGTGTTCGGCGAGAGGCCGATTCCGCGATCAGGTACATCGGGGACGCCTCGCCGACGAGCTTGGCGTCGCCCTACCGGCAAACAGCTCCAAGTATTCGTCTTCGGATTCGACGCGCCGCCACTGTGGCAAATCGGACGTGAAGAAGGAGGGCTCGTTCTGATCCGGCATGATTATGTCAGGATTCGATCGAAGATATTCGTACCAGGCCGTCATGCCGCACTTGAAGCCACCGACAATGAAAAAGTTCGGCTTTCCCATTGTGGCGTCGGCTGCGGCCATCAGCGTCCCCGGACCAAGCTCTGCCGCCTCGAATCCGCAAGGCTCCCGTGTGTTTCGAACGCGGTCCCTGGCCAGCCTCGCTTCTCGTTCTGCATCGCCCGCTTCATCCCCGTGGAGCGAAAATTGCCATCGCCGAATTGACGAATTTACGGTCTATGCGCCCCACCTGCCGACGCCCATATCCTAGCAATTCCCCCGGAAGCATCGTGACGCGGCGCAGGGCATGTCGCAAGTGCGCCCCAGCCTCAGGCGCCGCGGGCGCCGATCGCGACAAGACACAGACGTTGCCCGTCGCCTTGAAAGCGCAAAAGCCGGCAGCTTCCGCTACGGCTGCAAGGTCCTGAAAGTCGAATCTACAGCGCGGGTTCACACCGTCCGAAATCCAGCCGAGGCCTTCGCGATCGGTTACGACTTGACCGTCCTTTGCCAGTTTTTCGGCATAGAAGCCGAAGAGGTCATGCAGGTGGCGAAAGCAGCAGCATGGGCTCGTCGGGTTGTTGTCGAGGATGAAGTCGAACTTCCCGGCGACAGCCTCATTCACGCCAGAATATTTATTGTGCAGAACGACCGAGTAATTCGGCAGGCCGAGAGAACGGGCGGCCTCGATCTCCCGCTCATCAACCGTCGTCCCGACCAATTCCTTGATCCTGCCACCTAACCGGCTTGCGAGACCGGAATTCCCGATGCCGATGTGAAGGACGCGCCTGTCCGAAAGATCGTACCGGTCGATGTACCGTTCCATCCTGGCCTGGTCAGACGTCGTCGGCTTGGCGGACCAATCGCGGAAGTCCTCACTGTCGACCATCCCTGGGTCAATCGTGTTCCCGCAATCGCTCGGCAGGTCGGCGAAGCGCGACGCATGAAGCTCATGCCAGATCTTGTCCGATCGCATGGGGGTGCCTTTATGCGCCACGTCGCGAGAATCGCTGGCGCAGGGAATGCAGTTCGGAAACGGCCCGCGGAGCCCGAACTTTCGCGCGGAAACGCCATCCGCGATCGCTCGCAAAAACGCCTACCCGCGGCAATTTGAACCGATCGCTTTTCACGGTCACGAAATTGGGCATGCAGCCGAAAGCCGCAAGATAGCCCGCGTCTTGAGCGGCTTTCTCACTCCGCTCGTCAGCCGACCCGAATGGATAGGCAAAGAACCGGGGAGGGGCCACGCCCGCCTCGACCAGGTCCATGGCGGACGCGCGCGCCTCATCCTGCTGCTCGCTTGGATCGAGCAGCGGCATTTCGCGGTGGGTCCGAGAATGGGAGCCGATCTCAACGCCGAGGCTGGCAAGCTCGCGCAATTCCTCCGCCGTCAACAGGCGAACCGGGGCAGCGCCGCACGCCTGGTCCCACTCATTGGTGCCTGACCGCATCGCGGTCACCGCGAAAGCCATTGCGCCGATGCCGCGCGGGTGCAGCACGTTCCGGGCAATGTCGAGCAAATCGGCATAGCCGTCATCGAAGGAAAGAAGGACCGCGCGCCGGGGAAGCGGCGCTCCGTAGCGGAGAAAGTTCGCAAGCGCTTCAGGAGAGGCAAACGAAAAGCCGGCCGAAGACAGGAAATCGAGGTGCTCGACGAAGCGCTCGGGCGAAATGCCATAGGGTGCGAGCACGGCGTCACCGCTCTGATCGGCAATCGCGTGGTAACAAAGGACGAGGAGCTTGCTCGCTCCTTTTCTGCTCGTCGCCGTGTGCACTGCCGACCAGTACTGGAGGGCCTGGCCGAGCACGAACAGGTTCTTGAGCAGTGGATTGGAGCGAAAACGGCTCCTGAGTCCGACTTCGGCAAGGCGAACGGCAAATGCGGCAGTTGCCCGGGAAACGAGCGGCACTCGGCTGAGTGGCCGAATGAGGAACCTGGTCCGCGCCCGAGTCACTCCCCTGTACTCGAACAGCCGTGCAGCCAGCTGCGGATGGCTTGCCGCAAATCGGAGGTCCGCGACCGCGCCTCTCGAGCATCGATTCATCAGTTCGCGAGGGCCGACGACATAGCGTTGGCAGCTGATGGCTTCGGGATTGTGGCGGACGCGGTACCGCGCAAGCAGCCGGACTCCGAAGTCGGTGTCCTCATGTCCGAAATGCGCATCGGACGTGTAGCCTTCGTCGAACCCACCGAGCTCTCGAAAGACCTGGCGGCGGACCGACAGCTGTCCGGTGAAGACGTCGAAGGGCGTCAGCTCGCTGCCGACCTGCCAATCGCCGATCCACTTCACGACGCAATCGGTGAGGAAACCTGGAGGTGACGAGGGATCGGCTCCAATCTGACCCACGACGGCGTCGACGCCCTCACTGTAGGTTCGGGCATGCTGATCGAGGAGATCGGGTCGGGCCATCATGTCGTCGTCGAGGAACAGGATGACGTCGCCAGTGGCTTCCGCCGCGCCCCGGTTCCGCGCGCTCGCCGCCCCGCGATTGGGTTGCGTGATGACCCGGAAGGGGAATGGCAGCTGCACCGCCGCGAGGGATTCAGCGGTGCCGTCGATCGAGCCGTCGACGACCACGACGACCTCGATCTTGCCGGCGTATTGCAGCGCGGAAAGCGCCTTCACCGCATCGACGACCACATCGCGCCGATTGAACGTCGGCATCACGATTGTGAAAGATGGGCTTTCCGTCAGAGGCAGCGAATGTCTCCGTCCATGCTCGAGTGTGTCAGTTCGGCGATTTTACCGTCTCCGTCACGCCCTGACCACGCTCGCCGAGCGCCGACCTGACCGCGGGTTCGATGATGGTGAGCCCCGCGTACCGGCTCGGGTGATTGGAGTCGGTGAGGAGCCTGTACGGTGCGCCGGTGCAAAACGGCGCCGCGACATCCACCAGCGTTACGCGCCTTAGCGGCACGTTCGGCCGCGCACAGAGAAGCTTGATCGGCGGCCTTCCAAATTGCTGGCGAATGGCACTCGCCCAAGGCACGTCGACGTCCGCTGCAGGCTGGCCGGCCACGACGACTACCCGTTTGCCGGCCGCGTTCAGGCGGTCGACGAGCTCCTGGACCGATCCCCAGAACGCCGCGGGCCCTTGTTCCGCATATGCGGGCCAATAGGCGTTCAGCACCACCCGCCGAATGCTGTCATTTTGCAGCGCGAAGTCGAGCGCCCGCGCGTTCGCCATGCTGCAATCGTCGTTGTCCCGGCCTTTCATTGCCGGATTGCTCCAGCCGCTGGTCGGGGGGCAGGCGCCGGTCGAAAGCACGAGCCCCGGCTCCCCGAAGGCATTTTCCACGCCTTCCGAAATTGCCGCGGCCCGGCTGTCGCCCCACAGCAGGAAAGACGGCTTGCCCGGGCCGCCCAGACGGCAATGCTGGATCGCATAATCGAATCGAATGTCGCTGCAGGCGTGCGCGAGTGGAGCGAAGGCGTAATGTTGCGCCGCAATCGCGACGACGCGCGGATCAAATCGTTGCGGAAGGCCTTCGGCGGCGAGCGCCGTCGCAGACACCGCGACGACCGCCGCAGATCCGGCGAGACTCCCCACCAGCACGGGCCGAAACCGGGTCCGGCGATTCCTCGCCGGCTGCTCGAGCCACCGGTAGCTGATCGCGGAAAGGACGAACGCGAGCAGAATGCCTGCCGCGGAGAGCGCAGGAGGCAGCTCTGTGCGCGCCTGCCAGTGCCGCATGAAGACGAATACCGGCCAGTGCCAGAGGTAGAAGGAGTAGCTGATCTTTCCGACGTACACGATCGGGCGGCTCGACAGCATTCGCGACGCGGGGCCGTGGGGTCCGCTGCCGACAAGAAGCGCGGCTCCGACGGTCGGAAGAAGCGCAACCCAGCCGGGGAACAAGTCGGCTTCCGAAATCGTGACGAACCCGAGCGCGATCAACGCGAGCCCGACGAGTCCGGCCGCCGGCCTGACCCGCTCCGGAATGCTCGCGAGGTTCACGGCGAGCGCCGCACCAATCATCAGCTCCCACCCGCGCGCCGGCAGGAGGTAGAAGGCGGCCACCGGATATCGATAGCTCGCAAGAGCGCCAATCGTGAAAGAGCCGAGGGCAAGCACGGCGATGATCGTGCGCGTAAGCCTTAGCCTTTCGGCAACCATGAGCGTTGCCGGGAAAAGCAAATAGAATTGCTCCTCCACTCCCAGCGACCAGGTATGCAACAAGGGCACGATCGACGCCGTGAGCTGGAAATAGTCGCCGCCGTTCCGCCAAAAATAGATGTTCGGGACCATTGCCACCGTGGCGATCGCCGATTGGCAGAACTGATCCAGCTCGAACGGGAGGAGCAGGGCCAGCGCAACGACCGCGCTCACCCCGGTGACGAGCAGCAAGGCAGGGGCGATGCGCCGCACCCTGCGCTCGTAAAAATGCCGAAAGCTGAACTGGCCCGCGGCAACTTCGCGGTGGATGATGAGCGTGATCAAGTAACCCGAAATGACGAAGAACACATCGACCCCGGTGAAACCGCCAGGGAGTGCAGGAAGGTCGGAGTGGAACCAGACCACCGCGATAACGGCGAGTCCGCGCAGTCCGTCTATGTCGGGTCTATAGCCAAGCGGCCCGCGCAGGGTTGGCTCCACAACTTTCCTGGCGAGCACCGGATTCATGGAGCTGTCTCGGCCGATGGAGCGGGCTTGTACGGAGTGAACCGGCGGTTGAGCCATGCGCGGACGGGCGTGTCGAACAGACGCCCGACGATCCATCCGATGACCAGGATCGAAACGATATAGAGAAGCAGGGCCGCAGGAAGCGAGACTCCGGACAGCGCACCGACGCCCCCGCGCAGCTGCGTCGTCAACTCGATGAGCGGCGAATGAAGGACATAAATCGGATAGGAAAGATATCCGAGAAGCAGCGACGGACCCACCGCCGCGCGGCCGGACCTTGCCTCCGCGCTGACCCAGATGAGCAGCGGGAAGACGACGGCGAGGCATGCCAGGTCATAGAAGGCGCTGCTCGGCCGCAGGAACAGGGCCAGGATCAGCACGCACGCGGGAATGAAGGATGGGAGCGACGGCGCACGCCGCCGCTGCTGGATTCTGAACAAAGCGACTCCGGCGAAGAATCCGTACGACGAGCGGACTACCCCGAACACGGCTCCGCGCCAATTTGCCCCTCCGTCCACCGAATATCCGGCGATGCAAATCGATGCGATCGCAGCAAGGCCGAGCGCGACGATGATGGCCAGCAGACGGGTGCTCAGGCGCGGCGCGACGGCGGCGTAAACGATATTGACCGCCAGTTCCCAGAATAGCGACCAGGCAGCGAAATCGAAGGGGTATAGGGACTGCGGCTGCACCGATAGTTGCGCCGGCGTCGGCAGGAACAGGGCCGTGAGAATGAGGCTGCTGACCCATTTCATCGGATCCTGCCCGGCGGCGGGAAAGGCCGCCGTGACGGCGATTCCGATCAGGCTGGCGAACGCGTAAAGCGGCCAAAGGCGGATCAGGCGAGTGACGCAAAACTGCCAGAACCAGGGCCTGCTCCTCAGCCGGTCGCCGTAGGCTTGCGCGATGACGAAGCCGCTCAGCATGAAGAATAGATCGACCGCGAGATAGCCTTTCGGGGCGAGTGCAACACCGTCGGGCGCGAACGGGAAGTGCACGCACAGCACAGCGATCGCGGCGATGCCTCGAAGCAGGTCGAGTGTTGCAAGTCTCCGAGTCATCAGTCGGTTCAAGCCAATCGAACTGTCGGGGTTGCACCTCTACCTGGCCCGATCCGACCCGCTACGGACGAGGCCACAAAGGCTTTCTAGTGAATTGGACGCGCGAGACTACAGCAAGGAAGGCGCTGGTCTATCGGGAACCGCGCGCCTGGCAAAGGTGCGCCCGTGACCGCGAGTAACGTCTATCTTGTGCGGGCTGCGCAAACATGCGTTATTTGGGCGCCGAAGAGGGGGGACTGATGAAGTTGCATGTTGCGTTGCTCGCCTGTGCGGGCCTGTTCGTATTGGCGTCGGCTGCCTCTGCGGAGCCGCCGATCGGCTCGCGCATTGGCGAGAGCACGGTCAAGCAGAAGGTCAATGACCCGGCCGTGTCCGCTCATATCGCCCATGAGCTCGCCGGCTGCGCTCTGCTGACCCGGGGATCCGCCGCTCGCGACTTGCTGAACGCCCGCACCGCCGAAGCGGCCAAAGAGTTCCTCAAGCGTCTCGACGGCGATGAAGATTGCCTGGCGAACATTGACCGTAACGACCGCGTCGAAGGAGTCGAAGTGACCTTTCCGCCCGACGTGATGCGCGGCGATCTCGCCGAGGAACTGGTCAAGCGGGACCGCAGCGCGGCTGCGCAGCTCCCGCCGCTGCCGCTTCAGAAGGTCTATTCACGGCCATGGTACGCGTTCACCGGGCGCGACGTCAGCGTCGATGAAATGGCGACGTGCGTCGCGGACACGAATCCGTCGGCAATCCTCGCGCTCCTCGATTCGGCTCCGTACAGCCCCGGTGAAGGAACGGCCTTCGCCAATCTCGTGCCATACATGGGCCCGTGTCTCCGCAGTGGAACGAAGCTAGCCGGCGCACGCGAGCCACTCCGCGCCGCGCTCGCCGAAGCGCTGTACCAGCGGCTCGAAAATCCCAGCGAAGAAGTCGCGCCGGTGACGCCAAACAGCGCCGGCGCAGCGCCAAAATGACGAAGCGGGCGATCGCTTGCTGACGCAAAAAGGGCGGCCGCAACGGGCCGCCCTTCTGGTCGCGCGGGATCAGCCGATCAGCGCGAGTAGAATTCGATGACGAGGTTCGGCTCCATGCGCACCGGATAGGGCACTTCGTCGAGCTTCGGCACGCGGGTGTAGGTGACCTTCGAGGTGCCGTCCGGAACCACGTAATCGGGGATATCGCGCTCGGCGAGGCCCTGCGCCTCGATCACCAGCGCCATCTCCTGCGCCTTGGGGCCGAGCTCAACCACGTGGCCGACGTCGACGCGGCGCGACGCGA
>Ga0207705_10003521_pt1 | contig 11933 bp, 11 predicted proteins | sample KBSC13metaG_FD_184314 | JGI IMG/M metagenome (GOLD analysis project Ga0207705, IMG submission 184314) | Corn rhizosphere microbial communities from Kellogg Biological Station, Michigan, USA - KBS C1-3 metaG (SPAdes) (version 2) | ecosystem: Host-associated > Plants > Roots > Rhizosphere > Soil ...
ATCGGAGGCGGCAAGATCCTCCTTGCTCATCGGCATGAGGCCGGGCGGCGGAGTGACGATCGGCGGCTGAACTGGAACGACGAGCGGAGGCTTCGGCACAACCGCGGCCCTGGGCCTCGTCCTCGGCTTGACCGCTGCAGCCTTGGTGGCGGCTGGTGCGGCCGCGCTGCGCTGGGCGGGAAGCAGATCGACGACCAAAGGTTTCGGCGCCGGCTGCGGCGCCTCGGTCTGCCTGCCCAGTGTGAGAAGCGCGAGCAGAAGCAGCAAATCGATAGCCAACGCCAGCGCGAGCCCCGCCGCCCGCCGCCCCAGCGGCGCGCGTTCGTAAGGGGAGGAGAGCCGGTAGACGGACAAGACGGGGAGGGTTTCCGGATCGATTAAAACGGGTTCGGCGCGTTAGGCATCCGAAAGTTGAACCGCCAGTGAAGCCGATGAGCGACCGAGATCGCGAGGGGCCGACCGGCCCGCCGGAACTCGCGCGAAAGTTCACAAAGTTCATGAGCCTACGCGTGCGCACGCGCGACGGGGGGAGGGGGTGCGTCAACTTCGTCAGCTTCGGCTGCGTCGATGCGGAGCCGGCGAGGCGCTGAACGGCAGAGCGGGGCGGCTGGTGCTGCATCTGCCATTGTAGATCACAGAAGCGCACTTGTAGGACAGCACGAAATGCCGAGCGCGAGCCGCGCGAAGAGCCATTGAGTGCCGGATGGTTTGGGTTGAGCGCCCCCAGCCGCGAAAATCCGACAGGAAGAACATCGCGGGATTTACTCCCGTGATGGAGTTGCTACGATTTCAGTGCTCGGACCGAAGGGGGACGGCATGAGCAAATCAATATGGTCCGAGGCGCGACTTTCACCGGGCAAAGTATCCGACCAAAAGGGCGGCGAGCACAGAACTCCGTTCGAGCAAGACTATGACAGAATTCTTTTCTCCACCGCGGTTCGTCGTTTGTCGGACAAGACGCAAGTTTTCCCTTTAGACTCCAATGATGCCGTTCGGACGCGCCTGACCCACTCGCACGAGGTCGCGAATCTTGCTCGATCAATCGGGTTGCGCGGAATCGCTACGGACGAGGACGCGTTCCAGGGTGTTGATTTTTGGCGGGTGGTTTTACCCGTACTCGGTTCGTCGGGTCTTTCGCACGATTTGGGAAATCCGCCCTTTGGCCATCAAGGGGAAGCCGCCGTTTGCGAATGGTTTGCCGACAGAGAAAAATGGATTTTCGACCGCACTGACAACGCAGCAGATGCAAGTGGCATACCTCCCGTTCAGGCAGAATATCGCAACGATTTCCTCAAATTCGATGGAAATCCGCAAACACTCCGACTTTTGACAAGACTTCAGACTTCGCATGGCAAAGTTGGTCTTGACCTGAGTGCCTGCACGATCGCGGCCACCATGAAATATACGGTGGCAGCGTCCAACACGGACAAGAATGACCCCTCCCGAAAAAAGGCAGGGTATTTCCACAGCGAGAAGGAGGTCGTCGATTGGGTAAGGAGCGAGACTGGGTTAGCTGAAGGACAGCGCCATCCGATAGCTTGGATTACTGAAGCGGCTGACGATACAGCTTATTCAGTTCTCGACGTCGAAGACTCGATGAAAAAAGGGATTATCTCGCCGGATGATCTCCTGACGATCCTCAAATCTGATTCGGCACTTGAAACTGCTCCCGCCGTGGTGCGCATGGCCGAGAAGTTCGACATCGTTGATCATCTGGACCGATCCCCCATCGTAAGGCGCGACATCAAAATCGGATATGCAAGATCGTTTCTGATCGAAGATCTGGTGGTCCATGCAACGAATGAGTACCTCGCCAGAAAGACCCAGATTTGGTGTTACGAAAACCAGACGGCGTTAATGGACACCAGCCCGCTGTGCGAGAAACTGAAGCAGGTTGCCAAACAATATGCGTTCGGCAATTCCGAGGTGCTGTTTATTGAGGGTAGAGGTCGGAGGGCGGTCTATCGGCTGATGGATTTCCTGTGGGAAGCGATCACGCACCGATCTGACAAGGAGATTCACTCCTCTCGGAAGGAGGCATTCAGCAGATATGTGTTCTCCCTCATAAGCTCAAATTACATAGAAGCTTCACAAGCTGAAAATTGCTCAGACGGGCAGGCCTCAGAACTCAGATATCGAGAGCTTCGCCTCTTGACTGATATGGTATCCGGGATGACGGACCAATTCGCATTAGATTTATTTGATAAGGTTCAATCACTTAAATGAACACGGCCCCGTCTCGAACTCATATCAAGCGGCGGGTCGAGGACTATCTTCTGCGGGAAAAATCACTTCCGTTGGAACGGTTACGTCAGACCTTAGCGGAATGGTTTTTGCCCCTCGGTCGCGTGGCGGTACTCGGAGGGCTTGTGCGGGACATCGCTCGTCGCGGGCCGGCCGGATTCAAGTCAGATGTAGATTTGGTTATCGCGGCGGCTCCAACGCGAGTAGCAAAGCTTGCTGGAGAGCTTAATGCTAAACAGAATAGGTTTGGTGGATTCTCTCTTATGACACCGCACTGGAAAATCGATTTCTGGGCGCTAAGAAACACATGGGCTCATAAACAAGGCCACGTTCATATACTTCAAATGCCGGATATTATTCGGTGCACGTTTTTTACGTATGACGCGATTGCATACGACATTAGCGAAAGGGAGATTTACGCTCATCAGGACTACGTTTCTGACCTTCTAAGTCGACGATTAGAGATAAATCTCCTCCCCAATCCAAGCATAGAAGGAAATCTCGTACGGGCTGTACGGAGACTACTAGCTTACGATTTGCGTCCAGGCCCTGTCTTATCTAACTTCCTGGATGCGCATTTGACTGCAAGCGCCTTCACGCACGTGGTATTAAAAGAGTCGGAATTGTATGGAAACTCATATGCGGCAGCTTACCGAGATTCTGATACTCTAAAAAAGGCTTTATTGTTCTCAAATGCGCGAGAGCGAGGAACGGCGCGCGATCAGTTGAGCTTGCCGTTCTAGAACGCGAGTAAAATCGACCCTAGGATGAAGAGAATTCCCGAAATCCAACCTATCGTGGGTGGTATGAAGGCGAGCCGATTGATCCTGTTAATTCGCTCGTTGAGGCGGGTTTCCTTCGATTCGTCACGGACGCCGGTAAGACTGACTGCTGTCCAATAGGAATCAAGCTCTACGAGCGGGGTTCTAATGCGATTGTAGAACTCCTGGAGTCCCGCACCACTCAGCAGCGCAAGCGCAATCCCGATCATGAAGGAGAAGCCGGCGAGCTTTGCAAACGGGAAGTCGTGAAGATGATTAAAGACGGCGATCGCGCCGCCACCATTAACGGCAAGCAGCGATGCAGACAGCCATTTCGACAGAGAAGCGAGTTGCTCAGAGGAGAATTTCTCGTGGTCTCGGATGCGCTCCAGCGTTCGCGATGCTAATGCTCTATCTAAGTTGCTGTGCGGCGGTGAGCTGACACTGCTCACTGGTCGAGAAAACTTCTCATCTTCCGGCTTCGGCTCGGATGCTTGAGCTTCCGCAAAGCCTTCGCCTCGATCTGCCGGATGCGCTCGCGCGTGACGCTGAACTGCTGCCCGACCTCTTCCAGCGTGTGATCGGTGTTCATGCCGATGCCGAAGCGCATGCGGAGCACGCGCTCCTCGCGCGGGGTTAGGCTGGCGAGGACCCGCGTCACCGTCTCCTTGAGGTTGGACTGGATCGCCGCGTCGACCGGGATCACGGCGTTCTTGTCCTCGATGAAATCGCCGAGGTGGCTGTCTTCCTCGTCGCCGATCGGGGTTTCGAGGCTGATCGGCTCCTTGGCGATCTTGAGGACCTTGCGGACCTTTTCGAGCGGCATGGAGAGGCGCTCGGCGAGCTCCTCGGGCGTCGCTTCGCGGCCGGTCTCGTGCAGGAACTGGCGGCCGGTGCGGACCAGCTTGTTGATCGTCTCGATCATGTGCACCGGGATTCGGATGGTGCGCGCCTGGTCGGCGATCGAGCGGGTGATCGCCTGCCGGATCCACCAGGTCGCGTAGGTGCTGAACTTGTAGCCGCGGCGGTATTCGAACTTATCGACCGCCTTCATCAGGCCGATGTTCCCCTCCTGGATGAGATCGAGGAACTGGAGGCCGCGGTTGGTGTATTTCTTGGCGATGGAGATGACGAGGCGAAGGTTGGCCTCGACCATTTCCTTCTTGGCGATGCGCGCCTCTCGCTCCGCCTTCTGCACCTGGTTGACGATGCGGCGGAACTCAGGGAGCGAGGTGCCGACGCCCTGCGCGATCTCCGAGATTTCGCCGCGGATCCGGGCGACGGTGTCGGCTTCGGAGGCGGCGAAGGCGGCCCATTTCTTGTCGATTCCGCCGACTTCGTCGAGCCAGTTCTCGTCGAGCTCATGGCCGGTATAATGATCGAGGAAGGCCTTGCGCGGCACCCGGTGACGCTCGGCGAGGCGGAGCATCTGGCCGCCAAGCGCCATCAGCCGCCGGTTGTAGGCGTACATCTGGTCGACCAGATATTCGATCTTGCCCTGGTGGAACTGAACGCTTTCGACCTCGGCGGTCAGCTGCTCGCGGAGCTTCTGATACTTCTTCTCCTCGGCGGGCGGGAAGGCCTCGCCGGCCGACATGGAATCGAGCCGCGCCGACTGCAGCTTGGCGAATTTCTTGAAGAGCGCGGTGATGGCGGCGAATTTCTCCAGCGCCTGCGGCTTTAGCTGCTCTTCCATCTGGGCGAGGGAGAGGGCGTTCTCGTCGTCCTCCTCCTCCGCCTGCGGCTTGGCGCGCCGCTCGACCATATCCTCGTCGTCATCGTCGGACGAAGCCTCGGGTTCGTCCTCGACCTCCTCCTCTTCCTTGATGGTCGGGCCGGCGGTCTTCTCGCTGATCTCGCCCTCGGCGCCTTCGCCGTCCTCGCTTTCGGAAAGCTGCTCGGCGGTCGGGCCCTTGGACAGCATGGCTTCGAGATCGAGGATCTCGCGCAGCTGCATCCGGCCTTCGTTGAGGTTATCCGACCATTCGATGATGGCGTTGAAGGTCATCGGGCTTTCACACAGCCCCCAGATCATCGTGTCGCGGCCGGCCTCTATGCGCTTGGCGATGGCGATCTCGCCCTCGCGGGAGAGGAGCTCCACCGCGCCCATCTCGCGAAGGTACATGCGGACGGGATCGTCGGTTCGGTCGACGGCTTCCTTCTTGGTCGCGGCCGCGGGGCGGGGGCCGCCGTCGTCCAGCGGATCGACCTCGTCTTCGGGCTCGGCCTCCTTCTCCTCGTCATCGTCGTCCGACGCTTCGTCATTCTCGACGACGTTGACGCCCATCTCGTTGAGCGCGGACATCACGTCCTCGATCTGGTCGGGCGACATCTGGTCGGAGGGCAGGGCCTCGTTCAATTCGTCGACAGTGATGATTCCGCGCTTCTTGGCGCGGGCGATCATCTTCTTGACCGACGCGTCGTTGAGGTCGAGCAGCGGCGCATCGCCGGTGTCGGTTTCGGTGTCTACAGTGTCTGTTTTCGCCATGGTCGTCGCGCCGCTTACTCAGTGCCGGCGAGTTGCGCCAGCCGCTCTGTGATTTCCCTCTGCGCCGAGTGCAGCCGGAGCTGGTCCTCGATCGCATCATCCTCTCCGGCCCTGAAACGCTCGAGAGCGTCGGCAAGAGCCGCATCGATCTCCTCCTTCGCCGCAAGTGCGTCGATCGCGACCCCCAGGTCGCGTACCGCCCGTTCGGGGTCGGTCTCGCTACGGGTGAAGGAAAAGCCGATTCCGCCGGCCTGCCGCGGGTTTTTCGACCGCGCCGTCAGTCCGGCAGTTTGCAATATGGTGGCAAGCGCCTGCCGATCAAGCTTTTCCGCCGAAAGCGCGGCATCGACGAGGCGGTCGCGGACGGCGGCGAGGCTTCGGTCGGTAATTGGGAGGGCGGGCAAGCGCCTGCCGATCAAGCTTTTCCGCCGAAAGCGCGGCATCGACGAGGCGGTCGCGGACGGCGGCGAGGCTTCGGTCGGTAATTGGGAGGGCGGCAAGCTGCTCGCAATGGGCGGCCAGTGCCTCGGGGAATTGGGCGAAGCCGAGGATCAGGGCGCGGGCGGTGGCGCTGTCGATCCCGGCGCGGGCGATCCGGCGGGCGGTGTCGCTGGCGGGCGGCTCGGGTGGAGTCCATTTGCCGAAGCGGCCGGATTGGCGGCGGCCGTTCGGTTTGAAGTCGCGGCGATAGGGCGGGCGCACCTGCCCGGCCTCGGCTTCGAAGCGGGCGAGCCACTGGTCGCGGTAGAGCCGGCGGAGCTCGGGGTCGCTGATCGCTTGGCTATGTTCGATCAGGCGCTGGCGCAGGCCGGCGCGGGCTTCTGGCGTGGTGAGCGGCGCTGAGTCGCGCTCGTGCCGCCACAGCCGCTGGTCGAGCGGTTCGGGTTCGGCAAGCAGGGCCTCGACCGCTTCGCGGCCGCCGCTGCGCACCAGATCGTCCGGATCCTGTCCAGCCGGAAGCTCGACGAAGCGAAGCGTCCGCTCCGGGCCGATGTGGGGAAGGGCGCGGAGTGCTGCCCGGATCGCCGCCTTCTTGCCAGCGCTATCGCCGTCGAAGCAAAGGATCGGCGCCGGATCGAGGCGCCACATTTTCTCGAGCTGGGCTTCAGTGACCGCGGTGCCGTTCGGCGCGACGACCTCGGCGATCCCGGCGCGGTCGAGGGCGATCACGTCCATATAGCCTTCGACGACGATCAGCCGCTTCGCCTGCCGGCTGGCAGGGCCGGCGCGGTCGACATTGTAGAGCGTTCGGCCCTTGTCGAAGAGCGGCGTGTCGGGCGAGTTGAGATATTTGGGCTCTCCCTCACCCATGATTCGGCCGCCGAACGCGATCACCCGCCCGCGCTGATCGCGGATCGGGATCATCAGCCGCCCACGGAAACGGTCGTAGCTCTCCTTTCCGCTCTCTTCGGGCTGGATCAGCATCCCGGTTTCGATCAGCTTGTCCTCGCCGAGCGAGGCGAGAGCCGACTTCAGCCTGGTCCGCCCCTCCGGTGCGACCCCGATCCCGAAGCGGGCGATCTGGGCGGAGTCGATGTCGCGTTTCTTCAGATATTCGCGCGCATTCGCTCCCTCGATTCCCTGGAGCTGCTCGGCGAACCATTTCTGGCAGGCGGCCATGACATCCGTGAGTGACGCAGTTCGCTCGGCCCGTTCACGCGCCTGCGGATCAGGCGCCGGCACTTCCATTCCCGCTTTGGCCGCAAGCTCCTTCACCGCATCCATGAACGGCAGCCCGCGCTGGTCCGTGAGGAAGCGGATCGCGTCGCCATGCGCGCCGCAGCCGAAGCAGTGATAGAAGCCTTTTTCGTCATTGATCGTGAAGCTCGGCGTCTTCTCGTTGTGGAACGGGCAGCACGCCTTCCATTCACGTCCCGCGCGGATCAATTTCACCGACGGCCCGATGACCGAGGACAGCAAAGTCCGCGCCCTCAGTTCGTCCAGCCAGGCGGGGGAAAGGGTCATGCTTCGCGTGTTCCGACTTCGCTTAACACGACCGGAATTGCCTGCGCGCCTCCACCGCCGTTCGTCCCGAGCGAAGTCGAGGGACGTTCTTTCGGCGGCTTGGCCCAATACGAGAGTGCGTCCCAATCGTTTTGGATCAGCGCTTCCTTCTTTGCTCGCGACCACGGCTTTATTCGCCGCTCTGCTTCCAATGCCTCAATTCTGGACGGAAACTCTTGGCGCCACACAAGTTGGACCGGCAGCCTGCGAGAAGTGAAATTGCAGTAGCCGCCAGCCCGGTGTTGCGCGATCCTCAATTCCAAATTGTCAGTGTGCCCGGTGTAGTATCGCCCATCGGAGCACTTCAGAATGTAAGTCCAGAAGGCCAACACAGCATTCCTGCACGCGTCCCTCGACTTCGCTCGGGACGAACGGTGTTTCTTGCATTAGCCCGGCCACCCCGCAAGCGGGAGGGGAGGAGTTTTCCACAACTCGCGACTCGCGGCATCACGCCCCCGGCGACCCGCAAGCGGGAGCGGCAACTTATCCACAGGCGAGCGCTTCGACCTTGATTCGCAAGGATTCATTTCCGCTGCCTGCTGGTTAAATTCGGCGTAACCTGTTTCGACCCCGAAATGGCACACTCGGGTCGCCGGGACGGGGCGATTGGGAAGGGGCTTCATGACGATAATGAAGATCGGGGATATTGCCCGCACTCTCTACATATTGCTTGCAGTCGTTGCCGGGTTCGTTGCCCTTGGCAGGGTAGATGTTGCGTGCTCGGCCTGATTTCCGGTATCTCGATGCCGGATGATCGGAACGTGATCGCGGCGGTTCTGGTCGTCGCTTTGCCGCTTATCGGCACGGCTCTCACCCACATCCCGGCGATCGGCGCTCAGTTGAACGCCGTTGCCCTGAACCTCCAGGCCGCCATGGCCGGTGCAGTCGCAACCGCGGTCGCCATCCGCCTCGCCAAGCTGGCGATGGACGGCGTGACCGGGCTCACCGCGAGCGGAGCGGGCGCCGAACCGGCAGCCGCAGCCGCAAGATAGAAGCTTTCGAGCTTTTCGGTTGAATTCGGCTCCGTCGCCTCGAGCGGCGGGGCCGTTTCTTTAGGACAGAGCCGCCTTCACCAAGGCGCTCGCACGCGCCGGTTCAAGTTCGCCCGCGTGGCGGGCTTTCACCTCGGCCATCACCCGCCCCATGTCCTTGATCGACGAGGCGCCGGTCTCGGCAACGATCGCGGCGATCGCAGCGCGCGCCTCCTCGTCGCTCATCTGCCGGGGCAGGAAGCGTTCGATGACAGCGATCTCGCTTTCCTCGGCGGCGGCACGATCCTCGCGGCCGCCCTTGCGGTAGACGTCGGCCGATTCGCGGCGCTGCTTGATCATCTTCTGAAGCACTTCGGTGACCAGCTGATCGTCGTCGGCCGGAGCGGAGCCGGTGCGCGCCTCGATATCGCGATTTTTGATTGCCGCCGAAACCAGCCGCAAGGTCGCGGTCGTTTCCTTGTCGCCGCCCTTCATCGCCGCGATAGTCGCGGCCCTGATATCGTCTCTGATCATCGTTTCAGCTCTACCGGGAAACGACCAGCCCTAGCGGCGGATTTTGCTGGTGACCAGCCGTTGACGGGGGGTGCGAATCACCCTAGCGGCAATCCCTTAGCGACATCGCTGATCAACCCTGACGGAAAGGCTCTTCCCGCCAATGGCCGACGCACATCTCACGCGCGCCCCCCAGCCAAAGGGCGCGACGGGAGTCGTGGTGTTCGCCGATGGACGGACGATCTGGGGCCAGGGGTTCGGGGCCGAAGGCGAAGCGGTCGGCGAGCTGTGCTTCAACACGGCCATGACCGGATACCAGGAGGTGATGACCGATCCCTCTTACGCCAAGCAGGTGATTGCCTTTACCTTCCCGCACATCGGCAATGTCGGCGCCAACGACGAGGATATCGAGGCGGCAGAGGCGCATGCGCTCGGCTGCCTCGTCCGGGACAAGGTGACAGCGCCGTCCAATTACCGCGCCGGGCAGGATTTCGCCGACTGGATGCGCAAATGGGGGCGGATCGGGATCGCCGGGGTCGATACGCGCGCGCTGACCAAATTGGTGCGCGAGGAAGGGCCGCCGAACATTGCCATCGCGCATAACGAAGGCGGCCAGTTCGATCTCGAAAAGCTGCAGACAATGGCCGCCGAATGGCCGGGGCTTGAGGGCATGGATCTGGCGAAGGAGGTTTCGCGGCTTCAGGTCGAGCGGTGGAGCGGCGGCAAGTGGCTGTGGGGGAAGGGGTATGAGGTGCGCCCTTCGACTTCGCTCAGGACGAACGAGATTGAAGAACCCACATCCGCTCATCCTGAGCGGAGCGCGAAGCGCGCAGTCGAAGGACCGCACGTCGTCGCCGTCGACTACGGCTCCAAGCGCAACATCTTCCGCAACCTGGTCGAAGCGGGAGCGCGGGTGACGGTGGTTCCGGCGACCGCCTCGTTCGAAGAGATCATGGCGCACGAGCCCGACGGCTTCTTCCTGTCGAACGGACCGGGCGACCCCGCGGCGACCGGAGACTACGCGGTGCCGGTGATCCGGCAGATGCTGGAGAGCGGAAAGCCGCTGTTTGGAATCTGCCTCGGCCACCAGATGCTGGCGCTGGCGGTTGGCGGCAAGACGTCAAAGATGTTCCAGGGCCACCGCGGCGCCAATCACCCGGTGAAGCGCCTCGCCGACGGGCGGGTCGAGATCACCAGCATGAATCATGGGTTTGCGGTCCAGCGCGAGGGGCTTCCTGAGAATGTGCGTGAGACCCATGTGTCGCTGTTCGATGGCAGCAATTGCGGGATCGAGCTGACCGACCGGCCGGCGTTCAGCGTGCAGTACCACCCGGAGGCGAGCCCGGGGCCGCAGGACAGCTTCTACCTGTTCGAGAAGTTCGTGGGGATGATGCGCTAATGCTTACGGGATTGCCTGTGAGCGCGCCACGTTGCGACGAGCGCTATAATCACAACAGCGATCGCCTTCAAAAACCAGAGCCTGTTGAACGAGCCGTTCGCGGTTCGAACGTGCCGCATCTCATTAAGGCCGATCGCCGCGCCAATCAGCACCAGAATCAGAATGCCCAAGATCCAACCAACAATCGGATGATCTCGGATCCACTGGGCTTTCGAACCGAGCTGAGGTTCGGGATAGGACATCGCCACATCCTCGCATCCAGTGAAGTCGCAGTAAATGCCTAAGCGTACCGACATTTCCTCCATCCTGATCATCGGGGCCGGGCCGAAGCTCCCCTCTCCCCTTCGCGGGAGAGGGTGGCGCGCGTCAGCGCGCCGGGTGAGGGGGCGTGGTCAAGGCCGCCTCGATCGCCGTCCAGACACCATCGAGATTTTGCAGCACATCGTTGTTCCAGAAGCGAAGGATACGAAAGCCCTGACTCTCCAAAAATTCAGTTCTACGCGCGTCGCGCTCGGGCGTGTGTTGCCCGCCGTCGACCTCGATGATCAGGCGCTTCTCGGGGCAGAGGAAGTCCGCGATGTAGCCATCGATCTCGACTTGCCGACGGAACTTGAGGCCGTTCATTTGGCCGTTGCGGAGAACGTTCCAGAGTTTGCGCTCGGCGTCGGTGGAGTCGCGACGCAGCCGCCGCGATCTGGTCGTCAGAAAATGCTGCCTTGCCACAACTCCCCCTCACCCCAACCCTCTCCCGCGAGGGGAGAGGGAGTCAAGGCGGTGCCCCTCAATGCCTAAGCGCACCGACATTTCCTCCATCCTGATCATCGGGGCAGGGCCGATTGTGATCGGGCAGGCGGCCGAGTTCGATTATTCGGGAAGTCAGGCGGTCAAGGCACTGAAATCAGAAGGTTATCGGGTCATCGTCGTCAATTCGAACCCGGCGACGATCATGACCGACCCGGAGCTGGCGGACGCGACCTACATCGAGCCGATCACGCCCGAGATCGTCGCCAAGATCATCGAGAAGGAGAAGCCGGACGCGCTGCTTCCGACAATGGGCGGGCAGACGGCGCTGAATACGGCACTGGCGCTGGCCAAGGACGGCACGCTCGAGCGGCTTGGGGTCGAGCTGATCGGCGCCAATGCCGAGGCGATCGAGAAGGCCGAGGATCGGCTGAAGTTCCGCGAGGCCATGGACAAGATCGGTCTGGAATCTCCTCGGTCGCGCATCGCCCATACGCTCGAGGAGGCGGTGGAGGCGCTGGACTTCGTCGGATTGCCCGCGATCATTCGCCCGAGCTTCACATTGGGCGGGACCGGCGGCGGGATTGCCTACAATCGCGAGGAGTTCGCCGAGATCGTCGCCGGAGGGCTAGACGCATCGCCGGCCACCGAAGTGCTGATCGAGGAATCGGTGCTCGGGTGGAAGGAATATGAAATGGAGGTCGTCCGCGACCGCGCGGACAATGCGATCATCATCTGCTCGATCGAGAATATTGACCCGATGGGGGTTCATACCGGCGACAGCATCACCGTCGCTCCGGCGCTGACCCTCA
>Ga0207705_10003522_pt1 | contig 11931 bp, 9 predicted proteins | sample KBSC13metaG_FD_184314 | JGI IMG/M metagenome (GOLD analysis project Ga0207705, IMG submission 184314) | Corn rhizosphere microbial communities from Kellogg Biological Station, Michigan, USA - KBS C1-3 metaG (SPAdes) (version 2) | ecosystem: Host-associated > Plants > Roots > Rhizosphere > Soil ...
GATCCGCTTACCAAGGATGTAATCACGGCCTATGGACATGGTAACCTGCACATGCGCGTAGGCACCAATGAAGACATGTCAATCCGCGGGCGCTATGTGATTGACCGGGGCAACTACAATTTTTCCTTCCAGTCATTCATCAAGAAACCGTTTGTCTTCATGCAAAATGGCGACAACTTTATTCAGTGGACAGGAGATCCCTATGATGCAGACATTAACGTGCAGGCAATCTACGAAGCGGAGAATATTCAGTTTAGCGACCTGGACAATAAATCCTATTCTATCAGCAACACCGGTAAAGCCAAGACCTACAGGGGACCCGTATGGGTGGTAGCCACACTGAAGGATAAACTGCTTCATCCTACCATCAGCTTCGAGCTACAGCTTCCTCCCAACAGCGAATTACGAAACGATGCAAGTGCCACACTCACACTGATGCAGATCAACCAGGAACCCAGTGAGCTCAATAAGCAGGTTGCCTTTCTGCTGGTATTTAACAGTTTCGGACCCATGAGCACGAGCAACACGGCTTATACAGCGAATGAAGCCGTGAATGGAATTGTGGTGAACAGCATTTCTTCGGCGCTATCGAATACAATGAGCGGAGTTTTCTCCAGTTATTTTCAAAAATTCTTTAAGGACAAAAGCATTCGCGTCAACTTCAATGCGGCGCTTTACAACGGAACGGCCCTGGAGACAACGGAGGCCACTCCTACTACCAACTCCACATATGACCGTACCAATGTTAATCTTTCCGTCATAAAAAGCTTTCTCAATGAACGCCTCACTTTTACCGTGGGCAGTGCACTTGATGTCGGGCTTACTACCCAGCAAAACTCTTATTCATCGGTCCAGTTCCTGCCCAATGTGACAGCGGAATGGAAACTCACGCAAAACGGTCATGTGGTCCTCACACTGTTTTACCGCGACTCATACAATTACCTTTCAGTAGGTAATCATACCATGAACAGCTCAGGTACCAGTATATCCTACAGAAGGGATTTTGACAAGCTGGATGAAATTTTCAAGAAAAAAAAGAAGCCCGTTGAAAGCGAACCGGAAACAAAAAATCCGGAGAGTGAGCCTGCAACGAAAAACTAGTATCTCAGCGTTCCATCTCGTGACCCAGTTTATCTCGTTTGGTGTTCAGATATTTTTCGTTGTGCGGGTTGGAAGGTATCTGAATCGGAATCGTTTCCACGATTTCCAGGCCATACCCGGAAAGTCCCGTGCGTTTCCTGGGATTATTGCTGATCAGTTTAATTCTTTTCACTCCGAGGTAGCGAAGAATTTGTGCGCCTACTCCGTAATCCCGTTTGTCCATGGGAAAACCAAGATGAAGATTGGCTTCCACCGTGTCCATCCCGTCTTCCTGTAGTTTATAGGCTTTTAGTTTATTCACCAGTCCTATACCACGCCCTTCCTGGTTCATATACAGGATAATGCCTGTCTTGTTAGCGTCAACCATCTGCATGGCTTTATGCAGCTGATCGCCGCAGTCGCAACGCAGGGAGCCCAGAATATCCCCGGTGAAACAGGATGAATGTACGCGTACCATCACCGGATCATTTTCTTTCCATTCACCTTTGATGAGGGCAAGGTGCTCATTTGAAGTGTTTTTTTCCCGGAAAGCGACGAGTTTGAAATGCCCGTATTTGGTGGGCATGTCCACCCGCACGATCTCCTCTATCAGGGAGTCGGTCTTCATGCGGTATTCGATCAGGTCGCGTATGGAAATAAGTTTGAAATCGAATCGCCGCGCAATTTCTTTAAGTTCCGGCAGACGCGCCATGGAGCCATCTTCATTCATGATTTCCACGAGGATGCCGGCCCCTTCGAATCCCGCAAGCCGGGCCAGATCGATGGTAGCTTCCGTATGGCCAGCCCTCCGCAATACCCCGCCTTTTTTTGCCCGGAGAGGAAATATATGCCCGGGCCTCCCCAGATCTCCCGGACGGGTAGCGGGATTGATGAGCGCCTGGATGGTGAGTGCACGATCGTGAGCCGAGATGCCGGTAGTGCATCCATGTCCCAGCAGGTCAACAGAAACCGTAAAAGCCGTTTCATGCAGTGCGGTATTGTTGTTGACCATCAGTTCGAGACCGAGCTCATCACATCTTTCCTCGATGAGCGGAACACAAATCAGTCCCCTGCCGTGCTTACTCATGAAGTTGATCACTTCCGGGGTTGAATTACGGGCGGCTGTAATAAAATCCCCCTCGTTTTCTCTTTCTTCGTCGTCTACCACGATCACCAGCCGGCCCTGACGGATCTCTTCTATGGCGTCCTCGATCTTATCTAACATGAAAATAATTTATGCACAAAGTTACAATTTCCTGCCTGTTATGAAAGAGTACTTAACCTATTGATTTTCAAAATATGAAAAACGTAAACTGCAGATTTTACAGATGTTGAAAAAAATAACCGCTAGAGAAATATTAACATTTGAATTTTTCTTTCCTTTACTCCGCAATTTTCCCCTGCTTCGATTGCCAGCCATCATGGTACGATTGGTTCTCATATGAATTAATGTTTTCATAATCCGTTTTCGGATTCTATCGGTTTTAACTGCATTTATTTTTATAACCTAAACTACCTTCTTTATGAGAAAATGGCTCTTGGTTTTTTTAGTGGCAATTGCTTTCGAACCCTGCCTAAAAGCGCAGGAAACAACCTCGGAAATCGCCGGTCAGGTTCTAAGTTCCGATAAAACGCCCCTGGCCGGAGCAACGCTCACGGCAGTGCATGAACCTTCAGGCTCGACCTATAAAACCACGTCAAGATCCGACGGCCGGTTTAACCTCGCTAACCTGCGTATTGGTGGTCCTTACACGGTTACCGTTACATATGTCGGATACCAGCCCTCACACCAGGAAGACATTTATCTGGTGCTCGGGCAGGAATTCCGGGCCAGTTTTGTTATGACACCGGAAGCAAAACAGCTCAGCGAAGTGGTGGTAACATCGCCGGGCACACAGGGAAAGGTTTTTAATTCCAGTCATACAGGCAATCAGGAGATCATCACCCGGGCACAGATGGAAAGACTGCCGACGATCAACCGTAGTCTCCTGGATTTTACGAAACTCACGCCGGTCGCCAACGGGCTTTCTTTCGGCGGCCAGAGCAGCCAGTACAATAATATCACAGTGGACGGCGCGAACTTCAACAACTCATTCGGACTTTCGGGAACACTGGGCGGGCAAACCAATTCCCAGCCCATCAGCCTGGATGCCCTGGAACAGATCCAGGTAAACGTTTCACCATATGATGTGAGACAGGGTGGCTTCTCCGGTGCAGGCATCAACTCGGTTACCCGCAGCGGAACCAACCAGTTCAGGGGAACTGTTTATACCTATATCAAAGGTCCGGGCACGCAGGGATACAAAGTAGGCGATATCACGGTGCCCAGACAGGATTATTCATATAACCTTACGGGATTCAGCGTGGGCGGACCTATAATTCCCGGTAAACTCTTTTTCTTCGTTAACGGCGAGATGGAAAACAGGACAGACCCCGCTACTTCATGGGTAGCGTCCAGTGCCAGCAATCCCGCCAACGGGGTTTCAGTTTCCAATGCCAATCAGGATACCCTCAATGCGCTGGCTTCTTTTCTAAAGAACACTTCCGCCTCCAAGACATGGTCCTATGATCCCGGACAATATCAGGGATACAGCTATGTAACGCAGAGCAAGAAAGTAACCATCCGCCTGGACTGGAATATCGATCCTGCAAATTCGGTAACCATCAAATACAATTTTCTCAAGTCGTCCCGTCAGACGCAGGCAAGCAACAGCGGGTCCGTGAATTCGTCCTACGGAAGAACGCCGGGCAACTATGCCATGCCCTTCAATGGAAGCGGGTATACAATCAACAACAATTTTGATATTTTCATTGCAGAATGGAACACACGCCTCAGCAATAAGGCCACCAACAAACTGCAGGTGGGATATACAGCTCTCCGCGATTTCAGAAGTGCCGCGACGTCGTCGCCTTTCCCGCTGGTGGATATTTTGGATGGCAGTGGCAACCCCTACACTTCCTTCGGATATGAACAGTTTACGTATGGCAATCTGCTGAACACCGACGTGTGGCAGCTCAATGATATCTTCACCTATTACAAGGGACCGCACGAAATAACACTCGGATTCCAGGGCGCCTATAAGAAATATGAAAACGGATTCTCACCTTCCTACCAGGGAGTATACCGTTTTAAGAGCCTGTCTGATTTCTACGCAGCCGTCGCTGATCCGAATGTGAAAGCCCTGCGTTATGATCTTTCTTATACCCTGCCTCCCGACGGACCATTCCCACTGGTGGGACCGGTGGATTATGAACTCGGATTTTTCGCACAGGATAAATGGAGGATCAAGCCGAACCTGACGCTGATCTATGGTTTGCGCATCGACATCCCTATCTTCAAGAATACCTTCCTGCAGAACGACTCCGTGGCCGCGCTGACAGGATTCTATAATGGCGTGACCCTGAATACCGGTCAGGGACCGACCGTTAACCCCCTGTTCGGACCCCGAATAGGATTCAACTGGGATGTAAACGGAGACCAGAAAACACAGGTCCGCGGTGGAATCGGATTGTTTGCCGGCCCGCCTCCCTTTGTGTGGATCAGCAACCAGACATCAAACAGCGGAGTGGCCCTGTTCGGTTCGATCAGCAATTCCACCACAGCCTCTTTCAGTCCGCAAGTCGATCCAAACCCCAACTGGCCGGCCAATGCTACAAAGTCAGCCAGCTCCTCTTATAGCCTGAATGTTACAGATCCTTCTTTCAGGTTCCCTCAGGCCCTTAAGAGCAGCATTGCCATCGACCAGAAACTTCCGAAGAATTATATTGTTACCCTGGAGTTCACCTGGGCGAAAGATGTCAACGCAGTATTTTTCCAAAATGTCAACCTGCCGGATCCCTCAGCGGGTACACCCCTGATCGGAGCGGATAACCGTATTCACTATCCGGCAAGCCAGATCTATGCTGTTGGCGGTCCTTCAAAAGCCACACCCTCCAATCCGAATATTGGCAACGCGATCTATATGACCAATGTAAATGAAGGATGGGCATATACGGCAACCCTGCAGATACAGAAAAATTTCAAAAACCTCTACCTGAACGCTGCCTACACCTACAGTATGGCCAAGGACGTAATGGTAGGCGGTTCTACGGCTGCCACCATGTGGGGATCCAAACCCATTTCTGGAGATCCCAATGCCGCCCAGGTAGGATATTCCAACTCCTATATGCCGCAACGCATCATTGCTTCTGCCTCATACAGGTTTGTTTATGGAAAAAATTTCGCCACTACGGTGGGACTCCTGTTTGAAGCCGCTCCCTCAGGCATCGGGTCCTATGTCTATTCGAGCGATCTTAACGGGGACGGGCAAACCTCCAATGATCTGCTTTATATTCCTACAGAAGCAGATTACGCGAGCGGAAATTATAAAACAGCCAATGGCGGCGGCACAGATACAAGGACACCGGATGAAGTATGGGCCCAGATCAATGCTTATATCAAGCAGGATGGTTATCTGAACAAACACCGCGGACAGTACGCAGAAAGAAATGCCCTGATTTTTCCCTGGTACAAGAGAGTGGATATGAATGTGACGCAGGATGTTTACATGAAAATCGGTCAGAATACGCATACCCTTCGCCTTTCGGTGGATATTGTAAACGTCGGCAACCTGATCAACAGCAGCTGGGGTGTTTATCAGCTGCCTGCGGCGGGTACCGGATCGAGCATACTGGCGAGCGGCGTTCCCAATGTCATCAACGTGGGCCTGATTTCCTCCAAAGTGACGAACAATGTTCCGGTATATTCATTTCCCTACCAGATTGCCGCTTCCAAGACGCCCTATACGACAAGCTGGAAGGACGATACGAGCCTGGCTTCCCGCTGGCAGATGCAGTTCGGGATCCGGTATCTTTTTAACTGATCCGGTCGGTCTTTTTGATGAGGTTAGCAGGAAGTGCGCGCCGCTTTGAAAGTTCAAGGCGGCGCTTTTTTTCGGGATATGAGCAAACAGGCCCGGTGACCGATAAAATCATTAATCGGCTTTTTAGACGATATTTATATATATCGGCAGATTAAACGATATTTGTTAAAATCGGTAAAGTAGCCGATATTCGTATTATGAACGCTGTCATCACAGGCGATATCATCAATTCCAGGAAAAGCAGGCAGGACAAATGGCAGGCTCCCCTGAAGAAATTATTATCACGGTTCGGAAAATTTCCGAAAGACTGGGAGACGTCCAGGGGCGACAGCTTCCAGGTGGAAATCAGGGAACCGGAAAAATCTTTGCTGGCCGCCATTACCATTAAAGCGCTTGTCAAATCCCTGGGTATAAAAAAAATGGACGTGCGGCTGGCCATCGGTATAGGAGAAATATCTTATCAAGCACCCAGGATCTCAGACGCTTCAGGCACGGCCTTCATCTATGCCGGTGAAAAATTTGAGACCCTGAAAAAAATAAAACAAAATCTTGCAATCAAAACCGCCTGGCCGTCAACGGACCGGGAAATAAACCTCATGCTCCGCCTTGCATTGATCGCCATGGACAAATGGACTGTACCGTCGGCCGAACTGGCTTTCCTTATTTTCATGGAAAAATACAGTACGGGGAAAATTCTGTCCCAGAAGGAGCTCGAAATAAAATTAAAACTCAAACAGTCGTCTGTCAGCGAACGCCATACCCGGGCACAGATCGATGAGATAAAAGACCTCCTGGAATATTTCAGTAACCGGATCAAAAATCCTTTAACATCATGACGCTGCTCATTCAGTTTTTGCTGGCCCACCTGATCGCAGACTTCTTCCTTCAGCCAGATCGCTGGGTAAAAGATAAAGAGGAAAAAAAATGGCGTTCCCCTTTTTTATACCTGCATACTGCCGTCAACTTTATTCTGATTTTAGTCATCACAGGAAATGCGGGTTACTGGAAACAGGCTCTCTGGATAGCAGGTCTGCATTTCATCATAGACCTGTGTAAAGTTCAATTTCAAAAAACCAGGACAAAAAGAATATGGTTTTTTATCGATCAGGGCCTGCATGTTCTAACTATTACTGCCGTGTGGGCTTTCAGTACGCATTGGATCCCGGATTGGCACAGACTCCAGAATAAAAATGCACTGATCATCCTTACGGCGGTACTGACCCTGATCAATCCCGCATCCGTCATTGTGAAAACTATCATTTCCAAATGGCCGCCCGACCTGACAGCATCACGCATCGATCAGCAGACCCTGCAGGATGCCGGTAAATGGATCGGCATTCTGGAAAGACTGATGATCTTCGGATTTATACTCCTCGGCAAATGGGAAGGTATTGGATTCCTGCTGGCGGCGAAATCAGTTTTCAGGTTCGGTGACCTAAAGGATGCCAGAGATATGAAACTAACGGAATATGTACTGATCGGCACACTACTGAGTTTTGGAGTGGCCATGTTGCTCGGAGCGCTCACCGTTCATTTTACCGGCATTGATGCTAATGCTCTCCTTAACTGAGTTGCTGTACAGCAGGAACGGCTACGGGAGGAAATGCCCATTCGAGAAAAAAGGGAAATGCTTCCGCCCAGGTCGGAACGTCATGGCGGCCTCCATCCATTTCATAATATAAAATATCCGTTTCAGGATCATATCCCTTATCGAGCAATACGGCAATCAGATCTTTCGTATCGTCGATCGAGTCGATGATGCCGTTCCCATTGCGGTCTTCCGATTCATCCTCTGTTCCGCACTGAAAGAAAAATTTCAGACCGGGCTTTTTTTCGTCTTCCCTGATCTGGTTATGCATGATGCGGTGATGGTCGTCGGAATAAAGCGGATCGTCCTTGTCAACCAGCCTCCACCACAGAGAGCCGGAAAAAATACCGGCCTGGCGGAACAGATCTCCATTATTCCATGAAATATCGAGCGCACTCAGGCCTCCCAGGGAAAAACCGGCAAATGACCAGCTTTCACTGAGTCTTCCGGGAAAAAGCGTCCGGATGGCCGGAATCAATTCCCCGGTAACAAAGGCGGTGTATTGTGCTGCAAGGTTCCCCCTTCCTTTATAGTCGGGTGTTACCGCCGCGCCATATTCCCATTTGCGTTTTGCACCCGCATGAATACCGACGCAAAGAACCGGCCTGATCGATCCGGACCGGTAAAGATCTGCGAGTATGGATTCGAAATGCATGGTCTGCAGGTCCTGTCCGTCATTGATCAATAAAACATCGAGTTGTTGCCCGTTTTGTCCGGGTGGAAGATAAAAGTCGATACGCAGGTCTCTTTCCAGAAATGATGATGGAAAAGACAGGGTTTCAATAGTCCTGATCCAGGGGTTTACGGACGGCATAGCTTCAAAAATAGGGAAGATTGCGGAGTTCATTTGTTTTTGTACCTTTTTAAAAATAAATTTGAATCCCTCCTTTACATATGCCCATAAAAGAAGATTATCACAAATGGCATTCACCTTCCCTGGGCCGCGATATCGAAATGCTCAGTTTCGGATATGCCGGCCAGCCGGTCATTCTTTTCCCCACTTCCAAGGGTGCCTATTATCAGAACAAAGATCAGGGCATGATCGAAGCGGCACACTGGTTCCTGGAAAACGGAAAAGTGAAGATTTACTGTCCGGACAGTATCGATGCAGACAGCTGGTATAACAAATCGATCCCTCCACATGCGCGGGCCTATAACCAGGATCGTTACGACCGGATGATTGCCACTGAGCTCGTGCCCTGGGCGCAACACGAAACAGGTTATGGAAGAATGGCCTTTGCAGGCTGCAGCTTCGGTGGATACCATGCAGTCAATACAGCGTTCCGCCATCCTGAACTGGCGGGTTATTGTTTTTCCATGAGCGGCGCTTTCGACGTCAAGCAGTTTACGGAGGGCTACTACGACGATACCATCTTTTTCAATAATCCGGTAGACTATATCCCGGGCGACAACAATCCCAATCTCTGGAAAATGGGAATCGTACTCGGCACCAGCGAATACGATATCTGTAAAGCAGACAACGAGCGGCTGGACCTCATTCTTCAGCAGAAAAATATCCGTCACTGGCTGGATGTGCGTCCGCATGCCACGCATGACTGGCCGATATGGCGTGAAATGTTTCCGCACTATCTATCCTTAATACATTAACTTCCTGAAATAAATTAACCGCATGAAAAAGATCGGCGTTCTTTACGGCAAAGAAAGGAGCTTTCCCATGGCTTTTATCGAAGCGGTCAACGGGAAAAATGTAAGGGGCATCCAGGCAGAATCCGTCCTGATCGACAAAGTGGTACAGGGTCAGCCTTCCGGCTACAGCGTGATCATCGACCGTATATCCCAGGACGTGCCTTTCTACAGGGCTTATCTAAAGAACGCAGCTCTAAGCGGCACCGCCGTTATCAACAATCCTTTCTGGTGGAGTGCTGACGAAAAATTTTTTAACAACGCCCTCGCGACAAAAATAGGCGTGCCTGTTCCAAAGACCGTTATTCTTCCCTCCCGTGAATTGCCGGAAGACACTTCCGACCTTTCGTTCTCCAACCTGTCGTATCCGCTGGACTGGGAATCCATATTCCGTTATGTTGGCTTTCCTGCCTACATGAAACCGTTTGCCGGAGGAGGCTGGAAAAATGTATACCGCCTGCAGAGTGCAGAAGATTTTTACCAGAAACACAGTGAGACGGGCAGGCTGGTCATGCTGCTTCAGGAAGAAATCGTGTTCGAAGAATACTACCGTTGTTACTGTATTGGAGGAAAATATGTACGCATCATGCCCTATGAGCCGCGCAATCCTCACCACCTGCGTTATGTAGCGGGATTTACTCCTTCGGAAGAAAGGCTGCGCCAGATGGAACAGATCGTGCTGCGTATAAACCATTACCTGGGCTATGATTTTAATACGGTGGAACTCGCCGTAAAAGACGGGATTCCCTATGCCATCGATTTTTGCAATCCGGCACCTGATGCGGAAAAAACGAGCGTAGGGGAAGACAACTTCAACTGGGTGGTTGAAACCGCAGCCATCTATGCCATCGAGAGAGCGGTCGAAGCAAGGGAGGGACTCGACAATCTCACCTGGGGAGAATATGTAAAGAAGAGTGCCCTGCAAAAACCATTGATGGGATAACCCAAAAATTCCGGACATGGCCAATATCAACTATCAAAACTTTACCCTGGGGATCGAAGAGGAATACATGGTCATCGATCCCGGGACAAGGGAACTGAAAAGCCATGAGCAAAAAATCGTAGCCGAGGGTCAGAAAATTATTCGCGACAAGGTAAAGGCGGAAATGCACCAGGCCGTAGTGGAAGTCGGAACGGATATCTGCCGCGACGTCAGCGAAGCTTTTAAAGACGTATCCACTTTACGCAAAACCATTTCGCAGATTGCCGGCGACCTGGGTCTTTGGGTCGGCGCATCGGGCACCCATCCTTTCAGTCATTGGGAAAGCCAGCTGATCACGGATCACGCCCGCTATAACGAGATTGTCAATGAGCTGCAGGAAGCAGCCCGCAGCAACCTGATTTTCGGACTCCATGTGCATGTGGGAATGGAAAGCCGCGAAATGGCCAACCATATTGCCAATTCCACGCGCTATTTTCTTCCACATATTTATGCCCTGAGTACCAACTCCCCTTTCTGGGAAGGGCGAAGCACGGGCTATAAATCATTTCGCACCAAGGTTTTCGATAAATTTCCACGCACCGGCATTCCTGAATACTTTGAATCCATTGAAGCATACGAAAATTTTATCAAGCTGCTCGTCAAGACAAACTGTATCGACAACGCTAAAAAAATCTGGTGGGATCTCAGGGTTCATCCATTTTTTAATACCGTTGAGTTTCGTATCTGCGATGTGCCGATGACCGTGGAAGAAACCATCTGCATTGCGGCCTTATTTCAGTGTATTTGCGCGAAGATCTATAAACTGAGACTGCAGAACCTGAATTTCATCATGTACCAGCGCGCGCTCATCAATGAAAACAAGTGGCGCGCCAGCCGCTACGGCATTGACGGGCATCTTATCGATTTCGGAAAAGAAGAGGAAGTAAATACGAGGGCCCTGATCTATGAGCTGCTGGATTTTATTGACGATGTAGTAGACCCCCTGGGATGCCGGGATGCCATCTCGCTGGTTCCCCGCCTGTTTGAAACCGGCACCGGCGCCGACCGTCAGCTAAAAGTCTTTGAAGAGACCCAGAGTCTGGTGAAAGTGGTGGATTATATTCACGATCAGTTCCTGCACGGACTCTGAGCCCGGTCTCCTCATGCCAGGTTCTCAAGGACCATCGCTGACGCGCCTCCTCCCCCATTGCAGATACCGGCCGCGCCATAACGTGCTTTGTTCTGCCTGAGAATATATAAAAGTGTAACCAGGATCCTCGCCCCGCTGCAGCCCAGCGGGTGCCCCAGCGCCACGGCACCGCCATGGACATTTACACAGGAAGGATCAAGTTGAAGTCTGTTCCGGTTTTCAATACCCACTACGGCAAAAGCTTCATTGATTTCCCAGTAGCTGATATCCTTCATCTTCAGACCGGCCTTATTGACCGCCCGGGGAATGGCAATGGAAGGTGATGTGGTAAACCATTCGGGCGCCTGTTCCGCATCGGCATAAGATACTATCCTTGCCAGGGGCGTCAGCCTGAGCTCTTTTAATTTTTCTTCGCTTACCAGTACGAGGGCCGCCGCACCATCGTTCATGGTGCTGGCATTTGCAGCCGTCACCGTTCCGTCTTTCAAAAAAGCGGGTTTCAGTGTAGGAATTTTTTCAAATTTTACATTAAAGGGCTCTTCATCCTGTTCGAGGCGGAGGGTCTCCCCCTTTTTCCTGATCTCCGCGGGCACCACTTCATCCCTGAACTTCCCGGTCTTCCAGGCCTCCTGCGCACGGCGATAGCTGTCTTCTGCGAATGCATCCTGCGCTTCTCGACTGATAT
>Ga0207705_10003523_pt1 | contig 11927 bp, 6 predicted proteins | sample KBSC13metaG_FD_184314 | JGI IMG/M metagenome (GOLD analysis project Ga0207705, IMG submission 184314) | Corn rhizosphere microbial communities from Kellogg Biological Station, Michigan, USA - KBS C1-3 metaG (SPAdes) (version 2) | ecosystem: Host-associated > Plants > Roots > Rhizosphere > Soil ...
TGCCCGGCTGCTGGTGCCAGAATGGTGGTTTCCTGCGATGAAGGAGGACCTGGCGCGCCAGGATTATAAACTGGACAAGGTTGCCAAAATCATGTTTGGCACCAGCACTGCCACGCCACGCAATGTCGATTCTTATGCCGAAATCAGCGAACTGGCATTGCATGGCCGCGATTACCGCTATCTGGCCGCGCTGGTGGTCATCATCCTCGGCGGTTGGATTGCATTTGGTGTCTGGTTTTTCCTGGCCCATTCACGCGCGCTGTTGGCCAGTGTGAATTCGAAAATGAAAACGAATTTGCCCCTGGTGGCCTATCGCCAGTTGACGCTGGAGCCCTACAAGGACAAGGAAAAGGCATCGGTCCTGCGATATATCGCCAGCGCTTATACCGATCCCAAACTGGACCTGGAAACCGTGGTCGAAGGGACCGGCGTGAACCGCTACAAAATCAATGAAGTGCTGAAATCCGAACTTGGCATGACATTCACCAGTTACCTGAACAAACTGCGGCTGACCGAGGCATCCAGGCTGCTGACTGAAAAAAGCAGTGCCGCCATTTCGGAAATCGCGTATTCGGTCGGCTATGCGAATGTTCCGTATTTTAACAAGCTGTTCAAGGAGGAATTCGGTTGCACGCCGAAGTCATTCCGGACGCTTGCCGCCCAGCAGCAGGCGCAGCCCGCCGACAGCGTCCCGTCGGAACCACTCGCCTGAACCGCCGCATCCGGGCACCCGGCGTGCGCCGGCGCGTTCCGGCCACGCAGCCCGATCCTGCCCGTCTTCACCACCCGGCCTGACCACCGCGGCTGAACCGCCGCCATCCAGCGCTCGCGTCCAGCACGGGGCGCATCCCACCTCTCGCCGGTGCTCATGCTCCCGCCGATCCACGACGGTTCCGCGACTGGACCGTGCTTACGCGAACTACCACGGTCGAATTCCACCACGGCAAACATTGCTTGCAATTTCTGCGGTTTGCAAGAAATTCCAATGGCGGCGATACCGTTGCCCATGACGGGCGACCTATGCTTCAGACATGGCCGGGTTCCGCTACCGCCTCCCGACCGCAGACGCAAGTGGCCGGGCAGTGCAGGTCTGCGCGCTGAAGATCGCGTCTATCTGGCCATTGCATTGTTTTGCTCTCCTCCGCGGCGGGTTTCCGCAGTGGTTTCCGGGGCAGCTTTGGCTGCCCTTTTTTAGGCTGCCCCTTGGGTACACGCGTGCGGATGCAAGTCGCGCCGCGATCAGCCGGTGAGCGAAGCGAAACGCCAGCTGTGGAAGTTTCGGAAATGTTTTCCAAGCACACAAGTAAAATGAAGACGACGAAAGTACACCGGATCGCGCTGTTATTCAACGCGAACAATATATTCGATCACGACGTCATCGCCGGCATTGCCGCCTATTTTGGAAGTACCCGCGCGGCCTGGGATATCTTCCTGGAAGAAGATTTCCGATTGCGTCTGTCAGGCATCGAGCACTGGCAGGGCGACGGCATTATCGCGAATTTTGACGATCCGGCCGTGGCAGAAGCGTTATCGCGCTGTCGTGTACCGGTGGTGGCGGTGGGCGGTTCCTATGCCGATCCGGCCAACTACCCGGCCGGTGTGCCCTACGTGGCAACCGACAATTTCAACCTGATCGAACTGGCACGCCAGCATCTGATCGATGTCGGCCTGCAGGATTTCGCCATGTTCAGCGTTCCCGCCACCAGCGAAAATCGCTGGGCACAGGAGCGCGAGAAGGCGTTCCGCACGCTGATGCAGGGCGACCAGCTGGAAGCGGAGATCTTCCGCGGCTGCGAAACCAGCGCCCGTTCGTGGGACGAGGCGGTCCAGGGGCAGATCGACTGGTTGCGCAGCCTGCCCAAACCGGTCGGCATCATCGCCGTCACGGACGCGCGTGCACGCCAGCTGTTGCAGGCCTGCAGCATCGCGGGCATCGAAGTGCCGGAACGGGTGGCAATCATCGGCATCGACAATGACCCGCTGGTGCGCAGGCTCACCCGCATACCGCTCAGTTCCGTGATCCAGGGTGCGCAGGAAATGGGGCGCACGGCCGCCCATCTGATCGAGCAGATGCTGCACGGGGTGCGCCCGCCGAAGACGCCGATCGTGGTGCCGCCGGCCGGCATCAACGTGCACGCGTCCAGCCAGTACCAGCTGATCAAGCATCCGAACGTGATGCGGGCGCGCCACTTCATCCGCCAGTATGCCTGCCAGGGCATCAAGACCGAACAGGTGGCCGATTACGTGGGCGTGTCGCGCTCTTCGCTCGACGCCAACTTTCGCGAGGAACTGGGATGCAGCGTGCACGACGTGATCCTGAGCTTCAAGCTCAATGCCGCCAAGGCCGGCCTGGAAAGCGGAGATGCCAGCATCGAGGACGTAGCGCTGGTCAGCGGCCTGACGTCCATCCAGCAAATGCACCGGGTGTTCAAGCGCGAACTTGGCTGTACGCCGCGCGCCTATCGCGACCGCGTGCTTGGCGAGCGTCGACAGATGTCGCCGGATTTGCACCTGACGAGGTTTCACCACAAACCGACGGGCTCCATTTGAGCCGTCCGCGGGGGCGCGGCGGTGATCCTCGAGCCACTCAAACAATAGCGACAGCTTGAATCGGCAACGAAAGCCTGGCGCTCAGAACGATTGTCTTAAATATATAAAAATCATTGTATGCCAATACAGCGCCATCGAAGTGGCTGATTGACCGGTATCGATACTAAAAGCAGGGAGGCCAGACGTTCCCCTCAATTTTCTTGTCATCGGCACAGCCGGTGCCGAGCAATTTCAGCAACACAAAAGAAAGGAATATCCAATGAGGAGACATACCATGAGATTCCAGCTGACGGCAGTCGGACTGGCCTGTGCCACGTTGCTGTCCGGCTGCGGCGGCGGCGGCAGTTCGAGCGAAGGCGCGATGGCGCAATCCATTTCGTTCCCATTCGCGGGCGGACAGACGATCGCCGTCCCGCCCAACGTCGCGACCGTCCCGCTGACGGCAACGGCGAGCGGCGGTGGCGAGGTGACCTACACGTCGAATACGCCGACTATCTGCACCGTCAACGGCGCTACGCTGTCGCTGATCAAAGCGGGCGAGTGCTCGGTGACCGCCAGTCAGGCGGGCGGCAACGGCTACGCCCCAGCTTCGGAAAATCAGCTTTTCGGCGTTCCCAAACAGGCGCAGACGGTAACCTTCCGCAATCCGGGCTCGCTGCCGCTGGATTCGACGCCGGTTCCGCTGGTCGCGACGTCCAGCATTGCGGGCAAAACCGTTACCTTTACGTCCAGCACGCCCACGGTGTGTACGGTCAGCGGCAACACGATGACCAAGGTCGACAACGGACTGTGCAAAATTACGGCGGCGGTCGTCGATGATATCTATGCCCCCGGCGCGGTCGTCCGGAGCATCCCGATCGGCACCGCACAGGCGGATCCGCTGACGTTCCTGAGCGGCTACAAGGACGCTTTCACGACCAACCAGCAGGGCCACATCGACACCTACGCCGGCAGCAGCGCGGACGGTTGGTGGTGTGCCACGAACTGGTGCGGTCGCACCGTGCCCGCCGACGGCAGCAGCTTCACCTGGTACTACAACATCCAGCCGGACTCCGGCGTTGGACTGGGTGCCTACTTCGGCTTCAAGCTGCTTGCTGGCGGCCTGACGCAGCTCGTCAACAACGGCGACACGCTCGCCGGCATACGGATAGATGCCCAGGCGGCGCTGAAGTTCACGCTCGCGGAAAACCCTGAATGGTTCGGTACCGGTAACAACGCGGTCGATATCAACCTGTATCTCGGCCACTTCGCTCTCAACGCGAAAGGCGAGCCTTGCAACGTCAAGCTGCACGGGGTGGTGACGCCGACCGCTGCAGCCGCCACGAGCTACAGCGTCGGTCTCAAGGACAATTTCACGATTGCCGACTCGTGCGGCCTGACGGGACTCGACCTCTGGAACGAGTTGCAGGACTACCCGATCTCGCAGATCGAATTCTCCGCAGCGAGTGCGAACACCTCGATGGCGACCGCGGGCGCGGCCAAGCTGACCTACTCGACCCAACTCACGCTGACCGGCCCCGTCATCTTCCAGTGACCGCAGACGGCAACCAAGGCATTTGATAAAAGGATTTAGATAATGACAAGAATTGAGACGAAGATCGTGAGGAAACCGATCAAGATGACCGCGCTGTCGATCGGAGTGGCGCAGGCGGCACTGGTCTGGGGCGGTGCGGCGTACGCGCAGTCCACGCCGGCCGGCGACTCGTCCGCGCAAACGGTGGTCGTGACCGGCCAGCGCGCCGCCATGCAGTCCGCGCAAAAACTCAAGCAGAACGCCGATGAAGTCATCGACGCCGTCGTTGCGGAAGAAGCCGGCAAACTGCCGGACAAGTCGATCACCGAAGTGCTGCAGCGCGTCGCGGGCGTCACGATCGACCGCAATCGTTCGCGCGGCGACCCGGAACACTTTTCGGTCGAAGGTTCGGGCATCTCGGTGCGTGGCCTGACCTGGGGTTCGTCCACGCTGAACGGCCGCGAATCCTTCTCGGCCGGCTATCCGGGCCGTGAACTGAGCTGGGGCGACGTGCCGCCGGAACTCATGTCCGCAGTGGTCGTGCACAAGAATCCGCCCGCCGAGCTGGTTGAAGGCGGCGTCAGCGGGCAGGTGGATCTGCGTACCGCGCTGCCGTTCGACTACAAGGACAGCAAGGTCGCCCTGTCGGCGAACGGCAATTACAATGCCCTTGGCAGCAAAAAGTCGCCGGGCCTGTCGGCCCTGGTGTCGAAGCGCTGGAATACCAGTACCGGGCAATGGGGCGCGTTGATCGACCTGTCGGTCAACCGCACCAATGCCCACAACGATACGGTCCAGGTGGATGCGTATTACCCACGCGCCGACATCGTTGACGGCCAGACCGTCTGGATACCGAAGTCCGCGTCGTTCCGCACCAACACGAGCCAGAACGACCGCGCCGGTATCTATGGCGCGTTGCAGTGGAAGAACAGCGGCATGGAATCGGCCCTGACGTACTTCCACTCCGGTTACAAGTCGGCCAATACCGAGAACGCCACGTTCACGGCCGTCGAGTCGCCATACCTCGTCGTACCGGTCAATCCGGTGTTCGACAAGAACGGCATCCTGCAGAAAGCCCTCTACACTTACCCGACCGGCGGTCTGGGGGCGAACAGCTTCGCAGCCGGCGGCCTGGGTTACCAGTCCGACAGCGGCTTCGATACCAACAGGTCGCAGACGCGCGAGATCGCCTGGAACTTCAAGTGGAACATCAACGACCGCTGGTCGGTCCAGAACGACGTGCAGTGGGTGCATGCGACGAACAGCGCCGAGGGCAACGTCATGACCCTGGGCACGTTCGTGCCGAGCCTGGGCATCGACTTGTCGGGCAATCTGCCGAAGGTGACGTTCGACGACAGCGCCCGCGCCTTCCTGGCGAATCGCGACAACTACTACATGAGCTTCATGATGCCGTCGATGACCAAGGCAAAGGGTGACCTGTATGCCTGGAAGACCGACGCACGTTTCCGCTTCGACGACGACGTGCTGCGCGACCTGCGTTTTGGCGTGCGCCTGACCAAGCGTACGGCGGTCCACGTCGACGCCACCGGCGGCAACGGCGGCTGGAAAAGCTGGGCCGAGCCGTGGTCCATCAACCAGACGAAGGTGCCGGGCACCCTGCCGGCGGTCGGAGACAGGGGTTGGCAATCGCGCGCCAACTACAGCTACTTCAGCGACCCGCGCTACGGCGACCTGGTCAAGACGACCCTGTATAACTTCCCGACCTTCTTCAACGGCAAAATTCCCCAAGTGCCGACGATGGTGGTGCCGGACCCGGCCTTTGTCCGGAACCTGGCCAATAATGCGAATATCAAGCAGTCCATGCTGATGCAGTGCCAGGACGCCAACGCATACTACGGCACCAACAACGATTGCTCGAACGCGGATGGCAACTGGAAACCGCTGACCTACACCGACGATCCGGCCCAGACCAGCCGTCAGCAGGAACGCACCGAAGCCGCCTATGGACAGCTGCGCTTCGGCTTCGACAACTTGCGCTTCCCCGTCGAGGGCAACATCGGCGTGCGTGTGGTCCACACGCGTAGCGAGGCCCACGGCTACACGATCTTCGACCCGACGTATGGCTCGAACACGTCGGACGTGATCCCCCGCTTCGCTCCGATCCACGATCCGGTGAATGCGTCGCAGCAGTACGTCGATGTGCTGCCCAGCCTGAACCTGAAGGCCGACCTGACGGACAAGCTGCAAACCCGGTTCGCGTTCGCCAAGTCGATGTACCGTCCGCCGTTCGACAACCTGAACGAGTACATCACGCTGAGCCAGAACATTACGTCGGGCACCGGCGCCGATAGCGGCAAAATCCAGAGCATCAGCTACACGGGCAACGACAGGGGTAACGCCTACCTGAAGCCGGTCCGCTCCAACAATTTCGACTGGACGCTCGAATGGTATCCGGGCAACGGTGCGTCGCTGACCCTGGCCCTGTTCCGCAAGAACGTGCGTGACATCATCCTGAACACGGCGTTCACCAGGAGCTACAAGGATCTGGCGGGCAACAATCAGACGTTCCTGATCACCGGGCCGGACAACGTCGCCAAAGGTTCGGTGACGGGCCTGGAACTCGCTGGCCAGACCTACTTCAACAATGTGCCGGGGCTGGACCGTATGCTGCCGGACTGGGCCAAGGGCTTCGGCATCTCGGCGAACTACACGTACATCGACAGCAAGCAGGACCTGTACCATCCGTTCACCCAGAAGTATTGCCCGGCGCACGGATCGTTCAACAACGCCTCGATCAGTTTGTATGGCTGCGACACCACCGGCCTGCCGTTCACGACGATGCCGATCCAGTACCTGTCGAAGAACGCGTACAACCTCATGTTCCTGTATGACCGCGGCCCGCTGTCTGCGCGCCTGGCCTATAGCTGGCGCAACCGCTTCCTGCAGGGCGTGGGTGCGAATGGCACGCACGGTGAGGATGCCGTCAGCGCCGATCCGGCACGTGCGGGCGCAAGAGACGTGGACTGGGGCTTGCCGACCTGGCAGGAAGCGACGGGGCAGCTGGACTTTGGCATCGACTACAGGTTCAACGAGCACTTCTCGGGCAACTTCTCGGCGAGCAACCTGACGGACATGGTCGTGCGCCAGACGCAGCAGCAGGGTATCGGCAACATGGCCCGCGCCTGGTTCGAGCCGGGTCGCAGCTTCCGCCTGAGTCTGCGTTACACGTACTAAAAGGAAAGGCGGGCCCGCTCGCGGGCCCGCCCAGCCTCTCCATCAACAAGCCAGTCCGGTTCGGACTGGCTTTTTTTCGTGTGCGCCCAGCATGGGCGCACTCTTGTGGGTGCAAGTCCCGCCGCAAGCTGACCACAGCGAGCGAAGTGAAGCACAACTGCGGAAGAGTAATCGACCGTGGGGAGGAAGTGTGGAGCGAAACTGCGAGCCGATGAACAAGAACCGGATAGAAGGCGCTGCCGAGCAGGGCGAGCGGGCACGTAACCGCGAAACTCTCGTGGTCAAGGCGAAGTGGCGTAGATTCGGCGGCTGTGCAGTGAAGGAGTGCGTTCTTACCTGGGGACGCCCCGCCTTATGCCTGAAAGGGCGACGGCGCGAGCCGGAGCGGGGTCTCAGCAGAGGTCATAGTAGCCACAGCCTTGGCGAAGGACCGAACGGGAAGGAGCGTCAAACGCCTTGTCGATGAAACGTGTACCGCATCAGATGCCCGCACCAGCGGGGCGGGGCGCCGGACGGCGGGGTGAAGCCTCGTCCAAAGCGGCCAGCGATGAAACACGCTCCACGCGGCAAGAACCGGAAGACGCGGGGCGAGGCTTGCTCGCGCAAGCGCTCGCGAGAGAGAACATGCAACGCGCGTGGAAACGCGTGAGGGCGAACAAGGGAGCCGCAGGTATCGATGGTCTGGACATCGCTCAGACCAAAGAGTACCTGAAGCACGCCTGGCCCGACATCAGGAGGCGCCTGATGGCCGGCACGTACAAGCCACAACCTGTACGGCGCGTGGGCATTCCGAAACCGGATGGAAGCGAGCGTGAACTGGGGATACCGACCGTGACCGACCGCCTGATTCAGCAGGCACTGTTGCAAGTGCTGCAACCGTTGATCGATCCCACTTTCAGTGAACACAGCTACGGGTTTCGGCCCGGCCGCCGGGCGCGCGATGCCGTGCTCGCTGCACAGCAATACGTGCAGGAAGGCCGCCGCATCGTGGTAGACGTGGACCTGTCGAAATTCTTCGACCGCGTCAACCATGACATCCTGATTGACCGCCTGAGGAAACGCGTGAACGACGCCGGAGTGATCCGTTTGGTGCGCGCCTACCTGAACGCGGGCATCATGGATGGCGGCGTGGTGGTCGTGAGAATGGAGGGAACGCCGCAGGGCGGTCCGCTGTCTCCGCTTCTTGCCAACGTGCTTCTCGACGAGGTGGATCGTGAGCTTGAACGACGGGGGCATCGTTTTGCCCGCTATGCCGACGACTGCAACGTGTACGTGCGCAGTCGGAAAGCGGGCGAGCGGATGATGGCTCTACTCCGACGTCGCTATGACAAACTGCGCCTGAAGATCAATGAATCGAAGAGTGCGGTGGCCAGCGCGTTTGGCCGCAAGTTTCTGGGTTATGCCTTGTGGCCAGCACCGAAAGGCGAGGTCAAGCGCAAAGTGGCAAGTCAGGCATTGGCAGCGTTCAAACAGCGCATCCGGGAACTGACCCGGCGATCAGGCGGACGCAGTATCGGACAGGTAATCGAAGGCTTACGGCCCTATGTGATTGGTTGGAAAGCCTACTTTGGACTGGCACAAACCCCTAAAGTCTGGCGCACGCTGGACGAATGGATGCGCCACCGGATGCGTGCGATCCAACTCAAGCATTGGCGGCATGGACCAACGATCCATCGTGAACTGCTGGCCTTGGGCGCTCCGGCTGCTGTAGCCCATCAAGTCGCGGCGAATAGCCACAGATGGCAACGCAACAGCCGCTACCTGCTCAACAGCATATTCACCATTGCCTACTTTGACCGCCTTGGCATGCCACGGCTCTCATAACCTCAACTTCCCGAACCGCCCGGTGCGGACCCGCACGCCGGGTGGTGTGGCAGGGGACCGGCTAGCGAATGCTAACCGCCCCTATGCCGATCATTGATCCTTGTATTTGATTCGGAACCAGTCAAAATCCGCATAACCGCCAGGATGTTTTGTTGCATAGTTGAACAAGCCAAAGCGATATCCCATGAAATGCGGGATGGCGTAAGTCATTTTCAATGTGTCGCCGATCCGATTCCACGTCTTGCCGTCGAGGCTGTACGCAAAGCTGGCCTGATCTTTCAGGTCGGCAAAATCACAATCGATCCTTAAATAGACGTGGTTTTGTGCCAGAGGAACCCGCTGGACCTCCACCGGCTTGTCGGAGGCAGCATTGACCATGACGATCCATTTTTTCCCGTTTTCGAGCCTGACGCCAACCTGTCCGAAATTCTTCTGGAAGGCGCTCAATCCAGCGAAATCACCTTCCTTTATTCTGGAAACATCCACCAGGGTAGAGGCGATGCTCGCCGGGCCGATCGTGCGCTGGGTAAGCGTATTTCTTGCCTGTACAAACGAGGTGTCGATCCGGCCTGTTTTCAGCCGGAGATATCCCTTTCTTTCCTGTACCGACCAGAGTTGATTGTCCGGGTTATGGTTCCATTGCCAAACCAGAGGCAATGCCGGCTGTCCTTTCTTGCGATTGAATTCATCGGAAGCAGCCAGATTCGGAATCAGGCCTGTGCCGGCCGGCAGGTCCAGCTTGTCCGGGACCTTCCCGTTTTCTCCCAATACGGGCCAGCCGTCTTCCCACTTGACCGGCACCAGGTAAGGAATGCGGCCAACGGACCCGTAGTCGCGGAAAAGATAAGCGAACCAGCGCCCGTCAGGCGTGTCGATCAATCCGCCCTGGGCAATTCCTCTATCCTGGAGAGCAACTCTTCCTTCCCACGGTCCGTCGAGACTGTCTGCCCGGTGTATCAGGACCGTTCGCATCCCCCCGCGCGGCGCGCATATATTAAATAAATAATATCTCCCGTTGACTTTAAATAACTGGGATCCTTCCGCGTTCAGGCCTATTTCTTTTCCTGTCGGGGCGCTGGCATTTTCGACGAGAACTCTCTCCGGAACGCCAGGCTTCACTCCCGTCAGGTCGTCTTTCAATTCAATAATTTTCAACGTTTCGGCGCCATGAACCAGATAGGCTTTGCCGCCGTCAAAAAACAGGGAGTTGTCATGATACGCCGGCCTGAACGATACTCGCGTCCAGTTTCCTTTTTCTATGTCCTGGGTTCTGAAAATATAGGTTTCACCCGTGGTGTATGCAAATGTGGTGACGTAATACATGCCATTGTGAAAGCGCAGGCTGCTGGCCCAGGTGCCCTTGCTGTACGCGTTTTTGCCTTCTGTTAAATTCAGCTCGGGCATGTCGGCTAACGTGTCATGGGCATAATTGATTATCTTCCAATTGACGAGATCGGTCGATTTCATGATGGGCACGCCCGGATTCATGTGCATGGTCGTGCTGCTCATGTAATAATTTTTGCCAACCCTGATCATCGACATGTCAGGTACGTCGGCAAAAATCAGGGGATTCTGGGCTTGCGCCAAAGCCATACCCTGAACAGGAAAAGCAAGCAAGGCGAAAAGGAACCTGAAATTTTTTTTCATGGGATAAAAGGACAAGTTGGGAGTTCGGCAAAATGGGGCCGCGTGGCGGTCCTGGGCGCCGGCAGGGCTGCACAAGGTCCAACAGCGTTGCGTCGCGGCGGCGGCGGGGCCAGGGATATGCCGGCGGCAACGCTCGGGCCGAGGTTGTCTGGGCCGGACGCCTTCGTCGGGGCCGGTGGAATGACGGAGTCCTGGATGACGAGCGATGGCGTCGGCTTCGGGCCGGAGCAGTGGTGGGCGAGCCTGCTCCGCCGCCGCCGGCCAAGGCCGGTGCCAGCAGGAGTGCGCCTGGGATGGCGTGATGTCGCACGAATGGTCTCCAGGGGATGAGCTACATTCTGCGCGCTCCCTCGCATATGCCACAATTTTCAAAATCGCCAATGCGCGTAGCCATTTTTCTTTTGACAGGCGAGGCGGAACCCGGCCGTGGGACGGAAGCGACAGGGGTTCTTGCCGAAGGGATGAGCAACCCCAATCTCTTCGAAGCACCAGTCGATGAGCTCTTTTAGGGTAATATTCGCTAGCCCGCGAGTGTCTTTGAAGCGCCGGGCATCCATCTCAGCCTCGACCTTCCGCGCCCACGCGGCGACCTGCGCCTCCGTCGGAAAAGTTTCCGTAATGGACTTGTGACCCTTGCGGCGGACCTGCGCCCGCCAGGTGTTCCCGATCTTAAGTAGCGAAGCCATCGGTAGCAACATGTCGCAACGAGGTGAGGAAACAGGGGTAGTTTGCGGGAAGCGTTTTTTGTCCCCGCACATAGGGAAAACCAGGATTTTGATGAAAGACAGCAAGAGAAAACTGAGCGTAGCACCCATGATGGACTGGACAGACCGCCATTGCCGCGTCTTCCACCGCCAGATCACGAAGCATACGTGGTTATATACGGAGATGGTAACGACGGGCGCCCTGGTCTACGGCGACGTGGAGCGTCACCTGCGCTATGACGACGTCGAACACCCGATCGCCCTGCAACTGGGCGGCAGCGATCCGGCCGACCTGGCCAGGAGCGCGAAGCTGGGCGAGCAGTGGGGCTATGACGAGATCAACCTGAATTGCGGCTGCCCGTCCGAACGCGTGCAGAAGGGCGCGTTCGGCGCCTGCCTGATGCAGGAGCCGCAGCTCGTCGCCGATTGCGTGAAGGCGATGCGCGACGCCGTCTCCATCGACGTCACCGTCAAGCACCGCATCGGCATCGATC
>Ga0207705_10003525_pt1 | contig 11920 bp, 11 predicted proteins | sample KBSC13metaG_FD_184314 | JGI IMG/M metagenome (GOLD analysis project Ga0207705, IMG submission 184314) | Corn rhizosphere microbial communities from Kellogg Biological Station, Michigan, USA - KBS C1-3 metaG (SPAdes) (version 2) | ecosystem: Host-associated > Plants > Roots > Rhizosphere > Soil ...
CGACATAGTCGCCGACATGGTCGACATCGACACCATCGCGCCGGTCGATGACCAGGAACTTACCGCCGAGGCGGGCGTCGATCTCGACCTTGACCATCGTGCCGGTGGGTGTCGAGAATAGCCACTTGCCGGCTTTCACCGGGTCGAGCCAGGCGTCGAAGACGCGCTCGGCCGAAGCCGTAAATCGATGGGTGACCGCGATGTTCATGGTGGGTTCATCGGACATTACCGTTCTCCTATTACATCTTCCGCCTGCAAAAGCTCGTCCAGCGCCATCAGGTTCCGCTTCCAAAACGCCCGTTGCGTTTCCATCCAGGCCATTGCCTCGTCGAAGGGCTGCGTATTCAGCGACAGTAAATGCTCACGCCCCGACCTCCGTCGACGCACCAGGCCCGACCGTTCGAGTATCCGGATATGCTTCGATACCGCATTCAGCGATATCGCAAACGGCTCCGCCAGATCCGTCACCCGCGATTCGCCGACGGCGACTCGCTGGAGGATCGCCCGCCGGGTCGGATCCGCAAGGGCGATGAGTGTGTCGTCGAGGCTGGCCTGTGGTGTCATATATTCAACCTTTTGGTTGAATGATTCTGGCAGAGGCAGCCGTGTTTGTCAAGAGGGCACTTTCGTGACGGTCGGCGAGCTGAGCGGGTGACGAAGAACACGCCTTTATCACCCTACCCACAGGGATTACGCCCTAAATGCTACTTTACCTGAATCGAATACATCGATGTCCGAGCCGCGACAAATAGCGTCTTTCCATCTTTGCCGCCGAAGACTAACTGTGTCGGCCGCTCGGGTACGTCGATGGTTTCGACCAGCTTACCCGTCGGCGAGTAGACATAAATCTGACCGGCGGCGATGTAGACGTTACCGTGACTATCGACCGCCACTCCTTCGCCGCCCTGGTTGACGAACAGCCTGGCGTTGGCGAGTGAGCCGTCGGGCTGGACGTCGGTTACCCAGGTCTGCATGTTGCTTTCATCGCTGACGTAGAAAGGCTTGCCCGGCGACGCGGGGGCGAGGCCGAAGGCTCGGATGACGTCGTGCATCTTCGATCCGTAGTAGAGCGTACCCTGGATGAAGTCGTCGCCCGCAGGAATGTAGGTCGTTCCGTCGGGCGATACGAACTGCCACGGTCGGGCCTGCGGTTTGCCTCCCGTGAAGTCATCGTCGAGACGCCAGTGGTTGACGGGGATCACCGGCGTCAGGCCCGGCCGTGCCGTGGACGGCTGGGCTGTCAGCACAGTGACGTCGTCGTTCGGGGCGCCAGGTTTGAAGGTGTAGACCGTGCCCGATCCGGTGTAGGAGATCACCATCAGGTTGCCGGCCTTATCGAAGGCCAGGTTGACCGGATCGAGCGGATTGTCGCGGACGGTCGACACCGCACCGGCATCGACATCCCACTTATAGATCCGCTGCCACTTGTTGTCAACGAAGTAGAAGTCACCGGTCGTCGGGTCGACGGCGCCGCCGCTGATGTTGAAAAAGCCGGTGGCGAGGCGATCCAGATGGGACGCCGGACGGTGGGCTGTTTTCCTTCTGCTGTCGACGTTCATATACGCGAACTCACGCTGACGGACTTCGTCGCCGGTCGACATGTCGACGATGAGGTTGTCGAAGGACGCTTTGCAGTCACTGTAGCAATGAACGTTGCGCAGCCGGATGCCGTGGGAGTTGGTCAGTTTGATGGCGTACGGGAACGGCTGCCACATGCTCACCACGCGGTACATGAAGAGGTTGGCGACCGTGATGTTGTGGCAGTCCTGGATCTCGAGCGGCAATGCGAATCCGCTTTCGCCGCGCTCCTCTTCGGTCTGCAGGGCGCAGATTTCCCAGTTCGATACATTGCGCAGCAGTGCCTCGTGGCGTACGTGGTGCTCGCTGGAAAGTTCGTAGATCCGGCCCGGTGTTGACGTATTCGTGATGGCGACACCCGCCTGAGCGTACGGCGACGCGGTCCAGATATTCTTGAACGTGCCTCCTCCGCCGTCGGTCACCCAGAGGCTATAGAAGGCGGAATCCCATCGACGGTTCGCGTTACCGTCGGCGCTATGGTTGGTGTTGTAGATCTCCTGCCAGGGCACTCCCGAGCCGTGGCCGCCGAGGAACTTGACGTCGTCCATCATCGACTGCGCGCCGGCCATCCACTTCGCGCCGACCGCGGACGGATTGGCCCCGCCGGCGTCGAGGCCGAGTCCGGTGACGATGTTCGTGCCACCCTGCGGCGTCTCGAGCAGCGGCTTCGGACTGCCGGGGAACGGCGGCGGCGTAAAGCCTCGGTTCGCGCCTGCTGTCGATGTCGGTGTGGGCGATGGGATGCCGTCGAAAGCCGGCGTGTTGTCGTCGACTACTAGCTGCGTCGTGATCGGGTTGAGGCCGATGATGACGGTCGACGGCCGCAGGGTAATGGTGTCGGTCACCTTGTATTTGCCCTGCGGCAGATAGATCGTGTTGTACTTCGCAATGGCGTCCTTGATGACGGCCGTGTCGTCGGTCACGCCGTCACCCTTTGCGCCAAATGTCTTCAGATTGACCCAGGTGTCCATCGCGGGGAGCGGTTGGACATCTGACGCGACCGGGTCGGGCATACTCGCGACTTTGGAGGCGTCGAAGACGGTCTTGACCGACGGTGTCGATGTGATACCGTCATAGTGCAAACCGTGCGAGAACGTCTTGACCTCGTAGATTTCGCCGGGGGCTGTCACGGTCTTGCCGCTCTCGCGGAACTGGGCGAAGGTGGCCACGTTATTACACGCGACGTTCTCCATGTTGAGTTGGAGGCGCAGAGCGTTCTCGGAGCTGACAATGAAGGCGGGGCCGCCGACATCTTCGAGCCGGCCATCCTTGAGCCAGAGCTGTTCGGTGTAAGTCGGGTCGATAGATATTGCCGTCGGCACGTGCGTAAAGTGCGGACGGATGAGCGTAAGGCCGGCGTCGTGCGTCTTGATCGCGGCGATCGACTGCCCGTCGAAGCTGGCGTCGAGAAGGGTGTACTGCCAACCCGGCGACGGTGTCCGCATAACGATGCCGTACTTGCCGCCATGGAAGTGTAGATCCTCGGCGAAGTTGCCGGTGTCATGGATTCCTGCGAAACCCGTCCCGACGTTGAAGTCGATGTGCGATAGGTAACAGTGCTGCGCGTATCGACCGCGGATGCCAACCGCGCCGGGGTTGCCGTCGCCAATCTCGATGTCGACGTTGCTCATGGCAGAGTAGAAGGTGCCGGGGTTGGCGTCGTTCTGGACGTTCATGTTGACGCCACCCCGGCCGTTGAAAGTCGGCGTGGCGACGTCGCCTGGGTCACGGGGGCGTCGACCGGGGAAGAACACCATGAACTTCTCGCCATCTTGATAGCCGGGCGTGCTCGGCGCGAGCACGAGGGTGGGGCGTGTTGCGCCGTAGCCGATGACGCGGATTCCCGGCCATACCTGGAGCGTCTTCGTGATGCGATATCGGCCCTCGGGCAGGAAGACGATCCCCTGACCGTTGACCTCCTGCACGTTGTCGATGGCCTTCTGAATGCCCGCTGTGTCGTCGGCGACACCGTCGGCGTGCACGCCGAAATCAGCCGGCGTCACATAAATAGCCCTGGCGTCGTCGAGTCTGCTGGTGTAGTAAGAGGTCGACGCCATCGATGGCGTCGCCGCGGCCAGGACGACGGCCGCGGTGAGCAATGTAGAAGATTGCATGTACGGTACCTTTGTGGCGCGGCCGAAACCGCGTAATATCTCGCCAGTATAATGTACCGGTATATAGTCAAATTCCTCCTATAATCGCACAGGTTGAGCGATAAATCTGAAATCTGCCGGTGCCTTAGCGGTTCCGCCGGCGTCGTCGATATGGAGGTATGAAACTTCTCTTCCTATGCAGCAGGAATAAATGGCGCAGCCTGACCGCGGAGTACATCTTTCAGGGAGGCAACGGTCATTCGGTTCGGAGCGCGGGGACGGAGGCAGGGGCGAGGGTACGCGTTTCCGAGGGAATGGTGTCCTGGGCCGATCTGATTTTCGTAATGGAAAAGAAGCACCTGGCACGGCTGCGCGAGCGGTTTCCCGAATTGGTGTCTGAGAAGGAGATCGTCTGCTTGCACATTTCGGATGAGTACGAGTATATGGATGAGGATTTGATCGGTCTGCTAAGGTCGACGGTCAGCGAGCATGTCGAATTGTATTGATACTCTGTGGATATTAATAGTTAGCTAACAATATATTTGACATATGATTTCGTTCGTACCATAATAGCGCTATCAATCTACGGGAGCCAGACAGATGAAATCGACAGTCGACCAGATACGTGAGCGTTTTGACAATGACGTGGAGCGGTTTTCGAACCTGGAAACGGGACAATCCGCAACCATCGACGCCCCACTGGTACTCGACTTGATCGCCCAGGCGGCGTCGACAGTGACACCTTGCGCGACCAGCGTCCTCGACATTGGCTGCGGCGCGGGCAACTATACTCTAAGGGCCCTGCAAACCTTACCAGGCATGGACTGCACTCTCGTCGACCTCAGCCGGCCGATGCTCGACCGCGCCGTGGAGCGGGTGTCGACGGCGACTAACGGGAAAGTCACCTCGGTGCAGGGCGACGTCCGCGAGATCGACCTTGGCGAGGGCGCATTCGACGTCATCCTCGCCGCCGCCGTCCTCCATCATCTGCGCACCGATGAAGAATGGCGAAGCGTGTTTGCTAAATTCCACACAGCGCTTCGGCCGGGCGGGTCGATCTGGATCTCGGACCTGATCACGCACACAACGTCCGCGGTGCAGGAGATGATGTGGCGTCGATACGGTGACTATCTGTCGGCATTCAAGGGCGACGAATACCGCGACCAGGTTTTCACCTACATCGACCAGGAGGACACCCCTGTGCCGCTGATGTATCAGATCGACATGCTACGTGAAGTGGGCTTCCGCGACGTGGAGTTGCTGCACAAGAATAGCTGCTTCGCCGCATTCGGAGCTGTGAAGTAGAGCACGCGAAATGTTTTAACTTCCTCACATCCCTAATCATCTTGTCGTAAAAGGCCGAAAATGGTAAGGCTTTACGCTATGCGCCAATGTCCGGCCGCTGTCGCCGCAGGTTGCGACCTGAGATGATGGTATCGAGGAGCTTATATCGATGTGTTCTTTAACTGCGTTCTCACACAAGGATCTTCCGGAAGCCGTTGCCGACCTAAAAGCCCAATGCGGAGAAATCAAACCACGGTTGATTCTGTGTTTTGCAGCGCCAAGATACGATCTGTCGAGTTTATCACGTCAGATGCAGACGGAGTTTCCGAATGCTTGCGTGGTCGGTTGCTCAACAGCGGGGGAGATCTGCGATGCAAGGATGCTGACGGACTCGGTAGTCGCCTTGTTTCTTGACGAAGATGTCGTCGAAGACGTAGCCTGGGGAGTGGTGCTGCGCATCTCTGAGCAGGTTAACGTCAAAGACGCCTTTTCGAGCTTCGAGCGCCACTACCAGATCCCCGTATCGGCGATGGCTGCTGACGAGTACGTTGGCCTGGTCCTGGTGGATGGTATGAGCGGTGGGGAAGAGCGCCTGATGGAGAAGATCGGTGACCGCTGCGATCTCTCGTTCATCGGAGGTGCAGCTGGTGATGACTTGCAGTTCCGGCGAACCGAGGTCATGGTGCAGGGCGAAGCCTATACCGACGCTGCCGTGCTCTTGTTGATCAAGCCAAAGCGTGGCTTCGGCATCATCAAAACACAGAGCTTCTACGGCATCGGCAAGACGCTCATGGCGACCGCTGTCGACGAAACCGCCCGAGAGGTGATCGAGTTCAACCACGAGCCGGCCATCGATGCCTACGCGAAAGCCCTCGGTGTCTCGTGGGACGAATTACCTTCCCTCTTTATGAGGCATCCACTCGGCCTGATTATCGACGGGGAGCCTTTCGTTCGGAGTCCGCAGCGCATTCACGACGGCGCTCTGGCGTTCTATTGCAAAATCCCTGCCGGAACTGAGCTGGAAGTGCTCGACGCAACCGATATTGTCGAGGACACGCGCCGCGCGGTGGATAACTACGAGGCGAAACACGGTCCGGCATCCGCACTCGTCGATTTTCACTGTATCCAGCGAACCTTGCAGCTTCGCCAGGAAAATCGGTGTCCTGAGTACGGACAGATCTACAAAGATCGTGTCGCGATCGGATTTAGCACGTACGGCGAAGAGTATATTCACCACATCAACCAGACATCGACGATACTCGTTTTGCACTAGTGGCCGTAGCGCCAGGATGCGCAGCTCAACTAGCCCGGCGTTCGATTGCAGTTGAGCTCTCCACAGGCTATAATGGAGCCGATGTCTACCGTCGCCGGCTCCTCTGCCAATTCTCAATCCTCTCACTCGCCACGGGCCTTCCTGATCGTCACCAGTATCATTGCGCTCGCCCTATCGACGCTGCCGTACTTCATCGGCTACGTGGGACGTCGATCGGGCGTGTACCTCTGGGCAGGTACGAGCCCTAGCGACTACGCCGTCTACCTCGCCTGGATCCGCGCGGCCGCCGATGGAAGCCTGCGCGACCCGCATCTCTTTGCGGGCGGGCATCCGGGAATGCTAATCAACCCGATCTACTGGTTGATGGGCTTGATCGTGAAGCAGACGGGGCTGAGCGGAGCTGCTGTCTACCACGGTGCTCGCGTAATCTTCGGCGCGCTGCTTCTATACACGCTGTGGCGGTTTGTTCGGCTCTGCACACCCGACCCGTTGACGCGCCGGCTCGCCTTCCTATTCCTCTGCTTCTCCTCGGGATTCGGCTGGTGTCTGGGCTGGCTGCCGCTGAAGTACTGGAGCATCGACCTCTGGCAGCCGGAGGCTTTCACGTTCCTTTCCCTTTACAGCTACCCACACTTTTGCGCCGCGCTCGCGCTGCAGGTGGCGACGATTGGATTACTGCTGAAGACGGTGACGTCGGGGCGGTACAAGTACGCGGTCGCCGCCGGTGTCTGCGCGTTGACACTCGCCATCGTCCACACCTACGACGTCATCACGCTCGTCTGCATTTGGCTGGCCTATGCCGCCGCTCCCCGGTCGGGGACTGTCGACGACAGCCTGATGCGTAAGCGTGCCTGGCTTGCCGGATTGATTGCAGGAGCGTTGACGGCTCCCGGTGTCGCCTACATCTACTTCGCCATGCGTACGGATCGGGTCTTTGCCCAGAGAGTCTCCGAACCGACGATGTCGTCGCCGCTCTACACGGTGCTGATCGGCTACGGCGGCGTACTGTTGCTGGCAATCCTCGGCATCCGGCTGGCGAATCGCCCTGTTAACGGCCTGGCTGGTGTCGGACGGGTGGGGCACCCGGAAACTGGCGTGCTCTTGCCGATATGGGCCGTTGTCAATGTCGCCGTGAGCTATTTCCCGGTGCTGTTCCAGCGCAAGATGCTGCAAGGGGAACACGTGGCCCTCTGCGTGCTGGCGGCAGTCGGTGCGGCACACCTGCTCCGACGCAAATTGCCTAGTCTCGACTGGACCCGACTGCGCGCGGCCGAGCTACTGCTTGCGGCCTTCCTCTCGATTGGAAACGTCCTCTACCTCTATCACGACACGCGCGATATCCTGTCGGGCGTCGAGCAGCGTCGATATCGGTCGACACTCTCGACCGGCGAGGTCGACGCGCTGGCCTGGGTACGCGCGCACACGAACCAGAATGCGGTCATACAGCCTGTCCCGTGGAGAGATCCCGCGACCGGAAAGGATGTCGACGATACCCTTGCGCTCTTCGCCCCCGGAATTACGGGGCGGGCAGTTTATGCGGGGCACTGGGCGGAGACACCGGACTTCAATAATCGTGTAGACGATGTCTTCAAGATGGCCTACGCCGCGGATGGAGCGACGGCCGCTAAGAAGTCCGGCATCGCCTATTTAGTATTCTCTCAGCCGAGTGGGCCGAACCCCGCCGTGGGGCGGTTGCGATTGGTATACTCGAACTCTGGCGCGTCCGTGTACGCGATCGAGTGAAAGCCGGCGCCACTATCTATCAAACACGCGACATGATTCCTCGCACGACTCTGGACGGCAATCGACGGAAACTTCGAGATTACCGGTATGTCACCCGACCCACAGGGGTTACGCCCCAATGCTAATTGGCCCGCTCCATAGGGATTGTGCCCCATGCTAATTAGCCCGGCGGGCCGATGGGACTGCCGGGCTGACTTGGAGGCGATACGCTTTGCTGCTACTCGCAGCGTTGTGACATTATTTTCGAGTTTGTTTTGATCTGTTTCGCCGATTGCCCTCACGAGATTAAAGGTGTTCGTGAGCGCCTCGGGCTATTGGATCGTATGCGAATAGTCGGGGTTATCCGTACTGGCCCCGATTGAACAGGTAGGGGTGGAACTCACATCGTTGATGCTGTACGTTCCGCCCGCCGGACATTCCGGTACTTCGCGAATATACGTTGGTGAGAGGATGGTCATCGTCGGCGTCGCATTGTTCGCCGCCTTCGTGTCCATCGCCCATTGAAGCTTTGCACTATCGATTTCGTGCAAGTTCGTCATACACGCCTTCGCCCGTGAGCGCTCGCGTGCGGGTACAAAAGTCTGCACTGCTATCGACATCAGCAAGCCGATAATCAGCACGACGATCATTATCTCAACCAACGTGAAGCCCGCGGATTTCTGCGTACTACAACGTCGCATGGCTTTCACCACCTTCCGGTGGGGATGTCGCGCCGCCGGCACCTTTCGACGATGCCCCGACGCAGGCCGCGACGGGATCAGCGTCGCGGGCTGCGTCGTCGGTTTACACATTCTCTACTGGAGTGTGTGCGACATTGACGGGTTGGCGGTGTTGGCGCCGATGCTGCATGTCGGGAGCGTGGCGATGTCGCCGATCGTGTACGTGCCGCTCTCCGGGCAGGTCGGGTAGGAGCGAACATAGGTCGGGGAAAGGTCGGTGCTGGCCGGCGACGCGGTCGAACCGGCCTTCTGATCCATGGCCCACTGCTGCTTGGCGCTGTCGATCTGCTTGAGGTTGGCGACGCAGGCCTTGGCGCGGGAGGTCTCTCGGGCCTGGACGAAGCTCGGGATGGCGACGGCGAGCAAGATGCCGATGATCAAGACAACGATCATGATCTCGACGAGGGTGAAGCCGATATATTTTTGGGGCTTGATTTTCATCGTTATATCCTTATGTTTGGATCGGGAAATGAGCGAGCCGGAATACGGCTCGCTCATCGATCACGTTTTTACTGGAGTGTGTGCGACATCGACGGGTTGGCGGTGTTCGCACCAATGCTGCACGTCGGCAGGGTGGCGATGTTGCTGATAGTGTAGGTGCCGCTCTCCGGGCAAGTCGGGTAGGAGCGGACATAGGTCGGCGACAGGTCGGTGCTGGCCGGCGACGCGGTCGAACCGGCCTTCTGATCCATGGCCCACTGCTGCTTGGCGCTGTCGATCTGCTTGAGGTTGGCGACGCAGGCCTTGGCGCGGGAGGTCTCTCGAGCCTGGACGAAGCTCGGGATGGCGACCGCGAGCAAGATGCCGATGATCAAGACAACGATCATGATCTCGACGAGTGTGAAGCCGATATATTTCTTGGCATTAGCCTTCATGTGTTTTTCCTTTTTTGTAGATGCGGCCTGAGGCCGTTCCGTCTTACTGAAGTGTGTGCGACATCGACGCGTTGTCGGTATTGGCGCCGATACTGCACGTGGGCAGCGTTGCGATGTTGCTGATCGTATAGGTGCCGCTCTCCGGACATGTTGGATAGGAGCGGACATAGGTTGGCGAGAGGTCGGTGCTGGCGGGCGATGCCGTCGATCCGGCCTTCTGATCCATGGCCCACTGCTGCTTGGCGCTGTCGATCTGTTTGAGGTTGGCGACACACGCTTTTGCACGCGATGTTTCACGGGCCTGGACGAAGCTTGGAATGGCTACGGCGAGCAGGATGCCGATGATCAAGACCACGATCATGATCTCGACCAGGGTGAAACCGCCTAGCCCTCTTCGTATCGTTCGCATTGGGTTCTTGCTCCTTGTCGACGGCCCTACCTTCGTTTGTTTTCGTAGGGCGAATGACGTTGCGACGTTATGAGTATCGGTGGCGAATTCGCTGAAATGTAGATCCCACAGCCTCTCAAAACTACTGGATTTCAGATGGCAACCCCCTGAAAATTGGTATATTTACCAGGTGTGACACGCCCCAATCCAAACCCTAACTTGCTGTCCGTTTGCTGAATGGACACCGTCGCGCACAGGTACATTCGCGGGCGAACGAAGACGTTCACGTATCCGGCTAATTGACAAAAACCTTCCTGAAACCTTGACAATGCGAACGGCGGCCGTGTATACTGCTCAGTAAATCGAAGGAGCTAGTCAGGAAGCATGCTTCCTGTTCCAGTGAGGGAAACGCTCATTATCGATATGTTATGTAAGCGCGTTAACATCGCGCAGCGCGCCAAAGAGGCCAACCCGACAGTGCAGTCGCCACTCATGACGGCACTGGATTATCGGCGGCCTCTTTTTTGTTAACTTGGGGGCCGACCGAGCTTATGTCTTAAGGAAGCTGGGTTGACCCCTCATGGAAAGTCTGAAAGTCCTTATCGCTGACGACGAGCCCTTGACTCGTCTCGACCTCCGCGTATCTCTTCAAGAACTCGGAGTCGATGTCATAGGCGAAGCTGAGGACGGTAAGCAGGCTGTCGAGCTATCGCGATCACTTCATCCCGACCTCGTCATCATGGACGTAATGATGCCTCAGATGGACGGATTGGAAGCCGCGAGGCTGCTTCGCGAACAGCGGCTTGCCCCCGTTATGCTGTTGACTGGTTACGCGGACGACGAGATGGTGGCCCGTGCCGACGCCGCCGGTGTAATGGCCTACGTGCGTAAGCCCTTCCGCAAGGACGAGCTGCTGCCCTCGATCGCAATGGTGATGGGACGCCACCGTGAGCGACGGATCCTCGAACAAGAGATCGATGCGCTTAAGGAAAAGATGGAAGCCCGCAAGATAGTCGGGCGTGCAAAAGCGCTACTCATGGAGCGCTACAATCTCACCGAGCGAGAAGCTTTTTACCGGATACAGACCAAGAGCCAGATGCTGCAGAAGCCGGCTCACGAAATAGCGAAAGCTATCATCATGGCAAGCGAGTTAGGAGTTTAGGAATTTGTGCGCGCCCTTGCGCTGGGCGCAGAGTGCCGGCGATGCAGAGATACACCACCTGCCGGTGCGTTACGTTGGGAGCATGCACCTCGTTGTGCAAGCCCTAAAGAGTTGAGAGAGGCCGTAAGCTGGACCGCCCTTGGGCGTCATCGACGCCTGCGCGACGTCGCGTTCGCGAGGGGCTGTGGAAGTCGGATCGGGATTCTCGATCGGCGACTCACAGTATTTCGCGCTCATGTCTAGGCCATTATGTCCGATTCTCAACCATCAAGAAGAGGTGGATCGTCCGCCCTTCTTTGAAATCGAGTGCATATCTCGATTTTTCTCACGCTAGGAGGATATTTTACTTGCGAACCAAATTGCTAACATTGCCGCTGGCTTCGGCTGCGGCCCTCGCTCTAGGCGCGGCGGTTCCCGCCATGGCGGATGCTCCGGCCTCGACGCCGCTGGTCAGCTATAGCGGTCTGTTTGATGGCTACTATGCTTACGACTTCTACAATCCTACGACCAGCAACACGATCTCCGCTCGTGCTTACGACTTCCGCCACAACACGCCGACCCTGGCCCTTGGCGAAGTTAACGCCTGGCACACCGCCAAGCCCGGCGGCTTCGGCTTCAAGACCACCATTGGCGCCGGCGATATCGCCGACGCCAACGGCCACGTCAACGGCTTTAACAACGGCACTTCGGAGTCGCAGTTCAAGTCGCTGATGCAGGCTTACGTCACCTACGCCGGCACCGGCGGATGGGGCGCGGACCTCGGCAAGTTCTACACGCCGATCGGCTACGAAGTGACGCTCGAGCC
>Ga0207705_10003526_pt1 | contig 11920 bp, 8 predicted proteins | sample KBSC13metaG_FD_184314 | JGI IMG/M metagenome (GOLD analysis project Ga0207705, IMG submission 184314) | Corn rhizosphere microbial communities from Kellogg Biological Station, Michigan, USA - KBS C1-3 metaG (SPAdes) (version 2) | ecosystem: Host-associated > Plants > Roots > Rhizosphere > Soil ...
GATGCCGGTGGTGCCCTTTTCCTTGCCGAAGGGGCCGAGGTTGAGCCACGCCTGTGCCTCCCCCAAATGTAGCGCGTAGTCGGCATAGGCAATCGGCCAGCCGGGGAATCCCGGCCGGTTGTCGAACACCAGCGGGCTGATCGGGTGGGAGTGTCCGCCCCAGTGATTCGACGTGCCGCCGAACACCGACAGCCGCTGGCCCAGCGCGCCATAGTCGCGCCCGGTGACGTCGAGGTCGTAATAGCCCTCGCCGGCGGCGGTGCTGAGGTCGCTGCCCCCTGCCTCGAGCACCAGCACGCGGGCCTTGGGAGCGAATTTCTGGGCGAGGAACAGGCCGGCAACGCCGGCGCCGATGATTACGTGGTCGTAGGCGGCCCAGTCGAGCTGGGGGTCAAAGGCGACAAACATCGAAAAATCTCATCAAGGCTGGCGCCAGGGGCACGGAGATATAGCGCAACTTTGTGGCGCTACAAGATTATGCAAGCTTGGCTATCTTGAGGCGGGCGCGGCGCGTTGCCGTGCTGCACATCGCGCCACGGGCCGGCTTGCAATGCCGTTCCGGCTTCTATATGCCATCCCCGTTGCCGGCCGGCGCCTGCCGCCGGCCCCCGCGCGCCCTTAGCTCAGCTGGATAGAGCACCAGACTACGAATCTGGGGGTCAGGAGTTCGAATCTCTTAGGGCGCGCCAAATCCTTCCCAACTGCGAACCCGGACTCTGCCGGCGAGAAGTGGCTTGGTGGTTTGAACGGCTGTTGCTCCGCTTCTCAGCCGCATTGCGACCCATGGCGGGTTATCTGTCGGTTTGCCTGGATCGGCGGATGACAGAGAAATCAATCATTCCGCTAAAATCCGTCCAGCGGGATTGCCTCGAGACGCGCTGTTACGGCTCTCTTGAGGTGGGAAGCTTGGGCTGTCGAAATCTTACGCCGCGGCCGCCGCCGTCGCTACGGGCATTCTCGCCGATGAGGTCGACGCCTGCCGCATTGAGCGCCTCGATCACCTTGGTCAGCGTATCGACGATGCCTCGAACATTGCCTTCGCTGGCTTCCATGCGCTGGATGGTGGGCAGGGCGACACCGGCCATCCCGGCCAGGGTCTTCTGGTCGATCCCGAGCAGGGCTCGTGCGGCGCGCAGCTGTGCGGCGGTCATCATGGCGGTTCCTCTCGGCACGGCGTAAGACAGGATCACATTTACATGCTGACGCGCAGCACATCAATGTTCAGGCATTTTGCGTCCGACGACGGCCGCCGGCGAGGGGATCAAGCAAGCACTACCCCGCTCTTGATGGCTGTGGGCATTGACGCGCTCCAGCAGGGCAAGCAGGCCCCGAAGGATTTCGATTGGTCGCGGCGGGCATCCGGGGATATGCAGGTCGACCGGCACCACGTGGTGCGCCCCGCCCAATACCGCATAGCTGCCGGCAAAGCAGCCGCCGTCGGCGGCGCAGTCGCCGATCGCGATCACCCATTTGGGGTCGGGCATTGCTTCATAGGCGGCTCTCAGTGCCCCGGCCATGTTTCGTGTGACGGGCCCGGTCACCGTCAGCACGTCTGCATGACGCGGCGAGGCGACGATGTGGAGGCCGAAGCGTTCGAGATCGTAGAAGACGTTGCTCAAGGCGTTGAGTTCGAGTTCGCAGCCATTGCAGGAGCCCGCATCGACGGTGCGGATGGCAAGGCTGCGCCCCAGGCGTTTATGCGCGGCACGCTCGACGGCCCGCCCCAGCTCCGCGAGCGCTCCGTCCGCAGGCAGCGGCGGGCGCTCCGTAAGGGGGGAGTGCAATAGACCGTCGAGGAGCAGGCGGCGCATGGCGGTACCTCACAGGTCGTGCCCGGAATAGGCGCAGTTGAAGGATTTGTTGAGCAGCGGAAAGTCGGCGATGATATTGCCCTTGGTCGCAGCTTCGACCAGCGGCCACTGGAACCAGGATGGATCGCGCAGGTGGCACCGATCGATCCGGCCGCCCACAGAGAGCCGCAGCCAGACCTGCACGTCACCGCGGAAGCCCTCGACGAGGGCCATCCCCTCGCACGGTCTGTCGACGCCCGGGAGGACGGTATGCAGCGGTCCTTCGGGGAGCCGTTCGAGGATTTGCGCGACGAGCTCCAGGCTTTGCTGCACCTCGCGGATGCGGATCCGGACGCGCGCGTCGACATCGCCTTCCGCCAGCACCGGCACCTCGAAGTGGAGATGGTCATAGGGCGGATAATGGAAGACGCTGCGGGCGTCGAAATGGCGGCCGCACGCCCGGCCGACATAGCCGCCGGCGCCATATTGCCTGGCGAGATCCGGCGTGACGACGCCGGTGCCGACGGTGCGATCCTGGAGGGACGCGGTCTCGTCGTAAACCTCGATCAGGCGCGGTAGCTGTCGACGGATTTCGGCCACGACCGCGCCGATTGCGCCATTGCCTTCCGGGCCTAGGTCGGCGGTGACACCGCCCGGTACGATACGGTCGCGCATCAGGCGGTGGCCAAAGGCCGTGTCGCTCGCACGCAGTGCCCGCTCACGCAAGGCGCCGAAATGCGCGTTGAGCAACGCAAAACCGGCGTCGTTGCAGATAGCGCCGATGTCGCCGAGGTGGTTGGCAAGGCGCTCCAACTCGGCCATCAGGGCCCTGAGCCAGACCGCGCGCGACGGGGCCTCGATCGCCATCGCCGCCTCGGCCGCCATGGCGAAGGCCCACGCATAGGCCACGGTGCTGTCGCCCGAGACGCGGCCCGCGATCTTTGCCGCCCGCTCGAGGTCGGCTCCGGCCAGGAGCGATTCGATGCCCTTGTGGGCGTAGCCGAGCCTCGGCTCGATGCGGACCACGGTCTCCCCGTTCATCGTGAAGCGAAAGTGTCCGGGTTCGATGATGCCCGCGTGTATCGGCCCAACCGCGACCTGGTGCAGGCTCTCCCCGTCCGCCGACAGGAAGTCGTAGTGTGTGCGGTCGCGAGTTGCCGTGCCGCGTCCCAACGGGAAGTCTTTGCCCCAAACGCCGTGATCAAGCCAGGGCCGGGTGTCCGGCAGCCCTTCCGGCACCAGTCCGAAAAGGTCGTGCAGGGCGCGCTCGAGGCGCAGGGCAGGGGGGTGCATGCGGCCGACGGAGGGATAGGTGCTTGCCGAGCAGGGCAGTGTAAGGACGGCAAGCGTCGTGCCTTCGCCAAGCGCCATATGTACGCGATCCGGCTCGCCCCAAAGGCCCACAAGCGTCAACTGGCCCGCCGCGAGTCGGGCAGTCGCTGCCTCCCACCCGCTCGTATCGACGACGCTCCGCGGCCACGGCCGGTGCCCTGGGACGGCGCGTCCTCCCGCCACGAGATCAGTCAGGATCGGCATGATCGCTCCTCCCCTCATCCGAGCTGACTGGCAACATGCTGGAACCAGACGACCAGCGCCGGTGGCAGGTAGATGCCGGCGATCAGCACCAGGGCGAGATGGGCAAAGGTCGGCGCATGGGATGCCGTTGCCGGCGCGCGGCTGCCGCTGGGCTCTCCGAACGCCATGCCGGTCAACCGCAGCAGTAGCGCGCCGAAAGCGACCAATAGGCCGAAAACCAGCAGAACGGCCAGCAATGGCGCTCGCGCGAAGGTGGTACTGACGAGCAGGAACTCGCTCATGAACATGCCGAAGGGCGGCGCGCCGACGATAGCGATGACGCCGATCACCAGGGTCCAGCCAAGAACCGGATGACTGACCGTGAGTCCCCTGATTTCGCTGAGCTTCTGGGTGCCCTTGACCTGGGCGATGTGGCCGACCGAATAAAAGATCGCGGACTTGGTGAGGCTGTGCATGACCATGTGCAACAGGCCCGCGAAATTGGCGAGCGATCCGCCGAGTCCGAAGGCAAACACGATGATGCCCATGTGCTCGATCGAGGAATAGGCGAAGAGCCGTTTGATGTCGCGCCGCCGATAAAGCATGAATGCCGCGAACAGCAGCGACAGCAGCCCGAGCGTCATCATCAGCGCGCCCGGCGCGAAGGCGCCCGGCGTCGCCGCGAGCAGCAGCTTGAAGCGCAGCACGGCGTAGAGCGCGACGTTGAGCAGGAGCCCCGACAGCACCGCCGAGATTGGGGTCGGCCCTTCGGCATGGGCATCCGGCAGCCAGGCGTGCATCGGCACCAGGCCCACCTTGGTGCCGTAGCCGAGCAGCAGGAAAATGAAGGCGAGATTGATGAGCGATGGATCGAGCGCCGTCGCGTGCCGCAGCAGCAGCGTCCAGGTCATGGCGTCGAGGCCTTCACCCACTGCTGGTTGCGCCGCCATGTAGACGAGGATGGTGCCGAACAGCGCGAGCGCGATACCGACGCTGCCGAGGATGAAATATTTCCACGCCGCCTCCAACGCTTCATGGGTGCGGTAGATCCCCACCATCATCACAGTGGTCAGCGTCGCCACCTCCACCGCGACCCACATCAGCCCGATATTGTTGGAGAGGAAGGCAAGGTTCATGCCGAGCATCATCACCTGGTACATGGCATGATAAAATCGCAGGTTGGCTGTGCTCAGCCGGCCGGTTTCGAGCTCGTGTGCGATATAGCTGGCGCTGAACAGGCTGGTAGTGAAGGCCACGAAGGTGTTGAGCACGATGAAGACGATGTTCAGGTCGTCGACGACGAAGTAGGCGTTCGGGGCCGGCCGCGCCACGACGAACAGCGCTAGTGCCGAGAGCAGCGTCACGAGGCTTGCCAGCACGTTGAGACGCGCGGTTAGCCGATAGCCGGGCAGCAGCGCCAGCACCCCGGCGGCAACCAGCGGCACGATCAGGACGGCGAGGACCGGATCGAATGGAACAAGGCTCACCGTCGGTCTCCCCGGAAATCGTCGAGCGCCTGGACGTCGACGGTGTCGAAGCGTTCCCGGATGCGGAACAGGAAGATGCCGATAACGATGAAGGCGATGATGATCGAGAAGGTGACGGAAATCTCGACCACCAGCGGCATTCCTTTCGCCCCCGTCGCCGCCAGCACCAGTCCGTTCTCCAGCGACATGAAGCCCACTACCTGACTCACGGCGTTGCGCCGCGTCACCATCATCAGCAGGCCGAGCAGCAGCACTGCGAGAGCGAAGGCGAGATCCTCGCGGGCCAGCGGATTGGCGCCCGGGGTGAACTGCAGCATCACGGCAAGGGAGAGCGCCACGAGGCCAATTCCTGCGAGCATGGTGAGCCCCATGCCGACTGCGGTTTCGACCTCGCGATGGATGCCGAGCTGACGGATAATGCGATGCAGCGCCACCGGGATAACCACCACCTTGAACACGATGGCGATGCCGGCGGTCACGTAGAGTTCGGGCGCGCCCTGGATGTAGGCCTGCCAGGCAACGGACAGTGCCAACACTGTGGCGTGCAGCGCGTAGACGTTGATAAGGGCGGAGAGGCGGTCCTGATAGAGCAGCATGAAGCTGACCAGAACGAGTCCGCCGGCGAAGAGATGGGCGATATCCAGCGCCAGCCCGTCCATCAGGTGATGCTCCTCGTGACGAACAGCAGCAACGTGCCGAGGAGTCCCAGCATCAGCGCGGCGCCGAGAAATTGCGGCACGCGGAACACCCGCATCTTGGCGATCGCGGTCTCGAACAGGGCAAGCAGCACGGCGCCCGCCAGCAGCTTCAGCAGGTAGGCAACGATGCCGAGCACGTAGCCCGTCGGTCCATCGGAGGAGGACGCCAGCCACCACGGTGCAAACAGGCAGGCGATCAGCGAAATATAGAGCAGCAGCCTCAGGAAGGCGGCAAATTCGAGCATCGCCAGGTGCCGGCCGGAATACTCGAGCATCATCGCTTCGTGGATCATGGTGAGTTCGAGATGGGTCGACGGGTTGTCGACCGGAATCCGCGAATTCTCGGCGATCGCCACCATGATCAATGCCACCAGCGCCATGCCGAGCGAGACGCGGAGCCCGACCTGATCGGACGCCATGAAGGCCGCGATGGTGGAGAGTTGCGTCGAGGCCGCGGTGAGCGCCACCGTGAACACCACCAGCAGCATGGCCGGCTCGGCCAGCGAAGCAATCATCATTTCGCGGCTCGCCCCGATGCCGCCGAAACCGGTACCGACGTCCATCCCGGCGAGGGCGAGGAAGAAGCGCGCGCTGCCGACAAGCGCGACAATGGCGATCAGGTCAGCGCTCCACGCGAACAGCAGGCCGGTGGCAAAAGTGGGGATCAGTGAGGCGGCAACCCAAGTGGTGGCAAAAATCAGGTAGGGAGCGGTGCGGAAGAGCCAAGATGCGTTCTCGGCAAGGACGACGTCCTTGCGCATCAACCGCAGGAGATCGCGATAGGGTTGCCATATCGACGCGCCCCGTCGGCGCATAAGGCGGGCCTTGATCTTGCGCACGATGCCGGTGAGGAGCGGCGCGAGCAGCAGCACCAGCGCCATCTGCACGCCCTGCACGGCGAGGGCGGCCATCATTTCCATATCGCGACCACCAGCAGCAGGGCGACGAGCAGGAGGAACACAATGCCGAGATACCGCCTGATGGTGAGGAACTGCAGGAAATTCATGTGATCGGCGACGAGGCTGATGACCCGGCCGAGCGGGGCGTAGATCGCCTCCCAGCTGAGGTCAGTCATGCTGACCACCAGCCGCGCCGGCCGGATGTCGCCGGGCAACGGCATATCGACCTGCTCCCGGGCCAGGAAAGCTACGCCGCCGAAGACGCGACGGATCGGCTGCGAGAAACTGCCGGCCGAATATTGCATCGCCGTGGTGAATTCGGGGAAGCCGCAGGTCCAGGCCGGGGCGCGACGTAGCGCGCGCGAACCGAAGCGGTGGATGAACCAGGCGGCGAGCGCCCCGGACAGGGCGATGAACAGGAAGACCAGGAGGCCGTTGAAGGAACCGCGGGTCGCGGCCACCGGCACCAGCGAGAGCCATGGACTCTCTGCCTGCATCGGGAGGCGGCCGCCGAGCAGTGCCTTGGTCACCGGTGCCAGTGTGTCGACAACGAAGCCAGGCAACAATCCGGCGGCAAGGCAGAGCGTGGCGAGGATCGCCATTGCTGCGAGCGAGAAGCGATCTACCTCATGCGCTGCCTCGGCCAGCGTAGTGCGCGGCCGGCTGAGAAAGCTGATGCCGTAGGCTTTGACGAAGCAAGCCGCCGCCAGCGCTGCCGACAGGGCCAGCATGCCCCCAGCCGCCGGAACGGCCACTTTCAACGCCCATTGTGGCAGGTCGGGACTCAGCAATACCGCCTGGAAAGCCAGCCACTCGGACGCGAAGCCGTTGAGAGGCGGCAGCGCCGAAATGGCAACGCAGCCGAGAAGGAACAGCACGCTGGTCGCCGGCATGCGATGGATCAAACCACCCAGCTTGTCCATATCGCGCGTGCCCGTGCCCGTCAGGATCGCGCCGGCGCCGAAGAATAGGAGACTCTTGAAGAGCGAATGGTTGAAGACGTGAAACAGCGCGGCCACCAGCGCCAGCGCCGCTGCCATGTCCATGCCATTGGCCTTGAAGGCGAGAGCCAGCCCGAGGCTGACGAAGATGACACCCACGTTTTCGATCGTGCTGTACGCGAGGAGGCGCTTGAGATCGTTCTCCATCAGGGCGGAAAGGATGCCCAGCACGGCAGTCAGGCTGCCGAGGACAATCACGAGCAGTCCCGTCCACCACGCCGGCTCGCCGACGAGGTCGAAAACGACCCGGATGAAGCCGTAGATGGCGACCTTGGTCATGACACCGCTCATCAACGCCGAGACGTGGCTCGGGGCCGCTGGATGGGCCAGCGGCAGCCAGACATGCAGCGGCACCAGTCCGGCCTTGGAGCCGGCGCCGATCAGCAGCAGCACCAACACCAGTGCCCTCGTCGTCGGTGCGTGGATGCCGGCGCGCATCGCGTCGAAGGCATAGCTGCCGTCCGGACCTGAAAGCAGCCCGAAGGCCAGCAGCAGGGCGAAGGTGCCGAAGCTTGCCATCAGCAGATAGACGAAGCCGGCCTGTTGGCTCTCGGGCTCGCGATGATGCGCAAGCACCAGCGCCCAGGACGTCAGGGACATGAATTCCCATGACAGCAGGAAGCTGAAGGCGTCGTCGCATAGCACCACCAGGTTCATCGCGGCCAGAAACGCCGGAAAGAACGGCAACACTCGGTGCGGAGCGGGTTCGTGTTTGCCGTAACCGAGCCCATAAAGGCTCGCCGTGGCGCCGCCGAGATTGACCACGACGAGAAAGAACGCCGACAGCGCATCCAGTCGGAAATGTGCGCCTATCCAGGGCAGGCCGAGCGGCAGCGTCAGGCTCGAGGCGTCGGGAGCAGGGCTCAGAAGCCGCAGGACCGCGACAAGTAACGCAATCGCCGAGATTGCCGTTGTGGCGCCATAGACCAACCGGGTTGCGGCAGAAGATCGGCCGAGGACAATGGCAAGTGCCGCCGTTGCCAGGAGCGCCGCAGCACACCAGAGCGGCGCTGCGACGGAATCGATCACGCGAGGTGCTCCGCGGCATCGGTCGGCATGGCGCCAACGAGCCGAGCTGCGAACCGACGTTGATTGATCCTGACGGCTCTGGGGTGGAGGGGGGCGATCACGATCTCTGCCTTAACTTTCGACTGCAATGCATTTGTTATCGCCGTTATGACATACATTACAATGTCTAGACGCCTAGTTATGATGTTTTTTGCATGCATGTTGCGGCAAATTACCCGCCCATGTCAAGACGGCAAAGCGCTTCAGGATCGGCCGCGGTGAAGGCGCTTTGGCGAGGAGGCCCGGCCGTTCGGTCGATCGTGGCGCCGCCTGCCGGGGCGTGCAGGCGACACCCTCTTCCCGGAGCGCGTGTTCATTCGGGGAGGCTGAGAAGCTGCGGCTGCGAAGCCAGCCAGCCTTCAGCGCAACTCCCCAAATGACGTCCACAAGGAGCTATCGAACCGTGCTCAGGGGCCGGTGCGAGAGATGCGGCCTACGCAATGGTGAGGTGATCGGTAACCTCGACCACGCCCGGCGTCGCCCAGGCGATCCGTTCGACAGTGCCGCGGGCCCGCCAGGCGGCAACCGTGCCCGTCAAGTTCACGCGCCCATCTTCGACTTCGATATGAATCTGGCTTGCCGTCAGATCGGTGTCGCGAGCCAAGGCCTCCTCGATGCGCCGGCGAATGTCGGAAATCTTCCCGTGCGGGCGAACGGTGATCATGTTCGAGACGCCGGTGACGCCCCCCAGCTTGAGCACCGCCCGTTCCGCGGCGGCTCGCTCGAAGCCCCAGTCGACCTCACCCGTCAATGTGATCCAGCCGTGGCGGACCGCTACCCGGACGGTCTCGTCGGGGATGCTGGTGTCCCAATCGATGATCTTGAGCGCGCGGGCCGCGATCTCGTCGTCGGCAATCCGCTTGTGCTCCGCATAGCGGACTTCGAGCTCCTGGGCCAGACCACGGACGTGCTTGAGGCGCCCGACGCACCGCTCGGCGGCCAGCTTTTCGGCATATGTCCCGACGTGCCCGGAAAGGGTAACGATGCCGTTCTCGACCGTGACACCGATGCCCGAGGCATCGATGCTGGGTTCAAATTCCAGTTCCTCCTCGATGAGGTCGCGAAGGGTGATATCCTGCATGATCATTCTCCTGTCCGGTTGCAGCCGCGGGCGGGGCGCCTCATGAAGCATCTTCTGCCCACCCCCACTCGGCATTGCGCTGGATCAAGCCGCCTGCGGTCGGCTCCCACGGAGGACTTCTGCGATGGCAATTTTTTGCTTCACCGCCACGAAGCTATCGGGGCTCACCGATATCGAATCGATGCCACAGTCGACGAGGAACGCGGCGAACTCGGGATGATCGCTCGGCGCCTGGCCGCAGAGGCCAATCTTGGCACCGGCCTTGCGCGCCTCGGCGATGACGTTGCCGATCATCCACTTGACCGCCTCGTCCTGTTCGTCGAAGAGGCCGGCGAGCTCGCCGGAATCGCGATCGACGCCAAGAGTCAATTGCGTCAGGTCGTTGGAGCCGATCGAAAAACCGTCGAAGCGCTCCGCGAACTGCCTGGCAAGGATGACATTGGCCGGGATCTCGCACATGACGAAGACCTTGAGGCCGCCCTCGCCGCGCCTGAGCCCGTTGGCGGCCATCGCCTCGAGCACCAGGTCGGCCTCCTTCACGGAGCGGCAGAACGGGATCATCACCACGACGTTGTCGAAGCCGAGCGTCTTTCTTAGCCGCTCGATGGCCTTGCATTCGAGCGCAAAACCCTCCCGGTAGCGTTGCGAATAGTAACGCGAGGCACCGCGGAAGCCGATCATTGGATTTTCTTCCCTGGGCTCGAACTCGGCGCCGCCGAGCAAACCCGCATACTCGTTGGTCTTGAAGTCGCTCATGCGGATGATGGCCGGCTTCGGATAGACCGCAGCGGCGAGGCGCGCGAGACCGCGCGACAGCATGTCGACGAAATATTCGGTCTTGTCGGGATAGCCGGCCGTGAGTGCCGCGATCTCCGCCTTGGCCGTCTCGTCCTTGAGGCTGTCGAACCTGACCAATGCCATCGGATGCACGCGAATGGCGTTGCTGATGACGAACTCCATGCGGGCGAGACCGACGCCATCGGCCGGCAGCCGCCACCAGCGGAAGGCGGCGGCCGGGTTGGCGAGGTTCAGCATCACCTCGGTTCGGGTCGCAGGCAGGGCGCCGACATCGATTTCTTCGGCGGAGAACTCGGCGGTCCCTTCGTAGACGAAGCCCTCGTCGCCTTCGGCGCAGGAGACGGTGATTTCCTGACCGGTGTGCAGGAGGTGGGTCGCGGTACCGCTGCCGACGAGTGCGGGGAGCCCGAGTTCGCGGCTGACGATGGCGGCGTGCGAGGTGCGGCCGCCGTGGTCGGTGACGATGGCGGCGGCGCGCTTCATGATCGGCACCCAGTCGGGATCGGTCGTCGCAGTCACGAGGATCGAGCCGTCGACGAACTGGTCGATGTCCTTGGCGTCTTCTATCAGGCAGACCCTGCCGGCGACCACCGCGTCGCCGATGGCGAGGCCGCCCAGCAGCCTGCGGCCCTTGTTGGCGATCGAATAAGTCTTGAGGATGCCTGCGTGGCGGCGCGCCTGCACCGTCTCCGGCCGTGCCTGGACAATGAACATCTTGCCGGTCTCGCCGTCGCGGGCCCATTCCATGTCCATCGGGCAGCCATAGTGTCGCTCGATCACGACGGCCCAGCGGGCGAGCTTGAGAATCTCCGCATCGCCCAGCACGAAGGCGGCGCGCTCGGCCTTCGACGTCGGCACGTTGAGCGTCGGTGTCGCGCCCACGTTGTAGATCATCTTGCTGGCCTTTTCGCCGCGGCGTTTCTCGATGATCGGCGTCAATGCCGGGTTGTCGAGCAGCGGCTTGAACACCTCGTATTCATCGGGATCGACGGCCCCCTGCACGACGTTCTCACCCAGACCCCAAGCTGCGTTGATGACCACCACTTTGTCGAAGCCGGTCTCGGTGTCGATCGAAAACATCACGCCGGCGCCCCCGAGGTCGGCGCGCACCATCTGCTGCACCCCGATCGACAGGGCGACCTTCATTTGATCGAACCCCTTGGTCTGGCGGTAGCTGATGGCGCGGTCGGTGAACAACGAGGCGTAGCAGCGGCGGCAGGCATTGAGCAGGTCGACCTCGCCGCTAATGTTCAGAAAAGTCTCCTGCTGGCCGGCAAAGCTTGCGTCCGGGAGATCCTCCGCGGTCGCACTGGACCGTACCGCGACTGCGACAGCCGGCTTTCCGATCCGTTTGCAGAGCGTTTGATAGGCAGCGGCGACCTCTTTGGCCATCCCGTCGGGCCAGTTGCCCTTCAGCAGCAGGTTGCGGATCACCCGGCCGGTCTCGGCGAGCGTCGCCTTGCCGTTGTTCCACTCACCGATGAGGGCGGCGATCTGCCCGCCGAAATTGTTGAAGGTGAGGTATTTCCGGTAGGCGTCAGCCGTCGTCGCAAATCCGGGCGGAACCTCGATCCCGTCACCGG
>Ga0207705_10003532_pt1 | contig 11905 bp, 14 predicted proteins | sample KBSC13metaG_FD_184314 | JGI IMG/M metagenome (GOLD analysis project Ga0207705, IMG submission 184314) | Corn rhizosphere microbial communities from Kellogg Biological Station, Michigan, USA - KBS C1-3 metaG (SPAdes) (version 2) | ecosystem: Host-associated > Plants > Roots > Rhizosphere > Soil ...
GTCTCGTTCGATGACGCCGAGCAGGGCGCCGACAGCTTCTCGCTCAACGGCACGACGCTGACCTTCAATGCCCCGATCCCTGGCGGCATCAATAAAGTCTTCGTGAAGGGTGGCACAGCGCTGACCATCGGTACGCCCAGTGCTGGCAGTGTCACCGACGGTTCGGTCGCCGCCGGCACAAAGCTGTCGAATCGCCTCAACGACTTCTACGACTTGCGCGACCCGCTGTACGGCGCGAAATGTGATGGCGTGACCGATGACACCGCAGCCGTGCAGCGGGCGATCAACGCAATCGGCAGCAATTCGGCCACGCTCATCATTCCGGGCCCGACGCTCTTTTCGAGCGAACTGACTTTCTCGCCGAATACACAGATCTTCCCGCTGAACGGCGGCCACTTCGTCGGCAAAGTCGGTACCGAAGTCATCCAGGTCCAATCGCAACCGCTCGCCGGCCCGGTACCGCTGTTCCTGAACTGCGTCCCGATGGCCACGAACGGCATGACTGCTTACCCGGAATGGTGTGGGGCAAAAGCGGATGGCGTAACAGACGACGCAGCAGCGATTCAGAGCACGATAAATTTTTTGAAGAACGTCGGCGGCATCGTTCAGTTCGAGGCCCGCACGTATTTCTTGTCGACGGCCGTAACGATCGGCCTGAATTCGGCGGGGAGTACGGGGCAAAACACGGTTCTGCTAGGGAAGGGGCGCCACTCCACTGTCCTTAGAACCACGAGTGCAACGACCGGCACGATTCAGGTGGTGGGTTTCAATACGACGCTGCTGCAAGGCGTCCAAATCCGCGAACTTACGATCGACAAGACGATGACGGGCACGGGCGGTATCGGCATATTCGCCGAGTACGCGCAAGGCCTCTTGCTTCACAACATCCAGATCAACAACCACCTGTATGGGGTTCAGCTTCTCGGCTGTCCGAATACGATTGCTGAGAAGGTGACCGTCACGTTTGCCGGAGCCACGAACAACTGGCACGGCTTCGATCTGAACGGGGGCAGCGCCAACGCCGGCGGCAACGCGTCGTCGGTCTTCAGAGACTGTTACGTCTCAGCGGCTGGAGCCAGCGGCACCGGATTCATCGGCTTCTACGCATACGGTGCCTACGTGTCGGATCTCCAGTTCCTGTCATGCGAAACGCTCGACTGCTATATCGGATACGAGTTCGACATGTCTGCGTCCGCCAATACTGGAAACGAAGACGTTCAGCTCATCAACTGCCGCGCGGATGGATGCTTGGCGTATGGCGTCTTCGTTAACGGGGCTGGCGGCAGCGGCTCGCCGGACTCAATGCTGACGATCATCGGCGGCTGGTACGACATGGGGAACGTCCTTGGCAACGTCTACATGATCTACCTGAATGCATGCCAAGGCGTGACGATCAGCGGGGCACAGGTCTACAACGCGCCGGCCGAGGCAAACGCATACGGCATTTACCTGAACGGATGCCAGGGTTGCAAGGTGCTGGGCAATACACTGCGCGAGCTCAAGTACAGCATCTATTCGCTCAACGGGCGCTGCAACATGGTGAAGGGCAATGACATGTTCAACGCGGCGGCGACGCCGGGTACCCAACAAGCCGTAATGATCGGCGAGGCGTATAGCTCGCTGCAGGCAAACGTGCATCGTGGCTACGCGACGAATGGCGCCGTGATCGATGGCAGTTCGACGAGCTGCAGCATGATCGACAACATCGCCGATCCGGCCAACATCTCGACGCGATATAGCAATAGTGCGCTCGGGACATCGGTGACGACGAACAACATCGGCGCATAACAGGCCAACTCGAAGAGGAAATCATGAACATCGGTGACAACGTTCAAACGGTTCCGGGCATCGCGCCCTACCACAAGGGAAAAATCGTGGCAGTCAATGTGCGCGCGGGGAATGACGGTAACGCCACCTCCGAGCACATCGCAATCGCGGTCGAGGGCGGTTCGCCTTGGCTGGTGTTGCCGCAAAGCGCTTTGCAAAAGGTTGGCTCCTGAATATTTATCCATTGACCGGGGAATTGGCATGAAACGAATCGTGGCCGCGTTTGCGGCCTTTTTTGCATCCATCGCTTTCGGGGCCACGCTCAGCCCGATCACGCTGCTGAATCCAAGCGGCTCGGCTAGCGGTCAAGCGATTGTGTCGACTGGCACATCGAGCGCGCCAGCATGGGGCGGTGTTGGGCTGAACGGCATCGCGGCGATCGGCGCGAACACGCTGATCGGGAATGCGACGGGCTCGAGCGCGACGCCAACTGCGATTACGGTCACAGGCTGCAACGGCGCAGCTCAGGCTCTGCAATGGACGAATGGCTCAGGCTTCGGGTGCAATTCGTCCATCGCGACCTCAGGCGCCAACAGCAATATCACGTCTCTTTCTGGGATCTCGACGCCTCTGTCGGTTTCGCAAGGTGGGACTGGCTCGGCCACGCTCTCGCAGTACAACATCCTCGCAGGCAACGGCACGAGCGCAATTAGCTCGATCGGCACTGGGACGTCCGGATGGGTGCTTACGTCGAACGGCGCCGCGGCCTACCCGTCCTTTCAGGCGATCCCAGGACAGGCCGGGCGTCTGCTCAATGTTCAGGTCTTCACTGCCAGCGGCACCTATACCCCGACATCGGGTGCAACCAAGGATCTCGTCATCGTTCAAGCCCCCGGTGGCGGAGGTGGGGGTGTGGCTGCCACCGGGGCTGGGCAAGTCGCGCTGGCAAGTGGCGGCAGCGGAGGTAGCTATGCCGAGGTCTGGTGGACGAGCGTTAGCAGTCAGACCGTAACGATCGGCGCCGTCGGTACGGGAGGCGCAGCTGGCACCAACGCCGGAACGGCGGGCGGCACGACGAGCATTGGTTCTATCGTTTCGTGCCCAGGCGGAAACGGCGGTCCAGGCAGCGCTGGCGTCACTCCTCCGTCGGGTCAGAGCGGAGCCGCATCCCCGAGCGGCTGTACGGTCACCGGAGCGACCCTAATCGTAAGCAAGCCGGGAGGCATTTCCCCTCCTGCTCCATCGCAGTCGACGTCCGTGTATTTCGATTCGCAAGGCGGCTCGGCGATGCTCGGTTCGGGTACCACCAGTACAGGGGTGGGGTACGGAGCAGGCGGCGGTGGCGCCGCTATCGGCCCGAGTGCCAGTGCGGCTGCTGGCTCGAACAGCGCCGCGGGTGAAATCTTGATTTTCGAATATCAGTGATCACAAGGTTAGCCGCGGGCGCGGCCCATTCTTTCTCCGGGGAGCCAATGAGCGAGATCGACGCGATCAATGAACGCTTGCAGCGCGGCGACGAACGCTTCGCTGAAGTTACCGAGGCCCTATCACGTATCACAACGCATCTTCAGAGCCAGGACGCGACGATGGCTGACGTCGTTGGCAAGCTCGATAAGATCGTGGACGGAACCGACGCTATCGTCACCATGTGGAACGGTGGCGTTAAAACCGTTCGCTTCTTCTGCCGGCTCGCCGAGGCGTGGACGTTCCTGCTCAAGAAGGTCTTCATCCCCGTGGTACTGCCATTCGCCGGCATGTGGACGCTGATTCGCATCGTGCATCACGAGGCGTTGCCCGAGTGGGTCAACGCCGGTATCAAACTCATCCTTGCGATCCTATGAACCTAACGTCTGAGATCGTCGCCGCTGGCACCGGCGCGGCGCCGGCGCGCGCGGCGATATTCGCACCATTCATGCAGGTTGCGTGTGAGCACTACGGGATCAGCGAGCCGCTGGACGTCGCGGCATTCCTGGCGCAGACCGGGCACGAGTCGGGGCGCCTTGTCTTCACGAAAGAATTGTGGGGACCGACGGTCGCGCAGCGCGCGTATGAGCCCCCGTCGGCGAAGGCGGCCGAACTCGGCAATACGCAGGTCGGCGACGGGGCCCGCTTCCTCGGCCGCGGCCTGATTCAAATCACCGGGCGCGCGAACTACGCAATTGCGGCCGTCGCGCTGGACCTCGACTTACTGAATCATCCTGAGCTGCTCGAGCAACCGGAGCATGCCGCAATGTCGGCCGCTTGGTTCTGGTGGAACAAGAAGCTCACGCCGCGCGCGCTGGCCGGCGACTTCGTCACGCTCACGCGATGCATCAACGGCGGCACGAATGGGCTCGTCGATCGGCAGACGTTGTATGCCGGGGCGAAGAGGGCTCTCGGCATCATCAACTAACCGCCAGTTTGCGCGCTTGCGCAATTTCGCAACTTGCCGCCTTCGGGCGGCTTTTTCGTTTACGGCCATGACCCAAGCACACGAGCTACGCGAGACGCTATCCGTCGATGTCGTCACGCCCGAGCACGCCGATCGCGTGACGACACCTCTCTTCAGGCACACGAAAAAAGCACTCTTCGAGAAAGCCGAGCCGGCCATCACCATTCCGCGCGACGAGCCGGGCCGCTGCTGGATCTGCGGGCAGACAGAGGCCGAGCTCGGTGCGCCGCTCGAGGCGCATCACTTCGGAGTGGAGCGTAGCTTCGCCGAAGGAAAGATTCGATGGGACCGAGTGCAGGCCGACTACCCGCACTGGGATTGGTCGAAATTCGATCCGTCGAACCCGTACTCATTTGTCGACGATATGGAAGCGCAAGGCGTCCTGCTGTGCAAAGAACACCACACGGGCAAAGACGCGGGCATTCACAGCATGCCGTTCAGCCTGTGGATCATGCAGCGCTACCTCGAGGACGGCGAGCAGTTCTCCCCCACCGAAGTCATCCACCACGACCCGGAGCACCTATGAACTCGACTTCCCCCATGCAAACCGCCCAGGCCGGCACTGTAACGGGCGCCGTCTTCACCCTGATCTCATCGGCCGTGAAGCACTTCAACATCGACCTTCCGCCGGACGCTCAACTATCGATCGCTGTTGGCATTGTCGCGGGTGCTCATTGGCTGGGCCAGCAATTCGCGGCGAAAGCGGCGAAGAAAGTCACGCCCGCACAATGATCCGCGCCGCGCTCGGTTGCGCCGGCGCGATCGCGCTCGCCGGGTGCGCCGGCACCGCGCATTACTCGGTGGCGCCCTTCTATGAGCCCGAACTGGGCCGCATGGTCTGCTGTCGGGCCGAGGCGATCAACAGCAAGGACATCTCGTCCCTGCAATTCGATCTCGCCGAGCAGCCTGGCGGTGCGGTCACGGTTCATTTCACGGAAACGGGCGTCGGCGCCACCGCCCCGATCAAAGCGGAAGGCGCCACCACTACATCCGTAGCCGGCGCCGTCTCGAACGCCGCGGCGGCCGTCATCAAACTCACCAAGTAGGAAATCCCCATCATGAAGAAGCTCATGCTGCTCGCGGCAGGCCTTGTCGCGTCCGTCGCTATGCTCGCCGGCTGCAACGGCTCGGCGCCGACTCTCACATTCGCTCAGCAGGTATCGATCGCCTGCGGCACGGCCAAGGGCGAAATCGCTATCCTCCAGGGTGACGGCGTTTTCACCGGCGGCGCTGCCGACACGCTCGAGAAGATCATCAAGCCGGCGGTCGCCACGGCATGTACCACAGGCTCGGCCATCACGACGCTCGACTTGCAGACGATCGTGAATACGACGCTGCCGCTCGTCAAATCGCTGGTCGATTCCTCGTCGCTGGCACCGGACAAGATCAAAGCGGCTGACGCCGCGATCGATACGGGCGTGCTCGCGTTCAATGTGGCGATCAGCCTCGCGCCGGCGACCACGCCCACCGCTGCATCGGCGCCGGGCGCCGCGTCGACGCCGCTCGCTGGCGAGCCGCTGAAATGACTCCGCGCGACTTTGCGCTGCTCGCGCAAGAGGCCTATACTGCGGCGCCCGACATCGGCAAAGCGGATAGCGCCTCGCGCGCGATCGTGCGACAGACTGCGGCGGGGCTCGTCATCGCCTTTCGCGGCTCCGATAATGACGCGTGCTGGGCTGCTGACTTCGATGCCTTCCCCATGGACGTCGATGGCGTCGGAAAGCTTCATCGCGGCATTTGGCGAGCCTGGGAGGACATGTCAGATGCGGTACTCGCAGCGATCGACGGGAAGCCCGTCACGCTCGTCGGGCACTCGCTTGGGGGCGCGCTCGCGCTCATGTGCACGATCCAGATGGTGGTCTCCGGCAACGCTCCGGCCGCCGTGTGGGGCTTCGAGCCGCCGCGGATCAGCCCGGGCCCAGAATTCGGACCGCTGCTGGCGCACGTGCCGATCACGCTCTATCGAAACGGTAACGACATCGTTCCGATGCTGCCGGAGGATTGGTACCTGCCCGTTTCGCTCACGTCGATCGGGACGCCGGAGGTGCCCTTCGACAATCCGTTCGACCATAAGCTCGAGCGCGTGATCGCCGCGCTGCCAGCGGCCGAGCTGAAAGCGGCTTAGGCTTCTGGATGGCTATCGAGCGCCCGGCGTCCCAACTCGGCGCAGCGCCGCCATTCGGTAAGCATGGCGTCCAGCTCTTTCTGCTGCCTTGATGCGAAACCCTCGACGATCCATGCAACAACAAAGAAGGGCGCTGCAAGGACGGCAGTCATGGTCAAGATCGGAATCAGGTGGCCACCGGGAGATTGACCCGCAATCCCGATGACGCCAAGCAGCGTTATCACGACGCCGGCCGCGCGGAGAACGATAGCGATTCTGTGTACACCTTCGTTTGTGTTCATTTCAGGCCTCGACCGACTCGTTGGTTGGCAGCGCACGCGTACCAAGTGTCGTGACTTCGCAACATTCGACGTCCCCTGGCAATCTGAGCGAGTAGAAGCGAGAGGCGGCGATCGCGCCGACGATCAAATCGTCGCCTGTGGGAATGATGAACGTGGTCAATCGATTTCGGAAAGAGATCTCGCACGTTTCCGAGTCCGCTATTCTTTGGTCTTTCATGGCCGTCCTCACGTCGAGCCGGCCCACCAAAATTCCGGGTGTTATTCCTGATTTTTGCCTTATAGGAATAGGGGTATCGGTGGGGGTATCAGGCTCTGTCTAACCGGCTCTCACGTAGAGCCGACAACGGTTAGACGGTGAAATTTGGCTTCTCGTGGGGGGGCCAAACGTTCTAACGGCTGTGTGCGTTTAGCATCGCGGGCCCTATTCCCGACAGCGGCCGATGGGCCCGGCCGCGCGTGCCTGTGAAGCGCCTCCGCGGCTTCGCCGCCGCGTATCAGCGACGTTGTCCTCCAATCAGCTCTCGTTCCGGCGCCAGACGGCCGGCACTCAGCCGCGCAGTCTCCGCCGCACATCGTACAGATAGTCGGCGATGCGGTTTCCCGCAAGGACGGCAACCAGCGCGATCAGCGAAATCTTGAAGATGGGTTTCATCGACGATCTGCACCGTCATCGGGTTGCGGTCCTGGCCAGCATTGGCCGTGCCACGGCGTAGCGCTGTCGGCCGGGCGATTGCCGCGATTGCCGCGATTGGCTCGAAAGGTGTTATTTAAACGTACCCCTATCGCGTTCGTACGTCGGTTGGCCTGAATGTGGCGCGCCTGGCGGGGGTATCCACGCGGCACGGTGTTTATTAGCCATTCGACCGACTTCGCCGATCGCCGCCCATAGCCGATGATGCTTGCACGGGCGTCGTTCATGGCGTTCCGGGCACCCGGCAAGCAAGCGCGCCGCCCTTAAGCGATGCGCGACGATCTTTGCCGCCGCTATCCACCATCGATCGAGCGCCCTGATGATGCCCAATGTGCGAGACCTTCGTCGCCCTCGGAAATCCGTCCGATTTCCCGGCCCCCCCGAGCCCTTGCACGTCATCTCCAGCGATCATTCATCTTTTCAAGCACGTCTCACCGAGCTGGAACAAATGATGACTGATATCCGCGAGCGCATGGCGCGTGTCGAAGCCGGGCTGCTTCATCTGGCGACCAAGAACGACGTGACCACCCTCGAATCGACCCTTCTGAAATGGTTCATCGGAACTGCGATCGCCTTGACAGGCTTTGTCTTCGCTGCGGCCAGACTGGTCCACTGAGCCGCTGCGGGGCGTACTGCGATGCGGTACCGTGGGTCGTCCGCGTGCCACGGTAGTCGGACGCTGCCGCCAGTCACGGCGTGTGCGGCTGGTTTCCTGTGGGCTCGACCTCGGGTGTATCGCGTACGGGCGCTTGGTCTGGCTGCAGATCGGTGTCCGGTAGCGTCTCCGGTGTGCGCGCGGGCGGCGTGCCACGTGCGATTTCCGATGGCGCGGGGTCGGCATTGCGGCGTGTCGTCGATGCATTCATGGGGTGTCCCTCGTCTCTACGACTGCAAGGCGAGCAACCCCCGTGCCGACCTGCCGTTTGTTCCGGCCTCGGCGTCTTCGATGCAGCGTGTGGGGCATCGCGAATCTTTCCGTCGGCTTTCCCTCGGTTTATCGCTCATCGCACAGGCTTATCCCTCGTCAACGTTGAATCGAACTATTGTTAATTAACTGTCCGATTTCGATTTTCGATGCATAAAGCTAAGCGACGTGGCGCGTTGAGGTATATTTTTAGGACGAAAAGAAGTGGCGTCGATCGACCTGTGACATTCGCGCCTATATCGACACAATAAAACGTTGTGAGTCGATTGGGCTTCCGTTAGAATCGGCCGCACCGTGCACGGCCATACGTCGGCGCATGCCGCGGCGCCTGCGATAAGAGGCGTTGGGTCGATGTTAATCCATTAAGAATTTTCCACGGGACAAAGCTAAACCTATATGACAAATGTCGGTTGTTGAGTGTTGGGCGCATTGTTCCATCTATTTCGTGCAGTATTTCATCGCCGCGCTTTGACGTTCATTACATGAAAGCGGCGATCCTTTCACGTCGCAATGGCAATAGCGAGGATGAAAACGCATGACTCCCCGGCAAGTCCTATTGTTGTCACGTCCCAGGCATCGAATCCGTATAGCCGTACTCGACGATCACCCGATCGTCTCGCTCGGGGTAGCCACCTATCTGCGCGATCATGCCGATTTCGAATTGGTGGCGAACGTCTCTGCGGTCGATGATCTATTCGCCGTGCTCGATGTGAGCGAGTGCGACGTCGCGCTCGTCGATTTCTATCTTCCCGCTGACCGAGTCGATGGTGCGTCATTCGTCAAGCGGTTGCGCGTCGAGGCGCCGGCGCTCGCCATCGTGGTGCTCTCCGCCGCGCGAGCAAGCGATACCGAATGCGTTTGCCACCGAGCGGGCGCGAATGCATTTCTCGAAAAGACGACGTCGTTACCGTTGATCGCCGAGGCTATCCGCTGCGCGGTCAGCGCGCCGCGCAAATTTTTTGTGGGCAGGGAAGGCAGAATCGAAGCGCGAATACCGCATCCGCGGGAAGACATGTTGTCGGCCGCCGAAATCGAGATATTGCGCCATATCGCGGAGGGGTTATCGGTAACACAGACGGCTGCAAGGCTCATGCGCAGCAAGAAGACAGTCAGCACACACAAGCGCAGCGCCATGCGCAAACTGCGCGTCTCAGACGACCTCGGGCTGGCGCTGTTTCTCAAGGAGAAGTTTCGGGGTTGAAGCCGATAATGGCGGCGCGAGTCAGTGTTCAACCCAGTGTTGAATCAGAACGGCGTATCGTAAGGCGCACCCTGAAATCCTGCGCGCGCGCTCGGCGCGTAGCGTGTCTCATCGTGGCCGGCTGCTTGACCGGCGCATCGGATACTGCGAACGCTATGGGCGCCGCGGCAGGCGAGCCGGCGGTACTGCGCGTCGCCGCCTATCGCAACGATCTGAGCGCCCTCGATTATGTCGATCAGACAGGCGCGCGCCATGGGCTCAATGCAAGCGTGTTACGTGCGGTCGCAGACCGCCATCGGATGACGCTCGACTACCGCGTGTTTGCATCAGTCGAGCAAGCGTGGGACGCGCTCGAGCGCGGCGAAATCGATATCGCTCCGGTTGCATGCGACGATCCCGTGCCCGTTCGCAACAGTACCCTGTCCCAGCGGTACGCCTCGGCGCGTGTGGGCGTCGTACGCGTGCGCGGCCGGCCGGTGCCGCGCACGTTATCGGATCTGGCGGGCGAGCGCGTCGTCATCGCTCGCGGCAGCCTCGGTGGCGCGACGCTGAGAGCGACTCTGGCCGGCGTCGCAGTGCGCGAGATGCCCGAGCGGAGAGCGGCGCTCGAGGCCGTGGCCGGTGGACAGGCCGACGCATTCGTCGGCATCCATTCCCTGAACGCGGGTGCCGTCAGCGCGCTCGCGCTCGGTACGCTCGCACCGGCCGCCATGCCGCTTTCGATCACACTGTGCTTGGCATCTCGACAGGCCGACGCCCGCATGAGCACAGTGATCGCCGAGGGGCTGGCGACCCTCTCGCCGTCGATACTCAGCGAGATCGAACATCAGCCGCTGCCGGCCGCGATGCGCCGCACGTCGGCCCCTTCGGCGTTTACGCCGACAGACGCCGAGCGCGCGTGGATGCGCGCGCATCCCATCGTGCGCGTAGGCGTTCAGCGGCTTAGCCGCCCCTACGATTTCGTCGATGATGAGGGGCGGTGGCAGGGCCTTGGCGCAACGCTGCTGCGGCAGGTCGCGCATACGGCGGGGCTGCGGTTCGAGCCCGTGCTGATCGACGCCGGCCTCGACCCGGCGGGCGCGCTGCGCAGCGGCGCGGTCGATCTCGTCTCCTCGTTTCCGCTCGCCCCGGGCGGCACGGCGGCGACGCTGGCCACCACGCGTGCCTACGATAGCTTCCCGTGGGCATACGTACGCGCCGAGGGCGGTGACGACGAGTTCGAGCGGATCGCCGCGCCGCCGTGGCGAGTGCGGTACGTCGTGCCCGAACCGATGCTGGCCGACGTCACGCTCGTACCGCGAACGAATGCTGCGGACGCGTTGCGTGCAGTGCTGGCCGGCAATGCCGATGCGGCGCTCATCAACGTGATCGCGGCGGAAGAATTGGGCGATCGCTATGCGAACGGCGGGCTCACGATCATTCCGACGATGGCCGGAGTCGAGCATCTCGGCTTCGCGGCTGCGGTGAGCAATGCGCCGCTAATCGCGATGCTCGATCGCTATTTGGCTTCATACAGCCGGGGGGAGCTCGCTCGGCTGGCCAGCCGAGCGCGGCCGCTGACGATCGTACTCGGCTACGACAAACGCGCGGTCATCGGCTTGACGTCGGCGAGCGCCGCCATTGCTTTGGCTGTCATCGTGACGCTCGGCTGGGCCTATCGGCGCACGCGGGCGGCGCGCGCAGCCGCCGTCAGCGCCCGCGCCGAAGCGATCGCCGCACGTGAGCAAGCGTTGGCCGCCGATCGCGCGAAGTCGGCGTTTGTGGCGATGATGAGCCATGAGATCCGTACACCGATGAACGGCGTGGTGGGCGTGCTCGACCTGCTCGATACGATGGCGCTTGGCTCGGAGCCGAGGCGCTATGTCGGAATTGCGCAGCATTGCGCACGGCTTATGCTGCGCGTCGTCGACGACACGCTCGACTATTTGAAGATCGAGCAGGGCGCGTTGGCGCTCGACGCCGAGCCATTCGACATTTGCGCGCTGGCTGCCGCCGCCGTGGAACTGCACGCGCCCCTAGCGGGGCGCAAGGGCCTTGCCGTGTATCTGGCGGCGATGCCGCATTTCGATAGGCGGCTCGTTGGCGACGAGGCCCGGATCAATCAGATTCTGATGAACTTGCTCAGTAATGCGATCCGCTTCACGGAACGTGGCCACGTACTGCTCCAAGTGCGCCGAAAAGTGGCGCGCGGCCGCGCCTGGCTCCTCCTGTCGGTCGCCGATACGGGCTCGGGCATCTCGGAAGCGTATCGTGCGCGCCTATTTGCACCCTTTACGCAGCAGGACAGCACCACGACGCGACGATGTGGCGGCACGGGCCTCGGGTTGTCCATTGTGAAGCGGCTCGTCGACCTCATGGGCGGCACGATCGATGTCGCAAGCCGGGTGGGCGAGGGCACGCGTGTGCGTGTCCGTTTGCCCATCGAATGGGGCGATACGCTGCGCGACTTGCCGCGCGTCGCGCGAGCTCGTGCAAGCTTGCGCA